>Ga0316229_1000364_pt1 | contig 64189 bp, 60 predicted proteins | sample TBH18023metaG_FD_206011 | JGI IMG/M metagenome (GOLD analysis project Ga0316229, IMG submission 206011) | Freshwater microbial communities from Trout Bog Lake, Wisconsin, USA - TBH18023 | ecosystem: Environmental > Aquatic > Freshwater > Lake > Hypolimnion/Profundal zone | place: USA: Wisconsin... | reverse complement strand
CCAGCGCAAAGTCGTTCGGATCGTGCGCCGGCGTCACCTTCACCGCGCCGGTGCCGAACTCGCGGCTCACCCACTCGTCCAGAACAATCGGAATCTCGCGGCCCATCAACGGCAGCCGCAGCTTCTTGCCGTGCAGATCCAGATAACGCTCATCCTCCGGATGAATCGCCACAGCCACATCGCCCAGCATCGTCTCCGGCCGCGTCGTGGCTACGGTCAAAAACTCTCCGGTATCGCTCCCATCCGCGCCAACCACCGGGTACTTGATCTCCCACAAGTGCCCCTTGTGCTCGTCATACACCACTTCCAGATCGCTGATCGCCGTCTGGCACCGCGGGCACCAGTTCACAATGTACGCACCGCGATAGACCAGCCCCTGCTCGTGCAGCCGCACAAACGCCTCGCGCACCGCGGCCGACAAATGCTCGTCCATCGTGAAGTACTCGCGCTCCCAGTCCACGCTGGCGCCCAGCCGCTTCATCTGGTCAAGAATCGCCCCGCCGTAGTGCCGCTTCCACTCCCACACCCGCTCCACAAACGCCTCGCGGCCAAGCTCCTGGCGTGTCTTGCCTTCGCTCACCAGTTGCCGCTCCACCATCATCTGCGTCGCAATGCCCGCATGGTCGGTTCCCGGCAGCCAAAGGGCGCGCCGCCCGCTCATCCGGCGCCAGCGCGTCAGGATGTCCATCTCCGCCTGATTCAGCATGTGGCCCATGTGCAGCCGGCCCGTCACATTCGGCGGCGGCAGCAGGATCGTATACGACTCCCCACCCTGCCCCGTCTCCTGGGTCTTCGTCTCGGGCGCGGGCTGGGCAAAGAGCTTTTCGCTCACCCAGTATTCGGCCCAGTGATCTTCAATCGCTGTCGGGTCGTAGGCTTTCGGCAGGTCGTGAGGCATGGGGTCAGTCCCGGCGCCCCCATGGGTTTGACCCTTGTTTTGAAAGGGTTTGAAGCGAGGGAGCCACCCCTAACTTTAGCAGATGCGCCAGCTGCCCAAACCGCGCTTCCGGGGCCAGTGGTCTCACCGCTGCCAAAAGCAAAGGCCGCACCCAGTGAGGGTACGGCCCTTGCGATTTGCCCTGCTACTCCTCTAGAACGGGTTGAGCTTATCAAGCCCCTTCTTCTTCTTCTTCTTGCTTGAGGACTCTTCGCTCTGGTCCACCTTCGGCGACTTCTTCTTCTTGCCCGCCGTGATGGGCTGCGCCGTCGCCGATCCCGGCTTGATCTCGTTCACCTGGGTCGGCGCAACATCCGGCTTCTCCGCCGCGGGCAATGTGGTGTTCACCGGTCCTACCGCCTTCACCACCGCATTCGGGTCGGCCGCGGCCGCCCCGGATGGAGCGCTCACAATCTCAACCCCAACTCCCGTCCCGCCCCCCGGCGCTTCCATCTGCAACGGAGCCTGCGAGGGCTGGTCGCTCCGCGGAGGTTCGTTGACGCCCGTTGGCGCTGCCTCGCCGACGCGTTCCGGTGAAGCCGAATTGTTGAACAACGCAACGTTCTCCTTCGTGATCGTTGGCGCCAGCGTCCGCTTCGGATCCTCAAGGCTCGGGTCGCCCACATGCACGGCCTCTACCACGGCCGGCCCGTGCTTGATGATGTCAAACGTCTTGTCGGTAAAACGCAGCGGCTGCCGGCTGCGCTCTTCCGCGTCGCTCTCGGCTATCGCTTCCTGCGTCGGCTCCGGAACCGGCCGGTTCATCGCCACTAGCCGGTCACGCGCGTCTTCAACGTGCGGCGCCATCGGATAACGCAAAATCACCTTCGTAAATGCTGCCGCCGCCTGATCCTGGTAGCGCGCCACAAGCCGCTCGCGCAACGCACCCGGCAGATGCGTCAGCGATTGCGTCACCCGCGCCTCGCCCAGGCACGCATCCCCGATCCCCAAAAGCACCTGGTCACTCTTCGAGTAAAGAGGATAGGTGTCCGCTACCGTCTGAAGACGCGCTATCGACGCCGACCAGCTCTCCCGGCTCAGGTAGTAGAGACCTATCTGCGCCTCCCGCTCGCCCAGAACCTCTTGCACATCCCGCAGCTTCTGCTTGGCCCGCGGAACCAGAGTCGAATCCGGAAACATGTTGATCATTGCCCGGTATTCGCGCTCCGCGTTCTGCGCATTCGTAAAGTCCCGGTCCGGCTTCTCCATCTGCTCGTAGTAGATGTCGCCCACCTTCATCTGCGCCTCGGCCGCTTCCGGCGCCTGCGGGAAGAAGGTGATGAAGTCCTTGTACTCGGCCTCGGCCTGCGTCAGCGCAGCCGTGCCGCCCTCCTTAAACCAGGTGTCGCCCACCGCCAGCTTGGCGCGCATCCGGTACTCAGAATCAGGATAGGTATTCAACATCGTCTGAAGGTCAAGCCGCGCCACGTCAAAGCGGTTCTTCTTCAGCGCCGCCATCGCCTTGTCAAATAGTTCCTTGTCCGGCTGCTTCGAGTTCACGTTCCCCAGCGGATTGGCGCTCAGATCCTGGTTCTTCTTCCTCTTGGGCTTCTTTTCCCGGGCGTCGGCCGCAACTCCGGCCAGCAACAGAACCGCAAGAGCCGCCGCGGCAACCTTTATCGAAAACCGATTCATACCACCTCTTTGCGGCGACGGCCTGGGCCCAGACCGTCTACCTTCTCAACTCTTTCAATCCTGCTTGATTTTACCCGGTTACTCGCCTGCGGCAGCTCGCGCCGCCTTCAGCAGCGCGCGCCCATCCCGCTCCGGCTGGCCCGCGCCAAACACCGCATTGCCGGCCACCAGCAGTTCCGCACCCGCTTGGACGATCCGCGTCACCGTGTCGTGAGCCACGCCGCCGTCCACTTCGATTCTAAACGCCAGCCCCAGTTCCCGGCGCAATTCCGCCAGCCGGGCTATCTTTTTCAGCGAAAACTCAATGAACTTCTGACCCCCAAATCCAGGGTTCACACTCATCACCAGCACATGATGCACCATGGGTAGAACGTCGATCAGCAGATCCACCCGCGTCGCCGGATTCACCACCACACCCGCCTTCATCCCGTGCTGCGCAATTAGCTCCAGGCTCCGGTGCAGGTGACGGCAGGCCTCGTAGTGGACGCTCACCCAGTCCGCCCCCGCATCGGCAAACGCCCCAACAAACTCGTCCGGGTTCTCGATCATCAGATGGCAGTCCAAAGGCAGCTTCGTCGCCTTGCGCAGGCTCTTCACCACCGGCGGTCCCAGCGTAATGTTCGGCACAAAATGCCCGTCCATCACGTCCACATGGATCACCGTGCCCCCGCCCCGCTCCGCCGCGGCAACCTGTTCCGCCAGGTGCGCAAAATCCGCCGAAAGTATCGATGGCAGCAGCTCAACCATATCGCTAAATCGCCTCTCCCTGCCCGCCCAGTGTATCAGCCATGCAGCTCGTGCCCGGCTCGCCTCTGCCCCGCCCGCGCGCCGGCGTCAGTCGCTTCAAAAGGATTCGTGACCGCGCCCGCATCGCCGGTGTCCCGCTCCGCCCCTTGATCTGCAACAGCTCAACCACCTCCGGCAGCCGTGCCGGATCGTGCCGCGTCAGGTCCGCCAGTCCCTGCAATGCGGCCGTCTTCACAATCGATGAGCGGTCCCCAAGATACCCCTCCAGCGCCGCCGCAACTCGCCGCGCCTCCGCCCGGCTCAGCTCCAGCCGGGGAACCGCAAACGCCAGATTCCAACGCAGCTTGGTAAACCGTGCCTCCGGCAGCAGCCCGATCAGCGAATCCTTGAACCCGGCAATCACCCGGCCCAGTGCAGGCGATGCATCCCGCGAAATGCGCTCAAAAACATCCGCCGCCCGGCTCGCAACCCCCGCATCGTCGTCCCAAAGCAACTCCAGCAGCCGCTCCGCCCGCCGTGGATGCGCCCGAACCAACTCCTCCACCCGCTGCACACGGCCCGCGTCCAGTGCATGCCGCCCCACTGCAAGCTCCCCCCGCAAATCCACCGCTCTCCGCATACCAGCCGTGCTCCTTTGCGTTACGCCTCGCCCTTCAGCGCCCGCCCAGCCACCCGCCCTATCCCCCGCAAAATCGCCTTGACCGGCCATCCGCCCTCCTCACCAGGAAAAAAAATCTCCCCCGTCCGCCGAGCCTCCGGCCGGTAATACCACCGCTTCAACAGCGCCAGATGCCCCTGCCGCACCGTCGCCGACGCCGCCCCACCTTTCGCCAATGCTTCCAGCGCCGCCTCCAGCCGCCCCTCCAGCACCCCCCGCGCAACCTTCACAGGTCCAACCGCTGCCTCCGCCGCCATCTCCCCCACTAGCCCCGGGCTACTCCCTATTCCCTGGTCCCTGGTCCCTCGTCCCTCGTCCCTATTCCCTACTCCCTGGTCCCTCGTCCCTGCCTTTTCCGCCACCGCCTCAACCACCATTGGCTGCGCAAACAGCGAGCTCGACCCCGACTGCTCGTTCTGAATCCTCATCCCCAGCATCGAAAACCCCACCGGGCCCCGCAGCCGCCCATCCTCAAACAAGAAAACCGCAACCTCGTCCAGGCTCGCCGCCGCCTGCAAAATCACCGCCCGCAACTCGCTCAGCGGCCTCACCAACTCCGCCGACAGCCCGCGAACGGCCTCCACCCGCTGCACCTGCCCATGCAGAGCCGCTGCCGCCTCAAACTCCAAATTGGCTGAAGCCTCTTCCCGCTCCGCCTTGAGCGTCACCAGCCGGCTCTCGCCCCGCGTCGCCAGAAACCGCTCCACCGCCGCCGCTTCCTCCCCATACCGCTCGTCCGAGCAGCCCTGGTAGCACGGCGCCAAACACATCTTCATCTCCGAGTAAACACACCCCGGATGGCTCGGATTGGGCTCCAGATCCTCCGTGCACCGCCGCAGCAGAAACAGCTTCAGCGCCTCGTCGGCAAACCGCTCCGCTCCCGCCCGCGACGCAAACGGCCCATATGCCCACTCCGCTTCCCGCTGGCTCGGCCGCTGCGTCACCACAATCCGCGGATACGCATTGCTCCCCAAATACCGCACAAACGCCGGCGCCCGCAGATGCATCCGCTCCAGCGCCTTCGCGCCGTAAATCTCCTCCAAGAGACAAAACTGCGCGAGCAGCGACTCAAACTCCGAGCCCGTAAGCCGCCACGCAATCCGCCGCACCCGCCCCGCCAGTTGCAGCCGTCGCGGATGCTTCGCCGAGGGTTGCAACAGCCGCCTCAGCCGCTCCCGCAGGTTCGGCGTCCGCCCAATGTAAGGCTCCGCATGCGCCTCCGCCCCATACAGCGCAAACACCGCCGCGCTCGTCGGCAGTTGCCTCAGCGCCGCCCCCGCCTCCGCCGGATCAAAAGCGATCTGCTCCGTCGCACCCACAAATGGATGCCGCAACGGTCCAGCTCCAGCCTGATCCTGTCCTTCCATCCACCACCAACCCCGCGAACACGCGCGAAGCGCGGCTAACCTGCTAACTTGCTACCACGCGCGAAGCGCGGCTAACTTGCTAACCCGCCAACACGTCCGCCGCGGCGGACGGCTAACTCGCTACTTTTCACGCCCCCGCAATCGTCATCCCATCTATCCGCAGCGTAGGCGAGGCCACACTCCCGCGAAACTCCAGATCGTTGCCAATCGCCGCAACGTTCCTCAGCATCTCCCCCAGGTTCCCCGCAATCGTCACCTCTTCCACCGCATGCGTCAGCACGCCGTTCTCAATCCACAGCCCCGTCGCCCCGCGCGAGTAGTCCCCGGTCACAATATTCGTCCCGAACCCCATCAAGCTCGTCACATACAGCCCCGCCTGCACATCGCCCAGGATCTCCTCCGGCGTCTGCGTTCCCGGCTCCAGGTAAAGGTTCCCGCACCCGATCCCCGGCGTCCCCGCCAGTCCCCGCGCCGCGTTGTGCGTCGACTTCATCCCCAGCTTCCGCGCCGCATAGGTATTCAGCAGGTAGTTCCGCAGCACTCCGCCTTCCACCACCACCGTCCGCAGCGAGGGCAAACCCTCTCCGTCAAACGGCGAACTCCCATACCCGCCCGCCCCCGTCGGCAGCAGCATCAGGTTGTCGTCCACAATCGTCAGGTTCCTGGCTCCAATCGCCTCGCCCAGTTTGCCGGCCAAAAAAGAAGCGCTCCGCCAGATCGCATCGCCCGACGCCGCCTCAAACACATGCCCAATCAACGACCGCGCCACCTCCGGCGCAAACACAATCGGAACCCGCTGCGTCGCCACCTTCCGCGCCCCCAGCCGCCGCAGCGTCCGCCGCGCTGCTTCTTTACCCACGGCCTCAGGAGATTCGAGATGCGCAAAGCTCCGCGCGCTGCTCCACCATCCGTCCCGCTGCATCGTGCCATTCGTATCCATCGCCAGCGGAGCCGCCGCCACCCCCGCATAGCTCGTCCGGTATCCGCCCACAAACCCCCGCGAGTTAGCCAGCACCTTGCGCCCGGTCGAAGCGTCAAAGCTCCCGCCGTCCGAGTTCGTAATCCGCTTGTCCGCCTCCAGCGCCGCCGCCTCCGCCCGCCGCGCCCACTCAATCCGCTCCGCCCCCGGCAGCGAATACACATCGTCGTAATAAAGATGCAAATCCCCGCCCGCCGAGCCAAACTCCTCCCGCTCCGGCAGCCCGCTGAAGGCATCCTCCTCGGTCACCTCGGCCAGCGCCATCGCGCCCTCCACAAGCTGCCGAATCCCATCCGCCGTCAAATCTGAAGTCGAAGCCGAAGCCGACCGCGTCCCCCTGAAAACCCGCAGCCCCAGCCCCCGCGACCCCGACTCCGTCAGCGTCTCCACCTGCCCCATGCGCACGTTCACGCTGAATTCGTCCCCCTCGCGCACCACCGCCTCAGCGTCCGTAGCCCCAGCCTTCACAGCCAGCGCCACAACATCCGCCGCCAGAGATTCCAGATCGAGAACATCCACATCAGGAGGAGCCGTCACGTCAGCCATGGGTCAACAGTAACAAAACAGGTTGCAATTGGGCACTTGTCCCGATAGATCGCGCCGCCGAAAGCTCCTTCGCAGACAACCGGATTGCAATGGTTATCGTAATCTGATAACCTTTCTATGTCATGCAGAAGCACGATCCTGCTCTCGACGCTTTGCTCGACCTGCATGACCTCACGCTGGTCGTGGACCCCGAGGGTGGACACTGGGTCAGGTTCGTTGTCACGCAGGTCACGCCAACCCCGGAAAAGCCGCACGGGCTGGATTATTCGCTCACACTGCATGGCCGAAATGGCGAACGGCTGGTGGGTTTTGACAATGCCCACCCCGTCGGAAAGCAAAAACGCGGCCATCCGCAGGACCATCGTCACCGTATCCGGACGGTAAAGCCCTACGAATACAGTGACGCAGCCACGCTGCTCGCCGACTTCTGGACGGAAGTGGACGCAGTCTTGAAAGAGAGAGGGATGCTCCCATGACCACGCTCAAGGTAGGAATAGCCAGCTACGAAGAGATGAAAGCCCTGACGCTGGCCATCGCCCGCGGCCAGCGAAAGCTCGCGCCCCAGGAACCAAGGGTTTGGTTTCCCTCCACCGAGTCCTTCGCCAAGGTGCTGTCCGCAAGCAACCGCGACCTGCTGCGCATCATAGCCGAGAAGGCGCCGAACTCCCTCGATGAGCTTGCCGGACTAACCGGCCGGAAGAAGTCCAACCTCTCGCGCACGCTCAAAACCATGGCCAACTACGGCCTGGTGCGGTTGGAACGCGGAGAGCGCGGGCGCATCGCGGCAAAGGTGGTGCATGACCGCATCGAATTGGAATTGCCGTTGGCGCGTAAGGAGCATGCCGCATAGGGCAATCGACGGACCCTTGTAATGATCGGCATTGCTTCGAGGCTCAAACTCTTTTAGAGAAGAACTACCGCCCCGTCCCCCCCACCGTCATCCTATCCAGCTTGATCGTCGGCATCCCCACCCCCACCGGAACGCTCTGTCCATCTTTCCCGCAGGTCCCAATCCCTTCATCCAGCCGCAGATCGTGCCCCACCATCGACACATACTTCAGCGCCTCCGGCCCATTCCCAATCAGCGTCGCGTCCCGCACCGGCGCGGTAATCTTGCCGTCCTCAATCAGGTAAGCCTCCGACGCTGAAAACACAAACTTGCCGTTGGTAATATCCACCTGCCCGCCGCCAAAGTTCACCGCGTAGAGCCCCCGCTTCACGCTGCGCAGAATATCCTCCGGCGCGTCGTCCCCGGCCAGCATATAGGTGTTCGTCATCCGCGGCATCGGAATGCACTGGTAGCTCTCCCGCCGCCCCGACCCCGTATTCGCCGCGCCCGTCAGCCGTGCGCTCAGCTTGTCTGTCAGGTAGCCCTTCAGCACCCCGCCCTCAATCAGCACCGTCTCCTGTGTCGCCGAGCCCTCATCGTCCACATTCAGCGATCCACGCCGCCCCGCGATGGTCCCGTTGTCCACCACGGTCACCTTCGAACTCGCAACACTCTGCCCAATCAGCCCTGTGAACGCCGATGTCTTCTTCCGATTGAAGTCCGCCTCCAGCCCGTGCCCCACTGCCTCGTGCAGCAGAATCCCCGGCCAGCCCGGCCCCAGCACCACTTCCATCTCCCCGGCCGGCGCTGGCAGCGCCCCCAGTTGCAGAATCGCCCCGCGCGCCGCCTCCCGCGCCAACTCCTCCGGGCTCTTTGACCCCACAAACTGCTCCAGCCCGGCCCGTCCACCCCCGCCCGCCGAGCCCTTCGTCGTCGTCGCGTCTTCCTTCGCAATCACAAACACATTCAGCCGGCACAGCGGCTGCGTATCGCTGGCAAACGCCCCATCCGACGCCGCAATCAAAATCCGCCTTAGCTCTTCGCTGTAGCCCGCCCTCACCTGCACAATCCTGTTGTCGAAGGCCCGCGCCGCACGGTCGGCCCGCAAAATCAGCTCCAGCCGCGCCCCCAGATCCAGGTCAAACCCGCCCAGCGGCACCGGATACAAATCCGCCACCGGCGCTTCCACAAATCCCTGCACCGTCTGCTTGGCCGGCCCTGAGGCAATCAGCGCCGCCGTCTTCGCCGCATGCAGCAGCCGCTCCGGACTCAGGTTGTCGGTGTACGCATACCCCGTCCGCTCCCCGCTCAACACGCGAATCCCGCACCCCGCGCTCGTCCCCTGGCTCGCCGACTTCACAATCTGCTCGTCCACGCCCAGCGAAGTCGCCGTCACCGATTCAAAGTACAAGTCCGCATAGTCGCCGCCCGCCGCCAGCGCCTCGCCCAGGCACCGCTCCAGCAGCCGTTCGGTAATGCCAAACTTCTCAAAAAAGTAGCGCTTGTGACTCGGGCGCGGGGAAGCAGCCAATGGATTCATCGTGTCTCCAGTCTACGCCGCCTGCGCCTAGTCCCACGCCTTTCCGGCGCACTCCCGCCCTCCTGCCCGTACCTCTTTTGGTGCCCCGCTGCCCCGGTGTTTCGCCCCCCCGGCGCCCGTGCTAAATTCGACCCATGAAGAAGTTGCTCTTAGCTGCCTTGCTCCTGATGGTCTTTGCCAGCCCTGCCTTCGCCGCCGCGCATCACCATCGTCATGCCCGTCACCACCACCATCATCACCACCGCGCTTAAGCTCCAACCCCGGCCCCACTGCGGCTCCACCGCCGGGGCCGGGTTCACACTCCAGACTTTCAAACCTGCTAGAGTTCCAGCCATGACTGATCTTGACGACCTCCGGTTTCCCATTGGCCGCTTCAGCCCCCCGGCCAGCACTCTGCCCGGCATCCGCGCCGCTTACATCGAGACTTTGCGCCTGCTCCCTGAGCGCCTCCGCGCCGCTGTCGATGGCCTCAATCAAGCCCAGCTCGACACCCCCTAACGCGAAGGCGGCTGGTCCGTCCGCCAGCTCGTCCATCACATCGCCGACAGCCACAGCGTCTGCCTGGTCCGCTTCAAACTCGCGCTCACTGAAGACTGGCCCACCATCAACCCCTATCACGAAGCCGCCTGGGCCAACCTCGCCGATTGCCGCTTGCCCGCCGAGGTCTCGCTCCAACTCATCGATGCGCTCCATCAACGCTGGGTCGCGCTCCTCCTGTCGCTCTCTGAAGACGACTTCCATCGTGGCTTTGTTCACCCCGAGCGCGGCCGCATGAACCTGTCCACAACCCTCGCCCTCTACGACTGGCACGCCCGCCACCACACCGCCCACATCACCAGCCTCCGCGCCCGGCAGGGCTGGTAAAGCCGCCCGCATGCCCGCCGGCGCTCATCACCAGCGACAAGGATCCGTCGCCGTGGGCCCCGGGGCTGCCTCCCCGGCCCAACTCGCCAAAGCCATTGAAGAGTATCTCGCCGACCACCCCGCCGCCGCCCTCCTTGAGGATGGCCGCGTCCTCTTTGATATGCGCTCTGCCCGCTACTCGGTCACTGAGCAGCATGGCCGCTGCCTCTTCCAGCTCTGGAGCGAGGAGCGTAACCTCATCCGCACCGTCGTCGAGGTCCAGGAGCGCGCTGCCTGCCTGCGCCTCATCACCCGCCGCATGGGCGCGCCCAAGCCCCAGGCCCTCGAACTCGTCCCCACCAGCGACCGCCGCACCCCCACCGCCCGCGACGCCGCCCGCCGCAACTATCAACGCCTGCTTGAGCGCGTGCTCACCCGCAACTTCATCGGCTCCAAGGTTGACGCCCTCCGCTCGGCCATGGACCTTGAACACAGCTTCGGCCCCGCCTACGTCCGCGGCCGCCTCCTCCGCGGCGCCGCTGCCGACGCCGTCATCGGCGTTGCACAGGCTGAGTCTGCCGCCATCATCGACGGCATTCTCACCCTCGGCATCCTTTGGCTCCACTACTGCCGTGAGCACGGCGACGCCCGCCGCCATTTCGGCGGTCTCAAGGTCATCGTCCCCGCCGGAGCCTGGCGCACCACCGCCGAACGCATGGCCTGGCTCAACCACGCCGCCGCCGACTTCCAGCTCTTCACCCTCGACGAGCGCAGTGAAGAGCTCTCCCCCATCGACTTCCGCGACACCGGCAACCTCGAGTCCCGCCTCGTCCACGCCTTCTCGGCCGCAGCCGCCATCGAGCGTTGCCGGCAAGGCATCGATCAGCTCCTCGCCCTGCTGCCGCCCGCCGCCAAAGATCGCGTCGAGATTCGCGCCGCCTCCGCCACTGAGGTTGGCCTGCTGCTCCACGGCCTCGAGTTCGCCCGCGTCCGCAACGCCGCCGCCGCCAACTCCTTCACTCGCCAAACCGAGATATCCTTTGGCGCGGGCGCCAATGAAACCCCGCTCACCCCTGAGAACGAATCCCTCTGCCGCGACCTCTGCTCCCGCCTCTTCCTCAGCCGCCACGCTGACGGCGCGCACACTGATCCGCTCTTCCGTATGCAGCCCGAGCACTGGCTTGAAGCCCGCCTCCGCGCCTCCATCGTCGACCTGCTCCCCGGCCTCCGCGGCGATCTGCTTTATACTCAGGTCCCCGCGCTCTCGGTCGGCGACCGCGGCCTGCTCGATCTGCTCACCCTTGACCGCAATGGCCGCCTCGCCGTCATCGAGCTAAAAGCCGACGAAGATCTTCACCTCCCCCTCCAGGCCCTCGACTACTGGATTCGCGTTCGCGCCCTCAACACCGACCGCCAGCCCGCGCCCGGCAATCAAGGCTCCCGCCCGCTCTCCGCCTTCGAGCGGCAGGGCTACTTCCCCGGCGCTGAAGTCTCTGAGCTTCCCCCGCGCCTCCTGCTCGCTGCTCCCGCCCTCCGCATTCATCCCGCCAACGAACCCGTCCTCCGCTACCTCTCTCCCCAGGTCGAGTGGGAACTGATCGCCCTCACTGAACACTGGCGTCGCGAGCTAAAAGTCGTTTTCCGCAAGCACAGCCAGTCCTCCTAGCTGCGCCGTCCGGATAGTAAAATCATCCATGGATTGGTTAGTCTCCCCCTGCCCAGCCCGCCCCACGTCCCCAGGCAGCCCCGTCCCCACTTGAGCTTTCCCAATTTGCAAGGAGAAGTTGACCTCGATCATGAACCAAAAACTCATGCGCCCCATCCCTGCCCGCTACCCCGCCTCAACGCAACGTCTCCGCCGATTCCTTTGCGCCGCTTTGCTGGCTGCCGCCGTGTTCCAGGCCCATGCTGCTCCAGTGCCCGACGTCATCCTCTTCACCAACGGCGACCAGCTCACCGGCAGGTTCCTCCGCTCGGCCGGTGGCAACGCCGTCTTCCATAGCGACATAGCCGGCGACATCACCGTCAGTTGGGACAAGGTCAAGGAGATTCGCACCAGCTCAAAGTTTGCCGTGCTTCAGAAAGGCGCTCAGCCCGCCCGCAATGCCCTGCGGGCCCATGCCCTCGAGGGCAGCCTGGTCGTCAAGAACCAGCAGATTGAGCTCACCCCCGCCGAGGGTGCCGCTCCCCAGCTCATCCCCCTCCAGACTGTCGATTTCGTCATCGATCAAGCCACCTTCGACCGCGCCCTCAGCCGAAACACCGGCTTCTTCTCCGCCTGGACCGGAAACATCACTGGCGGCGCTGCCGTCGTCCAGGCCACGCAGAACACCTCCACCTTCAACGCCGCCGTCGCGCTCGTCCGCGTCGCCCCCATGGCTGCCTGGCTCGCGCCGCGCAACCGCACCTCTTTCGACTTCCAAACCGCATACGGAAAGATCACCCAGCCCGGCACGCCCACTGAGAAGACTGACATCTACCACTTCGACGCCGAGCGTGATGAGTACTTCTCTCCCCGCTCTTTCGGGCTTATCCAGGTCGCCTACGACCACAACTTCTCCCAGAGCCTTGAGCTGCAACAAATCTACGGCGGAGGCATCGGCCGCACCTTCATCAAGCAGCCCAAGCAAACCCTCGACTTCAAGGCCACCGTGCAATATGAGCGGCAAAGCTTCCTCAACGCCGCTCCGGGCTCCAACCTGAGCCTCATCGGTTCCACCTTCGCCGCCAACTACACCCGCAAGCTGCCCCGCGGCGCAATCTTCAACCAGCAGCTCTCCTATATCCCCGCCTGGGACAACCTCCACGCCTACTCCGGCGGCGAAAGCAACACCCTCCTGCTCCCCGTCTATAAGCGCCTCAGCTTCTCCATCGGCACAATCGACAGCTACCTCAACGATCCCGCCGTCACCACCCCGCCCACCAAGGGCAACTCATTCCAGTTCAATATGGGTGTCACCTATAGCTTGCCGGCCCCGAAGTAGATGCTCCGTGCCCCATCCTTGCAACGGAATTTTGTTGCAAGGGTGGGAAACCACGGCACTCAACTGCAGCGGTTCCCGAATGGGTGTAAACCCAAGCCGTCACTGTCGAGTGGCATTTTCCTCAAGAAAATGCCGCCTTCCGCTGCATCAAAGTGGCCACGTGAATTCGAGAATCGCTCTGGCCCCCATCACGCCCCCGCCGCGCACTCCCGCAAATCCCTCACCAGCTCATCCACCCGCTGCACATCCGTATCCCACGAAAACATGAACCGAGCCGCCCCGCCGATGAACGTATAAAATCTCCACCCCCGCCCCCGCAGCCGCTCCAGAATCGCATTCTCCGCGGCAACAAAAACCGAGTTCGCCTCTACCGGCGAAGTCACTGTCACCCCGGCAATCCCCGCCAACTGCTTCGCAAAATGCCGCGCGCACCGGTTGCCATGTTCTGCATTCTTCAGCCACGCCCCGCTCTCCAGCATCCCCACCCACGGCGCTGCCAAAAACCGCATCTTCGACGCCAGTTGCCCCGCCTGCTTGCAGCGGTAGTCAAAGTCCTCCGCCAGCGCCCGGTTAAAGAACAGCACCGCCTCGCCCACTGCCATGCCGTTCTTCGTTCCCCCAAAACACAGCACGTCCACGCCGCTCTTCCAGCTCAGCTCCGCCGGCGTCCGCCCCAGGCTGGCGCAGGCATTCGCAAACCGCGCCCCATCCATGTGCAGCAGCAGCCCGTGCGCCTTGCACGCCGCCGCAATCGCCTGCGTCTCCTCAACCGTATAAACCCGCCCCAGCTCCGTCGGCTGCGTAATCGTCGCCACCCGCGGCTTCGGAAAGTGAATGTCCTGCCGCCGCGTCGCCAGCTCATGAATCGCCGCCGGCGTCAGCTTGCCCTCCGCCCCATGCGCCACCAGCAGCTTTGATCCGTTCGAGAAAAACTCCGGCGCGCCGCACTCATCCGTCTCCACGTGCGCCTGGTCGCAGCAGATCACCCCGTGATACGACTGGCAAAGCGATGCCAGAGCCAGCGAATTCGCCGCCGTCCCGTTGAACACAAAAAACAGCTCGCAGTCCGTCTCGAACAGCGCGCGAAACGCATCCGCCGCCCGCGCCGTCCACGGATCGTCTCCATACGACGTGGCGCACCCCCGGTTCGCGCTCTCCATCGCCGCCCACGCCTCCGGGCAGATCCCCGTATAGTTGTCGCTCGCAAACTGCTGCGCAATCTCTTCCGTCGAAATATCCATCCCTATATCATCTCTCAAAGCCGGGGTACCCCATCCATTCAGAGTTGCCGCTGTCATTCTGAGCGAACGGGGCCCCGAACGTCTTTAAGTTCGGGGGTGGTGAGTCGAAGAATCTGCATTCTTGCTCCCACCGATGCCGAAAACTTCAAACTCGGGATACTAGCGACAGTTGGGTGCCCCTGGTCTCGCTTTTGAGACCTGGGATACCACCACCGCAAGCTCTCCCGGCAAAAGGCGGTGGCCCCACCGCAGGTGGCCGAAGGCAGTTGGCCTCACAGCGGAGCACAGGTCGCATTCCGGAAGTGAATTCACCACGACAGTTGGGTGCCCCTGGTCTCGCTTTTGAGACCAGGGATACCACCACCGCAAGCTCTCCCGGCAAAAGGCGGTGGCCCCACCGCAGGTGGCCGAAGGCAGTTGGCCCCACCGCGGAGCACAGGTCGCATTCCGGAAGTGAATTCACCACGACAGTTGGGTGCCCCAGGTCTCGCTTTTGAGACCTGGGATACCACCACCGCAAGCTCTCCCGGCCGAAGGCGGTTGGCCCCACCGCAGGTGGCCGAAGGCAGTTGGCCCCACCGCAGGTGGCCGAAGGCAGTTGGCCCCACCGCAGGTGGTTGGCCCCACCGCAGGTGGTGGGATACCACGAACATCAATGGAGCGTATCCCCGCTAAAAGGCACACCCGCGCAGCCCCTTCAATGCACATCCGACATCGAAGCATTCAGCCCGTTGAAGATCGCCTCAAACTTTCCGCTCTCGGCTGAGAACCGCAACCCCTTCGCGTTCTCCACCACAATCTCCTGCGGCGTCGGCTTCGCCGTCAAAATCTCCATTACCTCCGTGATGAACTTGCCCAGAGGCATCGCCCGCGGATCGCTCGCCCCGCTCATCAGGTCCGTCGCCACATACGGCGGAACCAGCTCCATCACTTCAATGTTCGTCGCCCGCAACTGATAGCGCAGCGACAGCGTATACGAGTGAATCCCCGCCTTCGTCGCGCAATACGTCGGCGTCAGCGCCAGCGGCAAAAACGCCAGCCCCGAAGAAACATTCATGATCGCCGCATGCGGCTGCTTCTCCAGGTGCGGCAGCAGCGCCGCCGTCAGCCGGATCGGCCCCAGCAGGTTCGTCGCCACAATCGCTTCCGCGTCCCGCAGATCGTCCTGCTGCGCCAGCAGCTTCTCCGCCCGCATAATCCCCGCGCAGTTGATCAGAAAATTCAGCCCCGGAAACTCCTCCGTCGCCCGTGCCGCAAAATGCCGGATTGCCGCCCCATGCTCAATATCCAGTTGCAGCCAGCTCATCTCCGGATTCGCCGCGCACGTCTCCTCCAGCGCATGCTTCCGCCGCCCCGCAATCACCACCTGGTTGCCCAGCTTGTTGAGCGCCTCCGCCAGCCCCCGCCCAATCCCCGACCCGCCGCCCGTAATCAGAATCGTGTTCCCGGTAAACTCCATCGTCTTCATGCCTCCCACAGCAGAATCATAAGCGGAATTGGTGAATGGAAGATATCAAGTGCTGAATTGCGCGGAACAGGCCCGCAACCTCACGCAATCAGATGAAGCGATTTTTGACCGTCGATTACGGCGTCAGCGACCAGGTGACGGTCGAACGTTGCCAACTGGCCGCCGTGAGCAACGGCCAGGGCCAGCAGATAACTGTCAGTCACCTGGCCCGAGTCGAGCAGGCGGCTACTGTCCACGCGCTGGCCATCCAGAAGGGAAACGTCATCCGCCCAGAACTCATGCCCGCCGAGAGAGCACAGGATCGAGAGCAACTCAGCCGCCGCTGCCGGAGTCCCTGGCGAATTCGGATAGCGCGCATGGCCCACTATGCGGAGAACGCCGTTCTCCGTCAGCGGACAAGTAGCCCAGGCTTGCCGGCCACGCTCGGCGAACCAGTCGTGCGCCCGGTCATGCTGCACATGCGTCGGATCGATCAGTGCGATCAGAACATTCACATCCAGCAGATAACGCGTCACGGCAACTCTTCCTGCAGTTGCCGCACCAGCTCCGAGGTCACCCTCGGCGTCCCCGGACGCACCGCAAGCAGGGGCACGCCATTCCGCGTCGCGCGTGCGGAGGGAGCAGGCCGCATTGCCTTTCGCGCCAGGTCGGAGATCACCTCACCCACGCTCTTGCGCTCCGTAGCAGCCATCTCCCGGGCAGCAGCCAAAACATCATCGTCAATGGCTAAAGTCGTTCGCAAGCAACCCTCCAACTTTGAACATCACACATCAATCATCATACATCAATTCGCGGTCGAACAAAACACCGCAGGCCTCATTCGCTGCAACGAATGAGGCCTGATGTGCACAATCGATTGATGTTAGAGGCTAAGCACGACCTGCATGCCCCTACTTCTTCAGCGGCTTCCGCGCAAAGTAGTACAAGCTGAACGCCAGCGCCGCAAACGCCAGCACTGAAACCCAGTCGTGATACAGGAACGTCCGCGGCAGCGCGATCGGGTCTTCCTTGCCAAAGGTCGTCTCATACAGCTTCAACGCCACGCCCAGCAGCCCGATAATCCCGCCCGCCGCAATCAGCCCTGAAGCATACAGCGAACCCGGCGAGACATCTCCCTCCGCATTCGCGTCCCCGCCGGCCTTCTTCACCGCCGAGTCCACCATCCACCGCACCACGCCGCCGGTAAAAATCGCCAGCGTCGTCCCAATCGACAGATACACCCCCACCGCAAAGCTCAGCGACCGAATCCCCAGCAGCTCCACCGCGATCACCACAAAAACACCCAGCAGCACCAGCCCCCACGGCAGCTTCTGGCTCAGGATGCCGCTGATCACCGTCGCCATCAGCCGGGCCTGCGGCGCCGCCGCCTTCTCGCTGCCGATGCCCGAGATCCACTGCACCTCAATCTCCCCCGTCGTCGGCGAGTAGAGATACTTCCCGTCGGCCAGCTCCGGCGAACCCAGCGCGTTCAACACCACGTACTCGCTCTTGTGGTGAATCGTCGTCGTCTTGTCCGCCCCAATCACCGGGAACTGCTCATGCAGGCTCGTGGTATCTGCCTGCACATTCACGCCCTGGTGCGGCGCCGCAATATTCCATGCCTGCGGCGCTGCGTGGAACTCCGTCAGCCCCTCGTTCATCAGCTTCAGCGTGAACCCGATCGCCACCGTCGAAACCACGATCCCGATCAAAAACGCGAACCGCTGCAACCGCGGCGTCGATCCCACCAGGTAACCCGTCTTCAAATCCTGTGACGTGTCGCCGGCCTCCGCCGAGGCAATGCAAACCACGCCGCCAATCGTAATCGCCAACGCCCCAAACGCCGGCGCCGTCCAGCCCTTCACCAGAAAAATCGCTGAAGTCGCCATCAGCGTCGCAATCGTCATGCCCGAGATCGGGTTCGCCGAGCTGCCGATCAATCCCACAATCCGCGAACTCACCGTCACAAACAAAAATCCGAAAAACACAATCAGCACCGATGCCGCCAGGTTCGCCCACACCCCCACAAACGCCCCAGGAACCGGCTTGAACACCAGAAACCCGAACATCAGCAGGACCAGCAGCACTGACCCCACCACCGCCGTGGTCATTGAGAAATCGTTCTCCGTCCGCACCGGCTTGGCCACAGCCGCCGCCCCGCCCCGCATGTGTTTGAACCCCGAACTCAGCGCGCTGATGATTGTCGGCAGCGTCTTGAACAGCGTAATCAACCCCGCCGCTGCAACCGCTCCCGCGCCCATCGGCCGTATGTAGGTGGACCACAACTGGCTCGGCCCCATCTGCGACACAGGCAGCGTCCCCGGATAGATCGGGTGCCCCACTTCCTTGCCGAAAAAATAGATCAGCGGCATCAGCACCAGCCACGAAAAAACGCCGCCGGCAAAGATGATCCCCGCCACCTTCGGCCCGATAATGTAACCCACGCCCAGATACTCCGGCGTCGCGTCGGCCTTGATCGACGAGCCCTTCAGCACGTGCTGCGGCCCAAAGTCCGGTTGGAACTCCGGCGTCCCCGGCCATGCCCCAAACAGATTCTCATTCTGAAAAAACGTATACGCCGCTCCCAGCCCCAGCCCGAAAAACACCCGGCTGGCAAACGACCCGCCCTTCTCGCCCGCAATCAGCACGTCGGCGCAGGCCGTGCCCTCGGGGAACTTCAGGTTCTCGTGCTCGTCCACAATCAGCTGCTTGCGCAGCGGCACCATGAACAGCACGCCCAGAAACCCGCCGATCAGCGCCAGCATGAAGATCCGCGAGTACTCCAGGTCAAACCCCAGAAAAATCAGCGCCGGCAGCGTAAAAATCACCCCCGCCGCAATCGACTGCCCCGCGTTGCCCGTCGTCTGGACGATGATGTTCTCCAGAATCGATGACCGCCCAAACGCCCGCAGAATGCTGATCGATAGCACCGCGATCGGAATCGAAGCCGCCACCGTCAACCCGGCCCGCAGGCCCACATACACCGTCACGGCCCCAAACATGATCCCGAAAAACGACCCCAGCAAAACGGCGCGTAACGTAAACTCCGGGCGGTTGTCGCCGGCAGGCACAAATGGCTGAAATTCTGGCACGGATTGCCTCCATCGATTCTTGAACGTTTTTGTCGTGTTTCCCTGAAGGGGAAGTGTACGGCATTACCGCCAAACCTGTGTAGTCTCCTCCCCCGCTCTTCTCACTTGGCGAACCCCACCCCAAGCGCGTACCGTATGGGCGAACCCGCATTTGTCTTTCCCGGAGACCTGAACTGCCATGACCAACCCCGCCCTCGCCCCTGCGCCCATCAATCGCCTCCTCTCCCTTGACGTGCTCCGCGGCATCACCCTCATGTTCATGATCATGGTCAACAACAACGGTGGCCCCGGCTCCTGGCATTTCATGAACCACGCCGCCTGGAACGGCCTCACCCCCACTGACCTCGTCTTTCCCACCTTCGTCTTCGTCGTCGGGGCGTCCATCGTCTTTGCCTTTCAGTCCCGGCTGGCTCGCGGCGCAACCCGGGCCCAGCTTGCCGTTCACACCGTCCAGCGCGCCGCCATCCTGTTCCTCTTCGGCATCGTCGTCAACAACTTCCCCTTCTTCCCCCTCGAACACCTACGCGTCTACGGTGTCCTCCAGCGCATCGCCGTCTGCTACCTCGTCGTCGGTCTCTTCTACCTCTGGGACCAGCGCGTTAGCACCAAAATCGCCGCCCTCTTCGTCGCCCTTGTCGGCTACTTCATCCTCCTCCGCTGGGTCCCCATCCCCGGCGTGGGCCTCCCCGGCCGCGACTTCCCCTTCATGGATCAAACCCTCAACCTCACCAGTTGGCTTGACCGGCACCTCATGCCCGGCCACCTTTATCTCGATTCCCCGCTCCACAATCGCCACGACCCTGAAGGCCTGCTCAGCGACCTGCCCGCCCTCGGCACCGCCCTGCTCGGCCTCCTCGCCGGCCTCTGGATGCGCAGCCCCCGTGCTGTGCGATCCAAAACCCTCGGCCTCGCCATCGCTTCCGTCACTTGCCTCGCCCTCGGCTACCTCTGGTCGCTCAGCTTCCCGCTCAACAAGAACCTCTGGACCAGTTCCTTCGTCCTCGTCGCCGCCGGATGGTCGCTCACCGTCCTCACCCTCGCCTGGTTCGCCGTCGAGCAGCATGGCTGGGGAAAGGGCAAAAGCAAGGGCCTCGCCTACCCTTGGCTCGTCTTCGGCTCCAACGCCATCGTCGCGTACATGTTCAGTGAGCTGGTTCCCAGTGTGCTCTCCAACCTCCCCTTCACCGCCAACGGCCAGCGCACTGACGCCCTCGCCTGGTACTTCACCCACGTCTGCGCCCACATCCCCAACCCCGGTTGGGCCGCCTTCTCTTACTCCGTCTCCTTCGCCGCCTTCTGCTTCATCCCCGTCTGGGTCCTCTATCGCAAGCGCATTTTCTTGAAGGTCTAGTGGCCTGTCCCAGAACTTCAACACAGTGACTTGCCGTCATCCTGAGCGAACGGGGCCCCAAACGTCCTTCAGTTTGGGGGTGGTGAGCCGAAGGATCTGCGGCTGTTCTTGAATGATCTGCGGCAACACCAAACGAAACAACACAACGGAAGCTGGATCGCCGCCCAACATCGAGGAAGACCATGGGAAACATTTCGAGACCAAAATTCATACTCACCCTCACCGCCCTAGCTTTGTCCCCCGCGCTCCTCCCCGCTCAGCGCCCCGCCCCCATCCCCCTCCCCCCCATGGGCTGGTCCTCCTGGAACAGCTTCTCCAACTCCATCAACTCAACCATCACCATCGCCCAGGCCAAAGCCATGGTCTCCACCGGCATGGCCAAAACCGGCTACCGCTACATCAACATCGATGAAGGCTGGTGGCTCGGCGACCGCGACGCCCAGGGCAACATCGTCGTCGATCCCAAAGCCTGGCCCGCCATCGCCCCCGGCGAAAAGCCCGGCGACATGGCCAACATCGTCCGCTTCATCCACAGTCAGGGATTGAAGGCCGGCATCTACACCGACGCGGGCACAGACGGCTGCGGCACCGTCGGCCCCGACCTCGGCCCCAGCTATCCCAACGAGGGCGCCGAAAACCACTACGAGCAGGACTTCCTCCAGTTCGCCCGCTGGGGATTCGACTACGTCAAGGTCGACTGGTGCGGCGGCGACAAAGAGAACCTCGACCCCGCCGTCCAATACGCTGAGATCGCCCGCGCCATCGCCCGCGCCGAGTCCATCACCGGCCACCGCCTCTATTACTCCATCTGCAACTGGGGAGCCCGCAGCCCCTGGACCTGGGCCCCCGGAGTCGGCGGCGTCACCGCCGACATCTGGCGCACCGGCGGTGACATCGTTGCCCCCATCGTCGCCGGCACCAAAAACGCCTCCCGCCGCGCCGAACTCAAAGAGGTCTTCCGCGAGTTCGACCAGGGCAATCACCCCGAGGCCCAGCACACCGGCTACTACAACGATCTCGACATGATGGTCGCCGGCATGCCCGGCCTCTCCGATAACGAAAACCGCGTCCACATGAGCCTCTGGGCCATCTCCGCCTCGCCCTTGCTCATCGGCGCCGACCTCACCCAACTCACCCCCGCCACCCTTTCCCTGCTCACCAACCCCGACGTTCTCGCCATCAACCAGGACCCGCTCGGCCTCCAGGCCGTCAAAGTCTCCGAGCCAATCCCCGGCCTCCAGGTCTGGTCCAAGCCCCTAGCGAAATCAGGCGACCGCGCCGTTCTCCTCCTCAACCGCACCGCCGCAGCAGCTCCAATCTCCGTCACCCTCGCCGACCTCGCCCTCGCCCCCAGCCCCTCCGCCACCGTAAAAGACCTCTGGTCCGGCAAACCTCTCGGCAGCTTCCCCGCCTCTTACTCAGCCACGGTTGAACCCGGCGACGCCGCCCTCCTCCTCATCCACGGCGCCGAGGCAAAATTCACCGCCTACAAGCCAGTCCCCGGCCAGCTCGCCACCTTCACCCAGGTCGCCGCCCGCGCCCCTACCGCCCGCGTTCAAATCACCTACACCAACCCCGCCAAAACCACTCGCCTCGCTGAACTCCGCGTCAACGGCCGCATCGCCACCCGCATCGCCTTCCCGCCAACAGGCCCCACCCCAGCCTTCGTCACCATTCAATCCCAACTAGACCGCCCCGGCCCAACCAACGTCCTGGAATTCTCATCCGCCACCGGTCCAGCGCCAGAGATTGAGTCCATCGCCGTTCAATAGCTTGGTCAGGCGGCACTCACCGCCTCCTTTACCGGCCCGAACAACCAACGGCATGAGCAAAACAGCTGGGTGCCCCATCCTTCGAGCGCTTTATGCTCGAAGGGTGGGAAACCACCACTCTCGACCAGCCGCTCGTTCCTCACCACAATCCAAAATCAAACCCTCTTCACCCCTCGACACTCCCCGCCTTCACTGGCCGCAGCAACCAAACCAGCAGCAGCGTAAACAGCACCCCGCCCACCGTAAACTTCAGCCAGACCGGCGCCTGCGAAGGCGAGAAAAATCCCTCCAGGCACCCCGCAATCACCAGCAGCGGAACAATCCCGCTCACCAGCCGCGTCGCCTCAATCCCCCCGCGCGCCACTGAATCCCTCCAGCTCAGCCCGCCCGGAAACAGCATCCCATGCCCCAGCCGGAACCCCGCTCCGCCCGCAATCAGAATCGAAGGCAGCTCCAGCGACCCATGCCCCGCCACAAAACTCCACAGCGCCACTGACATTCCATACTGGTGGCACGCCGCCCCAATCACCCCCAGCATCATTCCGTTGACGAACAGATAAAAGAACGTCCCCAGCCCGAACACAATCCCGCCCGCAAAGGTCACAAAGCTCACTGTCAGGTTGTTGGTCATAATCTGGCTCGTCGCCATCGGCGCAATCCCCACAATCGAGTGCGTCCACATCTCGTGCCGCTCCATCGTGGCAATCATCTCCGGTCCCACAAAGTGCCGCATAAACTCCGGCCGCGCCGTCGTCATCGCCGCCCCCAGCAGCCCCCACGCCCCCGTCACCGCCGTCGCCGCTGCCACATACCCCGCCTGCTGCTGAAAGATCCCCGGATACTCGTCCCGCAGAAAGCGGTAGAGTGTCATCAGGCTCGTCTTCCGCCCCGAATAGATCAGCGGGTGCGCCCGGGCCAGCAACTGGTTCACATGTTCCGCATAGCTGCGGGCCGTCGCGTCCTGCCGCAGCACTGAGAGGTCCGCGGCCACCTGCCGGTAAAGCAGCGCCATCTCCTGCAACTCGTCCCGCTTCAGCTTCCGCAGGCCGCCTTCATCCACCTGCGCCAGCAGGCTCGTCAGCCGCTCCCAGTGCGGCCGCCGCTTTGCTATCCACTGGTTTGAGAGGATCTGCGCCATGCACCCCGAATCCGGCCTGCCCGGTCGTGATCAGCTTAACCCAGACCGCTTCGCCATCGCCACGCCCGAGCTCGTCGACATTGAAATGCCCCTCGCCGGCATCGGCAGCCGTTTCATCGCCCTGCTGCTCGACTACCTCATCTGGTTTGCCGGCTTCGTCCTCATCTCCATCGTCTTCGCCCTCTTCCTCCCCGGCATCTTCGCCTACTCCAAAATCACCGCCCAGTGGGTCATCGCCGCCCAGGTCTTCCTCTTCTTCCTCCTCAACTGGGGCTACTTCACCCTCTTTGAGGCCTTCTGGAACGGCCAGACCCCCGGCAAGCGCATCGCCCGCATCCGCGTCATCCAATCTTCAGGCCGAGCCATCGGCCTCTTCGAGTCCATGGCCCGCAACCTCGTCCGTTACGTCGATCAGATCCCCTTCTTCTACGTCGTCGGCATCGTCGCCGTCTTTGCCACACGCCGCCACCAGCGCCTCGGCGATCTCGCCGCCGGAACCCTCGTCGTCCGCTCCCGCCCCCAGGAAGCCCCCCTCTGGTCCGGCGCCGGCTCCCGCACCTTCACCGCCCATGTCTTTGCGCCCACCCTGATTCCCGAGCCGCACCTCGCCGTCACCCTCCCCGCTGACGGCATCGCCCGCCTCAACGCCGCCGACCTTGAAGTCATCGAGGGCTTCTTCGCCCGCCGACTCGACATGACCCTGCCCACCCGCCAACTCCTCGCCCAACGCATCGCCTCCGCCCTTCAGGCAAAGTCCGGCCTCCAGATCCCGGCCGAAACCAGCATCGAGACCTTCCTTGAAGCCACTGCCCGCCAACTCCGCGACGTCGCCCGCCTGCAATGACGACTACCTGTGGGTGAGCCCCTTTGATCGGCAAAATGCGGCAGTACTCGACTTTGCAAATCGCGGAGAAATGCTTCCGGGGCCGCACGTAGCTCAAAAACAGGCAGGGCTTTCGTCTCCGCGTGAGTACTGGATTTTAGGGCTGACTTGCTGACTTGCTACGCCGCGAAGCGGCGCTGACTTGCTGCCTATAAATAAATCCGTCTTCCACCCAAAGTTCACCGTTTCGTTCTCTGTCTAAGAAAGTATGGTTCTCACGCAAGCACTTTACCCCTGCGGGCCACATTCTCCCAGCCCATCACCTGCCCCGATCCACAACCCGCTCCCTAATTCACGTGCGCCTGCCCCTCGATCGCCTTTTCCTTCTCCAGCAGCTCGTTCAATGCTCGCTCCGGGCAGATATGCCGAGCCTCCAGCGTCTCCAACTCCTGCGCAGACTCCACCGACGAGGCAATCGTCATGAAGCAATACAGGCAGCGCGTATTGTAAGTGCCGTTGTCGTTTTGGGTGCGGCTATACATCGGGCCTCGGCGACACTGCGAGATGCTACGATGCTATCCACGCCTGAACCTCCCCGGCGTGACCTGCATCACTCCCCCATGTTCGCTGCCTTACCCGAATCTCCCTTTTCCCCAGGAAATTCCCAATTCACAGACTCGTCGTCTGGATAGGATGCCGCCGCAGCCGCCAGCACGGGCTCTGTCCGCCCTGCGAAAAAAGCGAAACCGCGCAAGCCACGTCCGACGATCCCTGGTAGTCAAACTCCGTCTTGTTCCCCTTCAGCGGAACCGTCAGCATGTGGTTCACCGTCACTGTCCCATGCGGAGACCCGCGCAGCTTGTACACCGCCCAGTCCCCCACATACAGACCCACAAACCCCGCCAGCAACGCCACTACCACCCATTCCACCCAACGCCTCATTCGCTTCAACCTTCCTTCAGCAAGTCCAGCTTCAACCCAACCCCGGTCAGCCGCAATCGCCGCGCCCGCTCACACAATCTCTTCAGTTCCGCCCCGGCCTTTTTATACGTCAACCCCTCGGCACGAATATTCGATACGCAATTCCGCTCCGCGTCCGTCCGCCCCACCCGCGGCTCCCACGTCACATACGCGCCCAGCGAGTCCGGCGAGCTCAGTCCCGGCCGCTCCCCCACCAGCATCACCACCAACTGTGCGCCCAACACCGCGCCAATCTCATCCCCGATCGCCACCCGCCCCTGCTCCACCAGGCTCACCGGCCCCAGCCGCCATCCCTCCATCTGCGGAAGCCACTCTGTCAGCAACGGGCCCGCATGCCTCTCCACCGCCAGTGCTGAGAGCCCATCCGCCGCCACCACCGCCAACTCAAAGCCTCCCTGCTCCTCTGCCGCAATCTCCGCCACCCGCGTCCGGCTCGCTTCATCCAGTCTGCGTCCCAGGTCCGGACGTTGCAGATACGTCGCTCTGTCCCCAGCCGCCGAGTGCAGCCGCAACACCGCTCCGCCCGTAATCTCCGCCAGCGTTGCCGCCAGCGCCGCCCCCTCCAGCCGTGCATGCACCGCATCCCGCGCCCGCGCATGATCAAGCTGAAACTCAAGCAGATCCCGCGTCAATTGGCTCACGCCCGTCCTTCCCAATCCCACCCGAGCCGGCGTCAGTGCCCGCAGTCGCGCCTGCAAATCACGGCCCACCAGTTCGCTCATGCCCTCAGCAGCCTCTCCGGGTAGTGCGCCTCAAGCGTCAGCCGCTCAAACCCCTCCCCCTCCAGCCATGCCTCAAACTCCGGCGCCGGCCTCAATCCCAGCAGCCTCCTCAAATAAAGCGCATCGTGAAAGCTCGTGCTCTGGTAGTGCAGCATCACGTCGTCTGCCCCCGGCACGCCCATAATGTAGTTCACCCCCGCCGCGCCCAGCAGCGTCAGCAGCGTGTCCATGTCGTCCTGGTCGGCCTCGGCGTGGTTCGTATAGCAGACGTCGCAGCCCATCGGCAGCCCCAGCAGCTTCCCGCAAAAGTGGTCTTCCAGCCCGGCACGCGCAATCTGCTTGCCGTCATACAAATACTCCGGCCCAATAAACCCCACCACCGTATTTACCAGCATCGGCCTGAAGTGCCGTGCCACCCCATACGCCCGAGCCTCCAGCGTCTGCTGGTCCACTCCATGGTGCGCATTGGCTGACAGCGCCGACCCCTGCCCGGTCTCGAAGTACATCACGTTACTGCCCGTCTGCCCATCCGCGCAAACCCCTCCCCGCCGCAGCCCACGCCCCTGCTCATCGGCCTCCGCCAGCAGCGCCAGGTTCACCCCAAAGCTGCGGTTCGCCGCCTCCGTCCCGGCAATCGATTGAAACAGCAGATCCACCGGCGCCCCCGCCTCCAGCGCCTTTAGCTGCGTCGTAATATGCGCCAGCACGCAGCTCTGCGACGGAATCCCGAACCGCTCCCGCACCCCGTCCATCATCCGCAGCAGCCGCGCCGTTCCATCCACGCTGTCTCCCGCCGGATTGATGCCGATCACCGCGTCGCCCGATCCCAGCAGCAGCCCGTCCACAAGCGCCGCCGCAATCCCCAGCGCATCGTCGGCCGGATGGTTCGGCTGCAAGCGCGCGCTCAACCGCCCCCGCAACCCCACCGTCGTCCGGAACCGCGTCACCACACGCATCTTCCCAGCCGCCGCAATCAAGTCCTGCACCCGCATGATCTTGCTCACCGCCGCCGCCATCTCCGGCGTAAGCCCCGGCCCCAGCCCCGCGATCCGCTCCGCCGTCGCCTCGTCGCTCAGCAGCCAATCGCGCAGCTCGCCCACCGTCAGGCTCCGCACCGCCGCAAACGCCGCCGCATCCTGCGTGTCCACAATCAGCCGCGTTACCTCGTCGTCTTCATAAGGCACAACAGCTTCTTCGCAAAACCGCATCAGCGGTAAATCCGCCAAAGCAAACTGCGCCGCCACCCGCTCCTCGGCTGAGCCCGCCGCCACCCCCGCCAGCACATCTCCGCTCCGCAGCGGACTCGCCTTCGCCAACAGCTCTCTGAGGCTGGCAAAGATGTAGCGGGAAGAACCGATAGCGCACGCGAACGTCATTCCGGTGTATCTAGAGTATCCGAGGCCTGAGAGCCAGGTCGGTGAGGTCACGGCTGTTTCACGTTCTTCTGCCCAGCCGTCCTCAGTGATTCTCCAGCAAGCTCTGGTCTTCTTCCCCTTGGACCTGTGCGTACTGCGGAGGAGGCCACACCTGAAAACGTCCGCGACCTTTCGCCTTGGCCTGGTATAGCGCTGCATCCGCATGCTTCAACAACTCGTCCGCGTTCACATCGCCCGCCTGAAGGGCGCACACCCCGATACTGACCGAGACAGGAATCTCTCTGCCGTCGATTGCGATCGGGACCCCCAGAGCCTCCACCAGGGTTGCCGCAATTTGCTCCGCGGTCTCGGGATCGCGAACGTCCGGGAGCAGGACGACAAATTCGTCTCCTCCCATCCTGCCGACAGTATCGCTCTTGCGTACCGCCCTGCAGAGGCGTTCCGCGGTTACGCGCAACACCTGGTCGCCGGCCGGATGGCCCAGGGTGTCGTTAATCTGCTTGAATCTGTCCAGATCCAGGATCAGCACCGCAACGCACAGTGCATGGCGATTCGCTATCTCCACGGCGATATTCAGATGGTCGGTCAGCAACAGCCGCGTAGCCACTCCTGTCAGTGGATCGTGCAGCGCAAGGTGACGGAATCGCTCCTCGCTCTTGCGCAGCAGGCCGGTCTGCCGCGCCACCTGCCTCCGCAGCGCTGCGACCCAGATCAGCACCGCCAGCGTCCCGGCCAGCGCCGCCGCCAGCAGCAGAAGCGCGTGACTCAGCGTCCACCAGGATGGCGTTTCAAGAACAACAACATCGCCTGGCGTCCGCAACAGGATTTCAAACGCCTTGGGCAGCCGGAAATGCCGCGATGCCTGCGTCTCCGAGATAACGCAAATGCCTGTCAGCCGAATCAGGCTGCCCGCCCGCAATGCCGGCAACGGCGCCTGCCCGCCCTCCGCGGGAAGAACAGCCGCAAAAACTGCCCCGCCCGCGCTCACCAGTAAAGTGGTTTGCTCTGGCGCCTTCTGCTCCTCAAGCAGCCGCCCATCCAGGCGAACCGGGTCTCCCTCAAAGTCGCCAGAGATTGCCTGGTCCGGCGTGATCGCCTTTGGCTCAGGCAAGGCCGCTGTTCCAATGCGCCTGAACACCGCCTCCTCCATCGTGTGTGCCGTGTCGCCCAGCACCGGGTAGCCCACCGCATCCACCAGGTCCCCTGGGTTCAGGTTGGCTAGGTCGGTGCCAAGAACCGGGGCCCCTTGCATCCCGTCATGAATAAATACCGTTTGACCCCAGCGCGCAGTCACCACCCCGCGGATTCGCACCAGCCGGTCGGGCCCAGACCCCGGCACATATTCAAACACGTTCTTCACCTGCTTCACGGGGAGCGCAAATGCATCCAAAGGCGCCGCTTCCAGGATGCGAAGCCTCTGCCAACTCGGCGAGTAAATGCAAACTGTAATCAGCTGATGACGCTGGTTGAAAACCGGACCTGCCGTCCCTTCAACCCTGACCCGCGCATGCACAAGCCGTCCTATCTCCCTCGCCCCCGCCGCGGTCGTCATCACTTCTACCTGGGATTGACCGGAAGCTACCACCAGCGAAAGCATCGAGTCTCTCAGCCGCGCCGACCGCACCGTTCCCTCGAACGCAATCCATTGGCCGTCCTCGACGCCCGTCAACAACTGGTCCACGGCTACGTGCCGGGGAGGAGGAATCCGCCCTTCGCCCAATACCCGCAGAACACTCCGGTCAACCACCGGAGCATATTCGCCCGATCCCGTTACTCCCACAATATCCAGCAGCGTGCCAGAGTGAACCTCGGGCGTCAGCAGAACCTGATCCTTGGTCTCGACATAAACGTCCGTTGCCCCGTCGCTGACAAAGAATCCATGCCAGCCGGTGAAGCAGACAACGCACACTGCGCGCAGATGCACCGGGTAGTGCCGTGCCGCCGCCTCAGGCGTAAGATCGTGAACCTGGCGCGCCGTCGTCAGCGTGCGCAATCCTCCCAGGGCCTGGGACGCGGGGTTGGCCTCAGCCGGTTCGCCGGCAACAGCAAGGCTCGCGGCAGATACCGCCGCAGCCAGCAGACACACCGCAACCCATCTCTCCGCGCAGGCAACTCCTGCGCGCCTGACTCCATCCCGAACTCTTCTGAGGCGCAGCATTCGTTCCGGGGTATATCACCTCGTGCTTTCCATTCCGGGATTCCCCTCTGCGGGTCGCCCCGGCGGTACTGCGGGTTCTTTAGCTTTATCGGCGAAATGACCGCGCAAGATTATGCTTCCCGAAACGGTCCCATTGCATGCCAGCCTCGCCCTTCTGCTGCCCCCTGCAATTCAGGCTGATTTCATGACCCGCACCGGCCTGAATGCTGATCCGGTGCTGCTGTTTTGTGGCGCTGCCACTCCGGTATCGCTCTTCGCCGCCCGCTACGCTGAAACCGGCTCGCTCGCCAATTCAAGCTTTTTGCACGCCCTCTCCGGCTGCTGGCTCTTCACCATCGGCCTCGGTCAGTTCTTCCATCACGGAGCCATCGCCTCCGTCGGTTCGGCGCTGCGGCGCTGACCTGCAGGGCCGCCCTGACCCAGGAACGATGACCTGTCGCCTGGGTCGAAGCAAAAGCGCCGCGCCCGGTACTTCGATCACCACCTGGATTGCAGTCCCGCTCTAATTCACTTTCTGCGACACCGAGCCCGTGCTGCCGTTGAAGTTTGCGTCCCCGCTGTAAACCGCCGTCATGCTGTGCGTAGCTTTGGTCAATGTCGATGTGGTGTACTTCGCAACCCCGCCGCTCAACGTCACTGTTTTCAAAGTCGTATTCCCGTCTTTGAACGCCACCGAACCCGAGGGTGTGCCGCCGTACTTCCCCGTGACGGCCGCGGTCAAGGTCACCGGCTGCCCGGACTTCGACGGATTCAGCGACGAAGTCAGCGCCGTCGTGGTTGAGCCTTGGTTCACCACCTGCTTCACCGCATTCGACGTGCTGGTCACAAAGTTCGTATCGCCACTGTAAACCGCTGTGATCGAATCGCTTCCCACCGCCAGTGTTGCAGCGGAAATGCTCGCCGCTCCCTTGCTCAGCGTGACCGTCCCCATCGCCTTTGTCCCGTTGCTGAACGTCACAGTTCCACTCGCTGTCCCCCCAAACTGCCCCGTCACTGTCGCCGTGAAAACTACCGGCTGGCCGAAGCTCGATGGATTAGAATTCGAGGCCAACGCCGTATACGACTTGGCCTTGTTCACCACCTGGGTCAGCGCCGATGACTTGCTGTTGGCAAAGTTCGCATCCCCCGCGTAGCTCGCCGTGATCGAATCCGTACCCACCGGCAGGGCCGTCGTTGTCGTTGTGGCCGAGCCGCCGCTCAGTTGCCCCGTTCCCAGTGCCGTTGTCCCGCTATAGAAAGTTACGTTTTCTCCATTCGGCGGCGCGCCGTTGCTCGATGTCACCTTCGCGGTAAAAGTGGCCGGTTGTTGATAAACCGATGGGTTCAGCGAAGAAGTAACCGTCGTGGTCGTCGCCACCGGCGCCGCCGCGGCCACTGCATACACAAAGCCATGCAGCACAAAGTTCGTGTCGGCATACATTCCGCTGATCATGATTCCTTTCCCATTGGAGATCATGCTGTGCGGTAAAGTTCCCTCGTTTGCGTAGCTTCCCGCGTTTGGATCGCTGAAGGTGGTGATGGCGCTCGTTCCGGCGGGACGCAAAAAGCCGCGGACAATGCCGTTCGAGTCCACGTATGCCCCGGCCACGTCCCCCGCGGCGTCGACTCCCGCCCCCATCGTGCCGCAGAAAGACTTGCCCATGCCGTGGCTGCTGCATGGTTGCAGGTGGGCAACCGGAGCATCCAGGGGAGTGAACGTTCCGTTCGCCGCGCGCAGAAAGCCATGGTGAACGTCGCTTGCGTCGTAGTAATCCCCCGCTACATCCCCTGCCGAATCGATACTGAAACTCGTGGCAGCCCCCCCGCGGAAGGCTCCCGACGGTGGGTCAAACGAGGTGAAGGTGCCCGTTGTAGAAAGCAGGAACCCATGTTCCACATAGTTCGAATCGATATAGCTCCCAACCATCTCTCCGCTGGCATTGATATCCGATACGTATGTCCCCTCCTTGCCGCCACTCGAACTCACTCCGCTTCCCGCATTCGGCTCGTCGATCACCGTGATCTTGCCGGCAGCGGTGCGCAGAAAGCTGTGATACGTGGGCGGGGTACTTATGCTTCCCGTCGTCGAGTACATCCCAATGATCGTGCCGGAGTCGTTGATACCCAGGGCCGATGTCCCGCGATCCTTGGTCGCCGTCGGAGCACCCGGAGCGTCAATCGTCGTGATCGTGCCGTTGGCCGCGCGCACAAAACCATGCGCTGCGATGTTTCCATCCACATAAACTCCCGTGATCGTTCCCGAGCTGTTGATGCTCGCCGGAATGGTCCCCTGGCCCGCCTTCGTGCCCGCGGCTGGTACATCGAATTTGGTCAGCGTGCCGCCGGCAGGAAGCACAAAGCCGTGCACCACATTGTTCGCATCCACATACACTCCCGTGATATCCCCCGCCGCGTTGATCGAGGAAACGGCGGTGCCCTGCTGCGAATTCGTGCCCGCGCCGGGAACATCGACAGTGGTGAACGAGGGCGTGGCGCTCTCCGGCGTTACCGCCCCTTCCTGTGACCGCGCCGCCGTCCCCGCGGCCAACATCAGGCCGAGGCAAAGGGCCCCAATGCCGCTGAATTTCACTCCGCTCAGGCCGAATCCAGGTTGATATCCAAAATGGTCTTGCATCGTCACGCTCTTCCTTTCCGGCTTCGTCCATGCGGCGGCCGCGCGCGTCCCCACGCGATTCAAACCACAGTTTTCCTGGACTGAAATTTCGCCCAAGTATACGCCTGTCCTCTTCGGCTCATGGCTCTTCACCATAGCTCCAGGGTTAATTTCTCCATCACGGAACCAGCGCCTCCGCGGGCGCCGTCCTCCGCCAATCGCGATTTTCAAATTCCCTTCATCCTCCATCGTCATCGGCGCTGCTACCCTCTCAGCATGATGCGCGCACAAGTCCTTCTCACCCTCCTGCTTGCAGCCGCGCTGCCCGGTCTCGCGCAGGCCACCAATCCCCCCGGCCTGCCGCAAGACCCCAACGGCGTCTTCACCATCCCCGCGCTGATCTATGACTACTCCGCTTTCAAGCCCTGGCATCTCAAAGCCAGCTATCAGCTCTATGACAACGCCGGAAAACCCGCCGCCGAAGGAATCTTCGAATACTGGTCGGCCTCACCCCAGCTCTACCGCAGCTCATGGACCCGCCCCAACGGCTCCTACACCGAATGGCGCACAGCCGACGGAAAATTCGCCACCCAGTCCACCGGCCAAACGCCCGGCTTCTTTGAGTACAAGCTCCGCGCCGCCCTGCTCACGCCCCTCACCAGCGCCGGCGCTCTTGACCCAACCCGGTTCCGCCTTGACCCCAGCGCTCTCACCGCCCCCGGCAGCGTCGTCTCCTGCTTCAACACGGTGCCCGTCTCGCCCAAAGCCGACCCCGCCCCCAAACCCGTCATGGGACTCTACCCAACCTACTGCTTCAATAATCGATTGAAGATCCTGCTCGGCATTGACTCCTTCGGCGCACAGACCGTAAAGTTCAACAACTTCACCCAGTACGAAGGCAGGCAAATGCCGCGCGGCATCTACTTCCGTGAAGGCCTCCGCTCCCTCCTCTCCGCCACTGTCGATGCCATCGCCCCCATCAGCCCCACCGACTCCGCCCTCACTCCTCCCGCCGACGCCCAGCCGGCTCTCCTCGACAAGGTCAGCATCAGTGAGGCCGTCGCCGCCGGCCTGCTCGCAAAAAAGGTCGCCCCTGTCTATCCCCCGGATGCCAAAGCCGCCCACATCGAAGGCAAAGTTGTCTTGCAGGCCACCATCGGCATCGACGGAAAACTCCGCGACCTGGTCCTCCTCTCCGCTCCCAGTCCCTCGCTGGCCTCCTCGGCCTTCTGGGCCGTCTCCCAGTGGCTATACAAGCCCTACCTGCTCAACGGCCAGCCCGCAGAAGTAGAAACTCCTATCACCGTCACCTACTCGCTCGCCCCATAGCCCCAAACGCCGCAAAAGCAAAAAGGCCAGCCCCAATCGGCTGGCCCTTTCTCCACTTCCTCAATCCACGCGATTGCAGCACTTTCACTGATGGTCTTAGAAAGCCCCGTGCCCCATCCATTTCACGTCCTTTGTGAAATGGGTGGGAAACCACGAATCCAACCTCACAGCAACCCTGAAAATGCCTAGCTCTTCACTGAAGCCGCCCGCGGCGAAACCCCGCTCAACTCCGCCGCCCGCGCCTCCGCGCAAGCCGCGGCCCCCATCAGCGCCGCCCGGCTCTCCAGAATAATCCGCACCGGCATGTTGATCAGCAACTGGCTCAGCCGTCCCTTGTCCGTGAACGCCTTCAGGAACGTTCCATCCTTCAGCTTCTCCAGGATGCGCGGCGCAATCCCGCCGCCAATGTAAACCCCGCCCACCGAAAGAATCTTCAGCGCCATGTTCCCCGCCTCGGCCCCATAGGCCGAAACAAACATGTCCAGCGCCTTCTCGCAGATCTCGCTCTTGGCGGCCAGCGCCATCTCCGTAATCACTGAGTTCGGGTCGTCCGCCGCGGCAATCTGCGCCGCCAGCCAGTTCGGCTCTTCCATCCCGCGCACTTCCCGCAGAAACTCATAGATCCCCGTCAGCCCCATCCCGCTCACCACGCGTTCAAAGCTGATCCGCCCGTTGTACTTCTGCTTCAAATACCGCAGCAGATCAATCTCGTCCTCGTTCCGCGGAGAAAAATCCGCATGCCCGCCCTCTGAAGGGTAAGGAACATGGCTGTGCCCATTCCAGATCAGCATCGCTTCGCCCAGCCCCGTACCCGCGGCCAGCAACGCCCGGTTGCCCACCTGGCTCGGATCGCCCTCGCTCAATGTATAAATCTGGTCCGGGGCCAGTTCGGCCACCCCGTACCCGTTCGCCTCCAGATCGTTGATCAGGAATACGTGACCGATCTTCAGGTTCGCCGAGAGCTCCCGGCTATCCAGCGTCCATGGCAGGTTGGTCAGCCGCAGCCGCCCGTCCCGCACCGGCCCCGGCACGCCAAAGCACGCCGCCGTCGCCGTCTCGCCCGCCAAAAACTCCTTCACAATCGTTTCCAGCCCGGAGTACTCCTTGGCCGCAAACTTCTGGTCCCGCGTGTACTTCAGCTTCCCATCGATAAACTCATACAGCGCCAGGTGGACCTTGGTGCCGCCTACGTCGCCCGCCAAAATCATCGTTCCCTCTCCAATACCCCACAGCCTTCCCCATCCGTCGCGGGTAAAAGGGCGGCAGCAGCCTCATCCAAAATCAAGCTAAGTATACCGCTTGCTGGCCAAATCAGCTGGCTCGGCAGCCGCTCCGGATCCCACGGCCCGGTCAATACTTCCTTCAGAACACTGGCCTTATCCGCTCCCGCAATCAGAAAGAACACTGAGCTCGCCCGGTTGATCACAGGCCACGTCAGCGTCACCCGCCAGGTGTCTTTCTGCGGCACGTGGTTGGCAATCGCCAGCCGACCCATCTCGTGCAGCCCCGCAGTCCCCGGAAACAGCGAAGCCGTATGCCCGTCGTCCCCCATCCCCAGCGCCACCAGGTCAAACCGCGGCAACTCCGCACCCTCCAGCCTGAAGCTGTTCCGCAGCTCAGACTCATACCGCGCCGCCGCCACCTCCGGCTCCAGCTCCCCCTCAATCCGGTGGATCTGATCCGCTTGCAGCGGAACGTGGTCCAGCAGCGACTCCCGTGTCATGCGATAGTTGCTCTCCGGGGCCTCCGGCCCAACCGGCCGCTCATCCACCCAATAGAGATCCAGCTTGTCCCACGGCATCCGGCCCCGCCACGGCTCGTTCGCGTCGCCCAGCAAACGGAACGCCGCCGTCGGCGTTGTCCCCCCGCTGATCGCGATCCGCACCCGGCCCCGTGCCTCCACCGCTTCCCCGGCCATCTCCGCAAAATACTGCGCCGCCCGCCGCGCCAGCGCTCCCGCATCCGGTTCCACGTAATACTTGATTCGCAGCGTTCTCGCCATAAGTTTCAAACAGTCCTTACTTCTACTCTACGCGGCTGCAAGCCCCAGCCCGCCTATCTTCATCGAACTCTTACCAAACTGACCGATCCAAGCACCCATTACCGGCGAATCCCCGCCATTCACGCACGCAAAAGACTCCCCAGCCCCGCGCGGCGAAGGTGCAGTATTGAAGTTTTTGCTTTTTTCCGACTTTGAATGCCTGAGAAGCCCTACCGCCCCAGATACTCCCGGTATTGCGTCTCCAGCACACCCGCCGCCCGCGCCAGCACCAGCTTGGCCACATTGAACTGGTAAACGCTCTCCACCAGGTTGCTCTGTGCCGAGGCCAGCGTCGCCTGCGCCGCCACCAGCGGCAGATTGTCGTCCACCCCGGCGTTCACCCGGTCCGTCTCGTCGGCCAGTGCCCGCGTCGCCAGCTCCACATTTGACCGGCCCACCTCCACCAGCTTTGTCGCCGCCCCCACGTCCAGCAACGCCGACCGAACCTGCTGGTCAATGTGCCCCCGCAAATCCCCCAGCTCGGCCTCCACGGCGTCTACGTTCGCCTTCGCCGCATCCACATCCCCGCGCAGCTTCGCCTCCCGAAACAGCGGCATGCTCAGCGTTCCCTGCGCCGCAAAGTTCCCATGCGAACCCGCTCCGTTCACCAGGCTCACCCCGTAGTACCCGCCAAAGCTCAGGCTCGGCAGCCGCTGGCTCCGATACACAGAATGCACCGCCTTCAGTTCAACCACCTGGTTCTGCAAATTCTGGTAGTCCTGCCGGTTCTTGTACGCTACCGCCCTTACCTCTTCCGGCGTCTGCTCCGCCAGCTCGCTATAAGGCGCCGCATCCGTCAATGTAACCTTCTGCCCCGGATCGATCCCCGTCTCCCGCTTCAGCAGAATCAGGTCCTTCTCCAGCGCGTTCTCCGCCCCAATCAAAGCCTGTTGCTGCGCCTGCAACTGCACCTTCGCCCGCAGCTCGTCCAGATTCGCCGCCGTCCCCGCCTCGTGCGCCGCATGCACCTGGCTCAGCAGCAGCTCGTCTTCCGTCTCCAGAGCCTTCGCGTTATCCACCTCGCTGGCCGCTGCAATCGCGTGCAAGTAAGCCGTCGCCACCTGCTGCACCACCTCGCCCCGCGCGCTCATCTTCGCAAAGTGCGCCGCCTGCTCCGCCGCCCGCGCCGCCTTCCAGCCCGCAATCACCGGCCCTGAAAACAACATCTGCTCATACTGAATCTGGCCCTGTGTCAGGTCGTCCTTCGTAATCTCCTTCAGCCCCGGCAAGCCCCCCGGAAACTGCTTCGCAATCGCCGCAAACGCCCCCGGACCAAACCCCAGCGCCGCCAGATTGTGCTGGAAAAATCCCGTCGAACCCGTCAGGTTGATCGTCGGCAAAAAATTCTGCAGCGCCTCCAGCTTCTGCGCCTTGATGTCCTTTTCGCCGTTCTCGGCTTCCTTCAGCCCCAGGTTATTCTCGAGTCCCCGCCGCACCGCGTCATCCAGGCTCAGTTGCAGCGTCTGGTCCACCGCCGGCCGCAGCGTCACGCTCCCAAAAAACGGGTTCGCCGCTGAACTCGGATTCGGCGCCTGCGCGCACGCCGTCCCCGCCGCTCCAGCCATCGCCAGTGCCGCAAATGCCCACACTCCCCTGTGCCAGGGAAGAACTGATCTCTCTCGATTCACTTTCACTATTCTCTCAGATTCACTCCCCCGCCTCCCGGATTCCCCTATCGGCCAAAAATCCCGCCCAAAACACCAAACTGCGCCAGACGATTCGCACAAATGCAGAAAAGTCCTCAGAGATACCTGGATTTGCCGCTTCTTCCCACCCCATGCCGCACCCGGCTTATCCCTGCCGCGGCCGTCCAGAGCAACATGCCCACCGGCAGCATCGCCCAGCCCGTCAGCGCCCTGCCCCCGCGCCAGATCCAATGTGCCCTCCACGAGCGCTTCCATCCATGCCCGCTTCCCTCACTTGCTGGGCGTAGCCAAAACGACTACACTAACCCCAGAAAGGCACACCATGCGTCAAGTCTCCTTGCGCGAGTTCCGAACCCGCGGCGTCAAAGCCCTTGCTGCCGTTCCCAAGGGAGAGACCATCCTCCTGGCCGGCCAGCAGGGCCCTGCCTACTTCCTCGTCCCCGTCCTCGGCGATGCCGCCTTGCAAGACCGCGACCTGCGCCGCGCCATGGCCCAGGCCAGCCTCCGCCATTCTGCAGAGCTTGCCGCGGCATTTCCTATCAGTGATGAAGAAATTGAGCAGGAGATTGACACTGTCAGGGCAGAGCGGCGCGCGCGGGAAAAGAGCCGGAAGATCTGATGCGGCTTATCGTGCTCGATACAAACGTGATTGTCTCGGCTGGGCTAAAGATCGGGAGCATTCCCTACCGGCTGACCATGGACTGGGTGTTGGCAGCCAAAGTGCATCTTGTTACCTGCCCAGCAATCACGAGTGAATATCATGAAGTACTGTGGCGGCCAAAATTCACACGTCATGGATTCCCGCCCGCCTGGCTCGACCATCTCATCGATCAGAGCCTGCAACTCCCAGACCCCGCTCCCTGGCCCCATCCATCCCCCGACCCAGGTGACGCGCCCTTCCTCGCTCTTGCCCAGGCTGCCGGAGCCTGGCTCATCACCGGAAACCTCAAACACTTCCCCCAACCCGACCGCCACGGCGTAACAGTGCTCTCGCCCGCTGACTACCTTGCCCACCTTGAACAGCCTGTTTGACACCCCGACAAATCAGCCCTCCCGGTTTCACATCCCCGCAAGCCACCCCCGCGATTCGCGGTTCCTCATTTCTCATCGATTTTCACCGGCCGTCGGACTCACAAACCCGACCGATGCCCCTGCCGCCTAACCGCATCGCACACCGACCGCAAAGTAAACTCCAGAGACTCCCGCGGAACGCTCTCCACAAACGGCCCAATCGCCCACCCCAGCCCCAGCGGAATCGACCGCGTCAGCGAAACCGACTCAATCTGCATCGCCAGCCCCCCGTCCCGCTCCTCATAGCTCCAATACGTATCCAGCCGCCAAAGAAACCCATGCTCCTCGCTGGCCGTCAGCGCATGCTCCTCGCTCGTCCCCGCCCCGCCAATCTCCGCAATTCGTGTGCTCCGCGAGATGCTCCACCCGTGCGCCGCATCCAGCCGCCCAAACTGCACGTCATAGCTCGTATCCATCACCACCGTGATCACATGCTTCTGCCTTACCCGCATTGAAGCCTGGTAGTGGTCGCCCTCGTGCCCCAGCGTCTTCGCCGCCACCACCTGCGGCGCAAAGTACCTTCCATATCCATCGAAATCCCGCATCAGCCGCTCAAAATCCGCCGCCTTCGCCCCCTTCGCAAACGCCGTCCCCCGCCAGTGATAAATCGTCGCCCCCGGCAACTCCCCACCCCCGCCCGCCGCAACCTTCTCCAGAACCAGCTCCCCCCGCCCCAGCCCCGCCTCGCTCTCCCCCGCCACCGGAACCAGAAACCCCTTCGCCCCCGCATGCTGCCGGCCAATCCGCCCCTCCACCGTCTCGATGTAGTTGTTAAACGCCGCCAAGGCTGCAGACGATGGCTCCGCCGCCAAACCCCGCACCCCGCCCGCGCATCCCACCAGAGCGCCCACCCACAACAACCCGCGCCAGCCCATCCACCGTCCCGTCATTCTCAGCCCCTTGCCTTACCACCCGTGTGACGAGTGAGCCACACAAACGTTGCCGCTGCGTAAACAGAGCCTGCGCTTCCGGTCACAATCCATCCGCAGCCTGCAAAAATGCTCTTCCAATCTTCCAATTCCAAGTTATATGATTCCCGATCATGCCAGGACTCAGTACAAAGCACGCCTTGTTCCTGGCCGCCCTGTTGCTCGCAACAGCCTCGGCCTTCGCGCAAACCGGCACTCCCGCGCAGCCAGACAGTGCCCACTGCAACGGCCTGGTCGGCACATGGGCCGGACCCGACTCCACCATCGACCTCGGCCAGGATGGCTTCACTGTCGTCAACGGAGTCCGCTACCGCTACTCCGCGGATGCAAAAATCATCACCCTGGTCGGAGCAGACGGCACCTTCCGCTTTCCTTATCAGTTAAAAGCAGACGTGCTCAACCTGCTCATCAACGGCGTAGTCCAGACCTTCCGCTGCGCCCCGCCCGGCTCCGCGCCCCAGGGCGGACTCTCCGAGAGCCTTCTCCTCTCCAGCGCCTGGTGTACCTTCTCCTATAACAAGATCACCGGCTACTCCAACACCACCCGATGGGTCTTCAACCCCAACGGAACCTACGGCAAGGGCGGCCGCTCCGAAGGCTACTCCAGCGGCTACGGCGGCAGCATGGCCAGCCAGCGCAACTCCGGCGGCGGCGGCCGTTGGAAAGTCGTCAACGGCGAACTCTACATCGGCGATCTCATTCCCCAGCCGGTCCGATCCCAGGTCAAACGCAACAACAACGGTTCCGTCATCGTCGTCGTCAACGGAGTCGAATACTCCAAGTGCCGTTAGCCGGCGCAGCCAGGCGCCCGGTTCTAACTCCCATTTCAATTAGAGTGCCGACGGCCGAAGACGCACGGTTGGCGCCGCAATCCCGCGGCGCAGTCGGGCCTCTATGAAGGGACCTGTGCGCATGGCCGCCCGGCAGTCGGCGCCCCCGTGAACAGGAATACAATGGTTGCGCCTGATTGGGTTCAATTTCAGGTAAGGAAAGGCACGTATGAAACGGATCGCAGTTGTGGGCGCAAGCGTAGCTTTTGGGCTGCTGGTTGGAGCCGCAGTAGTCGGGTACGCGCAGCACGATGATCGAGATAGACAGAGCCGGCAGCACGACGACAGAGACAGGCAGGACAGGCCGCATGACGACCATCGCGCTCAGCCGCAGCATCGCGACGAGCGTCGCGGGCCCGAGGACCACCGCGGGGCACCACCGGAGAGGCGCCACGAGGAACGGGACCATCATGCGGAGGGACCCTATCGCATGGAACCGGAACACGATCGGGGCGGCTGGGAGCGCCATCGCGCAAATCACTTCGAGGCCGAGCACCGCTCCTGGCGCGACCGCGGAGGCTACCGCGGATACCGTGTTCCAGACTATGACTTCCACCGCAGATTCGGCAGAACTCACTTCTTCAGAGTCTACGGCCTGCCTTACTCGGAAATAGGCGGCTATCCGCGGTTCCAGTACGACGGCCTCTGGTTCAACCTCGTCGAGCCGTATCCGGAATACTGGGGAACTGACTGGTACCAGCGCGACGAAATGTATGTCGACTACGCCGACGGCGGCTACTACCTCTTCAATCGCCGGTTCCCCGGTCAACCCGGCGTCGCCCTCGAAATCTCGCGGTAGCAGGGACAGTCCTTGCTGGCTGCGAGTCCGTTAGAGGCTAAGTCAGGCCTGATGGCACACACCTGACGCCTGAAAAACCCGCTTCTGGCTGAGGTCGCCAGTGTCCCGCCCTTTTCCGCGCGAGAGTGCGGAAAGGGTGGGCCGTCCGGCAACCTCCAGGATTGAGGTTCTGACGGATGCGCAGTTGACGCGAAGCCCGAAGGGCGGATTGCTATGTCTGGAGACTGAGACATGGCATCAATTGACAACATTTGCCATGAGTGTTAGGTTCAGAACCAGGGATGACCCGATGCAAACCATGAATATCTCCCTCCCCGACCCCATGAAGCAGTATGTGGAGGAGCAGGTCACCGCAGGCGACTACAGCAGCGCAAGCGAATACGTGCGCGAGCTGGTCCGCGCCGACCAAAAGCGCAACGCCAGGGAGCAGCTTGAGCAGACGCTGCTCGCGTCGCTGCTTGAAGGTGAGCCGGAGCAAGCCACTCCCGAATTCTGGGCCACCCTCCGCACTGAACTGAGCAAACGATCCAAGACCCGCCGCTGCGTTCTTCCATCGTAGGTGTGCGGGCGCGGACAAAGGTCTGAGCTCCTACCTCGATCCATCCCGGATGATCCTCCCGTGCCTGGGGACGAGTTGACGAAGGCTTGACAGTCCGCAAAGCTGCTGCCACACTTCAGCTATGGAAGTCCAGTTCACCCCCGAGCAGGAAGCAAGGCTGGGCCAGATCGCCAGTGCGGAAGGAGTTGCGCCTGCGCGTCTGGTGCAGGACGCCGCGCTACTGCTGATCGAAGACGATGAACGCTTCCGCGCCGGTGTGCGCAAGGGAATCGAGCAGGCAGACCAGGGGATGTTTATCGAAGAGGCCGAGATGGATGCCCGCGTCTCCCGGATGCTGAAGCGCTGATGCGTCTCCGCTGGACTCTGGCGGCGGCGGACGACCTGGAATCTATCGGGGATTACCTGGCACAACACCTTCCATCGTTCGCGCAATCGACAATTCTCGAAATCTACCAGACAATTCTTACATTGCGTTTCATGCCCCAACGCGGCCGCGCTGGACGGGAAGAAGGAACCCGTGAGCTGGTCATGTCGAGCTTGCCCTATATCGTGGTTTATCGCGTGAACGATAACGATATTGAAATCCTGCACATCTATCACGGCGCGCAACGCCGGCACTGAGGTTTGGCAAAAGGGAGACGGAGGGTTGGAGATCATCGTCTCCCACATCTCAAAAGTCGAGATGTGGGCTAGCCAACCTTAGCTGCTGAATTTACCCCTGAAGGATTCTTCGCGGTAATCCATCGCAACCTCCTTTTCCTAATCGCTATTTGAAGCACTCCCGAGCCCCAGATGTCAGGAGCTCGGGAACTCCGTTATGATCTGAAAACTGACGCTACTCTTCTTCTTCCTCCACCGGCGCCTTCGCATTCGCCAAGATCTTCTCCGCCACCAACTGCGGAACGATATCGTAGTGATCCATCTCCATCCGGTAACTCCCCTTGCCCTGAGTCATCGAAGTCAGCAGCGTCCCATACGTCAGCATCTCGGCCATCGGAACCTGCGCGTTGATCACCGTGGTCCGGCCCTTGGACTCCATGCCCGCCACGCGTCCGCGCCGCGAGTTCAGGTCGCCCATCAGCGTTCCGGCAAACTCGTCCGGAGCCTCAATCTCCACCTTCATGATCGGCTCAAGCAAACACGGCTTGCACAGCTCCATCGCCTTGCGGAACGCGATGCGCCCCGCCATCTTGAAGCTCATTTCGTTCGAGTCCACGTCGTGGTAACTGCCGTCAAACACCACAACCTTGAAATCCACCACCGGGAACCCGGCCAGGTACCCGCGTGCCGCCGACTCCACAATGCCCTTCTCGATCGCCGGTATAAAGTTCCGCGGCACCGAGCCGCCAAACGTCTCATTGGCAAACTCGAACCCGCCGCCCCGCGGCATTGGCTCCATGCGAATCTTGCAGTCGCCAAACTGCCCGTGTCCGCCGGTCTGCTTCTTGTGCCGTCCCTGCGCCTCGGCCTTGGCGCGGATCGTCTCGCGATACGGCACCTTCGGCGCCTTCAGCGTAACCTCCGCGTGATACCGCTTCTTCAGCCGGTTCACAATCGCTTCAATATGCGGCTGCCCCGCGCCCGCAATCAAAAACTCATTCGTCTGCGGATCGCGATAGAACCGGATCAGCAGATCCTCTTCCATCAGCTTGTGAATCGCCGGCGCCAGCTTGTCTTCGTCCGCCCGGCTCTTCGGCTCAATCGCATACGTCATCGCCGGCTCCGGAATCGCCGCCAGATCCACCTGAATGTCCGCGCCCTTCTGCCCCAGCGTGTCGCCCGTCAGCGTGTCGCGCAGCTTGGCCACCGCGCCCAGGTCGCCCGCGTGCAGCTCAACCACCTCCACCGCCTTGCGCCCCTGCATCACGCTCAAATGCGAAAGCCGCTCCTGCGTGCGCCGCGTATAGTTCTCCAGCGTCGCGTCGTTCTTCACCACCCCGCTGATCACCTTGAAGAACGTGATGCGCCCCGCAAACGGATCGGTCATCGTCTTGAAAACCACCGCGCCCACCGGACCCGCATCCTCGATCTTCCGCGTCCCAACGCCTTCCGCGGCGTCGGCGCCCGGCGTCCGCACCGCAATCGGCGCGCGCTCCACCGGCGACGGGCAATACACCTTGATAAAGTCCAGCAGGTGATCCAGGGCCATGTTCCCCAGCCCGCTTGAGAACAGCACCGGGAAGATCCGGTCGTCGCGAATCGCCTCGTGCAGCGCCGCAATCAGGTGGTCTTCGGCAATCGTGCCCTTCTCAAAATACTCCTCCATCAGCTCGTCTTTACCCTCGGCCACCAGCTCCACCAGAGCCTCGTGCCGCGCCTTCGCATCCGCCGCCAGGCTCGCCGGAATCTCCCCCGTCACCTTGCCCCGTCCATCGCCGCCCGGCGTGTAGTAGTAGGCCTCCATCGTCACCAGGTCCACCACCCCATGAAATCCATCCGCCCCCGAGATCGGCAACTGGACTGGAACACAGTTGCGCCCCCAGCGATCCACAAGATCGTCAATCAGAGCATTCAGCCCGCCGCCGCCGCCCGCCTTCGGATGGTCCATCTGGTTCACCACCACCACTCGCGGAACATTCGCCTCATCGGCATAGCGCCACACCCGCTCCGTCACCGCCTCCACGCCGTTCTGCGCATTCACCAGCACCACCGCTGCCTCCACCGGCAGCAGCGCCGCGCGCGCCTCGTGGCTGAACATGTGAAATCCGGGAGTGTCGACTAGATTGATCTTCACGCCCTGCCACTCAACAAAAGCCACCGCGTTCTGCATCGTTGCGCCGCGGGCTACTTCCTCTTCGTCATAAGCTGTAACGGCGGTGCCGTCTTCCACCCGCCCCTGGGTTGGCGTCATCTTGGCGGCATGCAGCAGAGCGGCTATCAATGTCGTCTTCCCGCTGTGCGCATGCCCCACTACAGCTACGTTGCGGATCTCACTTCCCTGGTACGTTTTCATGGTTTCTCTCCTTGAAATAACAAAACTCGTTCGGAAAGCCCTCTCAAAAAAGATGGCTGTCCCCAAAATGCACGGGTGCCCCACCCATGCGACCGATTCTGGTCGCATGGGTGGGATACCAAAACCCTGCTCCGGCCGCACTCCCGGACACTCAAATTAGGTCGAATGGGATGATTTGCTTGAAGGGAATTTCCACGGCACAGGGAACCCTCGCGAACGTCCCTCAGGGCGTCCAGGTGGCCAAATTCATCAGCCACAGGTCCCGGTCTGCCGTCTTCCTCATCCATAGAAGGATTGGGCCGCCGCCCGGCTCATCAGTGGAGGAACTCCGCCAGGCGTCTCTCGGTAAGAAAGCGAAGGCTATCACACGCGGAGTGTGAATGTCCTGTGACTTGCCGCACATCCCGGCCAGGCTGGGCGCCCGGCCATCAAACTGCTACTCCGCCCTCCGCCACCGCAAAACCGGCTTCCGCGCCGCCGTCACCTCGTCCAGCCGCGATACCCGCGTCGAGTGCGGAGCCGTCTTCACCAGCTCCGGCGTCTCCTCCACCTCCCGCGCAATCGCCCGCATCGCCTCCACAAACAAATCCAGCTCCTCCAGCGACTCGCTCTCCGTCGGCTCAATCATCAGCGCCCCATGCACAATCATCGGAAAGCTCACCGTATAAGGATGGAACCCATAGTCGATCAGCCGCTTGGCAATATCGCCCGTCTTCACGCCCTTCGCCGCCTGCCGCTTGTCGCTGAAAACCACCTCGTGCATCGAAGCCGTCTTGTAAGGCAGCTCATACAAGTCTTCCAGCTTCGTGCGAATGTAGTTCGCGTTCAGCACCGCGTCTTCCGTCGTCTGCCGCAACCCATCCGGCCCATTCGCCAGAATGTACGCCAGCGCCCGGATAAACATCCCCACATTCCCATAGAACGCCCTTACCCGCCCCACCGATTGCGGCCGCTCATACTCCCACCCAAGCAGTCCCTCAGTCCCTACGTCCCTAGTCCCTGTTCCCTGTTCCCTATTCCCTGCCTTCCTCACCAGCACCGGCGTCGGCAAAAACGGCTCCAGAAACCCCTTGCACGCCACCGGCCCTGACCCCGGCCCCCCGCCCCCATGCGGAGTAGAAAACGTCTTATGCAAATTCAGGTGCATCACATCCACGCCAAAGTCCCCCGGCCGCGCCTTGCCCACCAGCGCATTCATATTCGCGCCATCCATATACAGCAGCGCGCCCTTGGCGTGCAGAATGTCCGCAATCTTGTGGATCTGGCTCTCGAACACCCCGATCGTCGAAGGATTGGTCAGCATCAGCGCCGCGGTCTCTTCGTCCACCTGCCGCTCCAGCGCCTCCAGGTCAATCCCGCCCTCGACATTCGACTTCAAATTCTCCACCGTGTACCCGCAGATCGCCGCCGTCGCCGGATTCGTCCCATGCGCCGAGTCCGGAATCAGCACCTTCTTCCGCGCGTTCCCCTGCGACTCGTGCCACGCCCGCACCAGCAGGATTCCCGTAAACTCCCCATGCGCCCCCGCCGCCGGCTGCAACGTAATCGCATCCATCCCGGTAATCTCCATCAGGCACCGCTGCAAGAGTTCGATCACCTCCAGCGACCCCTGCGAAAGCCCGTCCGGCCGGTAAGGATGCGCCTCCGCCAACCCCTCAATCCGCGCCACCAGCTCGTTCACCCGCGGGTTGTACTTCATCGTGCAGCTCCCCAGCGGATACATCCCCAGGTCAATCGCATAGTTCCACGTCGACAGCCGCGTAAAGTGCCGGATAATCTCAATCTCGCTCAACTCCGGCAACTGCGCGCTCTCCGAACGATGGGCCTTCCCCAGCAACACAGCCGCGTCCACCACCGGCACATCCAGCGGAGCCAGCTTATAACCCCGCTTCCCCGCCGACGACTTCTCAAACACCAGCGCCTCATTCTGCGTCTGATGCGGCCGTACCTTGCCGAGTGTTTTGGGAGCCGATCCTTCAACTGCTGCCATTTACATTCCTCGCCTTCTCTTCCTGCATTGCAACTATCCCTGCATCTCATCTTTCCCTGCATTGCAGCTTTGTGCCCTGTAACAAGGGCACGGCTTTAGCCGGGCCGAATAAGCCCCTTCAATGGAAGAGGGCTTTAGCCCCTGCTATCTTCTGCCAAACCCGTCATCTGCACCGCCTCAGCTCTTCGTTCCTCCGCCTTTTTCCGCGCCAAACTCTCGAAACAAAAGGGATACTGCTCCGCCGCATCCACTAATCTCGCCTTCACAGGATTCTCCGCAATGTACCTGCGATGCTGCTCAAGACTTTCTCTGCCTAAAACCTGCACCTCGGTAAATCCCCGCTGCCAAACATCGCCTTTGTAACCAAACTCGTGGGACAGACGATGGGAGAACCGCCCCTTGATCAGTTGCATCGCCTTTTCGATGGTCATGTCGCCGTCGACCTCAATTAGAAGATGAACATGGTCGGGCATGATCACGAAGTCTTGCAGCTTGAAACGATGTTCCGCGACAAGCGAACGCAGTACATCGATGAGCAGCCCGGCATTGCGTTCCGATTGCAACAATTGCTTGCCCATGCTCGTGCTGGTCGTCGCGAAAAAGATCCGCGATGGACTCAGAATATTTGCCGGAGCAGCATTGCGAGCTGGATGCGCCATGGCAGGGACTAAAGCCCTCTCTCCTCTCCAATCCTGTTACGGCCATGACTTCAGCCGTGCCAACAAACGTCTTGCTCTGTAACAATGGCAACGACTTCAGCCGTGCCAACAAACGTCTTGCTTTGTAACAACGGCAACGACCTCAGCCGTGCCAACAAGCGTCTTGCTTTGTAACAACGGCACGGCTTTAGCCGGGCCAAAAAAGTCTGCTCTGATGAGCGGGGGCTTCGGCCCCTGCAAAAGCTTCATCCATCGTTCTGCGCCGATTCAGGCCTCTTTCCGCAGCCTCGAAGGGGGCCGAAGAAGCCGTCCAGGCCATCTTCCCCACCACCGCCCTCAACGCCTCAACCCAAACCGCCGCTCACACCCGTTCCAAACCCAAAGCCCCCAAACCAGCCCGCCCACAAACCAGATCACTGCGTTGATCCCCAGCATCGACCAAAGCCGCTGAAAATTGTGCCGCGAAACATACGCGTTCATGCAGCCAAATATCAAAAACATCGTCCCGCCCCACAGAATCACCCCGCGGTACAGCACAAACGCCAGCTTCCCGCCCTTGCGCATCTTCAGCCAACTCTGCCTCTGCTTCTCAAACTCCGCCGGATCGTTCTTCCTGTATTGCTCAAACATGCCATCACCCTTCCACTTGCTGGTTACGCCCCGCCCAAAACCCGCGCCGCCCGGTCAATCTCTTCCCGCGTCACCATCTCCGTAGCGCACCACAGCGTCGCATTCTTCAGCTCCGGATACCACCGCCCCAACTCCACCCCGCCCACAATCTTCTCGTCCAACAGCCGCTCGCTCAATGCCGCCGGAGCCTCCTCTGTCTGCAACACAAACTCGTGGAACCGCGGCCCGCCCCCAAACAGCAGCTTCGCCCCAGCCCCCGCTGACAGCGCCATCGCCGCATAATCCGCCTTCGCCAGGTTATGCTCCGCCAGCTCGCGAATCCCTTCCTTCCCATACACCGTCAGAAAGATCGTCGCCATCAGCGCCACCAAAGCCTGATTCGTGCAGATATTCGACGTAGCCTTCTCCCGCCGGATATGCTGCTCCCGCGTCGAAAGCGTCAGCACAAACCCGCGATACCCCGTCCCATCCGTCGTCTGCCCCACCAGCCGCCCCGGCATCTGCCGCAGATACTGCTCCTTGCACGCAATCACCCCGCAGAACGGCCCGCCATAACTCAGCGCCACGCCAAAGCTCTGCGCCTCCATGCTCACAATGTCCGCCTCCACCGGCGCCCGCACCACCCCCAGTGAAACCGCCTCGGCAATCGACACAATCAGCAGCGCGCCCTTCGCGTGCGCAATCTCCGCAATCGCCGGTATATCCTCCACCACCCCAAAGAAGTTCGGACTCTGCACCAGCACCGCCGCGGTCTCTTCTGTCACCGCTGTCTTCAGCGCCTCCAGGTCCACGCGCCCCGTCTCCGCCTCATACCCAACCACCTCGCTCGGCAGCCCCTGGTGCGTCGCATACGTCGCCATCACCTCGCGATACTCCGGATGCACCGTCCGCGCCACCACCGCCTTGTGCCGCCCCGTCACCCGCACGGCCATCATCACCGCCTCCGCCGCGCCCGTTGACCCGTCATACATGCTGGCGTTCGCCACATCCATCCCGGTCAGCTCCGCAATCATCGTCTGGAACTCGAAGATAGCCTGCAGCGTCCCCTGCGTAATCTCCGCCTGGTACGGCGTATAACTCGTCAGAAACTCGCCCCGCTGCACCAGCGAGTCAATAATCACCGGCCGGTAGTGGTGATACGCCCCCGCCCCCAGAAAGCTCGCATACCCGGCCGCGTTCTTCGCCCCCGCCGCCTTGAAATAGTCAATAATCTCGCTCTCCGCCTGCTGCCGCGGAACAGCCAGATCCCCCGCCAGCCGGTACTCGGCGGGGATCACGGCAAACAACTCATCAATCGAGCCGGCCCCAACTTCAGCCAGCATCTTTTCTCGTTCCGCAGGCGACTTCGGCAGATAGCGCATAGTTTCCTTTTCAGGGGTCAGAGATAAGGGACTTAGGGAGTAGGGACTAGATACTTCGACCGCAGCGTCTTCATCATTGCGCCCAACATGCGGCCCACTTCATCGCACAGTTCCTCTGCTTTGTGAAGCACTTCGGCTGACCCAAAGCCCAGCGCTTTTGCAATAACAAGCTGTGTCTCCACTTCGGAATTGGACCCTCTCGCATGACCCAGGAACTGAATATACTCTCCCTTGGTCGCTCGCCCGTATCCTTCCGCAATATTGCTGGCCACGGAAACAGACGCTCTGCGGAGCTGATTGGTAAGGCCGAACCGTTCCGAATCCGGAAAAGCGGAAGTGAGCGTGTAAACCGCCAGCGTCAATTCAATAGCACGCTGCCAAACAGCAAGATCCCTGAACGATTCGCCCACAGGTCATACCTCAACTCTTAACTTCCTGGTCCCTGGTCCCTACGTCCCTAGTCCCTACGTCCCTGGTCCCTCAAGCACCCGTTTCTTCCGCGATAAACGCCTCATACGCCGCAGCATCCAGCAGACCGGCAAACTGGCCCACATCCGCCAGCTCCACCTTGATAATCCACGCCTCGTGCGGCGCTTCGTTGATCTTGTCCGGCGCGTTCTTCAGCTCTTCGTTCACCGCCGTCACCGTCCCCGTCACCGGAGAATAAAGATCGCTCACCGCCTTCACGCTCTCCACCGACCCAAACGTCGCGTTCGCGGTCACCGCATCCCCCACCTTGGGCGCGTCCACATACACAATGTCGCCCAGCGAGTTCTGCGCGTAATCCGTAATCCCAATCGTTCCAATGTTGCCTTCCAAAGCAATCCACTCGTGTTCGCGGGTGTAACGGTAATTTGCCGGATAAGCCATGACAGGTCCTCTCCTTCAACAGGCGAATCCCTAGTGTACGACTCCGCGTGCCGCAGCGAAAAACCGCTTTTGCACAAGATGAAACCCCTCGGTCAAAGTCCCTCGTCCCTACGTCCCTGGTCCCTCGTCCCTTATGCTTCGCTGCGGAAAACGAATCCTTGCGCCCCGCCAGCCCGCCCCGCCCACCACCGTTTCTTGACACCCGCCAGACCTCCCTGTACGCTAAAACCCATGTCAGTAACCCTCCAGATGACCGTGGCCTCCACACAGTGTCGCTGTCTGTGTACGCGCACAGGGTGTCCTCTGGCAGGTAGAGGCTAGGCAGAAACTCGAACCCCTAGCTTCAGCTAAAGAAGTCTCTTAGCCCACCGCCGGAACTCGATCTGGCTGGTGGGTTTTCTTATTTCTACCCCGCAAGATCCAGATCTCCCGGCAGGCGCCCTGCCTCCCTCACAAGCGAGCCCAGCCTGAGTGCTGCCGTTCCCCAGCGGCGCTCATCTGCCCCTCGCTCTCCCCGCCAATCGCAACCCTGTACCAAGGAGATCGTTCCCATGAAGCTCAGCCTCAACCGAATTCTTCCCCTCATTCTCGCGTTCCTCTTCATCGCCCAAACTTCTTTCGCCACCGACGGCTACTTCCTCACCGGCTATGGAACCAAGCAGCAGGGTCAGGGCGGCGCAGGCGTTGCCAAGCCCGGTGACAGCCTCGCCGGCGCAACCAACCCCGCCGGTCTCTTCCTCGTCGGCAACCGCTTTGACCTCGGCCTCACCCTCTTCCGCCCCGTCCGCTTCGCCGCCATCACCGGCAACACGTTACCCCCCGGCTACCCCGACGTCAACGGAACCTACGACGGCAACCGCGTCAAGAACTTCGAGCTCCCCGAGCTCGGCTATAGCCTCAAGGCCCGCCCCAACCTCGCCCTCGGCGTCGCCATCTATGGCAACGGCGGTTTGAACACCTCCTTCACCCAGCCCATCCAGTTGCTCGGCAGCACCCGTGGTGGCGTCGATCTGGACCAGGTCTTCATCTCGCCTACCCTCTCTTACAAGGTTGGCGCGCATAACTACATCGGCCTGGCCGCCAACATCGCCATCCAGCGCTTCGCCGCCGAGGGCCTCCAATACATCGAAGCCATCTCCAGCGACCCCACCAAGGTCACCAACAACGGCTACTCCTACGCCAGCGGCGGCGGCGTCCGCGTCGGCTGGCTCGGCCAAATCAACCGCTCCCTCAGCGTCGGCGCAACCTACCAAACCAAAACCTGGGTCGGCAAATTCACCAAATACAGCGGCCTCTTCGCCGAGCAGGGCGGATTCGATATCCCCGCCAACTTCGCTGGCGGAGCCTCCCTCAAGCTCGGCCCCAAGGCAACCCTCCTCTTTGACGAAGAGCGCATCCAGTACGGCTCCATCAAGTCCATCGCCAACACCCTGGCCGCCACCGCGCCCCTCGGCGCCGCCGCCGGCCCCGGCTTCGGATGGCACGACATCAACGTCGCCAAGGCCGGCTTCAGTTACGACATCAACCCCGCCCTCACCCTCCGCGCCGGATACAACCACGGCGGCGCACCCTTTGACGCCACTCAGAACTTCTTCAACATCCTCGCCCCCGCCGTCACCAAAGACCACCTTCACCTCGGCGCAACCTGGACATCCCAAACCGGCAAGGAAGTCAGCTTCGCCTACATCCACGCCTTCAACAACACCCAGAGCGGCGTCACCTCCATCCCCTCCGCCTACGGCGGCGGCAACGCCAACCTCAGCATGTACCAGAACTCCTTCCAAATCGCCTTCGGCTGGAACCGCAACAAGAAATAACCCACGCAACAAAGAACGAGGTAAACATCAATGTCAGCATTCCTCTACTCTGAGTGGCCCTGGTACGTCGCAGGGCCGCTCATCGGCCTCTTCGTCCCTGCCCTGTTGCTCTTGGGCAACAAGGTCTTCGGCATCTCCGGCAACCTCAGCCACCTCTGCGCCGCCATCGCCCCCGGCAAGCTCGACTTCTTCCGCTACGACTGGCGCAAGACCGGCCTCTGGAACCTCGTCTTCCTCCTCGGCGTCGTCCTCGGCGGGTTCCTCGCCTTCCACGGCGCGCCGGTCCACGAAATCGCCATCTCCCCCAACACCCACGCCACCCTCTCCCACCTTGGCATCACCGACTTCTCCGGCGTCGCGCCCCATCAGCTCTTCAACTGGCACGCCCTGCTCACCCTGCGCGGCCTCATCCTCATCGTCGGCGGTGGATTCCTCGTCGGCTTCGGCACCGCCTATGCCGCCGGATGCACCTCCGGCCACGCCATCAGCGGTCTCGCCAACTTCGAGCTCCCCTCCCTCATCGCCGTCTTCGGTTTCTTCGCCGGAGGCCTCGCCGCAACCTGGTTCATCTTGCCGCTCATCTTAGGAGGTCTATGACCATCCCCTCTGTCACCGCATTCGATGGCTGCGGCGCGTCCGTCCTCGAACCCAAACCCGTCCGCCCCGCCTTCCTCGTCCTCTACCTCGCCCTCGGCGTCGCCTTTGGATTCGTCCTCAGCCGCTCTGAGGTCATCTCCTGGTTCCGCATCCAGGAGATGTTCCGCTTTCAATCCTTCCGCATGTACGGCATCATCGGCACGGCCGTCGTCACCGCGGCCCTCTCCGTCGCCATCCTCAAGCGCACTAATCTCAAGTCAGCCTCCGGCGAGCCCATCTCCATCCCCCGCCGCCCACTCGGCAGCGGCATCCGCTACGCCCTCGGCGGCGCCATCTTCGGCCTCGGCTGGGCCCTCACCGGCGCATGCCCCGGCCCCCTCTTCGCCCTCATCGGCAACGGCGTCCCCGTCATCCTCGTCGCCATCCTCGCCGCCCTCCTCGGCACCTGGGTCTACGCCTGGGCGCAACCCCACCTGCCGCATTAATTGCGGCTCTCCGTGTTTCACTGTCCGATTGCTTGCGTCCTCCGGCCGACCGCCTCGCGCGCCGGCCATTCTTTCTAGATCATCTTCGCTTCGACTTTAGACTCCCGTGCCCCATCCATTCCGCGTTTCTTTGAGCGGAATGGATGGGGCGCCGACAATGCATCGGTCTACATTTCGGAAAGCATCCTGCACCGCCCCAAACCCCGGATAAGGCCCCAGCTGCGGAACCAGAACCACCTCCGGCATCCCCGCCCGAAAAACCGCAACCTCCCAATCGCCGCCCCCGCGCCAACAGTCCATTGCCCTGTTAGGGGCAAGGGTAGACAGTTGGCGGCAGTCACCGCTTGGGTAGCGATCCAATGTCTTCGCGGATCAGAGATGGGCCGCCCGGCGGAAGCTCCGCTTCCGTGCCGGGGATGGCCTCGGCTATTGCGGTGGCGGATAGAAGGGGAGCTTTTCGTTCTGCTCGTTGGCGCGCCGGATCGTTACGTCTTCAAAGAGCAGAGCAGGAGCGAGGACGGTCGCGGGGACCTCGTCAGGGTAGTTGGCGAGGAAGAGGTCTTTACCGGCGGCGACGATTCCCGCGCGGAGGGCGCGCTGGTCTAAATCATCCAATGTTGCGCCACGGACGAGTTCACGTTTGCCGTCGGCAGTCACGCGGTAGAGCAGGCGCGGTGTGAGGCGTGAGCCGAGCGTCGCGACCAGGTAGGCGCTCTTCAGGTCGCGGTCGTGGCCCAGATCGATGAGCTTCTTGGTGAGTTCCTCTTGAGAGAGGCCCTGTTTGGCCGTGATCTGCAGCACGCCGATGGAGGGATGGGACGGGCCGGTGGCGCCGGCGCGGGCGTGTCCGTTCGAGTGAGAGAAGTCGCGCACCGGCTCCCGGCCGATGAGGTAGTTCTCAAGCTTGCCATCGGCGATCAGATTGACCGGCTGCGCGGGGACGGCCTCGTCGTCGATAGCGTACGCGCCGAGCAGGCCTTTGCCGGCAAAGGTCTTCAGGCCGGGCGTGTCAACAACATCAAAGAAATCGGGCAGGACGCGGGTGTGGAGGCTCGAGGCAAACGGGCCGTTGGTGCGGGCCTCTGTGCCGAGCTTGGGGCGCGTGGCCACGAGGCCGCCGGCGAGCAGGGCGCGGAGCGCGTCGGCCGAGGCGTCGGCGGAGAACAGCACGGGGCCGTGATATTCCTCGTCCACGAGCGGGGCTTTGCGCAGTTCGGCGAGCGAGGCGATGAGCGAGGTAACGTGCTGCTGGAACTGGGTGGGGGAGTCGAGATCGGCGAGGGAGACGCCGGAGGTGGCATACGAGCGGTCAAGGCGCATGCCGTCGGCGGCTTGGGTGCCGACGCCGAAGGCTTCAGAAAATTTAAGGGCTGACTTGCGGACGATGGCGCCTTCGCTGTTCACGATCCAGGTAGTGGTGGCGCGGGCCTGGAACTCGCCGGAGGAGTACTGCAGGTCAAGCGCAGCGGCTGCGGGGTCCGAGCGGTAGAGGCCGGAGTCGCGGGCGACGCGGGCGGTCCAGGCGGGCTCGTCGAGTTGAAGGGGCAAAGGCGTTTCAAGCGAGACGATCGGGGCTTCGCGGCTGAAGTCGTCGGCCTGGGGCAGGGTTTGAACCTGCTTGAGCTCGGCCTGCTTTTGAGCGTAGGCGGCGAGGGCGTTTTTGTAAGCAGTGTCTGTGGCCCACCAGAGGGCGGAGCGTAGAGCGACCGGATCGTCGTCGAGGGTGGCAACCTGGAGGGAGCCATCGCCGCGGGGGGAAGAGCTGTCCGTCTTGTAGTCGCCGACGCGCACGGTGACGCGGGCGACGCGCTGATGCGAGCGCTGCGAAGATTCAGAGGCGCCGAACTCGGCGGCGGTCTGGAAGTTCTCAACGTCTTCAATGCGGTACTGGATGAAGAAGGGCTTCTCAAAGCCGGGGAGCTGGAGCTGGGTCTTGCTGCGGTCCAGCTCGGCAAGCATGGCGCGGAGCACTGGGTCCTTTTCGGCGTCGGCGCGGGTGGGCTGGGCCTTCGCCCCGAGGCAGGCTGCCAGCAGGGCGAAGGCGGCGAGGATCGCCGTGGGACGGAACGCGGTCATTGCGCCTCCTTGATTGCGGGAATCGGCAGAATCGGCGGGCGGGCTGTGCCTTGCGACTGCTTCTGGGTTTCGATTTCGCTGAGCAGCATGGCGGGGGCCACGGCGCTGACGGGGATGGTGCCGGACTCGGCGCCGCACTCGCCGTTGAACACTTCGCTCTTGTCGCCGGTGACCAGGATGCGCTTCATGGCGGCCAGCGGAGTGCCGACAATACTGACTCCGCGGACCAGCTCGTCAGGGCGGCCATCCACATAGACGCGCCAAACAACCAGTGGAATCACCTGGAACGCCTGCGGCGAGCTGCGGGTAGTTACTGCGAAACCCGACGAGATGTCTTCAAAGTAGAGGCCGAAGGGCTTGCCCTGCTTCTTGGCTTCTTCAATCAGTTGCTTGCGGAGCTCGGGCTCCGGGACTTGCTTGGTAGAGGTGACAATGAGGTTGCCCTGGCGCCCGTTGGGGACGTGGCCGGTCGAGGCGCGGCCATGGCCGTTGGAAACCGAGAAGCTGGCGATGGGCAGGCGCGACATCAGGAAGGTCTTCAAGACGCCGTCCTGGATGAGATCGACGCGGCGGGCCTTCTGGCCTTCGTCATCGTATTCATAGGTGCCGCTGAGGCGGGTCATGCCAAAGGTGGCGAGGGTAGGGTCGTCGGAGACAGAGAGGAAGGTGGGCAGGACTTCCTTATTGAGATCTTTGGTAAAGGTCTGGCCTTCCTCGTCGCCGCGCTGGCGCTGGCCTTCGAGACGGTGGCCGAGGACCTCGTGGAAGAAGACGGCGGCGGCGCGGCCGGAGAGGATCGCGGGACCGTCAAAGGGCTCGGTCACGGGAGCCTTGCGCAGGGCTTCAAGGCTGCGGCCGAGGTCGCGGATGCCGGCTTCAAGCTCGGGCTGCGCGGGCAGGCCGGCGGCGGTGTCGGCTTCAAAGGTAAGGGCGCGGAAGAGGTCCATGCCGTCGTCGGCGCGGGTGACGGCGAACACCACGAGGCGGGCCTGGCGGTAAGGCGTGATGACGCGGGAGCCCTCAGACGAAACGAAGTAGTCGGTCTCGTTCTGCGCCGTGAGCATAACGGCGTTCTGGTAGACATCGGGGAATTCGCGGAAGATGCGCGAGAGGGCGCGGACACGCTGCTCCCACGCGCCGCGATCGACAGAGACGGGGGGAGCGGGCGCGGCGAGATGCAGTTGCGGCGTCTCCTGGCTGAAGTCGGGAGACGAGTCTTCTTCTTTGGCGCGGACTTCAGCCTCCGTCTTGACGCGGAGGTAGTTGTCGAGGGCGTTGCCGTATCCGGCGTTGGTGGCCACCCAGAGAGTGCGGGCGATCGCTTCGCGATCGTCGTTGAGAGGAAGCTGGACGCTGTTCACGGCGGAGGAGCGATGGGTTCCGTGCGTGTTGTCGAGGGAGCGGTCGCCGAGGCGGACCTGGACGTCGGCAACCCGAACGTGGTTGGCAGAGCTGTCAACGAGCGCGCCGAACTGGGCGCGGATAGAAACCATGCTCGCGTCACTGACGGCGTAGCTGAGGAAGTAGGGCGGCAGCTGCTTGCCGGCGTCCTGCTTGGCGGGCGGCTGCTTGCCGAGAGAGGTAAAGGCGCGCTGGAGCTCCGTGGTCATGGCGTCAAGCAGCGCCGGCTGGGCCTGCTGGGCGTTCGCGGAGACGGGCAGGGCGAGGAGCGCGGCTGAGAAAACCGCCAGCGAAAGCCGGGAGGCACATGGGCGTTTGGCGGCCGAAGAAAAATGTTGCGTGGGCTGGGAGGACTCGGATAAAAGCATGTGTATCCCTGATTGTCGCAGAGTCTATGAACCCCGAGGAAATGACCCATGAAATTTGCACGCAGGTTCTTGCTGCTGATTTGTGCTGGATTGATTCTCGGCGGCGTGATGCCGCGTTTGTGCGCTGGGCAGACGACCGCTCAGCCAGCCGCGCAAGCTGCGCCCGCGCAACCGGCTGCACCGGCATCTGGACAGGCTCCGGTTGCGTCAGCGCCGGCGAGCACGCAGGCATATACGCTCCCGCCAGAGAAGCTGGCCAAGGCGATCGCGCTGAGCCGGATCCGCCACATTCTGGATCTGGTCGGATCGCTGTGGGGGCTGGCGGTGTTGTGGATTCTGCTGGCGGCCGGCTGGGCGGCCGGACTGGCCGGATGGGCAGAGCGGCTGCTGAAGCAGCGGTGGCTTTCAGGGCTGCTGTTCTTTGCGCTGTTCATGATCGTCACGACGCTGGCAAGTTTGCCGTTGGATGTCTATGGCGAGCATGTGAGCCGCAGCTACGGCATCAGCGTCCAGGGATGGGGCAGTTGGGTAGGCGACCAGGCCAAGGGGCTGGGCCTGAGCGTGCTGTTTGGGGCGCCGGTAATGCTGCTGTTCAACTGGATTGTCAAACGCTGGCCGCGGCGGTATTGGCTGGGCATCTGGGTGGCGACGCTGCCGCTCCTGGTGCTCGGAATTTTTGTGTCGCCGCTGCTGGAGCCCATCTTTAACAAGTTTGAGCCCTTGCAAAAGAACAATCCCGGCTTGGTGACGGAACTGGAAAAGGTGGTGGCGCGAACGGGAACAAACATTCCCCCGCAGCGCATGTTCCTGATGAAGGCCAGCGTCAAAACGAACGGGCTGAACGCCTATGTGAGCGGGATTGGTGCGACCAAACGGATTGTCGTGTGGGATACAACGGCGGGGCGCATTCCGGACGACGAGGTGCTCTTTATCTTTGGCCACGAGAGCGGGCACTATGTGCTGCACCATATTCCCAAGCAACTGGCGGGGTCGGCCGTGTTCCTGTTCTTTCTATATTGGGCCTGCGCGTCGGCAGCGGGCTGGCTCGTCAAGCGCTTTGGCGCGCGGTGGAAGGCCGAGACGCTCCAGAGCCGCGCGGGTTTCCTGGTGCTGATGCTGGCGATCTCGATTGCCAGTTTCTTCTTGCAGCCCATCAGCAACGGGTTCAGCCGGTACTTTGAGCACGAGGCCGACGTGTACGGGCAGGAGGCTGTGCACGGCATCGTAGCCGACCCGCAAAAGTCGGCCGTAGCCGCGTTTAACAAGCTGGGCGAAGCCTGGCTCGATGACCCTGCGCCCAGCCCGTTGATCGAGTTCTGGCTGTATAACCATCCCTCGGAGCAGAACCGGGCAGAGTTTGCGCTGCACTACGATCCTTGGGCGAATGGGGGCAGGGGGAAGTTCTTCGATAAGTGAGAATCGCAGGGAACAGGGAATTGCTCCTGTTCCCTGCTCTCTATCCCCTGCTCTTCCTCTTCCATCCCCCCACAATCGCCCCCATCAGCATCATCCCGATCAGCCAGAACCCGCAGTTCACCCCCAGCAGGCTCAGCGGCTTCACCTCAAACACATACTCCGTGCTCCACGTCGTCGCCACAAATCCCACCCACAATAGCGCTCCCACTTTGATTCCCCGCAGCGCCGTCTGCGCCCCAGTCAACTGCGTCAAACATGAGATCCCCGCGGCAATTACCGCAGCCGATAACAGCGCCGTCCCGTACTGCACATACTCGTTCATCCCGCTGGCCATCAACCACTGCCGCGTTCGCCCAATCCCACTGAGCCAGCTCTCAAGAAACACCGAATACCATATGGCCTCAAACACAAAGCAGGCCGCTGCCGCCACCGCAATCGCCCAGTAATTCGGGCGCACCTTCGCTCGAGTCTCTGTCATTTCCGTCCTCCATCTCCCGCTGCTGCGCGTTGAGCGCGCACCATCCCGCCAACCAGGCGCACCGTCGGATACAAACATCTCAGGGGAAGTTCCAACCGGCCCGCCCGCCAGGCAAACAGGATTGCCCGTTATTCTAGCCGCACTCCTCGCATCGTTGTCCAATCAAAAAACACCCGCCCTAATCCAGCCGCGTCAAAAACGCCACGCCCTCCGCCGGGTGCAGATGAGTCGCGATCCACTTCGACTGCTCAAGATCGTCCCCCTCCGGCCGAATCCGCACCCAATAGCTGTTTTCCCCGCTGAACTCGATCACATTCGAAAGCGGGTACTGCTCCAGAAGTTGCTCCTTCAGCTGCATCGCCTTCCCTTCGCTCGTGAACGCTCCAATCTGCACGCACCAGCGCCCCCCATGCGAAATCGGCTTCGGCGTCCGATACACATCCACCCGCACCGGCGCCGTCCCCGCCACATACACCCCAACCGCCTTCGCCGAGGCAATCGTCAGATCAATCAGCCGTCCCGCCACAAACGGACCCCGATCGCTGATCCGCATCGCCGCCGACTGACCCGTCTTCAAATTCGTCACCTTCACCAGCGAACCCATCGGCAGTGTCCGGTGCGCCGCCGTGAATGCCCCGTCGTCAAACACTTCCCCATTCGCTGCCTTCCGCCCCTTGTAAGGCGCCGTATACCACGCCGCAACTCCCCGCTCGCTCAAAATCGGCCTGTGCGTCGCCACAAATTCCAAATCTTCCTGTGACACTCCACCAGCCGGCAAGGGCGTCGGCGCAATCCGTGCCGGCGCCTTCTCACTCGCCGCCGCAGGATAACCACTCCCCACCACCGCCGGTGGATACCCCTGCACCGGCACCGGCTTCTCCTTATGCCCGCAACCCTGCACCAACACCAGCCCCAGAGCCGCCCACGCGGCCACGCCGCCTGTTGCTCTCAGCCCAACTCTCTCCGCCATCAACCCCGCGGTCCCTTCGTCTGTTCAAACCGGTCCGCCAGCTCCCGCAGACTGTCCGCCAGCGTCCGCATCGCCGCAATTGACTCGCTCCGCACCTGCGGAATCACCGCATCGTTGATATACGCAATCGTGTGCCGCAGCTCCATCTCAATCAGTTCCACAGCCTCCTCGATCCGCTGCCCTATCCCGCCTGCCCCACGTCCCGGCCCGCCAGTCCCATACCCACCAGAAGGATGTGTTCCCATCGCCCTTCACCTCGCTCCCCTGATTCTAGCCAGCCGGCCGCCACCCCGCATCTGCCCCCCAACCGAATTCATCGCACCGTCAACACCCGCCCCAGCTTTCATTCCGCCGCCATTCCCCGCCCATCCCTGTTGACCTTCCCCTGAACCCTTCGTCAGAACTCTAGCCCAGGTCCCTGTTCGCCGGGATCGTTGCTGCCGGCCTGATTCGCCTCCCAGGCTGCGGATCGGAATTCCGGGTTCCATCGTGGACGTGCAATCCTTCAATCAGCCTGAGCGTCACCCAGCGAGGATCCGCCTTTTGCCGAGCAACGCCACTCAGCCGCATCCCGGCGCGCCACTCGCCTGCCACAACGGGCCATCCCGCCCCCTCTTCTCCGCGCAGGCTCTCGCCCTGCTGGGCCTCTTCGCAGTCACTCTTCCGCCCGCGCTCGGCCAAAGCCCAACCCAGCCGCCACCCCTGCCTCAAGCGCCCAGCCCGCAACTCCAGCCCTCGCCCGCCGCCCGCCCGGCAGCTCCCTGCCCCGCATCCCACAGCTCCCAATCACCGCCCCCGCAATCTCCCGCCCAACCCAGCCCTGAGCCTGGCCTGTGGCCGTCTTCCCCGCTCTGCACCCCCATTCCCGTCATCAACTGGTTCGCCCGCTTCCTCTCCGGCCCTGAGGTCAAGCCCCTCACCCCCGCTGAGAAGGCCCGCCTCGCCGCACGCAACCTCCTTGACCCCTTCAACGCAATCACCATCCTCGGCTCCTCCGCCATCTCCGTCGGCCCTGACCCCCACTCCCCCTACGGCCCCGGAATGCACGGCTTCGGCCGCTACGTCGGCGTCAGCTACGCCCAGGACCTCACCGGTGAGTTCTTCGGTACCTTCCTCATCCCGTCCCTCGTCCACCAGGACCCGCACTACCACCGCCTCCCCAACGCCCCCCTCAAGCGTCGCATCGCCCACGCCATCGTTCAGGTGGTCTACACCCAGGGCGACAACGGCAAGCAGATGCCCAACTACGCCAACCTCGCCGCCTTCGCCATCGACGACGAAATCAGCAACCTCTACGTCCCCGGCCGGGAGACCGACTTCTCCGCCTCCGCCTCCCGCTACGCCATCGGACTCGCCACCGCTCCCATTGACAACTTCGTCACCGAGTTCCTCCCCGACGTTGCCCGCCACATCCACATCCGCGTTGTCCTCATCCAGCGCATCATCAACCAGGTCGCCAAACAAGGCGGCCCCGCCTCCCCATAGACCCACACCCCACCCCCGAACCTGTCACTTGAGCATCAATAATCTGGCGGTCATCCTGAGCAAAGCGCCTTTCAGCGGAGTCGAAGGACCTGCATTCGTTTTTCTGAACCCCGCACATAGGCAGCCGGGGACCGTAACAGACTACGAGAAGACTCAATGGGGAGGAGGCTTTATAAAAGGCCACGACTTCACAGCTCGCGTAACAACCAATTCCGGAGCCAGTTTTGTAACAAGGCATGGCTTCACAGCCTGCGGAAAGACTCAATGCGCAGGGGGCTTTGTAACAGGGCATGACTTCAGTCATGCCGAAAAGCCCTCCAAGTGTAGATATCAACCCACGCGGCGAAGCCGCGTCCAACCCTCACTCCCCCAGGACGCCACCTACAAACCCGTCATCCCGACCGAATCGCCTTTCAACGGAGTCGAAAGCCTGCCCTGAGCCAAGCCGAAGGGGACCTGCATTTGCTTTTCGGAGAGGCTCCCGCCCCAGCGCCCCGCCGCTTTGAAAGGGCACGGCTCGGGGTACCCGCGAACAGCGGATCGGCGCCACCATCCACATCCCCACTCTTCAAAAACCAGCCCACGCGGCACGCGTCGCGCTCAACCCCCGCCAACCCCAGCCTCCTATTTCGTCACAGTCAGCTGCCCATTGAACAAAGTGAAGGTGTAGTTCTTTGACGCAAGGGAATAGGAGGTAACCGTAATCGGATAGTTGCCCGGCGTCGACTGCGAGGTTGCGGTCGTTTTCAAAACCGGGGCGCCTGTCGTTGCCGTCACCTGCGTGTCGCCGTTCACAAAACCGGCCATGCTGTACGTGAGTTTGGGAACTGCCGTACCCTGCTTCATCGTCAGGTTGGTTGCGGTCACCCGCAGGCCCGCCTTGTTGACCGTGATATACCGCTGTACCTCGGGCGCAAACATGTAGCCGTTATTCCCGCCTTGGTCCGCATGAATGCCCACGTTGCCCGCTCCGGTCACGGTAAGCGTCGAGCCGTTTAACGTCGCTGGTCCATAAACCGCATAGCTGACAGGAAGCCCCGAACTGGCCGTGGCATGAAGCGGCACTGGCGCAACTCCGTAGGTCACGGGAGTCGGAGGCTGTGGAAAGTTGATCGTCTGCGAAGTTGAGTTCACCACCATCTTCCACATCACCGGGCTCGCCGGATCATAAACTGAGTTTCCCGGTTGCGTCGCAGTCACAAACAAAGGGCCCACCCCGGTAAATGAAAGCGTCGATCCATTCACGGCGCCCGGCCCTTGAACGATATAGACCACGGCTAATCCAGAGCTGGCCGTCGCCTTCAGAGTGATCGGCGCAACTCCGTAGTTCACTGAAGCTGGCGGCTGGGGAAACGTAATCGTCTGCGGTTTCAGAATGATGTAGGTAGCCGATGTGACGGCGCTGGTGCGATAGCCGGGAGCAGCGGCAAGGGCCCGAAGCGTCTCCGAGGCCGAAACCGTCACCGGGCCTTTATATCGACTCGAACCCGTGGTTGGTGTTGATCCGTCGGCAGTGTAGTAGATGCTTGAGGTCGCCATGCCGTTCGCGATACTCACCTTTCCACCAGCCCCGTAGGTTCCAGAGGGCGAACTGAACTCGGGCGAAACTGCTGGCGGCAACGTAGAAGTCGATGGCTCGAATCTCCAAAGATCGTTGAGCATCCCGTCCTGGCCAAACCAGAGATGTGTTGCGTCGAGACCATCCCCGCCGAACAGCCAAAGGTTCCCGCTCTTGTCCGTCCAGGCCATTGACAACAGACGGCTCCCCGGTGCGTTTCCCACGGCAGGCGTGCCCTGCGTTCCATATACGCCGGCAAGGCCTCCGCAATCAACAACCGTCGAAAGCGGAGGCTGCGTGCAGCCGCTGGTTACGGCATCGCCTCCCATCCATGACCATTCGTTTGTCGAGGGGGTAAAGACCCACAGATCGTTCATCACTCCGAAGTTGCCAGAGACATCCGGCCCCTCGCCCCCGAGGAGCCAGAAGCTGCCCTTGCTGTCGGTCCAATTCGCGGCCCAGCCTCGGCCGCCCGGCAGATTCCCGGCCGAGGGAACTCCCAACGTTCCAAAAACGCCCGGCTGCCCACAGGAGTGCGGCGTGCAGGTCATCACGCTGGCGCCGCCCATCCATGTCCATTCGTTTTTCGAGGGCATGAACTTCCAGAGATCATTGGACGTGCCCGACTGGCCCACGCTGTCGAAAGCGTTGCCTCCAAAGAGCCAGAAATTGCCGCTGCTGTCCGTCCACGCGTTGGCCACAGAGCGGCTTCCGGGGATGTTTCCCGGCGCGGGCACTCCCGGTTTCCCATAGACTCCGGGATTGCCACCGGTGCCCGTATCGCTGAACGGAACAGTGGGGCTGCCGCCCATCCACGCCCACTCGTTGGTTGTCGGATCGAACATCCAAACGTCGTTGAGCACGCCCCCCAAACCGCGGGAATCCTCCCCCTGGCCACCAAAAAGCCACAGATTGCCAGTCGCGTCAATCCACGCTGCGGCAAAATCCCGGCTCCCCGGTACATTGCCCATGGCCGGCTTGCCCAGCTTTCCGTAGACGCCAGGCTGTCCATAGCCTTCGATGTACTGAATGTACTGGCCGGCGCTGCTTCCGCTTCTCCAGGTCCATTCCTTTACTGAAGGATCGAACTCCCAAAGATCATTCAGCGTGGCAGACTCCCCCTTGCCATCAAATCCGCTGCCCCCAAAAAGCCACAAGTGCCCGTGCTGATCAACCCAGGTTGACGCGCCTGTGCGGCTTCCCGGCATGTTTCCAGGCGCCGCCTTGCCGAGCGTGCCATAGACGCCGGGCTCCCCGCACCACTCGAAATCCACGCAGACTGAAACCGGGTTCACGCCCGCAATCCAACTCCACTCACCGCTGGCCGGATCGAACTCCCAGAGATCGTTGAGGGACGGGCTCCTCGACCAGATGGCATAACCGCTGCCCCCAAACAGCCAGAAGTGGCCGTTTGAGTCCGTCCAGGTTGCCGACCCTGCGCGCGCTCCGGGAATGTTTCCCGAAGCCGGCTCGCCCAGGACGCCATACACTCCAGGGGCATTTTCGACGCTGGTGCCGCCCATCCATGTCCACTCGTTCATCTGCGCATACGCCGGCAAGCAAACGCTCGCCAGCGCAACCACCGCGCACAATGAGATCAGGTGGTTCAGCTGGCCCTTCAAGCCTTGCCGCCACGGTGAGACCCCGTCCGGAATCAAGGGCCAAATCAGCTCGCTCGTCATTGCACAGAGGCCTCGTCCGCCTCAAAGGGAAACGATCGGAACAAGAGCGAATCAACTAAAAACTGCCACAACAGTTTAGCAGTCTTCACGCGCCGCCCCCCCCCCGCTGACTCGCGAACTCCGCTAACCCCGCCAACCCGCCCCCGCATCCCCCCTTGTCCGGGCCCCGCTAACTTGCTACCGCCGCGCAGCGGCGCTAACCTGCTGAATCCCCAACATGCTAACTCCGCCAACCCCGCTAACCCCGCTAACGCGCACAGTCAGCTAATTCCAGAAAACCCAAGCCTTTTCAATGCTTTACGCCGCCAAATAGCCCCATTTCAGCGCATTTTGCAAAAAAAGGTTCAATTCCAAGGTTCGTACCTGCCGTTTTTCGCAACCATGCAAGGTTCCGTTTTCTTAAATGCACAACCATCCAAGGTTCATTTTG
>Ga0316229_1000360_pt1 | contig 64383 bp, 49 predicted proteins | sample TBH18023metaG_FD_206011 | JGI IMG/M metagenome (GOLD analysis project Ga0316229, IMG submission 206011) | Freshwater microbial communities from Trout Bog Lake, Wisconsin, USA - TBH18023 | ecosystem: Environmental > Aquatic > Freshwater > Lake > Hypolimnion/Profundal zone | place: USA: Wisconsin... | reverse complement strand
AGCTGAAGATCATAGAAACTATCATTCCTCCAGATAGTGGCTACATCAGGGCATTGATCCATTGCGACAGCAGCGGCAAAGCGTATATTCAGCAGATCACTGACCTTAAGAACGGCAGGAAAACCACACCATTCATACGGATCAAAGAGAATGTGATTACCGCCGGTGCCGTTGTGGATTCCCTCTCGGTGTATACTGCCTTTAAGGAACGATATATCACGGAATCTTCACAGGAAACGGTTCAGCTTCCACCGGTGGAAATCAAATTTGTTCCCAAAGTTGTTCAGTTTTTTGCCTGGTCCGGTGCCCTGTTATGGGGCATTCTATTGGTAATCGTGGGTATTAAGCTTTTTAAAATTGCAAGAAAAGTATGGCCAATATAAATCTGTATTTTCCTAAAGTCATCGCCTATGAAGGTGGTTTTGTCAGTGATCCAAAAGATCACGGCCATGAAACAAACATGGGCATTACCCTCGCCAGCTGGAAAAGCATGGGATATGATAAGAACCATGATGGGGTGATTGATGGAGAGGATATTAAACTACTGACCAGGGATGATGTGCTGATGGTGCTAAGAAAAGGATACTGGGATAGATGGCAGGCTGATCTCATCATTAACCAATCCATTGCCGAACAATTGGTGGACTGGACCTGGTGCAGTGGGAAATGGGGTATTTACTGGCCGCAGAGGATCCTGGGCATCAAAGCCGATGGTATCGTAGGAAATTATACACTGGCCTCAGTCAATTCAGCTTCACCCGCAGATTTTTTTTCCAAGGTAAAAGCTGCAAGGCAGGCCTTTGCGAGGGAAATATGCCAAAGAGATCCTTCCCAGGGGAAATTTCTGATGGGATGGCTTAGTCGCATAGACAGTTTTAAATTCCATTGATGAATATCGTCTTAATAGATTCGGCAAGCTTTCAGCTTCCTTCTGCCTGGGATGAATTAACCAGGAAGCAGCTTCTGATGGTAGCCAATCTGTTTAACCGCAAATTGTCCGTCATCGACTTTAAGCTAAAAGTCTTATTGCACTGCCTTGCAATCAAGGAGAAACTCAGGCGAAGGATCGATCCTGAGGATGCATATTTCCTTTGCCAAAGTCTGGATTTTCTGCTGAAGGATGTTTCATTGACACGAAACCTGATCCCGGTAATCCGTTACCGGTTCACCAGGTACTACGGACCAAGTGATAAAATGCTTCACTGCAGCTTTGGGGAATTCACCAGGGCTCACAACCGCCTTGATCAGTATATCAAAACCAAAGATGAGAAGGCTCTTGATGAAATCGTTGCCATATTGTATAGACCAAGGAAATGCTTTTGGTTCATCCGTAAGCATTTTACCAGTTCCCGGGATCAACGCAGAAAGCTTCATGATCTCTCGCTTAAGAAACGTACTTCCTTGTTCGCCAATCTTGATCCAACTGTCAAATATGGCATCTTCCTGTTTTTTACCGGGGTCTTAAACTCCCTGCCAGGGCAGTTTCCTGGTGTATTCCGTAAACGGGAGGATGATAACTCAGATAATAAATACGGCTGGGTGCCACTGGTGATATCCCTGGCCGATGGGAAAACCGATGACGAGAGCCTAGAAAGGGTCCTCAGTTCAAACATATATAATGTTTTCTTCGGACTCGAGCAGAAAGCCATCGAATATTTCAAATTCATAGCAGAATCAAAACGTCATGAGTAAGTTCAATGTCGCTCAGTACCTTGAGTATTTTCGCAATACAGCCGCCCTGCATCCATCCATAAAAGGCTTTTATACGATGGATATCAATGAGGTCCTGGGAGATCTTCGCCAGGGGATGCAGTACCCGGCATTGATACTGAATTCAGTGAACGGTTCCTTAAGTGAGAATATATCACAGGAAAATACCCAGAACCTTGTCAAGGCCGGTTTCATGGTCATTGATCATGCTGATACGGTAGATGATTTCGCAAGAGAGATGAAGATCCTGGGCGATACCTTCGAATATTCCATGCATATCCTCTCCAGGATCAAGCGCGATGCTGGCTGTGGCAGCTTCATCCGCAAATTCGATGTGAACAGCATCAAATTTGAAATGCTTGGTCCTGTCTTTGATAATGATTACGGTTTCATGTTCACTTTCGATCTTCGGTTCTTTGTTGACGGCCTTGCATATGATCCTTCCCAATGGCTGACGGAGCCCAAAGAAATCATGGCCGGCTTCCAGGGATAACCGCGGCTGTCCTTTATTTTCCTCTGCCTACGGATTTACTTTACATCATGGATACAATAACAGGTTCAAATCTTCCGTGCCAATCCAGTCTTTTGGTCAAGGATGAACGGCAGATTGCCGATGCCTGGGCCAAAATCACCATCAAACGCTGGCAAAAGAAGATCCAGGGACTGAAGATCGGAGAAAGCGGAGAACTTTCCAGGAGTTTCCTCTTTGATGTGGTTGCATCTGCGCAGGGTGATGTTCTGAAGATCGATTTCGCCTTCAAGTATTACGGCAAGTTTGTCGATATGGGTGTTGGCAAAGGGGTGAAGGTGGGGCAGGTGAAAGAGAACCAGGATTCACGCAAGCTGGAAGGGAAAATGCTAGGCAACCGCAGAAGACCTAAGAAATGGTATTCAAAAACCTTTGCTGCCGAAGCCATGAAACTGGGCGAGATCATGGCAAAGGAGTTCGGAAGAAGGGGCACTGTAGTCATTTCAGAGAATATTAATGACCGATCAATAAAGTAAGTATGGCAAATACAAACGAAACCGCAAGGGCAACTGTCATTCTCAATGGTCAGCAGGCCAATGCGACGTTAAAGGAAATAGAAGCTTCGGCCCGTGCGCTTACTTCAGAACTTAAGAACTGTAAAACAGGTACCCAGGAGTTTGCAGATAAAGCTGCAAAACTTCAGGAATTAAATACCCATCTGGCTGAAATACGCAAATCCACCAAGGCCATAGGGGATCAGATGAAAGAAACCGCCGGCGGGATCACTGCCTTGGTTAAGGATATGGGCGCCGGTCTGGTGGCCGCATTCGGGATTCATAAGATCGGCGAGTATTTCAAGGAAGGCATTGAAAAAGCAATCCAGTTAAGAGATACTGAAAAGATCCTGCTTGAAGTACTCGATGGTAACAAGGCCAAGCAAAGGGAACTGATCGAACTGGCTAAGGAAAGGGCCGATGTTTCGATGAATTCAAGGGTCGAAATTGAACAGGCTGAAAAATTCCTTGCCATTCAGCAGCGTACTCCGGATCAGATTCGAAAGACCATTGAAGCCGCCCAGGATCTTGCCGTAGTCACTGGACAGACTCTGGACAAGGCCGTAGAAGACCTTGATGCTACCATGGAAGGCCGGATTCCAAAAGGCTTGCAAAAGCTTTCCAGCGGATTCAAGGATCTTACCAAAGAACAATTATATAGTGGTGCTGCCATTGATCTAGTGGCCAGGAAATACAAGGGCCTGGCTGAAGGTGAAATGCAGACCACTGAAGGGCACCTGAACTTATTGTCTAAGGCATGGAACAGCCTTCAGCGAACCATGGGCGAAGCCTTGCTTGGCACGAATGGGATGTTTGATAGCATGGTTCAAGGGGCTACCGAAGCGTTGAATACATTCAAAAAACTATTTGAACTACCGATGGCCGAAAAATACCGACAGGAACAGGAAAGCCTGAACGCCCTGGTATTTCAGATCCAGGCTACCAATACCAATCAGGCCGAGAGAAACCGCCTGATTGATGAACTCCGGCAGAAATATCCGGAATTCCTTGGCAATATGAAGGATGAGGATATTACCAATCAGTATCTGGCAAAGCACCTGGAAGAAGTGAATTATCAGTATATGGAGAAGATCCGTTTGGCCGAATCCGAAGACAAGCTTAAAAGTATTGCCGAAGCGCAGGCAAAAGCTTCCAAGAAACTTTCTGATGCTGAAATGGATCGCAATAGGATACTGGCTTCCTCGATGGATCTTTTGTACAAATCCAATGCCCCTGCAGCGCATTTAGTTGAACAGGCTTCATCCCTGGCTGAGAAGATCAAGCTTGTCAAGCAGTACTGGGGTGCCGGGGGGGCCGTTGGATCTACCGGTGAAGCGTTTTTGGTTGCAGCACAGAAAGCACAACAGGCGGCAGAAAAGATGAAGGTTTATGGAGTTGAGTTCAAAAATGAACAGTTAAAGATTGCCGAAGAAGCCGTCAATTCATCCCTCAACCTGACCAATACCCTGGATAACGTATCGGATCAGATTCTTTCCATTGCCGTACAGACCCGGGATGAGAACCTTAAAAGCATTGTTCAGAGTGAAATGGAAGACCGCGAGCGCCGGCGCAGGGTAGGGGAGAGTGAAAAGGTTTCATTCAAGGAAGATCTGGACTGGAAGAAAATGTCAGTCGATCAGCTCAATGATTATATCTCCAAGGGCCGAGAAGCCGATGCCACCAATGCCGATCGTACCAATATGCGAAAGGCACAGGATGAACTGAACGCCCGAACCAAAGCGAATGAGAGAGTAAAAAAGGCATATGAAGATCTCATGGATGCTATGAAGGAGATCGACAATAAGAATTTTGCGACCAAACTGACATCCATGCAGAGAGAGATCAACGCGGTGGAAAAAGCGTATGATACGCAGATCGAAAAAGCCTTGAAATTCAAGAAGGACAATGAAAAAGCCTTAACTCCGGATGAGAAGAAAGGAATTGATGACCAGGTCAGTCTTTTAAGAGTAACCAAGGAAGCGCAGATTCAGCAGGTGTTGAAGCAACAGGAACAACAATTCGCATTGGATGTTGCAGGTATTCAGGATAAGTTGCGAATTGCAAGGCTGAGCATTGCACAGCGCACGGTTGAAGAAATCAAACAGAAGTATAAAGATGCCAAAGATGAAATCCTTTCGGCCATTTTATACGCCTATAACCAGGAGGTTGCTGCAGCTGGGGATAACAATGAAAAGTTAATCCTCGCAGAACAGCATCGTTTGGATGCGGTTCATCGCATTAATAAAGACATCACCAAACTTGATAAGGCTGAACAATATGAATTGAAACAGCAGAAAATGCTGTTTGAAGAAAAATTTGTCGATGATCTTGAAAAGCTTCGTGAGAAAGGTGAAAGGGATATTGCCGTAAAAAAGGAAAAGATTGAACTTGAGGTACAGGCAAAATATCGCATGATCCTTGCAGATAATATCGGTGATGAGGCCAAGACGAATAAGATCAAGGAGCAAATGGCCCAGGAAACGGCCGATAAGATTGCCGAGTACAACAAAAAAGCGTATGTCAAGCTGGCCGGGGAAATCGTTACCCTCGGGCAACAGGCTGTCAGTGCCTTATCCCAGCTGAATCAGATCCAGACCGACAAGGAGAATGCCGATCTTCAGAAGGATGAAGATGATAATAATAAGAAGAAGGCGAATTATGAAAATCAGCTGAGGAACAAGCTGATCTCTCAAAAGCAGTACGATGATGCCATTAAGGCAATGGATGATTCATTGGATGCTAAGAAAAAGAAACTTGCACATGACCAGGCCGTCCGCAACAAACAGCTTGCACTGGCGCAAGGGATCATCAACGTAGCCCAGGCCGTTACTTCAGCCTTAACCGGCGGACCGATCCTGGGTCAGGTATTGGCCATCATTACCGCCGCCCTCGGAGCTGCACAAATCGCCATCATCTCTTCAACCGAAGTTCCTCAGGCCGCTAAAGGTCGCTATTCGGTAATAGGGGCCGAAGATGGACGGACCTATGACCATGTTCCTTATGAACAGAATCCTAAGACCGGGATCTATTCTTCGCCGCTTCTGATCTCAGAAACCGGAAGGGAGATGGTCATTGATCCCGCAACAACCCAAAAGCTTATTACCTATTATCCCCAGGTGATCCAGGCGATCAATTATGCCAGAACTCCTCAGGCCGCCAGCGGAAGGTATTTTGAATCCTCATCCAGTACCGGAAAACTGGGCTTCACCGACCCTGAGCTGATAGCCGCCATTACCAAACTCAATGAACACCTGGATAAAGGCATTCCTTCCTATATCTCATATACCCACCTGCAGGATGAGCTCAAAAAGGTCAGTTCCATTGAATCCGATGTTTCAAATCAATAATCACTTTTTTATGCTATCGCTGGAAATAAATGGTACTGCCCTGGATCTTCCCAAGGAATTTTCATTGACGTTAAACCTGAAATCGCCCATGTTCAATGATATCGGTGATTATTCATTTCCTTTCAAGATCCCATCCACGGACCGCAATAAGTCGATCCTGGGATGGAAGCACCGGATTGAAACAGTTCGCAACCAATATGAGTTCTTTGATGGAATCCTGCTTTTCAGCGGAACCGTGATCTTCTCCGGTCAGGTCCGGATCAAGGAAGCCAATCTGGAGTTTTATGAAGGAGCGTTGTATGTGCAGAACGGTAGCTTCAATTACAAGGTGAAGGATGCTTACCTTGATGAATTGGCCCTGGGTGAAAAGCATTTTACGGATGAGGTTGTAGCCCTGGCGTATTATCAGAATTTGCGGTTTTCATCCTATCCCCAGGTGGATTGCCAAATGCCTGAATGCTTCAATTTTGATTACTTCGATCCTCAGTCCACCGATGCAGGCCTGAATTGCTATAACCGCAATCATGGACCGGGATACCTTGATTTATATACCCAACTTGGAGCAAGGACCTTGCTGGTTCCCATGTTCTATTTGCGGTTTGTGATCAATAAAGTGATCTCTTTGATGGGATATTCCCTTGAGGATGAGTTTTTTTCAAAGGGGAAAGCCCTATCCACCATTGTCATCTATAATTCTTTTTCCGTCAATGAATTGTACTGGACGATCAAGGATCTGTATTACCAGGTGCATATGCCCCATGTCAAGATTGGAAAGTTCTTTACGGATATTCAGAAATTCTTCAATTGCACCTTCCTGGTGGATGATCATCTGAAGATTGTCCGTATTGTCGGAAACCAGGACCGGCTGAAATCCAATTCCTATGTTGATTTTTCATCCAACATCATGGCGCTTTCGAATCAGACCAGCGATCAGATCATGGGGATCAAACTTTCCATGACACCGGATAATGATGATAAAGTGTATCAGGAACTTGTTTCCGCTGAGTCGGATTTTTTCAATTATCTCAAAGCTTCAGTTGACACGTATGCAGATCTTCCGGGTAGGCCGATTACCAGCCTGTTTGATCTTCGCTATGTCATTTCGGAAGATAAGTGGTATCAGTTCGGTGCAAGCGGGGCAAATACCTGGCTTGAAGTCTCGCCAAGCACCTTTCTGTATATCAATTTCATGTACGGACAGCCGCTGGAAAACAGCAAAACCGAAATCGGAATCTGCATGGTTTGTCCGCAGGATGAAGTTACAGGAAGGGTCGGGAACCTGGGAACGGATTATGCTAAGATCGTTCCCAAAATTGCATTTGCCAGTTTAAGGGAAACCGCCGGTCATGATTGGAAAGTAAGCTGTAATCCATATTCCGATGAGTTTCGTCTGATCTGGTACGGATCCAACGGATTATTCCGCAAGTTTCACCAGGATTGGTACCAGTGGGTATGCAATTCACGGAAACTCATTCAAATAACCAAGCAGATCGATTATTTTGAATTGAAGTCGATTGACTTCGGAACGAAATACCGTATTGCCGGCGTGAATTATCTTTTGAGCGAGATCCAGGTGACATTGAACATGGACTGCCTAAAACCGGCCGTGATCAAAGCCTACTGCTGCCCGTAAGACTTGTCCTTTATTTTTCTTCGCCTTGAATCTATACTTGCCTCATGATTCAAATAGCAGCCAGGCCGCCGAAGAATTGTTTGTCAGGTAATCCCCTCAGATACCAGGTATTATCAGCAAATGCACTTTCTACCCAGGGAAGCAAAGCGCAGCTGGTTTTGAAGTTCACGGCCATGGAAACCGTGACCGGACATCATTTCACCCTAACCATCAACGGTGAAGTGCTGACGTTCACTCAGCTGATGTTTCCGGATGACAGCGGCCTTACAATTCCTTTGATCAATAATAATCTGGCTCAGTATGTTTTCGCTATTTGCGAATGCTTGAAGCTGAACTATTTCCTTCGGTCCAATTATGATATCATTAAATCGGATGTGGTTGGCCTCAATCCAATGACCATCACCTTTATTGCCAAGGAAAAAGGATCCAAGTGGTCCCTCGATTTCAGCAATAATACCATGACCTGCCTTTCTGTGGAAACAAACCAGAGCGGGACCGATGATATTTCAAGGGATAATTATGGAATTGTTTGTACCGTCTGGACCGATCAGACGGTCAATACACGGTCCGGAAATGCAGCGATCATTGTTGGTCAGGCGCAGATCCAGCTAAAGAAATTTGCAGAAGATCTCAAATCGGTTGATTCCGAGGGTAAAGTGGTGTTTGATATCCAGGAGTATATCAAATCATTCATCAAGGTAAATCTTGAAGACTCTCAAACCTTTACCTATCCTGAGGTGGCAACCCAGAATATTGCAGAATTAACCAACCTGGTATTGCCTTTCTATACCTCGTTTGCCGAACGATATTCCAATTCGGTCAAGATGCTTTTTTTTGATGAGGTCCGTTACGCAATCGCAGGCGGCCTTTCCCGGGAATTGCTTGCGGTGTACAATGACCAGAGCAGCGACTATTTTTCCATTGCCGATAACCTTAAACGCTTTCTGACCTGGGCACCGGTGGTAAAGACCACCGGAAAAACCCAGATGGAAAAATTATCTATTTTCCTTTGCGGCGAGGTTCATCCGCATACCTGCCGGCTTGCCATCCGTGTGAAGTTCACCGATGGAAGCTTCCTGGCCTATTATGGTTCGGATCCCATGTCATTTTCTGCACCGGCCTTGCTTGAAATCATGGTTGGGTATGACCACCTTGGTCTTGAATCCCTTGATGTTACCAGAGAAGTGGATAGCTGGGAAATATGGCTTGAAAACAGTGCAGCAGAAACGATTACCGAAGTAAGGAAATACATCCTGGACACGGATGTATATGAAAGCGAAAGGACCTTCCTTTTCAGAAATTCATTGGGCCGCTATGACACCATCCGGTTTTTGGGAGTTGGAGAAAAGACCATGGCCTATGAACGGATCGCCGGGGAAGTGATCACGGATGAAGTGATCAGTTCGTTCAATGCGCCTTCCAGAAACCTTGAATCTTGGGAAACCCAGTCCTTCAAAATGGACTCCGGTTTTGTAACTCAGCAGATGAGGGATTATTTCAGGGAATTTCTTCTTACAACGGAATGCTATGAAGTGATCCAGGGACTTCTTTTCCCCATGGTCCTTAAATCCGTGAAGATAAGTCCATTCTCCACGGATGGTGTGTATCTGTATAATCTCCAGGTAGAGTATGAAAGAGCCTATAATGATCAGTATTTCAGTGGACAATTCAAACCCATCAATATGATAAACACCGATGATCTCACCCAGGGGGTAGGAGTGATCTATGAGTATTCAGATGATATCACCTTCTTCGGCTATCCGCAGAATGGCACCACTTCCGAAACCGAAGGCACCTGGAGAATCAAGAGGATCCAGAAAACCGTGGTCAATGGCAAAACCAAGCACATTGTCAAGTGGGCCGATGGCAACCTGAATTACGATAATCAAATGAGCAATTGCGAAAACCTGGTGTATGCTTATCTGAATTCTTAAGAGATGAAAAAAGTATTCAACCCCTTTACGATGAATTTTGACCTGGTGCCCTTCAACGTGTATCAGTTTTCACGCAATCCCAATGAAAACGATGACAACATGGCCGGTTACAACATAGGGGATGAATGGACCAATACGGAAACATATGCCGTGTATAAGTGTTCCCACAATGCTTGTGGCGAAGCCATGTGGAAATGCATTAGTGCATCCTCTACGGATAAGAACCGGGAATTTTATTTCACCAATACGAGTGTGGTTGTGATGGACCATTTCTTTGGAAAAATCCCGTCAGTTACCATCGTGGATGAAATGGAAGAAGAAATCATGGGTGATGTGGATCATGTTTCCGTCAATCGTTGTGTGGTTACGTTCAACCAGGAAATAACAGGAAAAATCATTCTTAATTAAATAGTTTTTACCATGGCAAAAAAAGTTTATGTACAATTGGATCTGCTGAAGACCGCACTTCTGAACCTGGTGATTCAGAATCTGGCTTCGGCACCCGCTTCCCCGGTTCCCGGGCAGAAGTATTTTAATACCACCGACAATTGTGAGTATTATTATAACGGTTCTGGTTGGGTAAAGGTTGAGGCACAGGCAACCATTCCTACCATTCCTACCGATGTGAATATCGGCACCGGCGGAATCGGGCTTTTCAAACAGCGCAATGGCAACAATAATGAATTCAAAAGTGCCAAAGCCGCTTCCACCAAAGTAACGGTAACGGATAACACCGCGAACAATACCGTTGATTTTGACATTGTTCCTGCCAATATCGATCACCAGACCTTATCCGGTGCCGGCACCAACAACCACGCTGCAATCGATTCTCACCTGGGGAATTCTTCGAACCCCCATAGCACCACCAAAGCCCAGGTTGGCCTTGGTAGTGTGGATAATCTTCAGCAGCTGCCCATGTCGTATCTTGATACCGATACTTCATTGACCGGTAATTCCGATGTAAAGGTTTCTTCTCAGAAGGCCGTCAAAACGTATGTGGATGCTCAGAACGCTTCGCAGAACACCACCATCAGCGGCAATGCAACCACTATGAACAACCACATTTCCAATGTGTCGAATCCCCATGCAACCTCCAAAACACAGGTTGGCCTTGCCAATGTGGATAATGTTCAGCAGCTGCCGATGTCATACCTTGATACCGATGGCGCCTTCACTTCCAATTCGGATGCCAAGGTGGCTTCTCAGAAGGCTACCAAAACCTATGTTGATGGTCAGGTTTCAACCCTCAATACAACGATTTCGGGGATTAATACCACCGTGGGTGCCAACCAGACCACGATGAACAACCATATTTCCAACACCTCGAATCCTCATTCTACGACCAAGGCACAGGTTGGCCTCGGTAATGTGGATAACCTTCAGCAGCTGCCCATGTCGTATCTTGATACCGATACTGCCCTGGCTGCTAATTCGGATTCCAAGGTTTCATCGCAGAAAGCCATCAAGGCGTATGTTGATGGGAAGGTGGCTTCGATCAATACCCAGATCTCCGGGATGCTGATCTATGCCGGTACGATTGACGGAACCAAGACTCTTACACAGAATGGGATCACCTCGATCACAAAAGGCCAGTACTGGAAAGTAGCCGTTGCGGGGTCCGCTACCGGAATCAGTACCCCATCAAGTGCGGATCTTGGAATAGGGGACCAGGTGATCGCAAACCAGACCAGCGCTTCGCCCACCTCTGCCATGTTCGATGCCATCGACAATACTGAATCAGCCGATCTGGTTAAAACTGCTGCTTCCCAGACCTTGACCAACAAGACCATCGATGCCGGAAATAATACCATCTCCGGCCTTGGCACTGGTAATTTTGGTTCCGGAGTAATCCAAACCGCTATTTCTTCGCCTACGAATTCGCAGATTCCGACTGCCCTGGCCGTTAAGAATTATGCGGATAATGCTGCAGGTTCAAAGGCAAAGAAATATACCGCTGCCATCAGTGCCGCTTCAACCGGTACCATTGCCGCCGCTACCCATGGTTGCGGATCGCTTTGCATTGTGGCCGTCTATGAAACCGTGGCCACCAATCTCAACCAGGTTGAATGCGATATTGTGCTGAATGCCTCGGGTGATGTAACCTGGACTACCAGCGCAACGATCTCAGGTCAAATTGTAATTGTCGGTTAATCATAAAACTTGTGCAAGGTTGGTCCCCATAGATCAGCCTTGCCTTTTAAAACTAACCCATGAGAGTCAGAGGTAATACCGATTTTTTGCAGAATCAATTGCTAAATGCAGTTGCCCATAAACTTTCATCCAGTCCGTCATCACCGGTTGAAGGGCAGTATTATTATGATACCGGCAAACAGATGATTTATGTTTATGCAGGATCAGCATGGATTCCTTGCGGATTGGCAAGTCATTATCATCTGATTTCGGATGTTTCCGGACTTCAGGCGATCTTGGATAATAAAACTCCTTATGGCCATACTCATTATTTAAGTGATATTCTTGATTGGGAAGGAGAATTGGCCCTGGCCAATCATACCCATCCGATATCGGATATTACCGGATTGCAATCGACCCTTGATGCCAAGGCATCCTATTATCATAGTCATTCGATTTCCGATGTTTCAGGTCTTCAAAGTTCCCTGGATGGTAAGGCGGCATATTCTCATGCCCATGTGATAGGGGATGTTTCAGGTCTTCAGAGTGCCCTTGATGGCAAATCCGGAGTAGGGCATGGGCATTCAATTTCCGATATCACAGCCTTGCAGTCAACCCTTGATGGAAAAGCGGCCGCAAGCCATAGCCATGCGATTTCAGATGTTACGAATCTTCAAACATCCCTGGATGCCAAAGTGAATAGGGCAGGGGCATCCATGTCCGGTGCCCTGGTTGCTTATTTTCATGGAACGGCAACCAATTGGGAAATTGTAAATGTGGCTTATGGAACATCGGCAACACCGCCTTCCAATCCGTGTGAGGGTTGTGTTTACATTCAATATTCATAAATCATGGCAGTTCAGATTTATGTCAGCGGATCCTGGCGGTCTGTTTCAGCAATTCAGGTATATGTAGGCGGACAATGGAAAACTTTGTTTTCATTGGGAGTTAATGTAGGCGGACAATGGAAATCAGGATGGACTGCATCAGGACCAACACCGGTCAATACCTATAATTGCGGGGGATATTATAATTCGCCTTCCTGGCTTAATGTCATTCAACGGCTTGCTTTTTCAACTGAAACGATTTCCACCATCAGCGCGACCTTGTCTTCCGGAAGGCAGTATATGGCACCGGCTTATAACAGCAATTATGGATATCTTATGGGTGGTCAGATCAGCGGATCGGTATTGATCAATGCGATTGACCGGCTTGCATATTCCACGGAAACCTGTTCGAATATCTCAGCAACATTGCCAACAAATACCTGGACCGCCGCAGGGGCCAGTTCTGTATATAAAGGGTATGCCATGGGCGGTTATGACGGAACAAACAGGATGAATGTGGTCCGTGGATTGACTTTTGCCGGGGAATATGTTGCAGAACTTTCAGGGAAGTTGAGTGTCGGAAAGAGTCATTCAAACGGAGTTCATAGCAGTACCAGGGGATATATGGCCGGCGGATATACAACAGGAGGAGCAACTTCCAATATTGAAGGGGTTACATTCGCTAGTGATACCTTGTTCAGCCTGTCAGCAGTCCTTACCATGGCAAGGTATTGTGCAGGAAGCGTGTTTTCACCCAATAAGGGATATTGGAACGGGGGAAGCCCAACCAATAGCCGAATTGATGCTTTGAGCTTTTCAGCCGAAACCGTTGCACTGCTTACTGCAACCGGTGGATTATATGGCCAGGGAAGCGGAAGTTCACTCACAAAAGGCTATTGGATGGGTGGCAATTATACCAATGGCATTTCGGCATTTGCGTTTTCCAATGAAACCGTCTATGGAATTGGTCAAAATGTTTATCAAGCAATGTCTTATTCCATTGCGTTAAATTATTGGACAGGAATAAAATAACAACTCTTAAAACCCAAACAGTATGCAAGATTTAACAAAATACAAAACGCTTTTAAGCGAGATCCAGGATTCATTTTTAAGCATTCCTTTTGGCAATTCCGATTTTCAGATTGCCAATTTCATTGTCAATGGAGCACATACTCCCGAGCGTGCATTCCGGGCAGTCTGCCTGTCATTGCGCGATAAGATATTGTCGCTAAATGAAGCATATTATAACCAATTGAAATTCCAGGTGGACCTTGATGAATTGCAGGAGAAGATTGGTGATCCGACCACCGATAAGTTTGCCCGAAGAAGGATGGAGATTGATTATGAGCAGAAGATTTCTCAGCAACGTGATAATGAAAAGCTTCTCATTGATGCAATTCATGAAGTGGAACTGCTGTATTCCTTTTGGCAGAAGCTTCCTCATCCGACCAGGGCTGAGTTTGAAGCTGCAGAAGAAGATTATTTCAAGATTTCATTGACCAAACAGGTACTGGGCATTGATGGGGCAGTGGGATCTCTTGAAAATATGGGATATATTTTGAATGCCCAGGGAAGGTTGCAGAATTCAGCGCCAAAACTCATTGATAATCTTAAGATTCCACCTTTGAGCGTTGTTTTAGAAAAATAAACCCCTTATTATTAACATCCCATTATGTATTATGTAAAAATAAATAGGATTTTTTAAACATTTTTTTCTGAATTGACTTAATTTTATAAGGTGAAATCCAGGCTCATTATTCTACTCATCCTGATTCTTTCCATACTGAGTTGTCTGGCTGAAGGAACCAAACAACTCAAGCCTGATACATCTAGCATGAGCAATCTCTATATTCAGGAGGGTTCTAACCCTTATACCTGTTTTGCTACAGAAACTTGCGGTACTGACCAGAAATTATATATTCACATCGCTCATCCTGGAGAGAAAGTCTACATGGGGTTTAATGCTACTGATAATTATTATAATCTACTCCCTCGGATTTCATTTAAGATAAAACTTAATGGAGCCACAGTATATAATAAGACAGTAAACTTCATAAATGGTACACCGGGTTATATTATATATAATTCACAGGCTATTGCGGGTCCTGATGTCCTCAATCCACAGGGGTATCCCTCAATTGCTTTTTCACCTTCTCAGGCGGGAGATTATAGTATCGAATTTATGATTGAATCAGTCTCAGATATATACATGGGAATCTTCGATATTACAGTTATTGATACAACGATAACGCCATATAAAGCCATTGATGGACGTTTATGGTCGAGAGACTGGAGTTTTGATGTACCTGGATGGTTCTATGCAACGATGTGTATTCTGACAAATGATTCAATTGTTACCTCGGTTAATTATAATAGTATGCATGGAATATTGTTCGATGTTACCAGCACACAAAATGGATGTTTTCCCCCTCCATACCCGTGGAAAAGCAGTTGCCTGTCCCGATATGGCAACCATCACTACGCCCAGTATAAGATGTTCATCAATAACCCTGATACGATTGAATATCCCACCGGTATGCCGGGAATGTTTCTTGGTGATACGGTCAACATAACCCGGGGATGCGACGGTACGTTTACTTTTAAATTTGTAGTTAATAAACCGGGAACTATAAAGCTGAACATTGAATCGAACCTGGAACCAGGGTTTCAACCCGAAGACCTGACTATCTTTGATACGGTCCAACCTGGACTTAACACGATTTTTTGGAATGGAATAAATGCTTTGGGAAATACTGTGCCTTGCGGAGATAGTGTAGAGGTTAATATCACTTTTATTAACGGTCTAACAAATCTTGCGTTATATGATATAGAGTCAAACCCAAAAGGATTTATCATCCAGCCATTCCGCCCTGCAGGACAACCGATCGCCAGTTACTGGAATGACACCCTGCTGGCTAACCTTGGCGGGCAAGCACAATTGACAGGTTGCTATTATACTCCCCCCGATACTGGATGTCATGTCTGGATTCAATCTCCCCCACCGGGGTTGGGAAATGAAAATACTATCAACACTTGGTGGTATTACGCAAGCACCCTTGACCTGGGCCGGCTCAAAGTTGAATGTGTTCCAAAAGCTCCATCTGGGATTACTGGTCCTACTTCTCTTTGTGCGAGCTCGACAGCAACCTATACATCCGATCCCAACCCGTTACCAGGAAGCGAACGTTTGGGATATGAATGGGTATTTTTAGATATAGGTTCATCGGTAGTACTTTTTGATTCAATCAATATAGGGGCATCTGTAAAAATTCACTTTTCTGACTATCCACCTGGTCAGAAAAGGCTAAAAGTCCGGGGACGAAGTGCTATTTGCGGTGCGGGTCCTTTTGGCCCGGGAACAAACGGCGAAGGAATTCTTATTGATCCCATTTCAACAACCCAGATCACCAATACGGTAAATTCTTTCTTAATCTGTTCCGGCGATACGACAAATATCACATTGACTGCATCCATTTCGGGGACTACTTATTCCTATACGGCCAACTCCTCTTCACCTTCCATTTCAGGATATTCGTCCGGTGTTCAGAATCCAATCAGCCAGGTTCTATTTAACTCTGGCAGCAATGCAGATACGGTGTTTTACCATGTGGTCCCTTACTTAAATCCCTGTCCGGGCGATACGGCGACATTTATAGTAGTGATAAATCCTACCAGTGTAATGAATTTTCTCATATCAGCCTCAGCCAATCCGATCTGTGGGAGTACGATTGATACTTTTTCAATCCCAACGCTTATTGGCGGAACCTCCGCCCGGTACCAATGGTTTGTTAATGGAATTGCATCAGGATCAAATCTTTCCATGTACATTTACACCCCATCTGACGGTGATACAGTCCAATGTACCATTACATCTTCCGATTTTTGTACGCCAGGCAAAATTGCATACAGCCAGAAGATAAAAATGAATGTTATGCCATTGGTACCCGTAGGTATTTTCATAATCCCTCCTTCAAACCCTGTTTGCCAGGGTGATCCCGTGACACTTACAGCCATTCCTTCAAATGGGGGTACTCAGCCGGAATATCAATGGTTCATAAACGGCACAGAAGTCGGATCAAATAATTCTTCTTATAATTATATTGCAGGGGATGGCGACCAGGTGATTTGTATCCTGACCTCGAATCTCCAATGTATTATTAACAAGGAATCCACAGATACACTTCGCATCAAGACTATAAGTCGATTGAAGATAATCGATACCACCTTATGTTACGGAATTCCATATTTTGCACAGGGAGAATGGCATACGACGGGAGGGACTTTTCATGATACCCTTGTATCCCCGGTGTCATGCATTAAGTATATAGAAACGAACCTTAGTTATAAACCCGCTATCCCTGTGAACCTGGGAAATGACACCCTTCTTTGTGGCAACACTATAATACTTACTGCCTTTGTACCTGGAGGTACTTATCTCTGGCAGGATGGATCAACTGATTCAAAGTATGTTGTTACGCAACCTGGAGAATATAGGGTATTTGTAAGTTATAATGGATGTGTCAATTCTGATTCAGTCAGTATTGGAGAATGTCCTATTTCTGTTAGTTTTCCAACTGCATTTACACCTAATGGTGATGGACTCAATGATATATTTCATCCAATAGGCATAGGGTTTGAAAAGTTCTCTATGCAGATATTCAACCGTTGGGGGACTATGATATTTGAGACTTCCTCTCCGGAGACCGGTTGGGATGGAACTTACAAAGGTTCCCTTTGCCCGGAGGATACTTATGTTTACAAAGCATCCTTTGAAATCAATGGCGAAGTCAAGAATGCTACCGGAACGATTACTTTGCAAAGGGGAAACAAGTGATCAATTAAGGAAGGAATGTAAAACTACCCAGTACCTGACAAGCCGTTAAGCGTATTAATGCTGAAGCAAAGTTGTTTAACAGTGATTTAACCTTTGCTGCGTATTCCGGACGTTAAGTGTTGAAAAAAGGATGGTCTTTTAATTTCATCGCATTTTCCAATTTAGAAATCCGGATGTATCTTAGAAATGATTCAGTTGTCTTATGTCCAGTGATTTGCATAATGGAAAGCATTGGAACTCCGCTGAGATAGGCATTTGTTGCAAAGGATCTGCGTACAGTATGTGTTCGTATTTGGAGCCATTTTTCAAGATTTCCATTGGTGATCTTCTTAGTCACTGCATATTCGCCAATCCATCTTAACACACGGTTTGCTTCCTGATTGGTCGGGATGCGGTATTCAGATCCATATCTGTTTATGATCTCAAGAATAATAGGATGAACGGGAATGATTACAGGTTCCTTTGTTTTTTGGGTTTTTACATATAGTTTCCCTTCTTCAATATTACCTAGTTTGACTTTTGGCCAATCTGAATGCCTCAAACCAGTGTGACAATTAAGAATAAAAAGGTCTCTGATGCGCCTCATTCTCTCATCCTCGATCTTCAACTTATACAGGGCCTGGATTTCTTCCGTATTTAGATATATGGTGTCAGCATCTTCTTTAAGTACCTTAAAATTCCTGGCACGGTGTTCCTGGTTGGAAGTGAGTTTGTCCTCATTGGCTTCATTCATAAGGCGTTTAATCCGCCTTATATGGGATCCTATTGTATTCGGTTTTAAATTAGCCGCTTTCAGATAGTCTGTGAACTTGATATAGAAATCTTTGTTAATTGTTTCGAAATCTACGATAGTTCCGGTTTTCTTTTGAAAGGTCTCCAAATGGGTCTTGATACCGTTAAAGTGTTGAATGTGATTTGCCGAGACTTTATTTTTGTATCGGGCCTGGAAGATAGGAATGTATTCGATAAGTGAAGGCTTGTGGTTTTCAGCTGAAATTTCCTTCCTCCCTATAAAGACTTGGTATGCTTCCCTGATCTCCAAGCTTTTCTTTTTTACCTCTTGTTTAGAAGGCTTTTTACCTTTAGGGAAAAGCCTATCGTAGGTATCTAAGAGAAAGTTGTTGATTTCCCGTAACTGTTTGTTTGTCTCAGCATAATCCTTGAGTGGTTTTGCTTTCTGATCATCGCTATCCCAGGCCTTCAATGATACGTTTAAACCTGTTGAAAGACGCAACCTTACATTGTTAAATGTGAAGGTTAGAAGGATTAAACATCCGTTTTTCCTTTCCTTATCTGCATAAAACATGATTGTTGCCATATACTTTGAAAATCTGCCTGTAATTTTGAAAAAAGCTGCCTATACAAAGGTAATTATAGGCGGATATTTAGGCAAATCTGCCTGTAAAAGTTATTAACAGGCTGTTTTTAGTTGTAAACGGTAGTAAAAGAAAAACCGCCCTGGGAGGCGGTTTCATTGGATTTTCAGTGATTTTCTGGATTTTTACTGTGGGATGTGAGGGATTCGAACCCACGACCCCCGCCCTGTCAAGGCGATGCTCTAAACCAACTGAGCTAACATCCCGGGATACAGGGCGCAAAATTAGGCATTATCAACAAATAAAAAAAGTGGAAGGCGAAATTGGGTTATGAGCGCTATTTCGCTACCTCGCTTCTCGCTACCTCGCTATCTGCAAAAGTCCCCATGATCTCCCCGTAATACACCATATGCCAGTCGCGGGTCTGGTAATATTTTTCGTTGATTGCGGGATCCAGGACCGCAGGATCGAGGCGATGCTTGTGTACAATTCGGCATTCATAATGAATTTCACTCTGGCCTATGTAGGGTGTGGTGATATATTCGCTTTTTTCAAGTTTGAACCCGCAAACCTTCAGCTTATCCATAGTAAGTCCGCTTTTCGTCCCACAAATAGCCAGGTGCTTCTTAAAGCTGTCGGACAATACACAGACCGTGAAATCTTTTGCTTTCTCCATCAGCCCGAAAGTGTAGCGGGTGGGGCGGACCAGTACCGTGAAAATTGGCATATGCCATATCTCTCCGATAGTGCCCCAGCCTATGGTCATCGGATTTGGCGGATCCCCAGCAAGGAGGATAATGCCATTTCCGGCCAGTTTGCCGATTGTTTCATGGTAAACGTCGAACGGACCGACAGCTTTGATCATATTTTCATACTTTTGAAATTCAAAATTATAGTTTTCATTTAACTTCCTCCCTATTTATGAAATCAAAATCCTGCCTATTACTGCCGATGGCTTTTGCAATTCTGCTAATGTTCCCGTTCAGGGCGCAAACTCAGACAAAATCAATTTCCCTTGAAGATGTGTTTAAAAACAGGAAGTTCTCTTCACGAGGTGCACCCGGAATGCGCTCCATGAAAGATGGCATCCACTATACTCAGGTGAAGAACGACAGCCTTAATGTCTATGAATATGAGACCGGCAAGTATGTCAAAACCATTTTAACTGCAAAACAGCTTGTCGTGCAGGGCGATTCAGTTCCCCTGCCTCTTGGTTCATATGAATTCAGCAAGGATGAGAACCGGCTGATGTTTTCAAAGGATGATGAGACCCTGTTCAGGCATTCGTCTAAAGCAAATTATTTCATCCTCGACCTGGCTTCCATGAAGATCATCCCCCTGTATAATAAGGATAAGCAAAGACTTGCAACATTTTCACCCGATGCTTCAAGGGTGGCCTTTGTGGTCGACAACAATATTTTTATCAGGGATATTGAATTAAGCCTGGCCGGGAGTGGGAAACCCGACGAAAAAGCCATCCGCCAGGTAACAACAGACGGAAAAATCAATGCAATCATTAACGGGGCAACAGACTGGGTTTATGAAGAGGAATTCGGTTTTTCGAAAGCCCTGGCATGGTCGCCCGACGGATCACGTCTTGCCTATTACCGATTCGATGAAAGCAGGGTTAAGGAATATCAGCTTACATTTTATGGAGATCTTTATCCTGAACAAAGCAAGTATAAGTATCCGAAGGCCGGGGAGGATAATTCGCTGGTAAGTATCTATGTATACAATGTCAGGAATAATAAAAGCATCACTGTGGACATAGGGAAAGAAACCGATATTTACATCCCGAGGATCAAATGGACTAACGATCCCTCTACCCTGGCCTTTTACAGGCTGAACCGCCACCAGAGTTTCCTTGAACTGCTTCTGGCCGATGCCTCGAATGGTAAAACGAAGACCATTTATACCGAGGAAAACAAATGCTATATCGATATTACCGATCACTGGACTTTCCTTAAGAACGGTAAGGAATTTATCATCAGCAGCGAGCGGAATGGATTCACCCACCTGTATCTCTACAGCATGAACGGCAAGATGATCAGGCAGATAACCGATGGGAAATGGGACGTAGCCATTGTTTTCGGACTTGATGAGGTTAAAAGGCTTGTATATTATACTGCAGGATATTCCAGCCCCATGAACCGGGAAGTTTTTTCTGTCTCACTCGATGGAGGCAATCCTGTTCAGCTTTCTACGAAAGAAGGATCGAATTCACCTGATTTCAGTTCCACTTTTGCCTATTATATCAACCGCTGGTCGGATATCAACACTCCCCCCGTGGTAACGGTCAACAATTCCGAGGGCAAAGAATTGAGGCTGCTCCAGGATAATGCAAAATTAAAGGAAGTCATTAAGGATTATAATTTCGCTAAAGCTGAATTCCTTACCATAAAGACTGAAAATGATGTCATGCTGAATGCATGGATGCTTAAGCCTCCCGACTTTGACAGTCTGAAAAAATATCCTGTTCTCTTCACGCTTTACGGGGGACCTGGTTCCCAGACAGTCATGAACAGCTGGGGCTCGGCTTCTTCATGGAACCAACTCTTTGCCCAGAAAGGGATCATCATGGTTTCTGTGGATAACCGCGGGACCGGGGCAAGAGGAGAGGAGTTCAAGAAATGCACATACCTCCAGCTGGGCAAATATGAGACCATTGACCAGATCGAAGCTGCAAAATACATGGGTGGACTGCCTTATGTGGATAAGGACCGTATTGGTATCTGGGGGTGGAGTTTCGGTGGCTATATGGTGCTTTCCTGTGTCACCAAGGGAGCCGACTACTTCAAGACCGGGGTGGCTGTTGCGCCGGTCACCAACTGGAAATATTACGATAATATTTATACCGAAAGGTACATGAGAACCCCGAAGGAAAACAATTCCGGTTATGAAGATAATTCACCCGTAAATTTTGCGGATAAGTTCAAAGGTAAACTGCTGATCATTCATGGTACCGCCGATGATAACGTGCATACCCAGAATTCATATGACATGATTACAGCTCTTGTGGCTGCCAACAAACAGTTTGACATGCAGCTTTATCCCAACTGCAACCATTATATCAATTCAGGAAAAAACACCTCCTTTCACCTTTATCAGAGAATGACCGAGTACATTCTTAAAAACCTTTAATAGCAGGCGGCCCGGTTTGGCCGCCTTTTTTAATCTCAGTTCCTGGTAGTTCCGGGCAACTTGTTTAATCCCGGTCTAAGGTTTAAGATAAATCTGGGTTGCATCCCTGTACCCTCCCAGGTTCTGGTACCAGTCGGGGTATGATGATCCTCCCGATTCGGCCCAGGCCCCGAATTTCAGGTAGCCGCTGATCACCTGGACGTTCTCCCAGGTATAATCGAATTTCTGGACCAGGTTAATAGCCCATGGAAGGTTGTTAACTGTTTTGTAATACCTTCCGGATGCCGGGATGGAATTATCGTTCGAGCTGCCAAAGAGCGTCTGGTCTGCCAGGGAGGTTGGGACCCTGTCGGGAAGATGGATCTCAACTCCGCGCTGCTGACTCTTGATCAGGAAGGGGTTGAACGGAGCGGTTCCTGTTGAAGATACATCCTGGGGCGGGGAGAAATGTATACTCATCTTTATACTGTCGCTCAATACATAGGGAACCCCGCTTTGAGTGTTGACAAATGCTCCAGGAATGGTATGGGTTAAATTTATCGTATTATCGAACACAATCACAACAGCCTTTGACTGGCCGTTTTCGGTTCCGTTCGATCCAAGGCTTATATAACTTCCCTTGATCGAATATCCACTCACCGAAGCCACCACGGCAGGGGAGAGGTTGTCGAACTGGAAGCCGAATCCGTTTTGCAGGAAAGCCCCGACAGCTCTTATATAGAACACAGGATAAATATCGACTATCTTATTCTGTGCATTACTGACCAGCTTGAAATTGTAATCCAGTACAAGGTCGTTCATGTCGTAATCACCCTTTCCCGGCCATAGGTCCTCAAAGGCAAGCGAACCGAACTGGTTCTTGGCAGGATAATAGTTGGTAAAGGCACGGCTGGCGTCATTGGGGAACTCGTCCAGGTTGTCGGCCACTCCGTCGCCATCGCTATCAGGAGGGGCGGGGGAACCAATACCTTCGGGGTTGCAGGTGGTCACGGGAATATAATTCTTTGCGTTGGCAATGCTGGTCAGAGTAGCTCCGTTTGTGAAGGTGGATGATGTGCTGCCTGTAAACGACCCGTTACCGGTTGCAAGTTCAACAGGGCCGTCAATTTTCTTTGTAACATCGCTGAGTGTAGCAGTACTGCTGACTTTGATCGTGCTGGTTCCTCCGGCTCCAAGCACATTGCGTTCCATCACGAAAGTCTGGCCCGAGATCATCGACTGGTTCTGCAGGGTCACTGTGCTGGTGTACTGGAACAGGTGAACTTCCTGGTCGCTCTTCATATAACCGTTATTCATAAGCAGCGTGGCTCCGTAAACATGGATGTTGGCATGAGCGATGATCCTGCAGTTATTGATTACAGACCCGCTACCGTCGGCTTTATTAAGGTGAAGGTAATTGTTCACTTCTATCACCCCGTCGTTGGTGACGGGTGCATTTACCTTAAAATATCCCTGGGGATTAAAGTATCCTGAATTGGTGAGCATGCCTCCCGTTCCCTGTAGTGTCGCATCTCCTTTAAGCACCATGTTCCCGTAATTCTGAATCTGCCCGTTGAATACAAACGGAGCCTGGAAAATAAAATCATTTGAATAGTTGATGATCTTTGAATTGAGGGCCATGTAAAATCCCCTCACCGACACATGGGCACTCTGGTATGCAGTAAGAGTGGTTGTGCTGCTCATATACAGGGAGTCTATGGTCAGATGTCCGCCGGAAGTAACTATGATCTGGCAGCCAGCAGTGTTTATCTTTATAAATGGAATGGTCGCCGTACCACAAACCTTGAGAGTGCCCGAGGTCCAGCTGCTTATCGTGCCTGTGAATGTTCCTGTTACGCAATAAGTCTTTCCCCCTGCGATGCTTACGGCCCCGCTTCCCGAAATAGTCACGTCGCAACCGCTGCTGCAATCGGGCTCATTGACATCCGAATAGTTTTTCAGGAAATTTTTCAAAGGCTGGAATGTATACTGAATATTGTCCTGTACATTAACCACGCTATGTTGTATAATACCTGCAGCGGTCGTCATCTCCAGGTATAATTGAGTCAGGGCTGAAGGGATGCGGAGCCCGCTTACGAAAGGGCAATTATAGCCTGCAGAGCCTGAGATCAGTATCTTTCCCGAAGCAAGGGGGTCTCCGTTGAATACCCTTATCCTTGAAAGTGAGCCTGAATGTGAGGGATCATCCACCGCAACCGAAAGATTTACTTCCCTTGAAGTTTCCCAGGTGAAATTTGCCGGGACCTTAAGCTGGTCCATTTTACTGGCAGTGGAATTATTGCCATTATTTTTATGACAAGAAGTAAATAAAATGGCCTGAGACACTATAAGCAATGATATCAATAAAGCACGCAGGTTTTTCATAAGCAGATATTTGTTGATAAAGTTAATATGTCCCCGGGCTTTTGTCAATCTGTAATTTGTTTCTGTAAGTAAAATGCCGTTAAATGTAGCCGGAAAGGTATTAAATGTTTTGGTATACACTTGTTTTGAATAAATATTTTACACACATGATGATGTTAATTGCAACCGGGTATTGGATATTCCGAAATAAGGTTATATCTTTGCAGCCCTTTTTGTAAAATTTAACATTTATTAACCTTTTAAAGAAAGCGAGTTAAAAGCATGATTATCGTTCCTGTTAAAGAAGGCGAAAGCATCGACCGCGCATTAAAAAAATTGAAGCGCAAATTTGAAAAGACCGGCGTAGTGAAAGAACTGCGTGACCGCCAGAAGTTTACAAAACCTTCTGTTAGAAAGCGTGACTCTGTTTCACGTGCTATTTATATTCAGCAGATACAGCAGGCCGAGCAAGCCAAGTAACAGCGTTTAACAATTTTTACGAGTAGAAATTTTGTTGGTGGTAAATATCGATGTATATTTACCTGTCGATATGGCAATCAACAAAGTTTCTACTTTTTTTGTTGAGTAGTGAAGGATCGCTTTCTAGCATATATACAATACGAAAAACGGTACTCGCCACATACTGTAACAGCTTACCGGACGGACCTGGACCAGTTTTTTGCATTTTTAAGCGCTCAATATCAGATCTCTGAGATTACTGATATTGATCACGCCATGATAAGATCGTGGCTTGTATTCCTTATGGAGCAGGGGGATTCTCCAAGATCGGTAAACCGTAAGCTTACTTCCCTTAAATCGTTCTACCGTTTCCTTTTAAAAGAGAGTGTGGTTGAGAACAACCCGATGAGAAGGATCATTTCGCCCAAGACTTCCAAACGGCTTCCTGAGTTTGTAGAGGCTGAGAAAATGACTGCCCTTTTTGAGCATTTTAACCCGGATGGCGGGTTTTCGGAGATGCGCGACCATATTATTATTGAAATGTTCTATAATACCGGGATCCGTTTGTCCGAGCTGATGAACCTGAAAGAAAGTGACATTGATTTTCATTCAGATACCATTAAAGTCCTGGGAAAGCGTAATAAAGAACGTATTATACCGTTCGCAAAGAAATTCGCTTTACTTTTGAAGGACTACATTAAAGAGAAGGAGAAAGCATTCGGGCCTGTTCAGGAATTATTTCTGACGGATTCCGGCAAAAAGATGTATTCCAAACGTATTTACCTTATAGTGAAGCGCCAGCTTGGAGGCATTACTACCCTGGAGAAGAAGAGTCCCCATATCCTGAGGCATACTTTTGCGACCCACTTGCTGAACAACGGTGCGGATCTCAATGCTGTTAAGGAATTGCTTGGCCATGCCAACCTGGCTGCTACCCAGGTTTATACACATAATACAATTGAAAAACTAAAGAAAATCTACAAACAAGCCCATCCAAGGGCATAAAAAAGGAGGTGGAAATGAATATTATCATTAATGCAGTTCATTTCAAGGCAGATCAGAAACTTGAGGATTTTATCAAGGAACGCCTGCAAAAATTGCATACTTTTTTTGAAGGTGTTATCGGCGCCGAAGTAAAGCTGAAAGTTGACAATAATGATTCACGTGCTAACAAGATAGTTGAAATGCGCCTGATTATTAAAGGTAATGACCTTTTTGCAATAAAGGAGGCAAAGTCATTTGAAGAAGCTTCTGATGATGCCGTGGAAGCATTAAGGAAGCAACTTGTGAAGTATAAGGAAAAGATCAGGAGAGGTTAATCCTGATCAGCCATAAAAAGAACGGGAGGCAATTTATAAAAGCCTCCCGTTCTTTTTATCGGCAGCCGGGAATGATGACTTTGATATTGTTAAGGATGTGCGATATGAATATGTCTTCATAACTAATATATAATCAAGTTGTTACAACTTCGGTACAGAGTTTGTTAAAAAAAATCGTGTTTTTAGTGGTAATTTTTCAGAAAACGCTTGCATGGTAATGGAAATGTTCATACTTTTGCAGTCCTTTTTATAGGAGATTGTTTTTTGACTTGATGTATTGTTATGAAATCCGCGACTGGCGCGGAAGAGCTCAATCCATTATTATCTTTAATTGCCGATGTAGCTCAGTTGGTAGAGCTGCTGATTTGTAATCAGCAGGTCGGCGGTTCGAGTCCGTCCATCGGCTCAAACCTGAAATTTCAGGCAACCCGGGGAGATTCCAGAGCGGTCAAATGGGGCAGACTGTAAATCTGTTGGCGTAGCCTTCGGAGGTTCGATTCCTCCTCTCCCCACCAATGGAAGGTAGCGAAATAGCGAGAAGCGAGAAGCGAAATTATTTCGCTACCTCGCTACCTCACTACCTCGCTACCTGAAACACGCGGAAGTAGCTCATTTGGTAGAGCGGAAGCCTTCCAAGCTTCAGGTGGCGGGTTCGAGCCCCGTCTTCCGCTCATGACTTTCGCCTTTGTAGCTCAGGGGTAGAGCACTTCCTTGGTAAGGAAGGGGTCAGCAGTTCAATTCTGCTCAAAGGCTCAGTTTGATAATGAAAAGGAAAATTAAACTCACTTAATCAATTCTTAGGTATATGGCAAAAGAAAAATTCGAACGTTCCAAACCTCACGTCAACGTTGGCACAATCGGCCACATCGACCATGGTAAGACGACCTTAACGGCAGCTATTACGCTGGTCCTTGCAGATAAGGGATTATCCGTGTTCAGGTCATTTGATTCAATCGATAATGCTCCGGAAGAAAAAGCCCGTGGTATTACGATAAACACTGCTCATATTGAGTACCAGACAGCTGCACGTCATTATGCACACGTAGACTGCCCGGGACATGCCGACTACATCAAGAACATGGTTACAGGTGCTGCCCAGATGGACGGCGCTATTCTTGTTGTAGCTGCTACCGACGGTCCTATGCCTCAGACCCGCGAGCATATCCTTCTCGCACGTCAGGTTGGTGTACCCAAGCTGGTGGTTTTCATGAATAAATGCGACAGTGTAGATGATCCCGAACTTCTCGAGATCGTTGAAATGGAAATCCGTGACCTTCTGACATTCTATGGTTTCGATGGCGCAACTGCACCGGTAATCCAGGGTTCAGCTCTCGGCGGTCTTAATAAAGAGCCGAAATGGGTTGAAAAGATCATGGAACTGATGGATGCAGTGGATTCCTATATCCCCCTGCCTGTCCGTGACGTTGACAAGCCCTTCCTCATGCCCGTTGAAGACGTATTCTCAATCACCGGCCGTGGTACAGTTGCTACAGGTCGTATTGAAACCGGCGTTATCAATTCAGGCGACCCCGTCGAAATTATCGGTATGGGCGCTGAGAAGCTGAAGAGCGTTGTTACCGGTGTTGAAATGTTCCGTAAGATCCTCGATCGCGGTGAAGCTGGCGACAACGCCGGGCTGCTGCTCCGTGGCATTGACAAGGATGAGATCCGTCGTGGTATGGTTATTGCCAAGCCGGGTTCAATCACTCCGCACAAACAGTTCAAGGCTGAGATTTATGTCCTGAAAACTCAGGAAGGCGGACGTCATACTCCGTTCCATAACAAATACCGTCCCCAGTTCTACTTCAGGACCACCGACGTTACCGGTGAAATTCATCTTCCTGAAGGAGTTGAAATGTGTATGCCGGGTGACAACATCACTATCAAGGTTGACCTTATTTCCGAAATCGCTATGAGTAAAGGTCTGCGTTTCGCTATCCGCGAAGGTGGACGTACCGTTGGCGCCGGACAGGTAACTGAAATACTTGACTAATACATATGGTTCTGGAGCAGGGATCATGCCAGGTCCCTGCCCCTGCCATATACCTGTAATTATAAATTACACACGGGTGTAGCTCAACTGGTAGAGTGGCGGTCTCCAAAACCGTAGGCTGTGGGTTCGATTCCTACCACCCGTGCAAATCGGAAAATCAATGGCAAAGAATAAAGTGATCAATTACATAAAGGAAAGCTATGATGAGCTGATGCACAAGGTGAGCTGGCCTACTTGGGCCGAACTCCAGGGCAGTGCCATCGTGGTTTCAGTAGCTACCCTCATCATTGCAATCCTCGTGCTCGCAATGGATGAAGTATTCAAGACCGTCCTGCAGCAATTTTACAAACTCTTCTAGATGGGTAAGCCATCTGGATGGTTTCCGGGATTCCAATTGGAAAAAATATCGGTACAGTCATGAGTGAAAGTGTAAAAAAATGGTACGTCGTCCGCGCAATCAGCGGTAACGAGAAAAAGGTCAAGCAGATCCTGGAGAATGAAATAGCCATCCAGCATCTGCAGGAGTACATTTCACAGGTGCTGATCCCGATGGAAAAAGTGTATATGATCCGGAACGGGAAAAAGGTAAGCAAGGAAAGGAATTTCTTCCCGGGTTATGTGCTGGTCGAAGCAATCCTGACCGGAGAAATACCCCACCTTATCAGAAACATTCCCGGAGTCCTTGGTTTTCTCGGCGCAAAAGGCGAACCCCATCCCCTGCGCCCGTCCGAAGTGAAACGAATCCTCGGCAAATTTGATGAGCTATCCGAACAGGGAGAAGAAGTAAATATCCCTTTCATCATAGGCGAAACGGTGACTGTTATCGACGGCCCGTTCAACAGCTTCAGCGGGGTGATCGAAGAGATCAACGAAGAAAAGAAAAAGCTGAAGGTCATGGTTAAAATATTCGGCCGTAAAACGCCGCTTGAGTTGAGTTTCATGCAAGTTCAAAAAGAATAGAATTAATATTAATCAAATGGCAAAAGAAGTTAGTGGAATTATTAAGTTGCAGATCAAGGGAGGAGCAGCTAATCCTTCACCCCCGGTAGGACCCGCATTGGGTGCAAAAGGCGTGAATATCATGGAGTTCTGCAAGCAGTTTAACGCTCGTACGCAGGATAAAGGCGGAAAGCTCATACCCGTGATCATCACTGTTTATAAGGACAAGTCGTTCGACTTCATCCTGAAAACCCCTCCTGTGGCTGTACAGCTGCTCGAAGCAACCAAACTTCCTAAAGGTTCACCCGAACCCAACAGGAACAAGGTCGCTGCGGTATCCTGGGACCAGGTGAAAAAGATCGCGGAAGATAAAATGCCCGACCTGAACGCGTTCACCCTTGATTCGGCTATGCGAATGGTAGCCGGAACGGCACGTTCCATGGGAATCACTGTAACAGGTGACACCCCTTTTAAACGTTAATCATGCAACCGGATTAGAAATTGTACACACCTCATACATTAATTAAATAATAGCAAGCAAATGACAAAGCTGACTAAGAAGAGGAAGGTTGCCTTATCCAAATTCGATAAGAATACCGTTTATTCACTCACCGACGCTGCCGGCATTCTCAAAGAGATTGTCAGCACAAAATTTGATTCATCCATTGATCTTGATATACGCCTTGGGGTTGATCCCCGTAAGGCCAATCAGATGGTCCGCGGAATCGTGACGCTTCCTCACGGTACCGGCAAGGTGGTTCGCGTTCTCGTACTCTGTACTCCCGACAAGGAGGATGAAGCACGTGCAGCAGGAGCCGACCATGTTGGACTTGATGAATATGTTGAAAAAATCAAAGGCGGCTGGACTGATGTTGATGTTATCATCACCATGCCCAGTGTCATGGCCAAGGTTGGCTCGCTCGGAAAGATTTTAGGACCGCGCGGGCTTATGCCGAACCCCAAGACTGGGACAGTTACCATGGAAATTGGTAAGGCCGTTAAAGATGTTAAAGCCGGTAAAATTGACTTTAAGGTCGATAAGTTCGGGATTATCCATTCTTCTGTTGCGAAAGCTTCCTTCGACAAGGAAAAAATCGTGGAGAATGCCGAGACCCTTATCTCGACCATAGTTAAACTGAAACCCGCTTCGGCAAAAGGAACCTATGTGAAGAGCATTTATCTTTCAGGTACCATGAGCCCGGGCATTCAGATTGATCCGAAGTCAGTTTCCGCTTAATTACTCATTTTATTGAGCTCGTAAAAATATGAAAAAAGAAGAAAAAAGCCAGTTGATTGATACCCTGGTAGAGCGGCTCAACCACGCAACTGCTTTCTATATTGCTGATATTGCTGACCTTAATGCAGTAAATACCGGCAAACTGAGAAGGCTTTGTTTCAAACGGAATGTTTCTCTTCAGGTTGTGAAGAATTCCCTGTTAAAGAAAGCTATGGAACGCACCGGGAAGGCAGACTTCGAGTCACTTTATCCCTTGCTGGTAGGTTCAACATCCATTCTTTTTTCGGATGTGAACAATGATCCGGCCAAGCTGATCAGTGAATTCCGCAAGACCTCCAAGAAACCTATTCTCAAGGGAGCATACGTGGAAGAATCCGTATACCTCGGCGATGATCAGCTGGATGCATTGGTCAACATCAAGTCGAAGAATGAACTCATCGGCCAACTGATCATGTTACTGCAGTCTCCTGCAAACAATGTTATCTCCGCTCTTATGTCGGGAGGAAACAAACTTTCGGGTATTGTAAAAACATTATCAGAAAAGCCCGAGTAAAGGCGATGTTAACATATTAAAGAAAATAAATTGAATTTTTAACCTGTCCCGGATACCCGGGGCCCAAATATCAGATAAAATGGCAGATTTAAAAGCTTTTGCAGAACAATTAGTTAACCTGACAGTAAAAGAGGTCAATGAACTGGCAAAGATCCTCAAGGATGAGTACGGGATTGAACCCGCAGCTGCCGCTGTTGCTGTTGCCGCTCCGGCCGCCGCCGCTGCCGCTCCCGCTGCTGAGGAAAAATCCACATTCGATGTTGTACTGAAACACGCCGGTCAGGCAAAATTAGCCGTTGTTAAGCTTGTGAAAGAACTCACCAGCCTCGGCCTGAAGGAAGCAAAAGAACTCGTTGATGCTGCACCCAAAGCAATCAAAGAAGGTGTTTCCAGGGATGAAGCTAATGCATTACAGAAACAATTACAGGAGGCAGGTGCAGAGGTTGAAATTAAGTAAGACGGTACTTTCGAATTTTTCATAATAAGTATAGATCTCCCGGTTTTATACAGGGAGGTCTTTACTTATTTATGTTCGATTGAATTTAATATTAATTTCTAACCTGTTCGCCTCCCAAAGGCGAACGTAAAAATAAAACACCTTGGCTTCAAAAAAAATCGAAAGAATTCGCTTCGGAAAAACCAAGATCCAGGCCGAATATCCTGATTTCCTCGATCTTCAAGTCAAGTCGTTCCAGGACTTTTTTCAGCTGGAGACTAACCCTGAAAACAGGGTTAACGAGGGCCTTTTCAAAGTATTTTCAGAGAATTTTCCGATCTCAGATGCACGCAATAATTTTGTGCTGGAATTTCTCGATTACTTTATCGACCCCCCCAGGTACTCCATTGAAGAATGTATAGAGCGCGGGCTGACATACAGCGTGCCGTTAAAGGCAAAACTCAAGCTCTACTGTACCGACCCTGAACATGAAGATTTCGAAACGATTATCCAGGATGTTTATCTTGGAATGATCCCTTATATGACACCCAGGGGCACCTTTATTGTCAATGGCGCCGAACGCGTTGTGGTTTCACAGCTGCACCGTTCACCGGGAGTGTTTTTCAGTACCAGCTACCATGCAAATGGAGTTCAGCTGTACTCTGCAAGGATCATCCCGTTCAAAGGTTCGTGGATTGAATTTACGACCGACATCAACAATGTGATGTACGCGTACATCGACCGTAAGAAAAAACTGCCGGTCACTACGCTGCTCCGTGCCATCGGTTATGAAACGGATAAAGACATTCTCGAGATCTTCGGCCTGGCCCAGGAAATCAAGGTCAGCCGCGCCGCTCTCAAACGTGTTGTCGGATCAAAGCTGGCAGCAAGAGTTGTAAGAGCATGGATAGAAGACTTCGTGGATGAAGACACAGGCGAAGTGGTGTCCATTGAACGTACCGAAGTGATCATCGAGCGCGAGATCATCCTGGAAGATTCACATATCAACCAGATCCTCGACGCAGGGATCAAGACGATCCTCGTTCACCGCGAAGAAGCGCTTACCACCGACTATTCCATCATTTTCAATACCCTGCAGAAAGACCCTGCCAACTCCGAAAAAGAAGCCATGGAGTTCATTTACAGGCAGCTCCGTAACGCAGAACCTCCTGATGAAGAAACCGCCCGCGGGATCATTGAAAAACTGTTCTTCTCCGATAAACGTTATGACCTCGGGGACGTTGGCCGTTACAGGATCAACAGGAAACTGAACCTTGAGACCCCCATGGAAACCAAGGTTCTTACCAAGGAAGACATTATTTCCATTATAAAATACCTGATCGAACTGGTCAACTCCAAGGCTGAAGTTGATGATATCGACCACCTGAGCAACCGCCGTGTAAGAACCGTGGGCGAGCAGTTATATAACCAGTTCGGAGTCGGGCTTTCGCGTATGGCCCGTACGATCCGCGAACGTATGAACGTTCGTGACAACGAAGTTTTTACCCCGATGGACCTGATCAATGCAAAGACCCTCTCATCGGTAATCAACTCTTTCTTCGGCACCAACCAGTTGTCGCAGTTCATGGACCAGACCAACCCGCTCTCGGAGCTCACGCACAAGCGTCGTATCTCCGCCCTGGGCCCCGGAGGTCTTTCACGTGAACGTGCCGGTTTCGAGGTCCGTGACGTACATTATACCCATTACGGACGTCTCTGTACTATCGAGACCCCTGAAGGTCCGAATATCGGGCTGATCTCCTCGCTTTGCGTTTATGCCAAGATCGACCGCCTGGGATTCATCGAAACTCCTTACAAAAAAGTTATCGACGGCCGAGTGCAACTTGAAGCTGAATCAGTATACCTCACAGCAGAGGAAGAAGAACATAAGATCATAGGCCAGGCAACCACTTTGATGGATTCCAAGGGAAACCTTACGGATGATAAAATAAAAGTACGTTATCTTGCTGATTATCCTATCGTTGGAAAAGACAAGGTTGACCTTGTAGATATTGCGCCCAACCAGATCGCTTCAATTGCAGCCTCGCTGATCCCCTTCCTCGAGCATGATGATGCAAACCGTGCCCTCATGGGATCGAATATGATGCGCCAGGCTGTACCCCTGCTCACACCTGAAGCTCCCATCGTAGGAACCGGGATTGAAGACCTTGTTGCAAGGGATTCAAGGGTTCTTATAAATGCAGAAGGCGATGGTGTTGTGGAATACGTTGATGCCAATGAGATCATGATCCGTTATCACAGGACTGAGAAGGAAAAACTGGTCAGTTTTGAAGACGACACCAAGGTATATACCCTTACCAAGTTCATGCGCACCAACCAGAACACCTGCGTGAACCTTCGCCCCATTGTTCGTAAAGGGGATAAGGTACAGAAAGGCCAGGTGCTTTGCGAAGGTTATGCCACCCGCGACGGTGAACTGGCCCTCGGAAGAAACCTTATGGTTGCTTTCATGCCCTGGAAAGGATACAATTTTGAGGATGCTATTGTTATCAATGAAAAAGTAGTTTCCGAAGATATTTTCACCTCCATACATATTGAGGAATTCACACTTGAAGTAAGGGACACCAAACGCGGTGTTGAAGAGCTCACCAACGACATTCCCAACGTAAGTACCGAAGCCACGAAAGACCTGGATGAAAACGGTCTTATCCGCATAGGAGCTGAAGTTAATGAAGGTGATATCCTTATCGGCAAGATCACTCCCAAGGGCGAGAGCGATCCTACTCCTGAAGAAAAACTGCTGCGCGCCATTTTCGGCGACAAGGCAGGTGATGTAAAAGATGCATCGCTCAAGGCACCTCCTTCAATGAGGGGAGTGGTCATCGAGAAGAAATTGTTCTCGAGGATCATCAAGGATAAGAAAGCCAAGACCAAGGAGAAAGATGAACTCAAGAAACTTGAAGAAGAATTCCAGCAGGATATCCATAAACTGAAGGCCAAACTGGTCGAGAAACTCGGAACTCTTGTCAACAGTAAGGTTTCACAGGGAGTCCTGAACCAGTTCAAGCAGGAAGTCGTCCCCAAGGGAGCAAAGTTCACACCGGGTATTCTGATGGAACTCGATTACATGAATATCAACCCGAATAAATGGACTACCGATAAAGATAAAAATGACCTGGTCAAATCGCTGATCAACAATTACATCATCAAGTACAAGGAAGTGCTTGGTGTGAGCAATCGCAAGAAGTTCGTTGCTGTTGTGGGGGATGACCTTCCCGCAGGTATTGTTCAGATGGCCAAGGTATATATTGCAAAGAAACGTAAGCTGAAGGTCGGTGATAAAATGGCCGGGCGTCACGGTAACAAGGGTATCGTTGCCAGGATCGTAAGGGCCGAGGATATGCCTTTCCTTGAAGACGGAACACCGGTTGACATTGTTCTTAATCCCCTGGGCGTACCTTCTCGTATGAACCTCGGGCAGATCTATGAAACCATCCTCGGATGGGCCGGCATCAAGCTGAACCAGCGTTTCACGACCCCCATCTTTGACGGTGCGCATATTGATGAGATCAATGCCTACCTCGAGAAAGCCGGTTTGCCGAGAAATGGTAAAGTCTGGCTGCACGACGGTCTTTCGGGAGAACCTTTCGACCAGCCCACCACCGTCGGTTTCATTTACATGATGAAACTGCATCATATGGTCGACGACAAGATGCATGCACGTTCCATCGGGCCTTATTCACTGATCACTCAGCAGCCTCTTGGAGGTAAAGCTCAGTTCGGAGGTCAGAGGTTCGGAGAAATGGAAGTCTGGGCGCTTGAAGCATTCGGCGCTGCAAACATCCTGCTCGAGATCCTTACGGTGAAATCAGATGATGTGGTAGGAAGGGCAAAAGCATACGAGTCCATCGTAAAGGGCGAAGTTATGCCGGTTCCCGGAGTTCCCGAATCATTTAACGTGCTTGTGCATGAATTACGCGGCCTCGGGCTGAATATTACAACAGATTAATTCAACACTTGTCAATCAGCAAAATTATGGCATATAAAAAAGAAGGTCCAATAAACAGTATGTATTCCAAGATCACTGTCAGCCTGGCTTCTCCGGAGAAGATCCTGGAGATGTCGAGCGGGGAGGTACTGAAACCTGAGACCATCAATTACAGGACCTACAAGCCCGAAAGGGACGGTTTGTTCTGTGAACGGATCTTTGGACCGGTAAAAGACTGGGAATGCCACTGCGGGAAATACAAAAGGATACGTTACAAGGGTATCGTTTGCGACCGTTGTGGGGTTGAAGTGACCGAGAAGAAAGTCCGCCGTGAGCGCATGGGACACATTCAGCTTGTTGTTCCGGTTGCCCATATCTGGTTTTTCCGTTCATTGCCAAACAAAATCGGATCCCTTCTCGGCCTTCCGACCAAGAAGCTTGAATCCATCATTTATTATGAAAAATATGTCGTCATCCAGGCAGGGATAAAAGCCCAGGATGGATTGAATTACCTGGATTTCCTTTCCGAAGAAGAATATTTCGATATCATTGAAAAACTTCCCCAGGAGAACCAGTACCTCGACGACAGCGATCCGAATAAATTCATAGCGAAAATGGGCGCCGAATCATTATATGAACTTCTTTCCAGGATTGACCTGGACAAGGAATCGTATGATCTTCGCCACAAGGCCAATACTGAGACCTCCCAGCAGAGGAAAGCCGAAGCCCTCAAAAGGCTTCAGGTTTTCGAATCCTTCAGGGATGCCCAGAAGCGTATGGATAACCGTCCCGAGTGGATGATCGTAAAGGTGGTACCTGTTATTCCTCCCGAACTCAGGCCTTTGGTGCCTCTTGACGGGGGACGATTTGCAACCTCCGACCTGAATGATCTTTACCGCAGGGTCATCATCCGAAACAACCGTTTAAAAAGACTTATCGAGATCAAGGCTCCGGATGTCATCCTTCGTAATGAAAAGAGAATGCTCCAGGAAGCCGTTGATTCATTATTTGACAATTCACGCAAAGCCAGCGCTGTCAAAACCGAATCGAACAGGGCATTGAAGTCCTTGTCGGACAGCCTGAAAGGAAAGCAGGGCCGTTTCCGCCAGAACCTTCTCGGAAAGCGTGTTGACTATTCAGGCCGTTCCGTTATCGTGGTAGGTCCCGAACTCAGGCTTAACGAATGCGGATTGCCCAAAGAAATGGCTTCCGAGCTTTACAAGCCGTTCATTATCCGAAAGATGCTTGAGCGCGGTATTGTAAAGACCGTTAAATCTGCAAAGAAGATCGTAGACCGTAAGGATCCTGTTGTCTGGGATATCCTCGAAAACATCATGAAGGGTCATCCCGTGATGCTGAACCGTGCTCCTACACTTCACCGTCTGGGTATCCAGGCTTTCCAGCCGAAACTTATCGAAGGCAAGGCCATACAGCTTCACCCGCTGGTATGTACCGCTTTCAACGCCGACTTCGACGGTGACCAGATGGCAGTGCATGTTCCTCTTGGAAATGCAGCAATACTCGAAGCACAGCTTCTTATGCTCGCTTCACATAATATCCTCAATCCTGCCAACGGGGCGCCTATCACGGTGCCTTCACAGGACATGGTCCTTGGTCTGTATTACATGACCAAAGCCCGTAAGACCGACAGCGACCGTAAAGTCAGGGGAGAAGGAATGTCGTTCTATTCACCCGAAGAAGTCATCATTGCCTTTAATGAAAAGAAGGTAGACCTTCATGCCATCATCAAGGTTCGTATGAACCTTCTCGAAGACGGCAAGGAAGTGACTTCCACCATGGAAACAACCGTAGGCCGTGTGATCTTCAACCAGGTCGTTCCCAGGGAATATGGTTATATCAACCAGCTTCTTACAAAGAAATCATTGCGCGATATTATCGGCGCCATCCTTAAGAAAACAGGTACGGCAAAAACAGCCAAGTTCCTCGACGATATCAAGGATCTCGGATATAGCATGGCTTTCAAGGGAGGACTTTCGTTCAACCTTGACGACGTAATCGTTCCGCAGATCAAGGAAACCCTGGTCGGTAACGCTTCAGCCGAAGTGGATGAGGTGGTGAGCAACTACAACATGGGTTTCATTACCAACAATGAAAGGTACAACCAGATCATCGACATCTGGACCCATACGAATTCACAGCTCACTGTTTCGCTGATGAACCAGCTGTCGAAAGACAAGCAGGGCTTTAACCCGGTTTATATGATGCTTGACTCCGGGGCCCGTGGTTCCAAGGAGCAGATCCGCCAGCTTTCAGGTATGCGTGGTCTTATGGCCAAGCCCCAGAAATCAGGTGCAAGCGGTGGTGAAATTATTGAAAACCCCATCCTTTCCAACTTCAAAGAAGGTCTTTCGGTTCTCGAATACTTTATCTCGACCCACGGCGCCCGTAAGGGTCTCGCCGATACCGCTCTGAAAACAGCCGATGCAGGTTATCTTACCCGCCGCCTGGTTGACGTTTCCCAGGATGTGATCATCTCCGAGGAAGATTGCGGGACATTGCGTGGTCTCACGATCACTGCACTCAAGAAAGCAGAGGAAGTCGTAGAATCCTTATATGACAGGATCCTCGGACGTGTTGCTTTGCACGACATTTATCATCCGCAGTCAGGAAAAATTATTATTGCAGCAGGGAAGGAAATAACCGAAGAGATCGCCCAGATGATTGACGATTCGCCGGTGGAAGGCGTTGAGATCCGTTCCGTTCTTACCTGTGAATCGAAGAAAGGTGTTTGCGCCAAGTGTTACGGACGTAACCTGGCAACAGGACGCCTTGTGGAAAAGGGCGAGGCTGTAGGTGTTATTGCGGCACAGTCCATCGGTGAACCTGGTACACAGCTAACCCTCCGTACCTTCCACGTGGGAGGTGTCGCCGGCGTTAACATTGCCAGCGCTTCCAGGATAGAAGCCAAGTATGACGGGGTTCTTGAGATTGATGAACTTCGTTCCGTCAATTACCATGCCGAATCCGGTGAAAAATATGAGATAGTGATCGGCCGTTCGGCTGAAATGCGTATTGTTGACAAGAACACACGCATCGCCCTCACATCTGCACACATACCTTACGGGGCAAAACTTTATTTCCTGAACGGGGCAGAAGTTAAAAAAGGCAACCTGATCAGTGACTGGGATCCTTACAATGCCGTCATCCTCTCGGAAGTTACCGGTAAGATAGATTTTGAGAACATCCAGGAAGGTATGACTTTTCGCGTTGAATCGGATGAGCAGACCGGTTACCATGAAAAGGTGATTATCGAATCTCGCCAGAAGGGAAAGAACCCTGCCATCAACATACTTGATTCAACCAAGGAGATCATCAAGATTTATGATATCCCGGTAGGTGCACATATTATTATTGAGAACGGGGCAAAGATCAAGGCCGGTGAGGTTCTTGTTAAGATACCGCGTGCCATCGGCAAAGCCGGTGACATCACGGGTGGTCTTCCCAGGGTAACCGAGCTTTTTGAAGCACGTAACCCTTCGGATCCTGCTGTTGTATCTGAAATCGACGGCGTTGTGTCATTCGCCAAAAAACTGAAGAGAGGCAACCGCGAAGTTATCATCACTTCGAAGACAGGAGAAGAAAAACGTTACCTGATACCTACCTCGAAACAGATACTTGCACAGGAGAACGACTATGTAAAAGCCGGTATTCCTTTGTCGGACGGCGCTCTTACACCCAGCGACATCCTTGCTATCAAGGGACCAATGAAGGTCCAGGAATATATCGTAAATGAGATCCAGGAAGTTTACCGCCTGCAGGGTGTGAAGATCAACGACAAGCATTTTGAGACCATTGTAAGGCAGATGATGCGCAAGGTCGAGGTTGAAGATCCGGGCGACAGCCGTTTCCTTGAAGGTGAACTTGCCAACAAGATAGATTTCCAGGATGAGAATGACTGGATTTACGGTAAGAAAGTTGTTGAGGATCCGGGCGATTCCGGTTCATTCAAATCAGGTCAGATCATCAGCGCACGTAAACTCCGCGATGAGATCTCGATGCTGAAACGCAAGGACAAGAAACTGGTTGAGGCCCGCGATGCAAAGCCGGCTACCGCCAGGCAGGTACTCCAGGGGATTACCAGGGCTTCGTTGCAGACACGCAGCTGGCTCTCGGCAGCATCCTTCCAGGAGACTACCAAAGTCCTTACACAGGCTGCGATAAACGCACGCGAAGACGACCTCGCAGGTCTGAAGGAAAACGTTATCGTTGGACATCTTATCCCTGCCGGAACAGGATTGCGTGAATATGAGAACCTGATCGTAGGCAGCAAGGAGGAATACGAAGCATTAATGGCATCCAAAGAAGAGGATTAATATGCAGGACAATAAAAACCAGGCAAACCAGATCAATATCGAGATCTCTGACGAAGTTGGTGAAGGCATTTATTCGAACCTTGCCATTATCACTCACTCCCCGGCCGAATTCATTATTGATTTTGTCAAGATGATGCCCGGCGTGCCCAAGGCCAAGGTGAAATCAAGGATTATCCTGACCCCGCAGCATGCCAAGAGGCTATATAAGGCTCTCAAGGAGAATGTAGCTAAGTACGAGGCCACTCACGGCGACATCCGTGATTCTGAAGGCGAGATCCCTTTTAATATGGGAATGCCCGGACAGGCCTGATACGCTTATATTCCGACCATAAACAAAACTTAATTTTACTGCTGAATGCGGGATTTTTTCTTTGTATATGACTGCGGATGGCTGATTCCCGGCTTCCGTTTCATTTCGTTTTGAACAAGGCGGCACGCAGATCCCGGTTTTTTTCATGCTATGAAAAAGATTGGGAAAAACAAGTATTACTCTATATTTGCATTTCAATTTTTCCAGGAATTGGTGCCGGAACTTCAGAAAATAAAGAATGTAGTGATCATCGGTGCAGGAAACCTGGCTACACATATGGCTCTCGCCCTGCACCGAAAAGGGGTGAATGTCGTACAAGTCCTGAACCGATCACCCCTGGCCGGGGAGCGCCTGGCACGCAGGGTTCATGCAGGGTATAAAACAGATTTCAGGGAGGCTGATTTCAGGGCCGACCTCTTTATCCTGGCAGTGAGCGACTCTGCAATAAGTGAAGTGGCAAAACAACTCGGGCTTAAGGACCAGCTGCTTGTTCATACCTCGGGATCGGTGGGTATGGATGCTCTTTCAGGAGCCTCTTCCAATATGGGAGTGTTTTATCCCCTTCAGACATTTTCAAAGAGCAAACCTGTCAATTTCAGTAAAATCCCGGTTTGTATTGAAGCCAATACCCCGGAGAATGAAGAAAAACTGCTGAAACTGGGCAGGCTAGTAAGCAATAATGTGCAGGTGCTGGGCAGCGACCAGCGAAAGGTGCTGCATATGACTGCGGTTTTTGCAGGAAATTTTTCAAGTTTCATGTACACCATAGCCGAGGACCTGCTGAAAAAACAAAACATCCCGTTCAGCCTTTTAAAACCCCTGATCCTACAGACTGCTGCAGCTGCAAAGCATGAAGATGTTTTCAGCAGGCAAACCGGCCCTGCAGTGAGGGAGGATACCAGGATCATGGACGAACATCTTGAGATGCTTGCAAAACTTGGAGTTTATATGGATATTTACGACCTGATCAGCAGGAGTATAATCAAACACAAGAACAGGAATGACGAATTATAAGGAAATGCTCAGGCATGTTAACACCTTTATCTTCGATTATGATGGTGTGCTTACGGATGGCATGGTGATTATGACCAGCCAGGGTGAAGGGCACAGGATATCGAGCGTCAAGGACGGTTATGCCATTCAGCTGGCTGTCAAGAACGGGTATAATGTGGCGGTGATCTCAGGTGCGGTTTCAAAATCCCTTGAGCACAGGATGAAAGCCCTGAATGTTCATGATCTTTTTATGGGTATTGAAAATAAGATTGAATGTTTCCATCAATACCTTGCAGATAAAAATCTTAAACCCGAACAGGTCCTGTATATGGGGGATGACATTCCGGATTACGAGGTCATGCTTGAATCCGGGGTCTCGACCTGCCCGGCCGATGCTGCAGAGGAAATCAAGAAAATTGCAAAATATATCTCCCTCTTCAATGGTGGGAAAGGCTGTGCCAGGGATGTGATAGAGCAGGTGATGAAGGTGCAGGGGAAGTGGATGAGTGATGGGGCTCATAAATGGTAAACAAAAGAATAATCGAATAACGAATAACGAATTTTGAATTTTGAAGCAAAATACAACACACACGCCGCATATTGTGGAGCGAAGCATTTTGCAAAAGCTGCATCAGGTTCATGGAGCGAGCCTGGGCATAATTGGCACACCAAAAAATTTGTGCGAGTGACGCAGCAACCGTAGCAGCGTTGCAAGAATGCGAGCGACAGCGGCGATGTGAATTGAGAGCGAAAGACGAATTGAAAATAAATCATGTCAACTGAGAAACAATCAATGGTTAGCAAGGCGGGAAAGCTCATAGCGTTCATCCGGCCGGCCAACCTGCTCATTGTGATCCTTACCCAGTTTTTACTGAGGTATTGCCTTTTTGCACCATTTCTTTATAACGGCGACACCGAGGTTATGTCTCCACTCCTCGATTTCTCACTCCTTTGCCTTGCCACTCTCCTCATCACTTCGGGCGGCTATGTGATCAATGATTATTTTGATGTGAAGATCGATGAGATCAATAAGCCCTCCCACCTGGTGATTGGGAAGATCATCCCCGGAAGAACCGCCATCAAGTGGCATATCCTGCTTACAGGCCTGGGATGCATTACAGGGTTTTACCTTGCCTACAGAATCAGGGTCGTCAGTTTCGGCCTTATTTTTCCTGCAGTGGGCCTGCTCTTATGGTTCTATTCGGCAAAATACAAAAGGATGTTATTCTGGGGTAATCTCATTGTTGCCCTCTTGTCGGCCCTGGTCGTTATCATCGTCTATATTTTTGAATTTTTCTGGTTGAGGCTTCATACCGAGTTCTTTGCGGATCTTATCCCTGATCTGTTCTGGTTCGGAAAACTTTTCCTGGCTTATGCCCTGTTTGCTTTCCTGGTAACTTTTTTCAGGGAGGTCATTAAAGATATGGAAGATGTTAAAGGAGATGCAAGGGTAGGCTGCCGCAGCATCCCCATTGTTTTTGGAATCAACGCGAGCCGGGGGATTGTTACCGTGATCATTGTTCTCACTATTATTCTCCTTTGCTATACGATGCTGGTCCTTTACCGACTGAACCTGATGCTGGTTTTCTGGTATCTTACCGTTACTGTGCTTTTTCCTATGATTTATCTGATTTACAGGGCTTTCAAATCGAACACCCCTGAGGAATATCACATCATGAGCAATATCTGCAAAATCATCATGGTGGCCGGAGTTTTATCCATGCAACTTATAGCAATCAGCAAATAATATGATAAACAAACGATTAGAAGATTACCATCTTGTCCTGGCATCTGCTTCCCCGAGACGTCAGTACCTTCTTAAGGAACTTGGACTTGATTTCGAGATCCTCACTACCTACGTGAAGGAGGAATACCCGGCCGGGCTTGCCCCAATGGAGATCGCCACTTACCTGGCCGATCTTAAAGCAGCCAGTTTTGATACGGCCAGGATGAACCCGAAAACCATTCTGATTGCGGCCGACACTATCGTGGTACTTGGGGATGAAATCCTTGGAAAACCGGCAAATCATGATGAAGCGGTAATCATGCTAAAAAAATTGTCGGGTAAAAAACATGACGTGATCACTGCTGTCTGCCTTAAGTCAAGAAAAAAGAAAAAGACCTTTCATGTTCAGTCCTCGGTATACTTCAAGGAACTGAGCCTGGAGGAGATCGAATATTATATCAGGAATTTCCAGCCTTTTGACAAGGCAGGAGGCTACGGTGTGCAGGAATGGATAGGTTATATAGGCATCAGCAAGATCGAAGGATCGTTTTTCAATATTATGGGCCTGCCGGTCAAGGAATTATATGAAGAGCTGCTCCTTTTCTGATCCTGCAGGAAACAATTGAAAAAGAAGAATGAAAGCAAAACCTCTTATACTGCTCACCAACGACGATAGCGTGAAGGCTCCGGGATTACGGTTCCTGATCGACTGCGTGAGGCCATTTGGGAAAGTAGTCGTGGTAGCGCCCGACCGTCCCCAGTCAGGCACTGCACATGCTGTTACCGTGAACCACCCGCTTCGCCTTGAACTGCTGTGCAAAGAAAAGGATTATGAAGAATACAGCTGTAACGGAACCCCGGCCGACTGTGTGAAGCTGGCTTTCAAAGTCGTTCTGAAAAGGAGGGCTGATTTCCTTTTTTCAGGTATCAATCACGGCAGCAATTCATCCATCAATATCATTTATTCGGGGACCATGGCAGCGGTTTTCGAAGGAGCTCTTGCAGGAGTGAGTTCGGCAGGATTTTCACTCGCCGACTACCGCCTGACAGCCGACTTTAAGCCATCGGCAGTCCATGTAAAAAAAATTATTGCAGAAGTAATGAAAAACGGCTTGCCGCAAGGGGTTTGCCTCAATGTGAACATACCGGCCATCCATGGAAAAAAGATCAGGGGGATTAAAGTTTGCCGGCAGGCTGAAGGCACATGGCAGGAAGATTTCGATGCAAGGACCGACCCGCAGGGAAGAAGATATTACTGGATGACCGGCGTTTTCATTAAAACCGGGCATGGCAGGGATACCGATGAATGGGCTCTCGAAAATGGGTATGTTTCGGTTGTGCCTGTGCAGTTTGATTTCACAGCCGTCGAAGCGCTGAAGCCTGTTTCAAACTGGTTTTCATGAAATATTACCTTATAGCGGGAGAAGCTTCGGGCGACCTTCATGCCTCGAACCTGGTAAAGGAACTGGGCTTACTTGACGGGCAGGCTATATTCAGGGGTTGGGGTGGAGACCTGATGCAGAAGGAAGGAGTTGAGCTTGTAAGGCATATCAGCGACCTGGCCTTCATGGGTTTTCTCGAAGTAGTGTCGCATCTGCCTCAGATACTCGATAACCTGAAATTCTGCGAAAAAGACATTCTTCAGTTTGGCCCGGATGTTTTAATACTTGTTGATTATCCCGGATTTAACCTGAGGATTGCCCGTTTTGCGGCATCAAAAGGGATCAGGGTGTTCTATTATATTTCTCCCCAGCTCTGGGCCTGGAAGTCTTCGAGGGTTAAAACAATCAGGGATGCGGTTGAACACATGTTCGTGATCCTTCCGTTTGAGCAGGAATTTTACAGGAAATACGGGGTGACTACCGATTTCCCGGGCCATCCTCTTCTTGATGTCATTCATGAAGGGATGAAGCTGAATGACAGGAACACATTCCTTAAAATGAATGGGCTTGAAGATAAACCCCTGGTCGCACTTCTCCCGGGAAGCCGTAAAATGGAGATCAGGAGCATGCTTTCGGTCATGCTGGAAGTTATCCCGTCATTTCCCGCTCACCGCTTTGTGATAGCTGCCGCCCCTTCATTGCCAAAGGATTTTTATACCTCCCTTACCGGCAATGCAAACGTAAGTGTTGTTACGGGCCAGACCTATGACCTTCTGCATAATTCAACGGCTGCCCTGGTTACTTCGGGAACCGCCACGCTTGAAACAGCCCTGATGAATGTTCCGCAAATAGTTTGTTATAAAGGCAATGCTGTATCTTATGAAATCGCGAAAAGGATCGTGAAGGTTGATTATATTTCGCTCGTTAATCTTATTGCAGGCAGGGGGGTGGTGAAGGAGCTTATCCAGGGCGGTTTTAACAGGGAAAACCTTGAAAAGGAACTGGCATTGCTGCTTCAGCCCGGCAATCAGGGCCCCATCCTCGAAAGCTACAGGCAGGTGAAGGAAATGCTTGGAGGAAGGGGGGCTTCGGGAAGGGCAGCCGCAAAAATGGTACAATATTTGACGGAAAAATCAGTTAAATAATAGGATAATAGTAACAGCAGTACAGAGAAATCAAGAATTATGAAGAAGAAGATTTTTATTTTTTTCAGCCTGATGGCTTTTGGAATTACCGCAGGAGTGATGGCACAGGTTCAGCAAAGTACTAAAACTCAGCCCCAGAAAACCACGAAAAAGGTTGAAACAATTCAACTTACACATGGTGATGGCGATACTACAAAGAAAAAAACCAACCAGGTTTTGATTCAGCCTCCGAAAGAAATGTCTCCAAAGGAGAAAGAAGGCCAGAAATATTTTATGTCGGGTTCAACAAAGTCACAAGCCGGTGATTTTGACGGGGCAATCAAGGATTTTACCAAATCGCTTGAGAGTTTTGAAAGCTCCAATGCATATATGGCCAGAGGATATTGTTACTGGATGCAGAATGAGTTTGGTATGGCCCTTGAAGATGAGACCAAATCGATCGAAAAATTCAGGAGCAACCCCAGGGCATATTTTATCAGGGGAGCCTGTAAATTCCACCTGGGTGATATCAATGGAGCGGAAAGCGACATCAAGACCGCTCTGAATTTTGATCATAAGAATGCCGCTGCTTTCAACTATATGGCAGCTGTTAAATTTCAGAAGCAGGATTACAAGGAAGCGCTCGAAAATTACAATGCAGTCATCAAGCTTGACTCCGCGTATCCTGATGTATTCACAAACCGTGGCCTTGTCCGCCATAACCTCCAGGATTATCGGGGAGCAATTCTCGATTACAATGTGGCACTGAAACAGAATCCTAAAAATGTTTCGGCACTGAACAACCGTGCTGCAGCTAAAATTATTCTTGAGGATTACAAAGGCGCGTTGGACGATCTGAACAAGGCCATTGCAATTGATCCCAAAAATTCTGATGCTTTCAACAACCGTGGACGGGCAAAACAAGCCATAGGCGACACCGAAGGTGCCTGCAAAGACTGGAACACTGCATTTGACCTTGGGAGCACCGAATCCAAAGACCTCATAATCAAATTCTGCAAGTAATCTTTCGATGAAGAAGGCATTTGCCTTATTCCTGACCTTTATTACGTTTTCCTCTTTATTTTACTGCCGGGCTCATGCCCAGGTAAAGCCTGTTAAAATCTATATCGATTCAGGCATTCTCAAAGCCAGGCTGGGAGATTACTCAGCAGCACTGAAAGACCTGAATAAAGCTGTAGCCATGGATTCAGGCAGCGCGGAAGCCTGGTATAACCGCGGTGTTTTGAAATATGAAATGAAGGATTACAAAGGGGCTATAAAGGATTACGACCGTGTTATCGAACTTCGTCAATCCTATTCTGAACCGTTTTTCAACAGGGCCCAGGCAAAGGATGCAGTTAAGGATTATGATGGTGCAATAAAGGACTATTCAAAGGCCATCGGGTTGAAAGCTGATAATCCTGAAGCCTTTCATAACAAGGCCATGGATCTGATGGAGCTTGAAAATTATAAAGAGGCCATTTTGAACTTCACCCGGGCGCTTTCGTATAAACCGGTGTTTCCTGAAGCCACATACAACAGGGGCTTATGCAGTTTCAAACTTAAGGACTACCAGGCAGCGATAGAGGATTTCAACAATGCCATCCGCCTTGATTCCCTCCAGGCCGATTACTTTGCCAGCAGGGGAGCCGCCTACGCCAGCCTCAAACAAATGAATGAAGCCTGCCCTGATTGGGAAAAAGCAGCAAGCCTTGGCAGTGAGCAGTCCAGGGCCTATATTGAAAAATATTGTAAAAAGTAATGCCACTTTTTATTATTCCCCGGATTAAGTCCTGAGGCAATAATGAAAAGGCATGAATTTCTGGAGACCGGTACCTTTACTGAGGCTGGTATTCCCTTTTATGGCAGGGATCATACTGGGCCAGGTGTTTAAGTTTTCACTTCCGGATTACCTCATTCTTTCATTACTGCCGGCACTTAGCCTGCTGCTGATCCTGCTTCATAGGTTTGCATTAAGCTTTTCTTTAAGGTGGATGGCGGGATCGGTTATTTTAACGGCATTCTTTTTATCAGGCTTTCTCCTCGCAGGTATCAATTCCGGTAAGAACCCTGAGGATGTTCAGGATTTTGATACAAAGCTGGTTTTGCTCGTCAGGATCAGCGACTGCCCTGTGATGAAAAAGAATTGTACTGCAACGGTGGCTGACCTTTTAAGCATTCATGAACCAGGCGGCTGGAAGATGGTTAACAGCAAGATGTACCTGAGAGTATACCAGGGCAAAACCACGGCTGCGGCAGGTATGCTGAACTACGGGGATTATTTCCTCGTCAGCGGAAGGCCCGAAAAGCTGAAATTCTTTACCGGCACCCATTCGTTTAATTTCAGGGAATACCTGTACAACAAAGGCCTGAGGTACGAGCTTGGCTGTACCGTTGCCGATTGCACAAGGCTGCATGGCAGCTATGGGATCAGCCTCAGCCGGATTGCTTTCGGCTTCAGGGACCGGCTGCTGGGCATCCTGAGGCATAAAGGCGTCGCGGGACAGGAGTTCTCGGTTGCCGCGGCCCTTCTGCTGGGTTATGTCAATGATATCGACAGCCGCCTCAAATCAGCCTTTGCTGCAAGCGGCACCATGCATATCCTATCGGTTTCGGGCATGCATGTGGGGATAATTTTCATGTTCCTTGAAACCGTCCTGTCGTTCCTCGCAAAATCCAGGAAAGGGATCTACCTGAAATCCCTGGCTGAGCTGCTGTTTATCTGGGCTTATGCAGCTGTTACCGGATTCTCCCCGGCAGTCCTGAGGGCTGCGACTTGCCTTGGTTTTTTAATAATCGGTAAAACTATCAGGCGGAATCCGGAAATGCTGAACGTGATAAGCGCCTCGGTTTTCTTTTTACTGATGATCGATCCCTCTCTGATTACTGATGTAGGATTCCAGCTTTCATACCTTGCCGTGACAGGGATTATTTTACTGTATAAGCCAGTTTATGACCTTTATGTGACACATCGCTGGCTGCCCGACAAGATATGGGCGCTGGTAGCCGTTTCAATAGCCGCCCAGATCGCGACTTTGCCCCTTAGCCTCTACTATTTTCACCGCTTCCCGAATTATTTCATCATTTCGAACCTGATTATAGTCCCCTTGTCGAACGGGATAATACTTACAGGGATACTCGCCCTGGCCTTTTCTTCCCTTCCTGTCATAGGCAATCTTGTAATCATGGCATTGCAGCTTCTCCTGGTCTGCCTTAATAAAAGTGTAATATGGATAGCTTCGCTTCCAGGGGCCGTCACTTCAGGCTTTTTTCCTAACGTTCCCGAAGTGCTGATGCTTTACTTTCTCCTGATTTCAGCGTTCCTGTTTATTACAGGCAAGCGGCCGAAATTCCTTCTGCTTGCTTTGTGTTGCATTGTATTGCTGGAGTTTTACGGTCTCACTCTGAAGCCTGGTCCTTCATCACCTCAAAGGCTTTTTATCCACCAGGGCAGCCAGGGCTATATAGTAAGGCTTGTAAAGGGGAGGAGGGAAGTTTGCTTTTATTCAGGTCTGCGGATGATGAAGGACCCCTTTATCTCAGCCCAGGTGGTCAGTGAGCGTATGGCCTGCAATGTGGACTTTGTTCAGGAGCGCTGGATTAATTTTAACGGATGGCAGAAGATCAGTGGATTCCCGCGCATAGGGCGTTTCGGGAATATGATGGTGGCAGGAGACCGCAGGATCTTTATACTGGATTCGCCTTTAAGTAAAAACCTGAAGGTAAAGACCCGCGCAGATATCCTTCTGATCAGTTCGGTTGAGGGTTCCCGGATTGAAAAGCTGAAACAGATCTTTTCCCCGGGAATAATTCTCAACGTATCAAATGCTTCCCGTTCAAGGGTTTTACGTTGGTCGGATGAATCCCGTAAATGCGGGATAAGGTTTTATGATCTTAGATCCTCAGGGTTTTATCAGGAACAATTTTAATTTTTTTTGAAAATCCGGAAAAAAGATATACTTTTGCAGACATAATCAAGGACTGGTAGTTCAGCTGGTTAGAATGCCGCCCTGTCACGGCGGAGGTCGCGAGTTCGAGTCTCGTCCAGTCCGCTAAAATAAAATCATAAAGCCCTGTAACAAAGTATGTTGCGGGGTTTTTTGTTTTTGAAATGCAGAGCCCCATCCATGCTGAAATAATTATGCTATGTTATTATCAAGGATATAATTTTTATTATTATTTTTAATCTGCACAATTTCACCTCTACAGTGTTATGGCAATACTGATACAAGACAGATTCTTATCGATAGATTATCAAAAGAATGTCTCTTTTAATTAAAATTCCCACCGATGGTTCCATTAAACCAAGTCACATGCAGCGACATTGATTTTGAGCATATTTTCGAGATGTCACCTGATCTTATTTATGTAATTGACCGCGAACATAATATTATTCGGGCAAACATGTCTTTTGCAAAACGGTTAAACATTTCATCTGATTCATTGGTCGGCTCAAAATATTTCTGGTGTATTTACCAAAAGAATGAACCACCCGATTTTTGTCCGCACGTACTTCTGCTAAAGGATAGTCAGGAACACAAAGCTGAGTTATTTATTGAAGCCATGGATGGATGGTTCTCGATTACAGCTACCCCATTGCTGAATGATGAAGATGAAATTACAGGGTCGATCTTTATAGCCCGTGATATCACTGAGCAAAAACGATTGGAAAACGAGCTGAGAGATAGCGAAGAGAAATATTCCAAAGCGTTTCAGACATCTTTTTATGCGATCGCAATCACAAGCGTGGAAGATGGCACATACTATGAGGTCAACCATACGTTCTCAGCACTTACAGGGTTCACTCGTGAAGAGGTAATAAATCACTCATCCATTGAACTAAACCTATGGGGGGATGAGGAAGACCGAAATAAAATAATATCCGATTTAATGGAAGGAAACGAAGTGAAAGGGAAAGAGGTGGAGCTCAGAAGAAAGGATGGAGAACTAAGGTCAACCTTGTTTTCCGCCCAGATCATCCGTCTTAGTAATAAACCCTTTCTGCTTTCCAGCATCCTGGATGTGACGGAACATAAGAGGGCAGAAGAAGAAATCAGGCAAAAAAGTAAAGAACTGGCAAGACTCAATGCTGAGAAGGACAAATTCTTTTCCGTCCTCGCCCATGACTTGCGCAGCCCATTTCATAACCTTCTTGGTCTTAGTCAAATGATGGTTGAAGATTCGCCTTCATTATCGCAAGCTGAAATTCAAAAGACGACCCGCTTGATGAGAGACTCCATAACGAATGTATATGGGATGCTTGAAAACCTTCTGGAATGGTCACGGATGCAAAGGGGGATGATTCCCTTTGAACCTGCTCCGATGTTATTATTGCCATCAATTTCGCTGGAAATGAAGCTGGCTATGGAATTAGCTGACAAGAAAGATGTTGTAATCTATAACACTGTTCCTGAAGATTTAATGGTTGTTGCTGATCAATATTTGCTTGGCAGCATCCTGCGCAACCTGATTTCAAATGCCGTTAAGTTTACCCCTAAAGGTGAGCAAATTGTTATTGCTGCAAAACCAATTCCTGATGGTTGGATTGAGATTTCCGTTAAGGATAAAGGAATTGGGATGAACCAGGAAATGTTAGATAACATTTTTCGCTTTGAGGTCAACACGAGCCGAAAAGGAACCGATGGCGAACCCAGCACAGGATTGGGGTTGATTCTCTGCAAGGAGTTCGTTAATAAAAGCGGCGGCAGGCTTTGGGTTGAATCTGACGAAGGCCAGGGGAGCACGTTTTATTTTACCCTGCCGGGCTCAGGGGATGAAAAAGCGAAGCAGTAGAATTCAATACGAATCAACCAACTATTTCATTAAAGAATTTTATCTCCCATAATGCTTTTTCTTTAATGGACCTACCTCTTATTTCACCTCTTTCCAGCTCGTTTCATTTCATAACGGCAAATCTGGAAATACGAAAAGCAAGTCCTGTTAATAACATCACTTGCAAAATATAAAATAAAGTACTATATTTGCCTTAACGCCTTGTTTGAGGGATATAGAATTTATATGTCCTCCGGATATAAGAATGTAAGCACCTGCCCCGGGAGATTTTCCCGGATGATTGAATTTTTGAGGAACCTAATCCCCATATATATCAATTGCAAAATTGATCCTCATATTATCCATTCATTCTTATTCAAGATCCAGATCAATTATGAAACTCTTTACAAAGCATCTGCAGCTGCTGATGGTAATTTTGCTGTTGGCGGTTGCATCTCAGGCTCTGGCCCAGACTACCCTGTTTACCGAGGGCTGGGAGTCTGCCTCTGTCGGAATGACCCCGCCTGCGGGCTGGGCTGTCGACACCTTCACCTATGGTAACTGGACCTCTTGGACTGCCAGCGGATCATATCCGTCGGCCATGCCTTTTGAGGGAACCCGAATGACAGTTTTTGATTCATGGGATGCAGCGGTCGGATATCAGAACCGGCTGAAACGCATCACTTCGATCAATACCATCGGGTTCACAAACATTACTGTGGATTTTGCAGAGTATGACCAGAACGTATTCAGTAATGGCGACGGTATTACGATCCAATGGTCCACCAACGGCACCACCTGGACCTCGGCCGGCACCAACTGGTCGAATTTCTCCAACACTCCCGGCTGGGTTATCAACACCCAGGCTTTACCTGCAGGTGCGGCGAACCAGGCAACACTGTATGTCGCGTTCCTCTTTACATCACAATATGGCTATGATGTTTACCTGGATCTTTGCCATGTAAAGGGTTTGCAAACAGGAACCGTTACCGGAAATGTTAAGGATTTTTTAACTAATTTTCCTTTAGCCGGCGTCGCTATATTCTGCGGAGGTGTTGGTCCTGTACTGTCCAATGCGGCCGGCGTTTATACCCTAAACAACGTGCCTTACGGAACCCAGTTGCTTACAGCAACATTTCCAGGCTATGTGGCCTATTCGGCGCTTGTTAATGTTGGAGGAAAATCAACAACCACCTACAATTTTTTTATGTACCCGATACCATCTGTACTTACCGGAATTGTGACAGATTGTGCTACCAATATGCCTCTCGTTGGTGTAAAACTTGTGATAAACGGACAAACAGGATATTCTGTGCAGGGAGGTTTATATACAATTAATATATATAATGCAGGAAATTTCCCAATGACTCCAACCAAGCAAGGGTATCATGATACGGTCATTTCGGTAATAATTCCACCCGGAACTACAGTAAATAAGAATTTTTGCATGGGAGTTCCCGCTAATCCTCCATCCCAGCCATTCCCGGCGGGCTTGAACGCTTCCCAGACTGCAGTAAACCTGAGCTGGGGTATCCCTACGGGAAATTACGAACTGTTGTATGATGACGGCCTGCAGGATACCAACACGGTCTGGGCCAGCGCCAACAACATGAATGCAATGAAATTTACCCCTCTTGCTTATCCTGTTCAGGAAGTGGGAGGGAGCATCGATATCGGGCAACCCTACAATTATCCCAATGGTACCACCCTTGCCCAGCTTATCCCTTTCACCATGCAGGTGTATGATGCAACAGGTAGCGGTGGTTCACCGGGAAACCCGGTCGGGAATTCGGTTACGGTAACACCAGCATCATTTGGCTGGAACAGTTTCAATATAAGCGGCGTCAATATCACCAACGGTGATTTCTACCTTGTAATGAAACAGATTGGAACCCCTCCCTACGCCTGCCATCTGGCTGTTGACACTTCAAGCAACCAGCTGAGGTCGTGGCAGAAATTTGTAAACAAAACAGCTGTCTGGCTGCCGGCGAGTGGTAATTTCATGATCCGTGCTGTTGTCAACGGGGCAGGAGGGCCTCCTGAACATCCGGGGGCAGTTACAGGCTACCAGGTTTACAGGCTGTTTGTCCAGGACCAGGGAAACCCATCACAGTGGGTTCCGGTCGCTGCCCCGGTGACACATAGTACTGTTGATCCTTCCTGGCCGGCATTGCCGGATAGTTGTTTTATGTGGGCCGTGAAAGCTCATTATGGAGGAACCCGATGGTCTCCGGCTATATTATCGAATGCGCTGTGCAAGAACCACAGTGTAAATGTAACAGTGAATGTTACCCCTACTTGTGCTAGCACTCCATTGGCAGGTTCGGCAGTGTCACTGACTTCATTACCACCCTATGCCGGATTGTTTTCATACAATGGCAGTTCGAACTCCGGTGGAACAGTAGGTTTTCCGGAAGTTCAGAAATCTCCCTACCTTTTATCAGTAAGCAGGCCTGGCTATGATACTTATAATCAGAATGTTTCTGTGTATGCCAACCATATCTACAACGTAGCCCTGCTGCAGACCAAATACCCTGCCTCCAATGCCACCATCAACAATAGGTCATTGTTCATGCATTGGACCCCTCCGGGACCTCATATCTTTGCTTTGAATGAGGATTTCTCAGGAGGTTTGGCTACAAACGCATGGGTTAACCCAACCGGTTACTGGCAGATCGCAACAACCGGTAACCCCGGGAATTGCGCAGAATACCCATGGACGACTTACCAGACCAACTACAGCACCACCCTTACCTCCAAGAGTATTACCGGTATGGGCGCTCCTGACTTCAAGTTGTACTGGGATATTTTCCTGAGCGATTATGCAGGTGACGGCAACGAACAGCTGGACGTTGAGATTCAGTTGGGCGGCGCCGGAGCATGGACCAGCCTGAAGCATTATGCCAACACAGGAAGTATCTCCTGGCAGACCGATTCAGCTTCGCTGGCAGTTTATACCAACGGTACTTTCAAGATCCGTTTCAATGCGCATGGTGTGGATGCATTCAACATCAACAATTGGGACGTCGACAACGTCAAGGTTGTTTCCAACATTCCTGATCCTAAACCTTGCATCCTTGCGTACAATGTTTACCTCAATGGCGTGATGGACGGAACTTCAACCGACACCACTTACACTGTTCCAGGTACCCATTGCGTTTACGGAACAACTTATACCGCCTGTGTGAAGGTCGTATATGGAAGCGGAACATCTGCTCCTGCATGCACAACTCCTTTCGTTTCAAGGTGGCTCTGCCCTCCGACGAACTTTGCCGGTCAGGCATTAGAAGCTACAGCTTACCTTACCTGGAGCAAACCTGCCTGCGGTGGCCAGCTTATTAATTATATCTTTGACAATGGCGTAGCCTGGAATGCTGTAAGTATCAATGCTGGTTATAACATCCAGATGGGTAACTACTTCCCGCTTCCTGCAACAACCGCCGGTCTCGTAATGGGATTCGATATATGGTTCTCGCAGTACAGCACCTGGACAGCACAGTCTTGCGTCGTTTCCATTTTCAACGCAGCACATGTTCTGATTGGACAGTCCGATCCTTTCATCAATACAGCTGCAACCTGGCCTTCAGGTTCCTGGGTACATGCAACAGTAACCAATGGGGTTGCTTTCACAGGTCCTTTCTATGGTATGATTGATTATTATTCAGCTGCTGCTCCGATCAGGAACGGTATGGGTCTGGATGGTACTACCACTACCTACGATCCAAACGGTCTTGGCTGGGCAATTTACAACGGAGTATGGGCTACCGTAGTAAGCACCTTCGGATATCCCGCACCTGAAACCTGGATGGAACGCGTTACTTGCTTCGTCTATGGTAAAGATAAAGCAGGCGAACTTGTAACTTACGGTCCCGCACCTAAGGATAACAACGTTACCCCGGTTCCGGCTGCAGTTAATTTTGCAAGCGCTGAACGGATGAGCGTACCTGTTGGAGATCCCACACCTATGTCACCGAATGTTGTTACCCTCCAGGGATACAACATCACACGCGACGGTGTACCTCTGCCTTACATCAATGACCCGAACCGCCTGTATTATTATGATAACAACCTGAATCCTGGTGTTTATCATTATTGCATAACCTCTTACTGGGATGTGACTCCTGTCCTGCCATTACATGACAACTCAGCACCTGTTTGCGGAGTAACTGTTACTATTAACTACGGCCGTCCACTTCCTTTCTGCGAAAATTGGGATAATGGTACATTGGGATTTAATAACTGGGTTTCTGCTGGTAACTGGAGCTGCAGTTCTGGTTTCGGTAACCCGGCACCATCTGCTGACTTCGCATGGCAGCCTTCTTTGAACAATTATAACGACACTCTGCAGTCGGCTACTTTCTCTGCAGGTCCTTACAGCTGCGCAAAGATTTACCTGGATTATGACTATAAACTCCTCGACCGTAACCATACCGGCGCTGAATTTTTGACTGTTGAACAGTTAAAAGACGGTGCCTGGACGAAGGTTGATGAGTATTCCAATAATGGTGACGTCAACTGGACAAGCAAACATTTTGAACTGAAACAGACCATGGGCAAAGCCTTCAAGGTCCGTTTCCGCGCTCATGGTGCTCATTCACTCGATATCCTGCATTGGTATGTAGACAATATCTGTTTATATGCAGTTTGTAACCGTCCTCTTACCCTGACCTACACAGAATCACATAATACCGTGAACCTGTCCTGGTTAGTACCAAGTTGCAAAGCTTCTGGACCTCCGGCTCATTGGATCCATTGGGATGATGGTACGAACAGCGATGCTATTGGTACCGGTGGTGCTGTCGTTTTCGATATCGCTTCACGTTGGACTCCTGACCAGATCGCAAGTCTCTCAGGTGGTTCAATCACCAAGATTTCCTTCTACCCGGCTGGTTCAGGTACAGCAACCTACAGAGCCCGCATTTGGCAGGGTGCCAACGCAGCAACAATGGTCGTTGACCAGAATATTGCTTCCGTAACCCTGGATCAGTGGAATACCGTTACCCTGACTACACCTTCACTCATTGATGTATCGAAGGAGCTCTGGTTTGGTGTTAACGTTAACGCATCTGCAGGTTATCCTGCCGGTGTCGACGCAGGTCCCGCTATTGACGGATTTGGTGATATGATGTATTACCAGGGTGCCTGGGCAACTCTGATTTCTCTCAATCCTGCACTGGATTTCAACTGGAATCTTCAGGCTTATGTTGAAACTGTTAAGGGTGCAACCATGCCGGTAGCTCTTCCGCAACCGACTCCCGCACCAGCTTCAACCGGAACGTTTGCAGCTAGTGGTCATGTTGCTAATGGTGTAAATGCTATCTTTAACAAGGGTGGCAACGATCCTCAGGGTGCTTCCATTATCATGGGATACAATGTGTATCGTACCGACTCAACAGCCAATATGGCAACTTCTCATAAGATCAACAGCACACTCGTAACAGGTCTCACCTATACCGACGTTATTCCTCTCGTTGGTTGGGGAAATTACAAGTACAATGTTACAGCTGTAATGAACGACTCTATCACCAATACCTTCCTCTGCGAATCACCGAAAAGCGACACTATTAATGTTCAGTTCCCGCACGTAGGTATTTCCGAAATCGGCAATGGCCAGATCATGGTATACCCGAATCCTGCAACTGATAATGTTAATGTGAAGTCTGACTTCACAGTAACTTCTATCGAAGTAATGAACTATACCGGTCAGACTGTTTACAGGAACACTTCTGTGAACTCAAAGACCACCCAGTTCAACGTTACTAACCTGCAGGCTGGTATCTACTTTGTGAAGGTTGCTACCGATCAGGGAGCACGTACACTGAAGATCACAGTCACACGCTAATCTTTAATTAGATATATCAAGGGAGGCCGGCTTTTTAGCCGGCCTCTTTTTTTATCCCTATCTTTGCCTTTTCTATGGTTTCAGTTTCCAATATCTCGGTGCAGTTCGGCGGGGAACCCCTGTTTGACCATGTTTCGTTTATCATAAACGACAAGGATAGAATCGGTTTGGTCGGGAAAAACGGTGCGGGAAAATCCACATTGCTAAAAATAATTAATGGTAAACATAAGGCCGATGAAGGCGAAATGGTAGTTCCTGAAGGACAGACCATAGGCTACCTTCCCCAGGAAATGGAAGTACAAAGCAGGCAGTCTGTTATAGCTGAAGCTGCAATGGCCTTCTCTGAAATCGTTGAGATCGAGAATCAGATAATGTTGCTGGAAAAGGAAATCCATTCAAGGACCGACTTCGAATCGGATGAATATCATAAACTCCTCAGAAAACAAGCGGATATTTATGAGCGGTATCATCTTATTGGAGGCAGTTCTGTTCATGCGGATGTTGAAAAAGTGCTTATTGGGCTTGGCTTTGCCCATGAAGATTTCGAACGCCCCATGAGTGAATTCAGCAGCGGGTGGCAGATGAGAGTCGAAATAGCAAAGATCCTCCTTCGGCAGCCCGATCTTATCCTGCTTGATGAGCCTACCAACCATCTCGATATTGAAGCTATACAATGGCTTGAAAATTTTCTTGTTCAATACCGGGGAGCAGTTATCCTGGTGTCGCACGACAGGGCCTTTTTGGATAATGTAACTACCCGCACCATAGAGATTACTATGGGCAAGATCTATGATTTCAAAGCCAATTATTCGGGCTACGTCGAAATGCGGGAAGAACGCATGGAAAGCCAGCTTGCAACAAGGGAGAACCAGCAGAGGCAGATCCGCCAGATAGAACGTTTTATAGAAAGGTTCAGATATAAAAATACCAAGTCAAAGCAGGTGCAATCCCGGTTGAAAATGCTCGAGAAAATGGATGTGGTCGAGGTTGAAGCCACTGATGAATCCTCCATACATTTCCGTTTCCCTCCTGCCCCCCATTCCGGGAAGATCGTACTTGAAGGCAAAGGAATTGTCAAGGACTATCCCCAGCGCAGGGTGCTGCAATCCCTGGATTTTTCTGTCATTAAAGGTGACCGGATTGCATTTGTAGGACGCAACGGTGAAGGCAAAACCACTCTTTCGAAGATTATTGCAGGAGTCCTGGAATATGCGGGGGAGCTTAAAAACGGCCATAATGTAGTCACAGGATATTATGCCCAGGACCAGAGTGAGCATCTCAATCCTGACCTTACTGTCTTTAAAACCATCGATGAGATTGCGGTAGGTGATATCCGGCCAAGGATCAAAGGAATTCTCGGCGGCTTCCTCTTCAGCGGTGATGATATAGAGAAGAAGGTTAAGGTTCTTAGTGGTGGTGAAAGATCCAGGCTTTCAATCGCAAAATTGTTGCTTACTCCGGCAAACCTCCTTATCCTGGATGAGCCAACGAACCACCTTGACATGCGTTCCAAGGACATCCTGAAAAGCGCCTTATTGCAATATAACGGGACCCTGATCATTGTTTCCCATGACCGCGATTTTTTGCAGGGGCTTACCAACAGGGTATTTGAATTCAGGGAGGGGAGGATCAAAGAATACCTTGGAGACATTTATGATTACCTGGATCAGAGGAAGATACGTGAACTTTCGGAACTGGAAAAAAATTCAACAGGCAGCAGGGATGCGCAACCTGAAATTGTTTCGGCCAGCAAGGTAAGTTATGAGAAGAAAAAGGAATCCGAAAGGGACCTTCGCAGGATCAGGAACCAGATAGAACGCTCTGAAAATGAAATAGAAAGGCTCGAGAACTCAGTCAAGATTCTTGAAGGGATGCTGGGCGAACCACAGAAGCACCAGGAAAGGATCAGGGATGGTTCCCTTTACAGGGAATACGAGGAATTGAAATCAAAGCTGTCGGGTGAAATGCATAAATGGGAGAACCTGCATAACGAACTGGAGAACCTGCTCTGATTTGATTTTCCGGTTTTCCATCTGCCCGGCAGGTTCTGGCGGGGTCTGGCTTCCAAAAAAATAGGAATATTGAACTGATCAGGTTTCCCGGTTTACCATCTGTCCGGCGATCTCAAGCAGGGTCTGCTTCCTGTCGGCAGGAATGTTGATCTGCTCAATAATCCCCAGCGCCTTCGTAAAATACTCATCGATCAGAGTACGGGTCAGGCAGTCTATATTAAGCCCCCTGTAAATCTCCGTTATCGTTCTTACTTTTTCCTTGTCAGGTATTGACTTTTCCCTGAAGTGCTTTGTAAGGAATTCCTGAGATTTCCCATCTGCAAGTTCAAAAGCTTTCAGGTAGAGGTATGTTTTCTTGTTTGTAACAATATCATTACCTATTTCCTTGCCGAATTTATCCTCCTCCCCAAATACATCAAGGTAATCATCCTGCAGTTGGAATGCCAGCCCGAGATTCTCACCAAAAGCATAGATCAGGTCGGCTTCTTTATCCGAAGCTTTTGCAATGATGGCTCCGAGTTTGAGGCTGCATGAGATCAGCACGGCTGTTTTCAGCCTGATCATCAGTAGATAATCATCGATAGAAACGTCTCCCCTGAATTCATAATCCATATCGTATTGCTGCCCTTCACAGACCTTTCGGGCTGTATCGTTGAACAGCTCAAGCACCCGGGGAAGCAGGGCTGGAGTGGTCTTAGTGACCAGTTCATAGGCCATTACGAAGAGCGTATCACCCGAGAGTATGGCCGAATTGGTGTTCCATTTCTTGAATACGGTTTCCCTTCCTCTCCTGATGGGGGCCTTGTCCATGATGTCATCGTGCAGAAGAGTGAAATTATGGAAGAGTTCGAGCCCCATGGCAGGAGCCAGGGTTTCGTTGATGTTGCCTCCGAACATGTCGCAGGACATCAGTGTAAGTAATGGCCTCAGGCGCTTACCGCCAAGGTCCATCATGTATTTTATAGGATCGTATAAAGAAGAGGGATCAAAGTGAAAATTCGCCGTATGAAAGGCAGCTGAAATGATATCCTGCAGTTCTTTTTTCGTATACATGTGGATGCGGTATCTGTTAAGGCCCTGGCTGCGTGCAACAGACTCTCCTTTAAGTTATTTTGAAAAGCCCGGTAAATCGTCAAGGTTCAATAAATATTGTCCGTAACCGCTTTTCAGCAGAGGCTGGGCCAGAAAGGTTAGCTGTTCCCTGCCAATGAATCTCATCCTGTAAGCAATTTCTTCAATGCAACCGATTTTAAGCCCCTGCCGGTTCTGAACAACCTCAACAAACTTTGCAGCCTGAAGCAGTGATTCAAAGGTGCCTGTATCGAGCCAGGCGATTCCCCTGCTGAGAACTCCAACTTTTAGCATTCCCTGTTCGAGGTATTGACGGTTCACATCGGTGATCTCATATTCGCCCCTTGGGCTTGGTTTTATATCCCTGGCAATATCAACAACCGAATTATTATAAAAATACAGGCCAGGGACTGCAAAATTTGACTTCGGATTCTTAGGTTTTTCCTCAATGGAAAGCGCTTTTAAATTTTCGTCAAATTCAACCACCCCGTAACGTTCCGGATCATGAACATGGTAAGCAAAAACAATGCCGCCTTCAGGTTTAATGCTATCCTGAACCAGCTGGGATAATCCATTCCCATAAAATATATTGTCACCCAGGATCAGGGCGACGTCATCATTCCCGATAAATTCCCTGCCGATTACAAAGGCCTGGGCCAGACCGTTGGGCAATGCCTGTTCTGCATATGAAAATGACATCCCCAGGTTCTTCCCGTCGCCCAGGAGTTTCGGGAAATTTGGAAGATCGAAAGGTGTCGAGATGATAAGCACCTCCCTGATCCCCGCCATCATCAGCACCGACAAAGGATAGTAAATCATTGGCTTGTCGTAAACTGGCATCAGCTGTTTGCTCACTGCAAGTGTAAGAGGGTGAAGACGCGTACCGGCTCCACCGGCAAGGATGATTCCTTTCATAATCAGTATATGTTATTTTTCAATCACTTTGAAATTTGTACATGTTACATCTTTTATCCCTGCTCTTCGTCCTCATAAATATCCAGTATGGGTTCCTCGAACGCTTTCGTCGTGCTCCAACGGTCTAAGGTCAGTAGCATCGAAGGCAGTACGAACATATTAAGGAGGCCGGCAACGAGGAGTGTTATAGAGACAAGGAAGCCCAGGGCCTGTGTGCCCCCGAAAGTCGAGAGTATAAATACCCCGAATCCGAAGAAAAGCACAGTTGATGAATATATCATGCTGTAACCTGTCTCTTTAAGAGCCGAGATCACCGAGTAGGGGATGTTGTGGTTGGAGTGCTTTAATTGAAGCCGGTATCGCGAAAGGAACTGTATCGAATTATCCACCGAGATACCCAGTGCAATACTGAATATAAGAATGGTCGAAGGCTTGATTGGTATTCCTGTAAATCCCATCAGGGCCGCGGTCATCAGCTGGGGAATGATATTTGGGATCAGTGAAATAAGTATCATTCTCCATGAAGTGAACAGGAAGGCTAATATGGCCGCTATGATCACTATGGCGAGCGCGATGCTCTCCCAGAGATTCCTGATCAGGAAGTTGGTCCCTTTGAGGAATACCACCGAGGTTCCTGTAATATTAACTGTATATTTCGCTGGATTGAAAATGCTGTCGATCTTGGGCTTGAGGTTTCTCTGGATGCTGTCGATCTTTTTTGTCCCAACATTGGCCATCTGCACGCTCACCCTCGTGATCTGGAAGTTGCTGTCTATAAAATTCTTGAGGATAGTCCGTTTTTTTGGCTTCATATCAGGAATGTAATCAGCCATAAAAGCGATCTCGTTGGAATTCGGAAGAGTATAATACTGTGGGTCTCCCCCATAAAATGCCTGCTTTGCAGTTTTGATGACTTCCACCACCGAAAGAGGCTTAGAAAGTTCAGGGTACTTTGCAAGAGTATCCTGCAGCCGGTCGATCTTTTTCAATGTGGAGAGCTGAAGAACACCCTTCTTCTTTTTTGTGTCTATGGATATCTCGAGCGGCATGATGCCTTTAAAATTCTTCTCAAAGAACAGAAGGTCTTTATAAATAGGATCCTTTTTGGAGATGTCATCGACGATGGTCCCTGAAGTTCGTAAAAGGCTGGCTCCGATGATTCCGAAGACCACACAAACACCCATTGAGATATAAATATAGTTCCTGTAATGGGTCACCCAGTAAACGGCTTTGTCAATCAGCTTTTGCGCTAAGCTGGCCTCGATATGCCTGACATGCTTGCTTTCGGGAGCCGGAAGAAAACTGAAAATTATAGGCACCAGGGTAAGAGAAAGTGCATATACCACCATGATATTGATGGCAGCGATGGTCCCGAATTCAACAAGCAGTTTATTCCTTGTGATCGTGAAAGCAGCAAATCCGGCGGCAGTGGCTGCATTGGTAAGCAGGTTGGCCATGCCAATCCTCTGGATCACCCTCGAAAGGGCTTTCGCCTGGTTCCCATGATGCGAAAATTCGTAATGGTATTTATTCAGGATAAAGATGCAGTTCTCAACCCCTATCACTATAAGCAGTGGTGGGATGATGGCCGTAAGCATGGTGATCTTGTAAGCAAAAAGCCCCATAAACCCCAGCGCCCAGGTTACCGAGATGATGATCACCAGCATCGGGAATATCACCGCTTTGAACGAACGGAAGAAGATGAAGAGGAAGAAGGCGGCGATAAAAAGAGTGAGACCAACAAACAATTTCATTTCGTCCTGAAGCTTTTTGGCGATCAGGGTCTGGATATAAGGTAGCCCAGAATAATGAGCTTCAATTTTGCTTATTTTGCTGAAATTCTCAACTTTCCCTTTGATCTCATTCACCAATTGTAACCTTGACTTGGAATGGATCAGGGATTTATCCAGAGTAAGTGCAAAGAGGTAAGCCGAAGTGTTTTTGTTAAAAACCAGTCCATCGTAAAACGGCAGTGAAAGAATGAGTTTATGTATTGAATCCAGTTCAGCCTGGGATGCAACTTTTTTAGGCGTGATTGGTACAAAAATGAACTTATGCAGCGAATCGTTTTTGACCAGGTTGAAGATCCTTGTTACAGAAACCACTCCTTCGACTCCCTTGATCTTGCTTAGCGAATCGCTCAGGTCATAAACTGAATTGAAGTTACTGAGCTGAAACATCCCCGGATCAATGATGCCGATGAACATCACAGTGCCATCCTCGCCGAAACGGGAGATGAATTTCTGGTATACTTTAAAGGTTGTGTCGGTCGCAGGGAGTATGCTTGTGTTCTTATATTGTATCTGTACATCGGTAGCCTTATAAGCCATGAATGCAGTACAAACTGCAATAGTAACCAGGATGATGATTCGGTTCCTGAGGATGAACCGTACGAGAAAATTCCACATAATTATTCGAAACTGCGAAAGTACGAAAAACTCTACTATTTCTTCAATTTCAGTGAAATGATTGATACTTTTGTGTTGCAAATGTGATGCAGCTTTGTCATATTGCTTCTAATAAAACATGCATGCAAAAAGTACTCTTCATCGATACGGTTCATCCTCTGATCCGGAAGGAGTTGACAGCCATGGGATTTCTCTGTGACGAATTTCCGGAATATACAGCTGCAGATTATTCGAACATCGTATCGGAATACACCGGAATCATCATCCGCAGTAAAATAAAATTAGATAAAGCATTCATTGACAAAGCGATAAATTTGAAGTTCATCGGCAGGGTAGGATCGGGGCTTGAGAATATTGATGTTCCCTGCGCTGAACAAAAGGGCATACACTGCCTGAATTCACCTGAAGGAAACCGTGACGCAGTTGGCGAACATACCTTGGGAATGCTTCTTGCCTTGATGAATCGCATTTGCCTGGCTAACAGTGAAGTACGTGAAGGAGTATGGATCAGGGAAGGAAACCGCGGAGTGGAGATCAAGGGAAAAACCGTCGGCATCATCGGCTATGGTAACATGGGCGGAGCGTTTGCTCAAAGGCTGAAAGGATTTGAGGCCAGGGTTATAGCCTATGATAAATATAAAACTGATTATTCGGATAAGTACGTGAGTGAATGCACAATGGATGAAATATGCGAAACAGCTGATATTGTGAGTCTTCATGTGCCCCTGACAGAAGAGACTCATTACCTGGCCGATGATCGCTTCTTCAGGGGATTTAACAAGGATATTTTCCTGGTCAACACATCCAGGGGACAGGTGGTCAAAACCTCTGCCCTGGTGGCTGCCCTGAAAACGGGGAAAGTGAGGGGGGCTGCCCTTGATGTATTTGAATTCGAAGACAGCTCGTTTGAAGCACTTATAAAGGAGATACCACCAGATTTCAGCTACCTGCTTAAAGCTGATAATGTGATTCTTACACCTCATATTGCAGGCTGGACCGTCGAGTCCAATGTTAAACTGGCAGAGGTTCTTGTTGACAAGATCAGGAAAATAGTGAAGTAAGATGAATCTGGAAAAAAGTTATCAGCCAGATATTTTTTATAGCTCACTAAAAACACCTATGGTTATTATATAACTTCTTCTTTGCGATTCCTTTAGCCTGCTGCTGTTAACTTTTCGCTAAATTCCCTTAGCTTTGCAAAAATTTTAATCTACCTTATAATGAAACTTGAGAGTAAGCTTTTTAAAGGAAAAACTTTAGCGATCCTATCGGGCGGGGGTGATACACCGGCCATCAATTCAAGTATTGAGGCAATCCGCAACAGGGCATCGTTGCTGGGCTTTAGAGTATATGGAGTATTAAACGGCTGGA
>Ga0316229_1000353_pt1 | contig 65672 bp, 51 predicted proteins | sample TBH18023metaG_FD_206011 | JGI IMG/M metagenome (GOLD analysis project Ga0316229, IMG submission 206011) | Freshwater microbial communities from Trout Bog Lake, Wisconsin, USA - TBH18023 | ecosystem: Environmental > Aquatic > Freshwater > Lake > Hypolimnion/Profundal zone | place: USA: Wisconsin... | reverse complement strand
ATGAACGCCTTGTGGAGTGACCTGCAACGGATGCTTGAGCAAATCACGCCCCACGACGCCGCCGGCTTCTACCGGCACTGCGGGTATACGCTACAGGAGAAGTAGACGTGCTCTAGACGAGGAAATCTGGGGGCGAGGGGGAAAAGACAGAAACCGCCTTTGCCAAGAAAAAAGGCCACACCACCGCACATCTTATCAAACCCGCCAGCCTAGCCCGCCTGGCGCAAACCATAACGGAGATCGCCGCGCCCCGGTAACCCTTGCCCAACCTCAGGCCACGGCGGCGACCATTTTTTGGGCGGCGTCGGCCAGGTCGGTGGCAGCCACCAAAGTCGGCAGATCGCCCTTGGCGGCGGCGAGAATTTCGCGGGCTTTCCCCACATTGGTGCCTTCCAGGCGCACCACCACTGGCAGGGCGAAGCCCATCTCGCGGCCAGCCTGGACCAAGGCTTCGGCTATCAAATCGCACTTGGCGATGCCGCCGAAGATATTGACCATTATTCCCTTCACCTTCGGATCGGAGAGGATGATTTTAAATGCCTCGATGGCGCTTTCGCTGGTGACGGAACCGCCGACATCAAGGAAGTTGGCAGGCTCGGCGCCGTAGAGTTTGATGATGTCCATGGTAGCCATGGCCAGGCCGGCCCCGTTCACCAGACAGCCGATAGTGCCGTCCAGGGCGATGTAATTCAAACCCGCCTTGCGGGCCCGGACATCCAGCGGCTTTTCCTGGGTTTCATCGACCAGGGCGTGCAGATCGGGATGGCGGAAGAGGGCGTTGTCATCGAAGGTAATTTTGGCATCAATGGCCAGCAGTTCGCCCGAGGCCGTCACCACCAGGGGATTGATCTCCGCCAGCGAGGCATCGGTGGCGTTAAAGACCCTGGCCAGATTGAGCATCAGTTTGGCGGCCTCGCTTACCAGCTTGCCGGTAAACCCCAGTTGGAAGGCCAGGTCGCGGGCCTGATAAGCTTGCAGGCCAAGCAACGGATGCAGGGGAATCTTCAGGACCTTTTCCGGGCTGCGCCTGGCCACTTCCTCGATCTCCACGCCGCCCTCGGCCGAGGCAATCATGGTGGCGGCGTTGCGGGCGCGATCAATGGTGATGCCCAGGTAGTATTCCTTGCTGATCACCACGCCCGGCGCCACCAGCAGCACTGACACCGGCACCCCTTCGGAGCCGGTCTGCACGGAGATCATGCGATGGGTGAGCATGAACTTGGCGGCATCGCGGGCTTCATCGGCGTTTTTCACCAGCTTGACGAATCCGGCCTTGCCCCGGCCGCCGGCGTAGACCTGGGCCTTGACTACGCATTGGGCACAGGCGAATTGCTTAAAGGCCGCCGCGGCTTCGTCAGGCTCCCGCACCACCTCGGCCGGGGGAACGGGAATGCCGGCTTCGCTAAGCATCTTGCGCGCCTGGTATTCGTGAATTTTCATAAACAACCTTTGCTAGGGTCACTCAGGTCCGGTGACGGTCGGTAATCTGTTTCTGGAGGTCGCGGAGCGCCTGGTCGGACCGCAGCGGCGGTTGGGCTCCGATTGCCTCCTTGATAAGCAGCAAGGCATCGTCGGGGGAGGCCTCTTTCAATTTTTCCACTTCCTGCCGGAACTTCCGGTTGATCTGGTCCTCATCCGCCGGATGACGGCCTATGCGGACAACGGCGAACTGCACCGCCTCCTTGTACTGCCGGGTCATCAACAGCGAGTCCAGCAATTGGCCCACAAGACCCTCTATGATAACCTGGGGAGCGTCGGCCTGGGCATCCCAATAGTCCAGGGCCGGCTTGAACTGCAGGTTGGCTTTGGCCTTTTCGGCATCATCCAACTGCATCAGGATGGCCCCGAGATTCTGCTGAGCGCCGGCCAACTCCTTGAGATTGCCGGCGGCCTGCTGCTTCCTGGCGATGGCCTCGAGCACCTCCCTGCGGCGGGCGGGTTGATTCCTGAACCGATCATCGTAGACATACAGGTCCGCGACGGGCATGGGCTCAAACAGGATGCGCAGGACACCCCAGGCGGCGCTGCGCACGTCGGGATCGTTTTCGCCAGAGGCCTCCAGATGCTTGTAGAGGATTTCTGCCTGCTCCAAAGTGGCGACGTTTTCCAGGGCCCGGGCCGCATCAAGGCGCACGTTGGGGGAAGGATCGTGGTCCAGCACGTCGGCGAGTTTTTCGGCGGCATAGGCGCGCGTCTCGGACGGTTCGGCCATGCCGCCCAACCCCTTGCACGCATAACAACGCACGTTGACGTTATTCAGCGGATTCTGCGTGGAAGCCAGCTTCTGGAGGGTTTGCAGTAGATACGGGTCGCGCAGGGGCCACATAGCCCCCACGATGTGCTCGCGCATGGCCGATACGGGCATGGCATCAACCCGGGTAAGCATTTCGCGCAAGGCCCAAGACACCCAATGCAGCAGTCCGGGATCTTTCTGGATGTCCGGCCCCATCTCCTTCAGTGCGTCCAGGGCGGCGATCTGGACACGCTCGAAGTGATCGTGCAGCAGGGGCACCATCGCCGACACCGCCTTGGTGTTCTTGATGCTTATGCGCCCCAGAGCCTTGGCCGTCCACTGCCGCACGTCCGGATCGTTCTCCACCTTAAGCTGCCCCAGCAAGCCCTCAAGAGCATCGCGGTCGTTGAAATCATAGAGGTTCTCGGCAACCCAGCGGCGCACGTCGGCGTTGGTGTCGCCGATCATGGCGCGTATCTGCACCACGACCGCCGGTGTTATGGCGGCGCCGTCGCGCTTGCGGTCATTGATGATCTGCAGGCCGATCGATCTAATCGCCGGATCGGCGTGGCGCAGCCACTTGAGGGCCATGTCCTCCCGCTGCTGCGGCGCGGCGCTCTGGTAGGCCTCGGTCAAAAGATCCTGCATCTCCTGGTTGAGCCTGGCCAATTTTCTGCTGATCGACGGGTAGGCCTGAGCGTGGGCATCGATGATTTCCTGACGCCACTGGGCATCGCTCTTGGCCTTGTTCTGTTCCCACCAGGCGCGCCACTGGCCCCAATCCCTGCCGAGCGCGCTCTGACCGGTCATTTCCACCAGGGCATCGCAAGCGGCGTTGCGCAGCAGTTCGGTTTCCTCTGCTCTCTGAAGTAAACCCACCAGGGTCTGGGCGGCCCGCTTCTCGAACAAGGACCCTATGGCGCGGACGGCGGCGATCCGCGAATCCGTGACGTGCGTGGTGTTGTTCACGTAGCCGACAAGAAAATCGAGAATGTCGGCGCTGGACTTGTAGCCGGCCAGGGCCGCGATGGCCGCCGCCGTCGCCTGGGGGCTGGGACCAACCATTCCCTTCAGCAACTCGATAAACCGCGCATCGGCCGCCGGCTCGGCGGCCAGAGCCCGGGCAACGGCGATCTTCTGGTCCTCGGACCCACCATCTCTGAGCACGTCCAGCAGCACCGCCAGGGCTTGATCGGTTCCATAGGCCAGTATCTTCTTGGCGGCCTCCTCCCTGGCCGCGGCCTTGGCGGCGGCATCATCGAGAATAGCCTTCTGGACGCCGATATCCGCATCGCCGGGATCGGGGGCCGCGGCGGGAACCTCGGCTGCAATGGCGCACGAAGCGGCCAGGGCCAGCGACAGGGCCAAGACCGCCGTCCGAAATAAGCAACTGATGTTTTGCTTCAGCACCACTAACAAAACCTTGAAAACTCACCTCCGCCGGAAATACTTGCTGGCTTTCCGGCGGTTCCATCCGCCAAAGCCCGGACAGCTTTGGCGCCACTGCGCAAAGCGTCGCCAAGTTAACGTATTTTGTACGCTCCGCAAAGGCGATACGCCGACCAACTAAAAAGAAATTTTGTGCGGCAATGGAACCGGTTCGGCGCTGAATGCCCTACAGGACTCCCATCTCTTCCTCTTGCAGGTGCGCTAATGGTCGGCTTAAATGATGGTTGTATCTGGAAGGAATCTGGTGCGGACGCTATGAACGAATGGAACGAGGCTGAACAGCGTGTCGAGAAGGCGCGCGAGTTCTTTGAGCAGCGACGCTGGCCTGAAGCTCTGGTGGAACTGCGCGCCGCCATAGTCATCGACCCTTACAACAGCGGGTGGCTTTTCAACATCGGACTGATCCTTGATGAAATGGAACGCTTCGACGAGGCGATAGCGGCCTATCGGCAGTCGCTGGAACTGGAAGGCGATGATATTGAAGCCCTGAACCGCCTGGGCATCGACCTGGCCAGGGAGGGCCACTACAGCCAGGCTTTGGAGGCATTCGAACGCATCCAGGCCCTGGATGCCTCCTTCGAGCCGGCTTACTGCCATCGCATCGCCCTGTACGCCGAATTACGCGACCACGAAAAAGCCGAGGAGATGTTCTACACCGCCCGACTGTATCGCGAGCAGTGCCCGCACTGCTACTATAACATCGGCGTGAGCCTGGCTGGCCGCGGACTTTTCGACAAGGCCATCTACTGCTGGCAAAAAACGCTGGACCTGGACGACCACTATCCCCAGGTTCACCTGCGCCTGGCCGAGGCCTTTGGCGACCAGGGGAGGCCGGAAACAGCGCGACAACATTACCTGATGGAACTGCGGCGCAACCCCGGGGATATTGATACCCTGTTGGACCTGGGCGGACTGCTGATGGAAATGGGCCGCATCCAAGACGGAGGGGAAAAATTCCGCCATGCCGTGGAACTGTGCCCCGAACACCCGGCGGCGCATTACTGCCTCGGACAGTGGCTGATGGAAACCGGCAGCGACCGCCAGGCCATCGCCGCATTCGGGCGCGCCCTGCGGCTGGACCCGACCTGCACAGGCGCCCACCTGTGCCTGGGGAAATTGTACCAAGCCCGGGGCCGGCGGCAGCGGGCCCTGCGCCACCTGCGTGAGGAGTGCCTGCTGGCCCCCGAGGATCCGCGCATCCTGTTGGAGTTATCCAACACCCTGTTGGACATGGGCGAATGCCGCCTGGCGGTCATGAGTCTGCAGCGGCTTACCACCATCGACCCGGTCGATGCCGGCGCCTGGCAGAATCTGGCGGTGGCCTGGTTCATGGGAGGCAGTCACGACCAGGGCGTGGCCGCCAGCCGCCAGGCATTGCGGCTCGATCCGCGCCATCGCCAGGCCATGCACAACCTGGCGGTGGCCTGCGAGCGTCGGGGCCGTTACCTGCAGGCCCTGGCCTGGGTCCGCAGGGCTCTGGCGATCAATCCGCGCGACCGGTCGTTTCAAAAACTGGAGTTGCGCCTGCACATCCTGCGTTTTCGCGGCGCCCTTTGCGGGGCTTTGCGCAGACTCTCAAGACGCCGGCAAGGAAGGAACTGATGGACCACCGTGCCACTGATCTAAACCGCCCGGCTGATGCCCTCCGACCCCGAACCTTGCGCGTCTGGGTGCAATCTCTGACGCCGCTGTTCGTGGGCATCATTCTCCTGGCCGTCTTCCTGCAATTCTTCGCCGCCATCACCACCGTAATGCTGGGCGTCCTGGCGGCGGCGATCGTGGCCATCACTCTCAGCCCCCTGCTCAGATACATCCCCGGCCCCCGCGGCGTGGCCGCCGCCGGCGTCGGGCTGGCCCTTATCGCCAGCGCCGCCGCCCTGCTCATGGCCCTTTCCTTTCCCTTGGGCATGCGCATTTCCAAGAGCGCCAGCGATTGGCCCAAAACCAAGCACGAGGTCAACGCCTTTCTGGGAAAACTCACCAGGAACTTGGGTATGGTGGAGGAACCGACTGCGGTCGAAAAAGCCGAGGGGTACAAGCAGATCGCTGAACAAAAACACGTCCCCGATACGGATTTGACCGCCAAAGACCGCCAGGAGGTAGATGACAAACTCCGCGAGGACAAGCATTTCACCGTGGAAAGACTGCTCGAGCAGTGGGGCAACTTCCTTACCGGCGAAGGCGGCGAGCGCCTCTTTTCCCGCAGCGCCGATGTTTCGTTGTCCATCCTGCTGTGGCTGGTCTTCATCTTCGTCGGGTCAATCTTCCTCATGGGCGAACCGCCCCGCCACCTGCTGAGTCCCATCATCTCTCTGCTGCCTCTCCAACGGCGGCCGCAACTGCAGCGCATGTTCGACGACCTTGGCCCGCGCCTGCGCCGCTGGGTGTTGGGAACCCTCCTGAGCATGACCATCGTCTTCGGCGCCTCGGCCGCCGGCTACAGCATCGTGGGACTGCAGCTGGCGCTGCCCCTGGCTATACTCGCCGGCCTGTGCGAAATTGTCCCCACGGTCGGCCCGGCCACGGCCTGCGTCATCTCCATCCTCTTTGCCGCAGCTACCGGTACCGGCGCAACCGTGGCCGGGGTGCTGATCGTCTATGCCGTCATCCAGACCATCGAAGCCTACGTCATCCTGCCTATGATTATGCGCGGCGCCGTCAAGATGCACCCGGCGGTCACGCTTTTCAGCGTCGTACTCTGGGGTAAGATATTCGGCGTACCCGGCCTTATGCTGGCCATCCCGATTAATCTTACCCTCTGGTCAATCGCCAAGTATTTCATTATTCAAGCGCCGGCGTCCGAGGAAGGCCCATGAGAGTCATCGATCGCATCTCCCGCGTCATCCCAAGATGCCGTTCCTTCTATGCCGCCCGCACCCCCGGTCATTTCCTGGTGAGCGTCTCAGTCGCCGTGCCGACGCCGAGCGTCCCTCCCCTGTTTCAATTCGACATGGAACGGCAACTGGAAGAATACCTCGATCATCTGCTGGCGGTAGCCCGGCCGCGCTGGGCGGCCAAAGAAGGAATCGACGATGACACCATCCCTTCGATTTGCCCTTTTTTCGGGGCCGCAGAACACTCGGCCTGGACCGGCGCTCAGGTACGGCTCCAGGAAGACACCTGCCTGGCCACTCCGCAGATACACACCTGGGATGATCTAGACAAACTCCGCCTCAGCGAGGAAGCGCCATGGTACGGCTACATGAAGCGCGGCTACCATTACCTGCGCCAGCGTCAGGACGGCTCCTTCGTGCTGTCCGTCCGGGGCGCGGACATGCCCATGGACCTGGCCAACGCCATCCGCGGCGACGATTTGTTTGAGGATATGCTGGTCGATAAAGCCAACGCCCATCGCCTTATGGCCTGGTGTACCCAGGCCATCCGCTGGTATTATGACCGTCTGCTGGGGTGGGCCGACGAAATCGATGGCGGCCACGTGTACTTCTACAACAGCAGTTGGATGGGACCGCGCGTCCTGGGCCATGTCTCCAACGATGCGGCAACGATCTGTTCCCGCGATATCTACGATGAGTTCGGTTTCCCTTACGAAAAAGAATTAGCCTCCTCCTACGGAGGGCTATTCTATCACGTCCACACCCAGCACATGCAGTTCCTCCCCCGGGCCGCGACCCTGCCGGGCCTGATGTTGATGGAAATGACCCCCGACCCACAGATTCCCCCTCCCATCGAGGATCTGCGACGCATCCTAACCGTTACCGGCGGAGCCAACCTCCTAGTTTACGGCGACGCCCAGCAGATACGGAAGAATATCGAGTCCCTCAAGGCGCGAAACGTGTTCATCCACGCCCGTTGCAAGACCGCCGCTGAAGCGGCCGACATCGTGCGCTTCGTGCGCGGCCATTCCAAGCCGCTTTGATATCGCTACCCCAGCAGTTACCTATGTGACGGGTCTTCTGCTGCTTGCTTTCGCCTGCCAACGCCCCGCGTACGACGCCATCTGCGCAGCGGTTTCTCTCAACCCATGCCGTCCCAGCGTTCGGCGTGTTCCATAGAGGCGCTTTGCATGGCCAGATCGCCAACGCCCACGCCGGCAGGCATCCCGGAAATTTTCACCGGTCGGCCAAAAGAGCCAACGGAGTTGATCGGCCCGCCCTTGGCCCGATCCTTGCGGCGTTCCATACCACACCCGCCCTTCCGGTTGGGATTCTTCGGCTTCATCGATACCTCCAAGGTCCCGTACTATCAGGACGCACCACTAGTAATCGATTGCCTCCCTGCAAACGAAAGGTCCGCTCCGTCAATGTTGTAACTTACGATATTATTAGCCACCAAGGCAAATTATGTTGTCGCCCGCGACAGGCTGTGGGTTTACTTCCTCGGTCCTTTTTCGCCTTCCACTCTTGTCGCTTATGCCCGTCTGCCGCGCCAATCCACTACTGGTGGTGGAGGCCATGTCTGCACCCTACTACATCTTGTTTATCTTCCCCCAAAAGCGCCATGTACAGGTGAATGCTCAGTGCTGAGTTATGACTACCGCGTACCTTCACAAATATAGTAGCGGGATCACAGGCCCCAGGAAAAATCTAGTGCTCTGATGCCATTGCCAGCCCAATCTGTATTCTCCTCGCCTCTCTGGCGCGGCTCCGCCGCGATTACCATGCCTATCATGGATCAAATATGGAAACCACCTTACGAACAACCCGGGACAGCGACAATATTGTTACCTTATGGCTCGATTCGCCCGGCAAGTCGGTCAATACGATTTCGCCCCGGGTAATTGAAGACTTATCCAACGCCCTGACAGCCCTGGCCGCGGATAAGCCGGCGGGAGTGATTTTCGCTTCAGCCAAGAAGGACAGTTTTGTCGTTGGCGCCGACCTCTTCGCTATCCAGAAGATGGATCCGCAGGCGGCCGCCAAATTCTTCCAAGACACGCAGCAACTGTATCGCCGTATCGAGATGATGGACGTGCCAACCGCCGCCGCCATCAACGGCGACTGTCTGGGCGGCGGCCTGGAACTGGCGCTGGTGTGCAGATACCGCGTCGCGGCCGATGGGCCGGCGGTAAGCATAGGCCTTCCGGAGACGAAAATTGGCCTGCTCCCCGGTTGGGGCGGCACGACGCGACTACCCCGACTCATCGGACTGGAACTGTCGCTGGATCTGCTGCTGACTGGCAGGAGCCTCTCGGCCAACAAGGCCCTGCGGACGGGAATTGTGGACGAAGTGGTCGACGGCAATACCCTGACGGCAGCCTGCAAACGCCTGCTGCTGGCCTCCGCCGACACGCCTCGGGCGCCACGGGTCGAGCCCGACGGTAGCGCCACTGCGTCCGTGTGCAATCAGCTACTCCTGGCAGCACTCGCCAAAACGAGGCAAAAGACCGGCACACACTACCCAGCGCCACTGAAGATCATCGAGGTGCTGCGCCAGGGATATGAGCAGGGAACCGACGCCGGCCTGCGCGCGGAGATCGATGCCCTGCTGGCCTTGCTGGAAACCGACTCCACGCGTAACCTCATGCGTTTGTTTTTCCTCCGTCAGGGAGCCAAAAAGCGGATTGCCCAGCAGATACCCGCCGTGCCCGAACCCGTGAAACAAGCTGCCGTCATCGGCGGAGGCACCATGGGCGCCGGCATCGCCTATAGCATGGCCAGGGCCGGACTTAACGTGCGCCTGGTCGAGGTTACCTCGCCAAGCGCGGCGGCGGCGCTGGATCGCGTACGGCAGGTGCTTGATGATGACATTGCCGCCGGGCGCTTAACCGCCGGCGCTGCCGCGGAGACGCTGAACCGGGTGACGACGTGTCACGATTGGACCGGACTGGAATCGGCGGACCTGGTCGTCGAGGCAGTAATCGAACGCATGGATATCAAACGCGAGGTCTTCGGTAAACTGGATCGGTTGACCAGGCCGCAGTGTGTGCTGGCCAGCAATACCAGCGCGCTGAGCGTGACCGAACTGGCCAGGTGTACCGGCAATCAGCGGCGCGTCGTCGGGCTGCACTTTTTCAATCCCGTGCCCAAGATGCCGCTGGTGGAAGTGGTGCGTACGCCGGATGCCGGCCCAGCGGCGCTGGCGACGGCGATCGGCCTGGCCGTAAAACTGGGCAAGACGCCTATACTCGTGAACGATGCTCCGGGGTTCATTATCAATCGCGTGCTCATGCCCTACCTGGCGGAAGCCCTGCTACTGGCCGAAGACGGGTTAGCGTTGCCCTTCCTGGACACGGCCATGCGCCATTGGGGCATGCCCATGGGCCCTTTCGAGCTGATGGACGAAATTGGGCTCGATGTGACAGCCATGATCATCGAGGCGCTCGCCGGCCCGCTTGCCGGCCGGATATCGGCGCCGGCAATGCTGAAAACAGCCATGGAGCGAAAGTGGCTGGGCAAGAAAAGCCATAAGGGCTTTTACATATACGGTGAAGGCGACAAGCGGGCCGGACCGGAACTGAACAAAGAGCTTACCAGCCTGGTCGGCCCGGATGCCGCCGACACCGGTGCCGGCGACCAATCCGCGCTGGAAGAACAGGCCCAGTGGCGAATGGTACTGCCCATGGTCAATGAGGCCGCACGGTTGCTGGAAGAAGGCGTAGTAGATTCAACCGATGCAATCGATCTGGCCACCGTGCTGGGGACGGGATTTGCGCCCTTCCGGGGCGGACTGGCCCAATTCGCTTCCGCCACCGGCGCGGCGGAACTAGTCCGCCGCCTCAGGGAACTTTCCGAAAAGCACGGACCGCGCTTGGCCCCGGCCCGGCTGTTGGTGGACTTGGCGGCGGCGCAACGGCCTTTGTCGGAATTCGCCGCAGTCCGGTAGCCGAGGCACCGGACCGGGGTTCGGTCTTTTTTTGTGGCACCGCCCCAATCAATGGGGCGGGGCTACGGTCACGTAGCCCAGATCTGGCAGGGTCTTCGGGTTCCGCACCGGGATCTTGAAATCCACCAACTCCTGGCAGGCGAGCGGTTTGGCGGCATCGAGCATGGCGCCAATGCGCATGCGCAGTTCCCATAGCGATTGGACATCCATCTTGTCGTAAGACACCAGGCCGGCATCGTTGGCATCTTTCTGGTGGACCGAGCCGCCGAGGTTGAACGCCTGCCGCACGGCGTCGGCCACGGCCCAACGCGGTTGCTTGAGAGCCCGGCACAGGAGCACCAGGTATTCCACATCTTGTTCGCCGCGGGTATAGGCCTTGAGACGCACGCTGGGTATCGGGCCCTTGAGCCCGATCGCTTCCCCAGGGTAGAAGATCGCCTCATCAGATTTGTCCCCCTGCCAGCTTTTGGCGTTGCCGATGGTCTGCCATGGCTCCACGCCATCGCCGCCCAAGGTCCAGGTGTCCAGGGACCATACCACCGGCTGAATATTGGATGAACCGACGGGGTTGCTGGAACCGTAGTTGAACATGATGTCGCCCAGGCGGGCCTTGCGGTCCATTATCATGCGATTGTACTGGCGAAACTCGCCGCCGATGATATCCACATCGACCACGCCATCGAGGATTTCCCGCTGCCACTGCGGACGCGAAATGTCGCAGCGGAATACCAGCCGGGCATCGCCGCGATTGGGATCAACTCCCTCGTGGAACGCCTGGCCGTACCAGCGCAGGGCCCAGAAGTCCTGGGTGTTGGTCGGCTCGTCGAAACACCATGGCGCTGACGACCTGTTCCAGTCATCCTTCTTGAAATAAACCTTATTGTTCAGATACAGCTCGACCAGCGTGCCGGTCCAGGCCTTCTCCTTGAAATGGCGGGCGATCTGCGCCGCGGCCTCCACAAAAGCGGCGCGATACTCGGGCGTGAGCGCCTCATCCGCCCAGTAGCCGCTAGTGAACCCCTTGTCGATGGAAACCGGAAAATTCTCGTTAATGGGCAGATACATGGCATGGACCGGCACATTCTTGCGTGGTAGATCGGCAAACGCCGAGCCATCGAGCAAGGGACCGGCGTTGCGATCGTATACCGTCCAGTCGAACTTGCCGTCCTTCCAGGCCGGCGACCATTCCGGTCGCACTCCGCCCTTCCAGTTATAGGCCAGGCGGGTGAGATTGGCGCGGTTTTTGTGGGCCAGCCGGTAATACGCGATCTCCTGCCCCTCGGGCAGGCCGTAACAGTTCAGTTCAGGCACGAAAGACAAATGATCCGGCAGCGAAAAATCCCACACGTGCAACTCAATGGGAATAACCAGAAGCGCATCGCCATTCTTGACCTGAAGCGTACCCCGCTGCACACCTGCTTTGGCATCATGGGGAACATATACATCGGCCAGCAGCGTCAGACTCTTTTGCCCGGCGATTTTTTCGTCCGCCGCCGGAATCGAGAGTTTGCCGCTGACGGGAACCAGCGGGTCCGGGGTCCCACCCGCTATCGGCACGCTCATGAAGCGAGACAATTCGACAATCGGCGTCGCACCCCCATCGCCGGGGAAATCCACCTTCACCTCCAGAGCATCCGCTTTCCCCGCCAGCACGATCTGGAAGGCCACCGCCTCGTTGCGGGCACCATGGAGCCGGATGAGTTTCTGGGCCGCCGACCAGAGATGATTGGCCTGCCGGTAGGAGGCCGCATGCCCACCGCTTACCTGGTCACTGACCGTGTTGACGGTGTCCAGAGGATCGATGATGGACACCTCCACGCCGCCGGCGGCAGGCAGGGCTCCAACGTCATCGAAGGGCTTGACCGACGGCCCGACGATCTTGACGGGACTCGAATCGGCCAGTTTGACGGCGCAGGTGGCCACCGGGCCTATATTCCCGCACCGGTCCACAGCCCGCACGCCAAGCGTGATGACCGCGCCAGGCTTGAAAGGCAGGTCGCGCACCAGCATGTTCACCTGGCCGCCGGCGACCGGCGCCATGGGCACCAGGTACTGCGGCACGTCTGTAGCTTTGTCCCAGGCGACATCAGCACCCTCGGCGGCGCGGACCAAAAATCCGATGACTGGGGCCGGCCCATCTTTGTGCGGCGTGATCCAGCTCACCAGAGCCTCGCCCGGTCGCAGGAATTCCGACGGCGGCTCCTGGCCCATAGCCCCAACGGCTGGCGGCGGCTGGTTGTCGGTCCCTCTGACATAAATGGTCCAGTACGGCGCGTGCGACTTCTGCTCGCGGCTAGCCAGGAACCGATTGGGAAACATCATGAATTTGAAGTGCGTTCCATCCCGCGTGTACTCCGAACCGACATCATCAAACAACACAAACCCCTTGCTGACGCCCGCGACCCTCGCGGCAACAATCTGCGGATCGACCGGCACCACCTGCCAGCCGTCCTTGTCAGGGGCAGTGGGTTCGGCAAAACGCCATATTGTATTACCGAGGCCTCCGAACACTGCCGTTATGTCGCTGTTGCGATAGGCCCAGCGCCGCTCGCCCTGAGCCGCCCAATTAAAACAGGCGCTGCCTTTTTGTATCGCGTAGCTGCTGCCAGTCCCTTCGACCCATTCCGTGGCCAGGGTGGAAACCGTCAACCGCCGTTGAAACTCCGGCGATTCGACGTGAAAGTGCAGGGTGGCGCCTACGACGATCTGTCCAGTCAGAGACTTAGTGTCCATGTCGAGGATGGAAAACTCCTGAATCCCCTTGGTCTTAAGCCGGCTGGCGCCACCATTGTTGCCATCGGCTTCGCCGCCGGCACTGGAAACCCATGTATCGCGACTGACTTCCAGACGCATGGCCTTGCCATCCGGCGGCCATGCCGTTTGCGCCCAACCCCACTGTGAGGAACCGAAAATCACTGCCATGGCCGTAGCCAGGCAGTAAAGACAAACGGTTTGTTGCTTGCTTCGTGTCATAATGTCATATCTCTTGTAGAGGACGCTCTGCGCACATATTCCACTCTTTAACCGCACAACGGCCATCTTAGTAATCAGCGGTCGGCAATAATAGCCTTCTGACCTTCAATGGACCTAAAAATCCCTTGAAACGCCTCGCCACATGTTGGGCTTGTTAGCACAGAAATTGCTTGTAGCAGTCTGGATTGCTGTGCGTGGAAGGTGGAGTTTTAACAGGAGGTCAGATATGGCAGAAAAAGGACACCGTGGGTTTGCCCTGATGAATCCGGATCGCCAGCGTGAGATTGCCCGTCTGGGAGGCAAGGCGGCGCATGCCAAGGGCAGCGCGCACGAATTCACCGCCGAGGAGGCACGCGATGCCGGGCGCCGAGGCGGCCTATCGGTAAGTCAGCGGCGGGAACACATGGCGGAGATCGGACGTCACGGTGGACGTGCCAGACGGCGGAAGTCCACCCGGCAGCCAAGCGACATCAGCGGACAAGACGCCAGTCCGGTGGTTGGCAGCAATCCTGACTCTGACGCGACCTTGAGCAGTGGTCAACCAGGTGAAAATCTTCCGAATTACCGAACCAGCAATACTCCGGCGGAACCAGACCAATTGGACTCGTTTGGAGGCGGTGAAGAGGATAGCGGAGATGTCAGCTAATGGAGGATGGGAAGACCATCACGCCTTGGGGGTGCGGCGGCGGGAGAGAAGTCCCAATGCACCAAGAGTCAACAGACTCAGGCTGGCCGGTTCCGGCACTGCACTGGTAAACGTCACTGCTTTAAATGGCGTGATAGTGTCATAGGTGGCATACTCGCCGTTGAAGCTCACATCGGCGCCTGGTGTCACAAAAATACTCGCCAACAGCGTGCCTGCCTGCACCCCGTCTGGGCTGGTGCTGAACCACTCACCGCTCAGACTGGCGGAAGTGCCATATATATCCGTGAGCTTGCTGCCACTGGTGGTCTGCGTGCCTGATCCCGAACGTGAAACATTGACGGGGTTTAAGTCTGCCAGGTTTACAAATGATGCTATGGCATTCCCGGGTGTGGTTTGGCCATTGATGAATTTTTCCCAGTAACCCTTGTCAGTGCTGGTGTTGTCGCCCGGCACGGCCAAGACAGCACCGGTTCCAACCGCCGAGAACGTACCTATTAAATCCAGCAACTGGGCTGGATTGGTGCCGTGATCGACGACCGGCCCCTCGGTGTTATCAGCGCCATTGAAACTCGATATAGTGAAATCGATCTCGTCGTAGTTGCCATTGTCATAGACGCCAACGCCGGTGCCAGAGTTGTAGGGTATGCGCGTGACCGTCACAATCACGCCCGCTTTTGCGGCATTGGCCATGAGCAACCAAGCCAGCAACGGCAGCATCCAGCGCATGTGCTGTAACTTCATCATATCTCTCTCCACTTGCCATCCAGAGTTCACCGGCACTCAGCGCAGTGCAATGGTAAATCTACTGACGCCAATTCATACCAGATACGTTCTGTTTCTGCAATATATATTTAGCGTTGGCGCGCTTGAATAACCAACTTCACCGCGACCATGGGTGCGCTGCCCGAACTTTTATTGACGGCAAATCGGCGGATTACCGGCAACGCATCCTCATCCGCCGCATGACACCAAGTATATATCGTGCTGGCAACAAGCAAACCACGCCGTCGGATGACGGCGTGGCTAAGACTGCTTTGGCATCGGACCAAGAGCCTTCCGGCCGATTATGCCTTGGCCGACTTACGGCGACGGGCCAGCAGGCCGATCGCGCCCAGGCCCAGCATACTGAGACTGGCTGGCTCGGGAACGGCGCCACTGGAAAAGCTGAGCGTTCCGGTTTGGTTGGTCCCATATGTGGTATAAGTGCCCGAAAAGCTCACGTTGGCGCCAGGGGTCACGTACAGGTCGCAGAGTTTGGCGCCACTGAGCAGGCCAGTGGAGGAAAACCACTCACCGGTCATCGTTGTCCAGGTGCCTTGGATAGAATCGGCATCGCCCACTCCGTCATCGGTCTGCGTGCCGGGAACACCCACGCCGGTAAGAGTCGCGCCGGGGCTCAAGCTGGAAAAATTGACGTAGGAAGCCGCGTACGTGAACCCAGAATCGCTGAGCACGCCGGTGCCACCTTTGCCGTTAGTCACAAAATTTTGCCAGTACCCGGGATCGGTGCTGGTGTTGCTTCCCGACGCAGCGAGGTGACCACCGCTCACGGTGAACGTGCCGTGCAGGTCCAGCAGGCTGGCCGTCTGGCCAAGCGGTCCGGTCACATTGTCGGCACCACTGAAGGCGCTGGCATCCAGGGTAAAACGCACACGGTCATAGCTGCCGTTGCCCTTGGCACTGGCGCCTTCGGCGACGGTAGTATTTCTGCTGTTGAAATCCACCAAGACAGCCGCCGTCGCACTTTGCGACATCACGAGTTCGCCGAGGAGAACCGCCAACACGCCGCAGCAGATATTGATCTGCTTCTTCATGAATCACTCTCTCTTTCTATTCTCTCCATCGCCGCACGCCAACTCACGCGAGTTTAGGCGAGTGCGACAACAACAAGTTCCAAGTAAAGCGCTATCCAACCTCAGGCCACGCGAGCGCGGCGGCGGGCCAGGAGCCCGATCGCGCCTAAGTACAACATGCTGAGGCTTGCCGGTTCGGGCACAAGCGACTGGTTGTCACTAAAGACGATCGACCCTGTCTGGTTGGTCCCGTAAGTGGTGTAGGTTCCGTTGAACACGACATCGGCCCCGGGAGTCACAAAAATATCGCAAAGCTTATTCCCGCCGACCAAGCCGGAGGAGGAGTACCATTCGCCGGTGATCGACTTAAAGATACCCTGAATGGTGTCCACATCACCCGAGCCGTCGTCAGTCTGGGAACCAGCCACGCCATGGGCGGTTGAACGCGAGGCACCGGGACTCAGACTGGGAAGATTGACATAGGAAGCGGCGTAGGTGAACGTGTCATCGCCGTTGCTTTCGGTGCCGGTGCCGCCCTTGCCGCTGGTAACATAATTCTCCCAATAGCCAGGATCCGTGTTGACGTCGCTGCCCGGGGCAGCCATGTAGCCGCCAAACACCGTGAACGTGCCGTGGAGGTCCAACAGGGCAGCCGTCTGGCCCAGCGGACCGGTCACGTTGTCGGCGCCAGTGAAGGCAACCGCGTCCAGCGTGAAGCGAAGCCTGTCGTAGCTGCCATCGTTCTTGGCATTGACGCCCTCGGCGACAGTGGTATTCCTGCTGCTAAAGTCTACAACGAGACCCGCCGACGCGGCCTCGGCCACAGCCATGATGCCGAGCCCCAGCGCCGCCACAAGAAGATTAGTGCGTATTTTCATAGTAGTCCTTTCTTTTATTTACATTCCGCGCCAGGCCGCTCACCAGAGGGGTCATGGCGAGAAAAAAGCCGTGTTCTGCCGCAAAACACTCGATCACAACTCACGCAGCCTGTTCATTGCAGCGACGACGCCGACGCAGCAACAGGCCACCTACGCCGAGCCCAAGCAGGGACAAAGTGCCCGGTTCAGGAACCGACGTCACGACCTGAAAGCCATCGGCCATGAGTATGGGAATCGCAGCGCTGGCGTCGTCGGGAACATCCACGATGCTGCCAGGGGTCACGAGGCCCCAATTCTGCAACACGTCGCCCAGGTCCTTGCTACCCACAGTGAAGGTGCTTGAATCACTGGCGTTATATTCGAAGTTACCCAGACCCCAGCGGTTGGTGCTCACGCCCCAGTTCTGGAGTACGATGCCCAGATCCGTGCTGCCGACTGAGCCATCAAAGTTGGCGTCGCCTTTGACCAACTTCCCATTGGCGATCAGGTAGTTGGCCACCACGTTGAAGTCGTTGCGACCGATGACGGTGGTCCCATCATCGACGAGCTTCGCATTGACTAGGTTGAAGCTCACCTGATTCGAGGCCACGGGGAAGTACTGATTGCCGCCCATCTGCGAAGTTGGGGTGCTGGAAGTCCAGGCGCCGGTCGCAGTTGTCAATGGATCGTTAACGGTGGCGGCCAAATTCTGAGCGAGATTCGTGTAATCCTGGCCCATGAACTTGTCGACGATCGCCGCGTCGTTGCGGGTGACGGCGCCGTCGTGCAAGACCGACATATTATTAAAGGCGTTGGCGCCGGTCGGGTCGTTGATCAGGGCCTGCTGGGCAAGCAGTGCTGATCGGCTGAGCACTGTTCCGGTTGCATCCAGGGTGTTGGTGGCGCCATAGGCGCTGGTGCGCAGGAAGGTGGCGATGTTGGCGGTAGCAGTGTTGGCGGCCAGACCCGCGGTGTAGCTCTGCATGTAGTTCAATGCGGTATTCCGCATGAGGCAGCCGCGGCGCAGACTATCGCCCAGCGTGCTTTCGTTGGAACCAATGGACAGGGTGTTGGTGCTGGCGCTGGCGCCGGCTGCCGTCAGGACGGCGCTGTTGGTGCCGTTGACCAGGGAGGCTCCGGTGGCTAACTGATAGAGGCTCTGGCCATCGAAGCGGCCATCGCCGGAATAGTCGCCCAAGACTATGTAGTCGCCCTTGGTCATGCCGGCTAAGGCGGCCGGAGCATTCACGCTGGCGCCGGAAGTGGCGACGACACTGCCGTTGAGAGTGCCGGCATTATTGGCATCCACGCCCGAGGCACCGTACTGAGCATACAGTGCGGCAGCCGCCTGGGCGGCAGTCTCGACCGAGGACAGGTCTCGTACGCCATTCTGGTTGAAGTTGCCGAACAAGTAGTTCTTGCTGGTGATGGGGATATTGCCGCCCGCCAGACTGCCGGTCGCGTTTTCCGCCGCGTAATTGGCGCTGCTGCCGCTGGTTATTGAAGTGGCGGCGGGCGGATCGAACTTGACGGAGTTGGCGTACTGCCCAGGGTCGATAAAAATATTATGGTTGGCCGAGTTGTAAGTGGCGTTGGCCGAGGTGGTTCCACCAGTGACGCCCCTGGTAACCTGCATGAACTGGGGCAAGCAGTAGCTGGTGTCAAGCAGGCCGTCAGCCGGATTGTTCGGGCTGGCGATGGTTGCCCAGTTCTGCACGGCATTAGTGATGTTGCGGAGGTAGTGGGCGACGTTACTGCCCGAGTCATCTCCCAGAATCGAGTCGCCCGTGCTGGTGGGATTATTGACGTTTACGTAGTACTCCGTCTGATAGAGCTTGTAGGTGCCGTTGGTGATAGTGGCCGCGCTGGCCTGGACGTAGCCATCGGTGCTGTTGTCCTCATAGCTCAGTGCCCGTAGCGGCTGCTGGGCGGTGTTGCCGCTGGAACCCATATAATCGGAAAGACCCAGGGTCCCGACGGCCATGCGCGAATTGACCACGGTCTTGGCGAGGTAGGTGCCGCTGGTCTTGCCGGAGTAGGAAATCGACAACGTGCCAGTGCCACTTGCGGTGGTTCCGACCGAGATCTGGTTGTTCTGCGTGGCCGTATAGATGGTATCCCCGCCGTCATTCACGCCGACGGCCCAGGAGGGATCAATGCCGGCGGCCAGAGCGGCGACATTGCGGGTGCCGGAGTTGACGTCGCGGGTGGTGAAATTGAACATGGCTCCGTTAGCTAGGCGACCGGTGGTCTGGAGCCACTGGGCATCGCTCTTGTCGAGTTTATCCAGGCCGGTGCCAGGATTGGCGACGAAAAGCGTGGCGGTGACGGCTACCGGCGTACTGTTCAGATTGCTTAATCCGGCGGTATTCCAAGAGCCGGTGCCGGCCAACTGGGTGGCACCGTGGGCAGCGGGCGTAATAACGGCGGTGGGAGCGATATTGAGAACGCTGGTATCCGGAAGCTGCTGTCGGCTGTCGGCAATGCCCAGCCCGTTAATAGCGCTGGAAGAGAGGGCGGGGTTGCCCTTGCCATAACCGCCCGAGCCGGGGATCGCAACGTAAGACGGCGTGCCGGCGACCGCAAACGCCTGAATCGGAGCGACGTCGGAAACGCCCAACTGCACGGGCTGGAGGCCATTGGCTGTCCCGGCGGAACCGAGAGTGAAGCCGGCGGCGGTGTTGGAGTTGTTGAAAATATTCCGGTTGACATAGACGGGGTTGGCGGAGGTGGGGGTCTCGCCGAACGGCACGCCATCCGCCGTCGTCAGATTGGTCTGGGTCTGATCACCAACACACTCCAGGATGCCTTCCACCGATCCCGAAGCGTGATATTCCACAGCCCAACCCTGGCCACTGCTGCTGTAGGTGCCTGGTGCGAGCTGGATGCCGCTGGAACTGGTGCCCGTGGCCCAGCTGCCGATGGTCAGGCTGTTGCCCGGGGTCAACAGGGTGGGATATGCGCTGATCTGAAAGTTCTTCATCGCCGTCGATCCGCTGATGGAGATCGTCACCAGGGGCGCGTTGGGATCAGCGTGAGCGACATGCTGGAACAAGCCCAGATTAACTGCCGTGACCGCGGCGGATATGGCTGCCAGACTGGCGACTTTCCTGCCACGCGAGAATCGGCTCTGCAATAATTTTGTGGACATGCTTTACTCTCCTTCTCAAGAAACTCTCTTCTTCTCGCCCCGGAACCATCCGGAGCGGTCTTCTAGCTCCCAGCTCCTAGCTTCCGCGCGTCGGCTTAGTCGTTGGGCGTCTGAATATCGCCTACCTGACTCAGACTCCAGGAAACATCGCCCCACTGCCAATTGGTGGGATCGACCGTATCCTCAAGGTGCCCGGCTTCCACATGCCCATCCGCATAGAGAAAGTTGGTCCGCCGCGACTTCCAGTCTCCCGAGCCATGATTGCGGCCAACCCAGTCAAGCAGGCTGGTGACGTTGCCGCCTGGCTGCGGAACCTTGGTGATGTCGGCGGCGGTAATGGGCACGATGTCCTTGGCGGCGCTCATGCCGGCCTTGTTGAACGGAGCAGCAATGTTTTCCAGGGTGAAATCCCCGACACTGGAGCCCCCGGCGGATGGCTTAAAGGCATGAACTGGACGATGGCTCTTGCAGACCATCACTCCATTGCCGGCGTTGACGTCGGCGGCATCCACGACAATATGCCAGTCGCCGGGAAATTCCGTGGCCAGAATGGTCTTGGAACTATTGGTGACTTGGGAGGACTTTACGCATTGATCAAAACGAGACACGCCAGGGAATCCCTCAAACTTGTTACGCGGCACGATCGCCGAGTTGAACGTGTAGGCCATGCGCGGGGCCTGTGCATCCACGATGCCCGGGATGTCAGCCTGCTGACCGGCATCCTGGTTATCTGGGCCGGGATTACACGCTGGCAGCCCGCCGTTGTTTATGGAGGGGCATTGAAAGGCTTTCCAACCGGAGACACCCAGTGAGCTGGCCTGCTCTGATGCTGATGGAGCGCCGGAGGTGATCCCATACAACACCGCCGATACATGCACGTATCCGAAGCTCGGCTTGGCCAACTGTGTGTTATCTGTCGGGTTGTAATAGGTATACGCACATGGATAGGTCCCGTCGTTTTCCGCCAGATAGATGGAAATGCCAGAGCCGATGGCCTTAAGATTGGCGGCGCACTTGAGTTGATTGGCTTGCTCGCGGGCCTTGTTTAAGGCCGGCAACAGAATGCTGATGAGCAGGGCAATGATTCCGATTACCACCAGCAGTTCCACCAGGGTGAACCCACGCCGTTGAGAAATGGGCGTTACCTCAACATGTCGATTGCACTGATGCATTCCGATACTCCTTTCTTGAGTCAGTCTTTGGCTCCGGCCGGCATTGCAACGTCATGTCGCTGCGGTCTGCCTCGCCCGAAGCCAGGCGGGGCCAGCACCGCGATCATTCCGATGGAAACTGTACCGGACCAATACGCGCGGCTGATGAATGAGGCGTTAATCTTGGATCCAAGAAAACAACCGTTTTGATTCAGGCCACACTAGGGTTGGGTGAGGGCGCTGGCACTGGCCCGGGAGGCCGAGATCTCGCGGACGCGCGATTTAGCATGGTCGACAATGTCCTTGAGTGCCTGCCCTTTCAGGGCATGTGCGCCAACCAGGATCAGCCGCTGGTACTTGGGGTACGCTGCGTTCTTGTCGCCGGCGGCGAATTGCGCATCGGCCTGCTGACACATTTGCATAAATGCGGGCGTATTCTCCGTTTCCCACTCATCAGGCATCGTCGCCTGCCAATACTTCATGCCACCGTAGATGCTGCCGGCCGCTATGAGCACTACGGCTGTTCCGGCCAGCAGCCACTGCGCGCTGATCCGCTTGCGGAACAAGGCTTTCACGCCACCTGGTGTGCCGTCGGCATTGCCACGCCCTCCCTCGCGGGCGTCGCGGGCCTGTCGCCGGTCCACATGGGCCTCGGCCCCGGCTACAAACCGGCTGAAGCTGCTGGGGTGTTTAGTCGCCGGCGCGGCCACGGACACAACTCGCGCAGCCACCTTCTGAGGGTTGGGGGACTCTTCCTTCAAGGGAATCATGGCAGTGTTGGCCGGAGGAACCGGCTGAATCCGGGCGGCGGGGGCCGCGGCCAGCCGCTCGGCGGCCTGGGCGCTGGCCGGACCCGGTACCGGGGCCTGCGCCCCTGAGGCTCGTGGCCAGAACGCGCCGCGCCCGCCGCCGGCCTTTACTGTTGTCTTGACCGACTTGGCGACAGTCGTTAGTTCCGCCGGCCTATCGGCAACCTTTCCCCTGGAGGTATGGTCCTCTGTCTCGGTCTGGTGATGGGCTTGGACGAGTCCACCGGCACTGCTGTCATTGGCCTCGTTGGCTATAGCAACCGCAGGTTCCGGGGGAATTAGCGCAGCCTCAATACATCCGTCGCAAATGGTTTCCGTCTCCGTGGGCTTGAATAACTGGCCGCAGGTGGCGCAGGCAACCGCCCCATTCGGCACCACGGCTGCAAAACAGGAACGGCAGTAATAGCGCCCGCGCCCGTCTTTAACCCGCCCCTGGTTACTGACATCCCGGCCGCATTTGCAGCATATCTTTTGCTGCGACGGTGTAACCGCATGGTTGCACCGCGGACAGGGTACATCGCCCGCTGCGTCGGGCACTTTGCTGACCGTATTGCATTCGTCACCGGTAATACTCATCATATCGGACCTCGCTCTCAAGTTGCCCAAGGTCGGCGCCAGTCGACCCGAGGAACACACGCCATTCGATTCGCGACCAATGATGCGCACCGTTAATTAAGGCGTGATGGTGGCAATGTGAAATGCAAGTCAGAATTGGGTTCAGAACTTGCAGCCCCAGAAGACGAACTAGCAAGATTCCAGCGTTCCCATTTGTTTGCCGCAGGAGAAGCAACACAAACACAGGACGCGTCCAGCACTGGGCTGCGCAAGGCCCGACCACCAGGCCTGATGCATATTTAAAGGCGGTTGGTATACTTAACTTTGTCTTGCAATCGCGGAGTGTTCCGTTTTCCGCCAGATACTGATCTCGATGGAAGGATTCACGATGCCAGTCGCCTCGGTGGTAATTGCCGCGATCGCCAGCGGCGGATATATCAGTATTGTTAAGGTTATCTTCTGCGTGGCGCTGTTGCTCCTGTGGGCGCGGCTGCTGACCTGGGTGGACAAGGACGCCGCGTATAACCATATGCCGCGGGAGATCATCAACTTGGGACTGCTGGGCGGATTGATCCTGGGCTTTGCCCTGCTGCTGATCCTGCCGGGGTGGATGGGAATCGCGGTCCTGATCCTGACATTTCTCGCCGATGTGGGCGCCTACCTGGGCATACGACACCAGAAAATGGGCCTGAGCGATCTGCAAGACATCTTCAAACGCCGTCTGGGCGGCCGACAGTCCAAGAAAGAGGTTGTCTCCCATGGACAGGTCATCATCTGCGCCGCCAACGGGCAACATCTGCCGCCGCCGGAGGAGGAGTCCCCGCAGCGCCTCGCCTACGATGCCATCCAGAGCCTGCTGGCCGAACCCTTGAAAAAAAATGCTGAACTGATCGAAATGCAGCCCTCCAGCGCCGGGGCAGCGCCGGTCCGCTGCGTAGTGGATGGGATGCCGTACGCCGCGCCGGCGATCGAGCGCAATGCGGCGGCGGCGGCCGTCGGTTATCTGAAGTGGGCCGCAGCCATGGACCTCAACGAGCACCGCAAACCGCAAAGTGGCCTGATGAAAATCGCCCTGGACGGCAACAAGCACGAGTTGGAGATCGGCACTTCCGGCAGCGGCGCCGGAGAATTTTTGCGCGTCATCGTCGACCCGAAAAAGCGGCATGCCCTGAAGCTGGAGGAACTGGGGCTTTCTCCCGACCAGTTGGAAAAGATCCAGGGATCGATCCGCCAGAACAAAGGCATTGTCCTGGTAGCTGCGCCCAGGGGCGGCGGCCTTACCAGCATGCTCTACGCCATCCTCCGCAGCCACGATGCCTTTCTCCAGCAAATCCAGACCATCGAGCGCGGCGCCGGGGCCGAACCGTTGGAAGTCATCACCCAGAACCGGCTGGCAGGCAACGCTGCGGCCCCGGAGGAAGCCAAAATCCTGGCCTGGGTGATCAGCCAGGAACCCGACGTGCTGCTCATCGACCACATCGAGGATTCGCGGACGGCCCCTGCCCTGATAAAATTCGTGTCGTCGGGCGAGGGACATCGGGTTTATGTCGGCCTTCGCGCCGGCAGCACCTTCGAGGCCCTCAAACAATGGCGCAAGCTCGTCGGAGACGACCGCGCCGCCATCAACAGTCTGCATATGGTCATCGCCGGCCGGCTGCTGCGGCGCTTGTGCATGGCCTGCAAGCAGGCCTTCGCTCCAGATGCCCAGGCGCTGCGTCGCCTCAACGTGAATATTGATCCCACGCAGTCGCTGTTCCAGGCCCGCACCCAGCCCCTGCGCGATTCCAAGGGCAACCCCGTCCCCTGCGAATTCTGCCGGGAACTGCACTACACTGGGCGGAGCGGCATATTCGAGGTGATGATGGTGGATGATGAGCTGCGCAAAGCCGTGCAGGCCGGCGCCGTCGACTCCCAGTTGATCGGGGTGTTCCGCAAACAAAAAGGCCGGCTGCTGCAGGAATCGGCTCTGGCCCTGGTCGAGAAGGGCCTAACCAGCGTCCAGGAAGTCGTGCGCGTCATGAAAGCCGAAGCGGCGGACGGTTTGACCGCCAAAGCCGCCCCGGGCCTTGCCCAGCCGCAGCGCCCGGCCAAATGAAACCCGGCGCAACCGGATGCCGCAAAGGAACACAAAGAGAAACACCCATGACTTTCTTCGGAATCATCTTACTGGCGCTCATCGCGATTATTGCCTACGCCCACTATTTACAGGGATTCTTCAGCGCCACTATTTCGGCTATCATTACCGTGTTCGCGGCGGTGCTGGCCGTATCGCTGCATGAAACCGTCGTGTACATGTGGAAACCCGGCAGATTCCCCGATGTGGCCAGCGGCATCATCCTCTGCGCCCTGTTTGCCCTGATCTACTTGGCGGCGCGACTGGTGTTCGACAAAGCGATTCCCGGAAACACGCGACTGCCCTTCCTGGCCGACAAGTTTGGTGCGGCGGCCATGGGCCTGGTGGCGGGGATGTTCGCCACCGGCGTAATCGCCATCGCCGCCCAGACGTTTCCGGTTGGTCCGTCAATTCTGGGCTACGCGTACTATCCGGTGGTCGACAAATCGCCCCTGGTGATCCTTCCCGGCACGCCCAACGAAATAGAACGCTACCTGTTCGATGAGTTGAAGGTGGATTCCGAATTGTCGCCCGGAACTTTCCCCCTCCACAACGCATCGCCTCTGATTGGGGCCGACGCCGTCGTCGTCAACACTGTCATGTGCCTGAGCAATGGCGGCTCCCTGGCCGGTGATACCCCGATGGCCAGCGTGCATCCCAATTATCTTCAAGAACTGTTCGGCCAACGGCTGGGAATCGAACCCGGGGCCAAACACACCGCACTGGATTATGGCGATTCATCCCAAGTCCAGGTGACCAACATGTACCGGCTGAAGTCGCTGCCGCAGAAGGACGCCGATATTTCGCAAGTTCGCAGGCAGAGTTGCTACAAACCGGAACTACCGGCGACTCTGGCTCCGGACGCGTCCAAGAAGAGTCTGATCGTGCTGCGCGTGCAGGTCACTCAGGCGGCGGCTGATGCCGATAATCTGTTCCGCTTCAGCCCGGCGTCCATTCGGCTCTGCGCCAAGAACGTCGACGATCCCAACCGCGTGACCTGGCGCAACTATTATCCGGTCGGCACGGTCGCCGCGGGCAAGACGCTGCTGGTCAACCATCTGGACGATCCGCTGTTCATCAAACTGGAAGCGGTGGACAAGTCATCGGTCGATCTGGCCTTTGTGGTCGATGATGTGAGCGATATCATCACCCAGGAGGAAGGGGCGGCTGATAAGCCAGCCCAGGGGGCGTTCCTGGAAGTAAAGCGCCTGGCGCGCATTGAACTGAGCGCCCTCAACCTGCCTGTGGAAAGCTTCCTAAAGGCCGATCCAAAATCCACGCTTATGCGTAAACCCGCGCTCACGCCAGTGGAAAAAACCGGAAAATGACCGCTGCCCCCAATGTGGCATGTGGGGGGAATGCCGAATGCTCCAAGAGTAACGACCACGGCTCTGACCATGGGTGCCGCCACTCTCCAGGACGACGGGGCCACGCGCCACGGCCCACTTCTTCACACCATTCTTCGGATGCACTGGGCCAGTTCGCAGGCATCGGCCCGGCCCAGACGCTCAAGGACACGCTCCCAGCGATAGGCCAGGCTGCCGGCCTCATCGCGGGCCCGGTGTCTGAACAGGGCTTCAAAACCGCGCTGACGCTTGCGGTAGTCATTCTGAAGCTGCATGAAACGCTCGGCAAATGCATCCGCAAAAGCCTCGGTGAACCCCAGAACATCGGGCAGGAAAACCGCCCGCTTGCGCACCACCACCGCATACCGTTCGGCATTCTGCCGCAGGTCGCTCTGGTAGTCCACAAAAGCGCCGGTGTGATCCGAGACAACCACATCAACCGGTATGCCCCGCGGATCCTCCACAATCAGTTCGTCGCCGTCATCGAACATGATATTTCCGGTGACAATATCGCACCGGCCCACGATCAGATTCGACGCCGCCGCCCGGCCCAGCACCCGGGCAAAGGCCACGGCGAACTCCCGGTCGGCGAAACGGTTCGAGGCGATCTTATCCGTGGCCTCACCCTCGACATATTCACGCTCGAAATACCCCGTCCAGATCGACCGGCCGCGGTAGTCCGCGTTGCGGCCGTCATAACGTTCGGGAATCTTCCGCGCCGCAAAACGCCGGGGCAGATTCATGCCGAGCTGGCGGCAGGCCAGACGGCGATCCAGAACATACTCGGTGTAATCCTCCGACTGCAGCATTGCCTTGAGCAGGTCCTTGCCTTCGTCCAGGTATTCGCGCACCGACCACTTTTGCAGGCGCAGTATGCGCAGCACCGGCTGCTGGCGGCCGCTGCGCCTGATTTCAGCCAGGTATACGCCACGCCGCCCGGCCGATTTTTGTCGCCGCGAAAGCGAACCGACCACTCGCCCGATGTTGACGTATTCCAGGTCACCGTAATCGCGCATAAAATTGAAGATAAAGCCGCGGGCATTCTCATCGGCCCCCATGTGCGGGGGCGCCCCCCACTGACAGCGGGCGTCGATAGGCCCAGAATCCTCCTCGAACACCTGGTCGATGATCAGTTCGCCATCGGCGATGCGCGCCCCCGGCAGCCACTCCACCTGCATGAAGAACTCGGCCCCCATGCCCAGAAGTGCCTCCTCGGACACTTCCTCAGCGGCCTTGCTGATGAGCGAGGCATACATGCGACTGCGCCACTGCGGACATTCGGGATCGTCGCGGCGGAAATCCGGCGTCAGGAAGTCGTAAAACTGCCGCTGCAGAGACTCATGGCCGCCACGCAAATCGGGGAAATTGATATGGGCAATGTCGATCGCGTTGAGAGCCTGGATCAATTCCTGGTCCTTGGGAGCATCCAATGCGAAGAACGCGGCCTCCGGATTGCCTTGGCGATTGATCAGATTGACGTGAGTCTTGATTTCCAGAAGGTACTGGCGCAAAGCGGCATCATCGAGCGATGCCAGACCGGCGAATTCCTGGCAGGTCAACAGTCGGGTGCCGGTGGCGTTGTTGTAATAATAGATTTCCTTGCCTCCGATGCCGATGCGCGAGGCGGCGATCATCCGCTTCATCTCGTCACTGGAACGCGGCAGGGCATTGATCCGCCAGCATTCGCCGCGCTGCTTGATGGCCTCGTGAACGCGCGGGTCCAGAACATGCATGAACTTGATCACCCGCTTGGAGATGATCTTCTGCAGCAGTTCATCGGCCTCAAAGGCCAGGTCCATATCGCTGGGATCGGGACGGATCAGGACAGCATCGTTTTCCAGAACCAGGTCCACACCCTCGCACCAGATCCGTTCCTGCTCGGCATCGCTAAGCGGCGCCTCGCCCGCGACGGAGCGCAAACGGTTGAGTTCATCGGTGTAGGCGAAACGCTGAGTGGCATGAATGCCGGGCATGGTCACGATAGCCTGGCCGCGAGGGAAGACGCTGACAATGCGCGTCTTGAGCCGCCCGGTCGCATCGCGCGCCATCAGGGGTTCGCCAAGGATTAATAGACCGTCCTGGGATTCCACAACCGATTGCCTCCAGCATCAATTATAGGCCTAGACTCCATAAGCCCACAATGATGGCTTGGCACGCGAACCGACGCAAGCCCTTTTGCCATGAGATCGTGTAGAATTGCAGTGGACCATGCCCGGCAATCAACCATCAACGCTCGCTCAACCGCGTTTTCTGCCCATGTCACGGCGGGAAATGAATGCCCTTGGCTGGGATGAAATTGATGTCCTGCTGGTGAGCGGAGATGCCTATATCGATCATCCTTCGTTCGGGGCCGCCCTCCTGGGCCGTTGGCTGGTGGCCCACGGGTATCGCACCGGGATCATCGCCCAGCCCGACTGGACCTTGGCCCAGGCTCTGCAAATCATGGGCCGGCCGCGTCTTTTTGTCGGCGTGACCGCCGGAGCCCTAGATTCAATGCTGGCCCATTACACGGCGTTCCGTAAAAAACGTCACGATGACGCTTACACGCCCGGGGGGCAAGCGGGGGGGCGCCCCAATCGGGCCGCGGTGGCCTACAGCAACCTGGTACGGCGAGCCTTCGGTAAAATACCCATCGTTCTAGGTGGGATCGAAGCCTCCCTGCGGCGAATTACCCATTATGACTTTTGGACCGATGGACTGCGCCGCAGCATCCTCTTGGATGCCAAGGCCGACATGATTCTCTACGGCATGGCCGAACGGGGCATTGTGGCCGCCGCCCACCGCCTCCATGAAGGCCTCCCCATGTCTGATCCCTCGATCCCAGGCGCCGCCTTCATAGGGCATCCTCTACGGCTGCCGGCCGGGGCCCCGGTGGTCGACATCCCTTCCCACGAGGAAATCCTCGCCAACCCCCGCAAGCTAATGGAGGCGACGCTGGCCATGGAGCGGCATGTCCAGCAGGCCATATACTATGCCGTCCATAGCGTGGAAAAAAGAGCGCTGATCCTTACGCCGCCGCAGCCGCTGGACACCGCGGAAATGGACCGGCTGTACGCCCTGCCGTTCACGCGCGATCCCCATCCGGACTATCAGAAGCCCATACCGGCAGTGGAGATGATCCGCTTCAGCATCACCAGCCACCGCGGCTGTGCCGGCGGGTGCTCTTTCTGCGCTCTGGCGCTGCACCAGGGCCGCTCCCTACGTTCGCGCAGCGCCGCGTCGATTCTGGAGGAAACCGCAACCCTGGCCGCCCATCGTAATTTTAAGGGGAGCATCAGCGATGTCGGCGGCCCCACCGCCAACATGTGGGGCGCCTGCTGCGCGTCCGACCCCAGCCATTGCGAGCGGGCGAGCTGTTTATTCCCGGCCGTGTGCCCCGATTTCGTTGTGGACCAGATGAGGATCGTCGAACTACTGCGGCAGGTGCGCGGCGTCAAGGGCGTCAAGCACGTCCGCGTGGCCAGCGGCGTGCGCCATGATCTGGCCTTGCGTGATCGTCGCTATATAAGTGGTCTGGTGCGTGAATTCGTCGGCGGCCAGCTCAAGATCGCCCCCGAGCATCTGGCCGACCATGTCTTGCGGCTGATGCGCAAGCCCCCCACCGCTGTTTTCGATGAATTTCTGGATATTTTCGCCGCCGAGTGCCAGAACGCCGGCAAAGAACAATTCGTGGTCCCCTACCTGATCTCGGCCTTTCCCGGGTGTACCGACGAACACATGCGCCAACTGGCCCAGTGGCTGGCCCGCAAGGGCTGGCGTCCCCAGCAGGTGCAATGCTTCATCCCCCTGCCCGGAACAGTTGCCGCCGCCATGTATTACGCCGGCATCGACGCCAGGGGCAATCCCATTCCCGTAGCCCGCACCGATGCCGCCAGGATGAGGATGCATTACATGATCGCTGGAGATGAAACGGGGAAAAATCCCGACACGGGAACCCGGAGACGTGACGACGCAGGAAGACAATGATGGCGGGAAGGGCGCTTCTCGCAGCGCACATTTGCATCTGTGCATCCCGCGCAGCCACCACCCGCCATTCCCCGGCGCACCGTGAGAAAGACCGAATTGACGCAACCTTCCTGGCTCCCAGTTGCCCTGCCGCCCCGGAACCGTACAATATCACTCGCTAAAATTTATACTCCGAATGTCGCAAGCAAATGAGATGCGCCTTAGGTGTGCAAATATGGCGTTCGTCGTCAGTGTGCACTTTCGCTATTCGGAGAACCTAATCAGGAGTGCCAATGCCCGTTAGCATTACCGCCGCCGATCAACAAATGTACCTGAATCGCGCCCTCAAGGCCGCGGACTGGTTTGTCAATTCGCAGGTCCATTGCCCCCGGCCCTGGATGGCTGATATCGGCCGTTACCTCTATTACTACTACATCCCTGAAGACAAGTACGTTCCCGGCCTGAACTGGACGCACGGGCGGGCCCTGTTCGTACTCAGCGAAGCCTATAAGATCACCGGCGACAAACGCTACCTGGAATCGCTGGACCTGGCCGGGCATTACATCCGCGCCCTCCAGCCACTGGACCCCTACTACCCGGTCACCTACGGGGCCATTCACGAAGAAATCCCCCAGTCGCCGCGCGGCGGGATGCTGGATGGGGCTCAGTTGGCCTCGGGCATGCTCATGCTCTACCAGGCCACCGGCAACCTCGACTACCTCCGCCGTGGCCGGGCCTTCTGCGAGTTCCTGGTGCGGCATTTCCACAAGGATCTGGGCCTGCCGGAGTGGGCCGGTTTCTGTCCCGAGCGCATCGGCTATGGCGGCGCCAACCAGCAATGCATCCACTACGCCACCGCCATTCCGCTGTGGCACATGTACCGGCTGACCGGCGAGGGCCATTTCCTGCCGCCTTTGATCGACGCCGCCGACCGCGTCCTGGCCTGCCAGCGCCCTGATGGCGCCTTCAACTACATCAAGGACGTCCGCAACCTCGGCGAGCCGGCGTTCAATCATCACTGGGGCATGGGCCAGGGCGACCAGAAGTACATCATGCGCAACGATGACGGCATCGTCGTGACGGTGCTGGCGGCCTTCAAGGCGACGGGAAATCGCAAATACCTCGACTCCATGGTGCGCTATGCCGACTGGACGATCGTCAACGAGCCCCACGAACGACCGTACAACGCCTTCGGCATCCAGGCCGCCAACGTGCTGGACATAGGCAAGGTCGCCGGCAAGGACTACCGTCCCTGGGTTTTGGACCACCTTAAGGACCGCTGTCTGGCCCTGCAGGTGCAGGGCACCAGCAACCCCAAGGCCGACGGCGGCTTCCGCGGCGAAGACGAGGAAGGCAATACCGGCATCTTCGGGGGCACCGCCCTGGATTACGTGGTGACCCGCGTCACCTGCTATATGGCCGGCGTGTTGCTGCGCCTCTCGGGCAAGGGCTTCGGCGCCGGATTCAGCGTCTTTGGGATGGGAGAGGAATAGACGGCTTGGTCGTTCACCGTTTGGCGTTCAGAGCTCTTTCCCTTTTTCAGCCTCCCAGCTTGGTCATTGCCGTGACGGCCGCCTGCTCGGCTTCCCTGACCGCATCGTCTTTCTCGCTGTTCATGGCCCGCTTGAGATGTACGATGGCCCGGGCATCGCCGACGCGGATCAGGCTCAGGGCTGCGGTCTGCCGCACGATTGGCTGGGCGTCGCGCAGCATTTCCACCAGGCGTTCGTAGGAGCCGTTGGCCCAGCGCAAAGTATCGGAACCCAGCAGTTCGGCGGCGGTTCGTCGCAGGTCGGCGCTAGAATCACGCGAGGCCTCAACGACCGCGGCTGCCAGGGGATCCTTCTGGCTTTTCAGCGGCCGTACAAAGGCCACGGCATGCATGGCCATCAGCCGCACCTGGACATCGTCGTGCTGTAGCTTGGCCAATATCGGCCCCAGGGGAACGCCGCCGGGCATGGCGTCATCGCACAATTTGCCGGCGGTGACGATGGCCTCGTCGCGGACCACGTGATCCTGATCATCCATCGCCCTAACCACAGCCTGGGATGCCTGCGCATCTCCAGGGCCGGCCTTGAGGATGGCTCGCAGAGCGTTGAGACGAAACTCCGGAGCAGGATCGGCCATCACCGCCACCAGCGCCACCATCGCTTTGTCATCGGGACAGCTCTGAAAAAATCCCAGGCCAAAAGCCCGTTCGTTGGCAGCGTTCGACCGCAGCAATGCCAGTGCCTGGTCAATCACATTCGGGCACGATTGTCCCTGGCACCAAGTTCCCACCTTCAACCCGCCTTCCAGCCCGGCGTACTGGGGTTGGGGCGCCGGGGCGATGGCTCCCAGGATGGCCGTCTCATCCCCCGTGGCCAGCAGGCAGCGCTGCGCCGCCTGCCGCACCCGCTCGTTGACGTCATGCAGGTACGGTTTGATCAGCCGGCGGACTTCCACCACATCCTTCCAGAGCGGGTCCCTGGCCGTCATGGCGTTGACGATGGAATCCATGGCGATGGCCCGGGGCTCTCCACCCGTGCCCAGATCGGCCAGAATCTTGTCTTGGTCGATATCTTCGGTGCTCAGGTTACGGCTGGCGACCGCCACCTCCAATTCCAGGGCATAGACGGTCTGGATATGTTCGATGACGTCCACAACATAGTGACGCGTTGCCAGACGGTGGTAGATCATGCTGCTGCTGTTGGACTCCGGCGGCGGAGCCTCCCAGAAGCTTTCATCGAATCCCGGCTTGACCCGGCGTTCCAGGAGCCGGCCGGGCGCCGAACCCAATTCTACTTCCAGGCCGGAGGGCCGTTTCACCCCGGCGACCTCGGTGTGGACCCTGGCCGCCCAAGCCACGATGGCCTGACCCGAAGGAAGGATAATTTGCACCGCCTCGCCCTCCTGCAAAACGTGGGTCTGCTTCTCAGGCAAGTCCGCAGCGCTGAGTTTCATGGAGGCAACCACGCGGACGGGCGCCGCCTGGTAAACCAGATAAGCTACCACCGCGGCGATCAACGCCGCGATCGGGAAAAGTGCCAGTTTCCATCGACCCATGGGAAAACTCCAACGCCGAGGATGATTGTAACGGAGGGATGGGCCAGAGGCGAGGGACATCGTCTTTGTGCCGGCCAGCAGTGTTGAGAATCGCGGATTGCTACGTGTCGCATGGTTTGCCTGTCCTTCGCTTATAATCGTTCCCATATGCCGTAGCACGCGTGATGTTTACCGGTTGCTGAACCACGCCACTACCAGTCCCAGCACCAGCCATCGCATGAGGGCAAATACCATCGAGAAGATGACCGCCTCCCCGAAATCGATCTCGAATTGCCATACGAGCAGGCCGAAATAGGTGAAGAGTACGCATATGCCCGCCATGGGGAGCAACGATGCTATGGCGTCGGTGATGACGATGATCGCCGCCAGCTTGAGGAACGCCGAGCGCAGGTAGCCGAATCCCGTCTTCAGTATGCCCGCCGTCACGCACGCCGCCACGATCCCGACCAGGGTCTCCAGCGTCGCCGTCAGTAGCACGATTCCCATTGCCATCGCCGCCGTCGTGGCACCGTGGCTGCACATGGTCCTGGCGCCGTAAATCAGCAACCCGGCGACCAGCAAGATCAGGGGAACACCGAATTCCTTAGTGGCATCTTCCGTGGATAGCGGAATGCTTCGAGGCGGAGTCTCGTAATTAAGTTTCATTTCCCACCTTCCCGTTGGCCTGATGCCCAACTCTTGGTGCTCTGCACGACATAGCAACAGCAACCTTACAATATTTTACGCGAATAGCGCGTGCTGTCGCAAGGCCTGCTCAGTAGGCGGGGGTGAGGAGGCAGATGACTGCTGAAAACTTTCGAGCTTCAAGCGGTCAAGTATGCTTATGCGTCGCCGACAAACCACGGTCCCTTTGGAGTGCGGGGCCAACGACACCGTTTTGGCTTATTACGGCGACTGGTAATCGAAGGCAAAGCGGCGGCGTTGCCGCCGCACTGCATAAAAGCCGGTGCCTTCTAACGAATGCCGTGGACATTTAAACACCCGCTGTCACCTGCCGCAAACCCCTGTCCCCCAGCTTCACGAATTCTTGCCTTCCCAACCCCCGAATTCCGAATTCCTCCCCTCACCCCGTACCGGTCTGGGCGCCGCCTTTGGTCAGCTTGCGGTACTTGATACGATGCGGCTGGTCGGCATCGATCCCCAGGCGAGCGTGGCGGTCGGCTTCGTAGGCACTGTAGTTGCCATCATAGAAGACCACGTTACTGTCCCCCTCGAAGGCCAGGATGTGGGTGGCGATGCGGTCCAGGAACCAGCGGTCGTGGCTGATGATGACCGCGCAGCCGGCGAAATTTTCCATGGCCTCTTCTAGGGCCCGCATAGTGTTGACGTCCAGGTCGTTGGTCGGCTCATCCAGGAGAATGACGTTGGCCCCCTGCTTGAGCATGCGAGCCAGGTGAACGCGGTTGCGTTCGCCGCCAGAGAGCATGGAGAGTTTTTTCTGCTGATCGGTGCCGCTGAAGCTGAAACGCGAGACGTAGGCCCGGGCGTTCACATTCACCGTGCCCAGGCGGATGATTTCCTGGCCATCGGAGATCGCCTGGTAGACGGTGTCATCGTCCTTCAGCACTTCGCGGCTCTGCTCCACGTAGGCCAGCTTGACGCTCTGGCCGATGTTGAATGAGCCGGAATCCGGCTTTTCAGCGCCGATAATCATGCGGAAGAGCGTGGTCTTGCCGGCGCCGTTGGCACCGATGACCCCCACGATGCCCCCGGGGGGCAGGGAAAAGGACATGTTGGCCATGAGGACGCGGTCGCCGTAGGCTTTGGAGACATTGACGGCATCGATGACCCGCTGGCCCAGGCGCGGCCCCGGCGGAATGAAAATTTCCATCTGTTGTTCTTTGACCTTCTGGTCCTCGTTGAGCATGGCCTCGTAGGCCTTGAGGCGGGCCTGGCTCTTGGCCTGGCGGGCCCGGGCCGACTGCCGCACCCAGGCCAGCTCGCGGGCCAGGGCCTTTTGCCGGCTGCTCTCCGTCCGTTCCTCGATGCCCAGCCGGGCCTTTTTCTGTTCCAGCCAGGAGGAATAATTGCCCTTCCAGGGGATGCCCTCGCCACGGTCCAATTCCAGAATCCACCCGGCGACATTATCCAAAAAGTAGCGGTCATGGGTGACGGCAATGACCGTGCCGGCATACCGCTTGAGGTGCTGTTCCAGCCAGGCGACGCTTTCGGTATCCAGGTGATTGGTCGGCTCATCGAGGATCAGGACATCGGGCTTCTGGAGCAGCAGGCGACACAGGGCGATGCGGCGGCGTTCGCCGCCGGAGAGGATATTGACCAGACTTTCCGCCGGTGGGCAGCGCAGGGCATCCATGGCCATTTCGAGCTGGGCATCGAGGTCCCATGCCTCGATGGCGTCGAGTTTTTCCTGAACGTGGCCCTGGCGTTCCAGGAGTTTATTCATTTCCTCGTCATCCATCGGCGCGGCGAATTTTTCGTTGATGGCCTCGTATTCCTTAAGCAGATCGAGGGTCTTCTGGGCCCCTTTTTCGACATTCTGGCGGACGGTGGCGTCCTCATCGAGCTTGGGTTCCTGGGCCAGCAAGCCCACGGTGTATCCGGCGGAGAAGGTGACCTCGCCATGGAAGTCCTTGTCGATGCCGGCCAGAATCTTGAGCAGGGATGTTTTGCCAGCGCCATTGAGGCCCAGCACGCCGATCTTGGCGCCATAAAAATAGGAGAGGTTGATGTCCTTGAGCACGACTTTCTTGTCGTAGGACTTGGTGACGCGGAGCATAGAGCAGATGACTTTGTTCGGTTCGGGGGTCATGGGAGGGGCATTGTACGGAGAAAGTGACCAGGAGCCAGGGGTCAGGTAACGCCTGTAATGGCTAACATGTGGCTTTGAAGGACTTGGGCACGATGGGGAAGCCATGTCCAGCATTCAATCTTCGCCGGAATGCAGGCAGACAACTGCGACGATCCGGCCGAGGCGGCGTTTCATCTGTCTCTCATTGTAGCACCTGACAATTCCTGAACTAACTGCACTAAAATTCCGGCCCACGCTTAGGTTGGCATTGGCAACCCCACAAGCGTTGCCCGGCCGCACGGAAAATTTTCTCGCCCAGCGTGGCTGTGGCTTTGCCGGCACCTAGTGATTAACATGGCAACATCTCAGGCGATGTCTGGGTTCTGCCGGGCCGCTGTGCCCGGGGCAGGAACTCGGTTGCCAAGTCTCCTGCGGATGATTGATTTCCCGCAGGCCACAGTTCGGTGATCTCTTACGCGAGGTTCCCTATGAAGCGAAGCATCCCATCAAGGCAGTTTGCTGCAATTTCTGGTTCCTGGCTGGTGCGCACGGCGCTAGCCGTTACCGTAGCAGGCTCGGCGCTGCTTATCAGCAGGCCCGCTGCCATCTTCGCTGATCCGGCTACAGCGCCGGCCAGCGTACTCACTGTCGGCGGCGCCTGTACCTTCAGCGGAAAGGACAGCACCTGGTCCGCCAAGCTCACCCCCAAGGGCAACAATGTCTACGACGCCGATTACTCCGCCACCTGGGGCGGCAAGCCACTCAGCTACAAGGGCACCATCAAGAGCGACTGGAAAACCGACATCACCGGCGATGGTACCAATGCCAACGGCACCTTCGAATTTACCGGCAAGTTCGGCGATGACGGCGTAGCCAAATGCTCCTACAAAGAAACCGGCGGGCGCGGCAGAAATGGCACGATGACCGTAAAAGCGCCGGCGGCGAACTAAAACTCCCCGCCCCGCCAGGCGAGGCGCATAATTGTTTGGCGCTGATTAGACCTACTGTTAGATCTTTGTCGGAATGCGCAGCATGAAATTCCGTGCCATTGGGGAACACGATGTGGCCGACCTATTCGCCGTGCGTGCGGCGACGCGGGAGAACGCCTTGTCGCGCGAACAACTCGTGGACCTCGGCATCGACCTAAAGTCGGTGGCCGCGATGCTCAATACCACCCACCGTGGGTGGCTCTGCGAGGCGGATAACCGGGTCGTCGGCTTCGCCATGGGCAACCGCCGGACCGGAGAAATGTGGGTCATCGCGGTACTCCCGGACTATGAGGGCCGCGGCATTGGAATGCAGCTTCTGAAGCGCGTGGAAGACTGGCTGTGGTCCGAAGGTTGGACGGAGAGTTGGCTGACCACCGGCGTTGACCCTACCCCGCGGGCGTACGGTTTTTACAAGAGTCAGGGCTGGTTTGATCACGAGATAAAAGACAACCTGAGATACATGAAGAAGGCCAAGGCGCCAAAAGCCCCGTTGGCAAGTCGCCAGGCCTGATTGACAGTTCCGGGAGGGAATCGTACTTGCGAAGGCGATGGCCAAGCAGACGTTGGCTAACGCACTATCCATGCATAGAATTCGCCGGCATAGGAGGTCTTTATGCGCGCATGGTTACTGGACGGTATTGCCGGGTTGCACAAACTGCGTCTGGCAGAAACGCCCGAACCCACTGCCCAGGTTGGCGAGGCGGTAGTCCAGGTGCTCTACGCCGCCCTCAATCCCGCCGACCGCTACCTGGCCGAGGGCCTATACCCCGCTAAACCCGCCATGCCGCATATCCTCGGACGCGATGGCATCGGCATCATCACCGCCCTTGGTCCCGGAGATAGCGGTGGCCTGGCCATCGGCGCTACCGCCCTCCTCCTCCGCGGCGAAACCGGCATCAACCGGCCCGGCATGTTCGCCCAACGCTGCGCCGTGCCGGTGGAATCCCTGGTGAAGAAACCCGCTGGCTGGTCCGACCAGGAGGCCGCCGGGGCCACCCTGGTCTATCTGACGGCCTACCAGGCGCTTACCCAATGGGGCAAACTCGAACCATCGGTAGTCCTTATCACCGGAGCCTCTGGCGGCGTGGGCGTGGCTACCACCCAGCTCGCCTCGGCCATGGGACACTGCGTCATCGCCCTATCACGCAGCGAACCCAAACGACGGCAACTGCAAGCCATCGGCGCCAACCTGGCCCTGGACCCCGGCGACGGACAGTGGAAAAAACAGCTCAAGGAATTTCTGGCCGGCCGCTCCCACAACCGCGTGGACCTGGCGGTGGACAATATCGGCGGGGAACTGTTCACCCAGGTCCTGGATACCCTGGGCCAATGGGGCAAGATCAGCGTGGTCGGCCGCCTGGCCGGACCGGTGCCGCAATTCAACACGGCGACACTCTTTTTCCGCCGGGTGCGCATCGGCGGCGTCGCGGTGGGCGCCTACAACAACGCTGAAAGCCGCGCCGCCTGGCGGACGGTGACGCAGCTCCTGAAGAAGAAACACGCCAAACCGCTGGTGGACAGCGTCTTCCCCTTTGAACGCCTGCCGGATGCTTTTGCCAAGCTGCAACAAGGACCCATGGGCAAAGTACTATTGGCAGTGGAAGGCCGCTGACCTGGCCGCAACGCCGGCCCCAATCGGCCCCTACAGCAACAAAGAAAGCCGCCATGAAAATAACCCAACCTGTAGCGCAGACCGGCAGACCGGCCGGTTGCCGCGGATTCACCATGGTCGAAGTGTTGGTGGTTATAGCCGTCATCACCATACTTATGGGGCTGCTGTTGATTGTGATGCCCCAGGCCCGGGAATCCAGCCGCCGGACCAAATGCGCCTCCAACCTCAAGTCGATACACCTGTACCTATGGCAGTACGCCCAGGCCGAACCGGGCATGAATACCTACCCGCGCACCGCGTACATCATGTCCACACCCGCGGCGCCGTATCCTCCGGTATCCGGAACCGGCATCGCCGCCCCCGACCCCTTCGGACCCGGCGGGCCGGGCCCCAATGACGTGTCATCGGTGCTCTTCCTGCTCATACGCGAACTCGATGCCCCCCGCGCTGTTTTCATCTGTCCCTCGGCTGATTCGGCAAGCCATTTTGCCGACCCGAATAATCCCGCATTACAGTCCAATTTCACGGATTACAACAAAAATCTCTGCTACAGCTACGCCAATCCGTATCCCGACTTGAACGCCGTCAGCATCATCCCGCCCTACAAGCTCGACAAGAGCGCCAGCGCTGATTTTGCCTTGATGGCCGACAAAAACCCCGGCAGTTCCGGAGGCAACAGCCACAATCATGCCGGGGCGGGCCAGAATGTCCTCTACAACGACGGGCACGTCGAGTGGTCACCCAAGGCCAGCGCCGGTACGCTCAACGACGACATCTATCATGATGGCAGCGGCAAGGTATGGGGCGTCCCGACCAGCGCCACCGATTCGGTGCTGCTGCCGGCGGACCCTTGAACAACCACCACTTATTGCAGCCGCCATGGCCGCGGGGTATTCTCGGCGCGTATGGTTCTGCCTATTCTGGCCATGGCCCTCGTCAGCTTCGCGATCGCGTTTTTCGCGACCGCGGCCATGCGGAGTATCGCCCTGCGCTTGGGGTTCGTGGATAAGCCCGGGGGCCGCAAAATCCACCCGCAGGCCAAACCACTGGGAGGCGGCGTGGCCATTTTTTTGGGAATCGGCATTCCCCTGGCCCTGGCGATCGCCGCCCCCTTCCTCATCAATGGGCAATGGTTGCAAGGACTGGTGCGGACACCGGGCAACGATCTGGCGGCGTACATCTCCGGCGCCCGCCAACAAGCGCCGCTGGGAATCGGCATGCTGCTGGCGATGCTGGCGATCCACCTGCTGGGGCTGCGCGACGACCGCAAAGCCCTGGGACCGATGGTCAAACTGGTCGTCCAGTTGGCCATCACCGCCGCCTTGGTGGCATCCATGGAACTAATGGCCCGGCAGACGCCTTCGCTGCGCCTGCGCATTCTCACGGTGCTCGACACCGCGGGCATGGGAGCAGCGCCATCCATCATCCTGACGGTGCTGTGGATCGCCGCCATCACCAACGCCTTCAACTTCCTGGACAATATGGACGGCCTGTCGGCGGGGATCGCCGCGGTCTGCGCCAGCGCTTTCCTGGTCTGCGCCCTATCCATGGGCCAGTGGTTCGTGGCCGGCGCGCTGACGCTGCTGATTGGATCGCTGCTGGGATTCCTGTGCTTCAATTTTGCCCCGGCCAGCATCTTCATGGGCGACAGCGGCAGCCTGCTGATCGGGTTGGTGTTGGGAATCCTCACCGTGCGCACCACCTACCTGCCGCCGGGTCAGGCGTTTTCGCATCGCTGGTACGCCCTGCTGGCGCCGGTGATCGTGCTGGCCCTGCCGCTGTACGACCTGATCGTGGTCAGCGCCATCCGCCTGTACCGCGGCAAGAGTCCCTTCGTCGGTGACACCAACCACTTCAGCCATCGCCTGGTGGCGCGGGGCATGTCCCGGCGGACGGCGGTGCTGTGTCTGTACCTGATCGCCGGCGCCACCTCCATAGCGGCGATCCTGCTGCCGCGCGTCCAGGGCGCGTTGGCGGCGATGCTCATCCTGGTACAGACAGTCTTGGTGCTCTGCGTAGTCGGGCTGCTGGAACAACATCCCCTGCCGCCCGAGGCCCGCGGACGCTGACTCCTGCGTACAGAAGAGGTTTCCATGCGGCCAGGGCCGGACAAATCATCCCCCACCATAGGCCAGGCCCTGACGCTGGCTGCCCTCCTGGGAGCGCTGGCTCTGGTGCTGCTGCGGGCCACGGCCAATGAAGCCCTGCGCGACGATGCGCCGGCCCTGCCGGGAATCTCCTCTGCCCCGCGCATCATTGGAGCCGCCGGCGGCATCGCCCTGGACCTGCTCTGCTGCGTGCCGGCCCTGCTAGTCATGCTCCGCCGGCTGCTGGAAAAGGATTATGCGCTGCGCCTGCCCTGGAGCTTCCTGCCGCTGGGGGCGCTGTGCGCCGCCATGGCCGCCAGCCCGCTCTGGGCATCGGACAAATTCGCGGCGGCGGCCGCCGCCGCCCATTGGATCGCCGCCTGCGCACTGATGTGGACGGCATGCCAGGTAGCGCGGAGCTGGCTCCATCTCCGCTTCGTGGCCGCGGTGTGCGCCGCTCTGCTGGCGGTGCTGGTGGCCAAAGGTGTCTATTACCGCCTGGTGGAATGGCCGGCGCTGAAGGAAGACGTGCGGCAAGACCAGCGGAATATCATGGAAGAGCGCGGCTATGCCCCGGATTCGTTCATGGCCCGGCAGCTCATGAAAAAAGTGGAAGTCGGCGAGATGATGGGGTTCGCCAAGTCGCCCAACACCCTGGGGGCGCTGCTGGTGATGCTGGCGATAGTGACCGCGGGAATCATCGTGCAACGGCTGGTGGAAAAGAAGGCGGGCGACCGGGCCGCCGATGCCCTGCCGGCCGTCCTGCTGGGGGGACTGGTCATCTTGGTCGGCATCTGGGTCATTCGCTATACTGGCAGCAAAGCCGCCGCGGTCGCGGCCGGCATGGCCGTCCTGATTTTCCTGGCCGCCGCACGCTGGCGCCGATGGCTGGGGCAACATGCGACCAGGGCCTGGTGGCTGGGAGTGCTGGGGGCGGCTCTGGCCATAACCGCGGTCGTTGGCCACGGATTGGCCCACGGACGACTGCCGACGGAAAGCCTCCTCTTCCGCTGGCGCTATTGGGTCGCGGCAGCGCGACTTTTCGCCCATCACGCCCTGCTGGGCGTGGGCTGGGACAATTTCGGGAACTTCTACCTTCAATACCGTCTGCCCGAGGCCGCCGAGAGCATCAAAGATCCGCATTGTTTCCTGGTGAAATTCTTCGTGGAGTTGGGGGCCATCGGAGGCGCAATGGCCCTGGCCTGGCTGCTGCGGCTGGCCTGGGAACTGACGCGGCCGGTCATGCCGCCTTGCCAGACGCCGCCGGCCCGGCGTCCGCGGGAAAGCGCCGCCGGAAACTCGTCAACGCCAACCGCCCTGCCGGGGGTGCTGCGTTGGACGCTGTCGCTGGGGGCGCTCTACCTGGTATTGTGCGCCATATTCATTCTCGACTGGCCGTCGGGAGCGGTTTATGGGCTAATGCTGATGGCCGAGCGGTTGATGTTCACGGCAATCCTCATTCTCGTGGCCGCGGTCCTCTCCCTGCGGTCCCTGGAACGCCCTGCCGAAGACGACCGCCCCGCCCCCTGGGTCCTGGGTGCCATGCTGACGGCGGCGGGAATATTCCTGGTCCAAAACCTGGTCGATTTCTCATGGTTTGAGCCCGGGCCGATGTACGTCCTGGCCCTCATCTCCGGAACGGCCCTGGGCATGCGCCGGTCGCCCAACTCCACCAGTCCCGGCGGCAGGACCGGCGCCGCCATCGGGTTGGCACTGAGCCTGACGGTCTGGCTGGGAGCCGTGGGATTCTTATGGCTCCCGACCCTGGCAGCCGAGCGCAATGCCGACGCCGCCGATGACGCCATCCGGTCCATCCCTGCCGACGACACCAGCCACGCCACCCCCAAAGCGGTGGTCCTGCGCCGCCGGCAGCTTGACCAGGCCGCGGGCCTGATGGCCGCCGCATGCGCCCGGCAGCCGCTCAATGCCGACTACCTGTTCCGCGCCGCGCGCATCGCCGCCATGCGCGGTGAGCCGATCGAAACCCTGCGGCAGCTTCTGGAACGCGCCATCGCCGGCGATCCCCACAACCTCGGCTACCAGCGGGCCCTGGCCCATTACGAAAGCCTTCTGAGCCATGACGCCAGCCGCATCAGGAATGCGTTCGCCGGAGCGTTGGAGCTGAGTCCCAACGATATTCGCCTGCGCCTGGAATACGCCACGGCCCTGCGGCAACTCGGCGGCCCGGACGCGCTGCGGAATGCCGCCGCCCAGGACGCCCATGCCCTGCGGCTCAACCGCCTCCTGCCGCCCCATGAACCCAATAGGCTGGCGGAGGCCGAGGTGGCCGCGATCGAGAAACGGATACCGGCTACGGCGCCTGTTGGCCGGTGATCTGCCCCCTTCGGCCAACTGTTCCACGGCCAACGCCCGACAATGGTCCACCCGACAATGGTCCTACTTTCCCCTCCACTCCATAACGTATAGAATCACCCGCTGAATTTGAACCGGGATCTCTGCCCTCAGCCGGAGCATCAATGAAACGTGAAAAAATTGCCTGGACTCTCAGCGTGCTGCTGATCGCCATCCTGGCCTTCCAGTTGCCGCGCGGCCTGGCCCAGCGCGACAACGACTATGCCTTCGTCCGCACTCTGGTGGACATTCACCGCCAGGTGGTCAACAACTACGTCGAACCCATCGACGAACCGAAGCTGGAAAACGGCGCCATCGACGGCATGCTCAACCAGCTCGACCCTTACAGCGTCTACGTGCCACCGCAGAAGCAGAAGGACTTCGATCAGATGCTCGACGGCGCCTTCGAGGGCGTCGGCATCCAGCTCAACCAGCTCGACGACGGCCGCATCGAAGTCGTGACCCCCATCGACGGCAGCCCCGCCTTCAAAGCCGGTGTCCAGGCCGGAGATATCGTCCTCAAGGTCAACAGCGAAACCATCGAAGGTCTGCGCCTGGCGGACGTCATCGGCAAGATCAAGGGTCCGCTGGGCTCCGAGGTCAACCTGCGCGTCAGGCACGACAACGGCGAGGAAGCCGACCTGAAAATGTCCCGCCAGGAAGTGGTCGTCCCCACCATCAAAGGCCACAGCCGCAAGCCCGACAATTCCTGGGATTATTACGTCTGCGACGACCCCAAAATCGCCTACATACGCATCACCCAATTCACGCCCGACACCTACGACAACCTCCGCAAGCCCCTGGAGGACTTGCTTAAGAACGGTATGCGCGGCCTCATCCTCGATTTGCGCTGGAACCCCGGCGGACGCCTGGACCAGGCCATCAAGATCGTCAACCTCTTCGTCAGCCAGGGCACCATCGTCAAAACCAAGGGCCGCAATCGCGCCGAGGTCATCGAAAAAGCGACCGCGGCCGACACCCTGCCCAGGTTCCCCATGATCGTCCTGGTCAACGAGCACAGCGCCAGCGCTTCCGAGATCGTCGCCGGCAGCCTTATGGACAACCACCGCGCCGTGGTCGTGGGCACGCGCAGCTACGGCAAAGGCTCGGTGCAGGAACTGATTCCCCTGGAAGGCAACAGCGGCGAACTGAAACTCACGGTCGCCTACTACTACCTGCCCAGCGGCCGGCTAGTACATCGCAAGAAGGGAGCCACCGACTGGGGCGTCGAGCCGCAGATCTTGGTCCCCATGGACGAGGCCACTGAACGCAAGGTCTTCCAGGAACGCTACGACGATGAATTGCTCAAACGACCGCGTCCCAAGTCCATGACGCGCCTGACCGCGACCCAAGCCGCCGCCACCCAGCCCATCGATACCCAGCTTCAGCAGGCCCTCAACTCCATGCTGACTTTCATCATCCTGGGCGACAACCCCGTCTCCCCCGCGCCTGCCGCCACCGCCCCCGCCATCGTCATCGCCCCAGCGACCCAGGAAGCACCGGCGACCTCAGCCCCTTAATCGTTAAAGTTTTGTATTGCCTGTTGTATATTGATCGTAATCTTCACCATTGGCCCATGCCTCTAATCCTCGGCATCGAATCGACCTGTGACGAGACGGCGGCGGCCGTCGTCGCCGATGGCGTCAGCGTACGCAGCAGCGTCATCGCCAGCCAGATCGAACTGCATGCCCGCTATCGTGGCGTGGTTCCGGAGATCGCCAGCCGGGCCCACATCGAAAACATCCTCCCCGTCCTGCGCCAAGCGATTGACAATGCCCATGTCGCTCTGGACAACCTCGACGCCATCGCCGTCGCCCATCGGCCGGGCCTGATCGGCTCGCTTCTCATCGGCGTCACCGCCGCCAAGGCCTTGGCTTGGGCCACCGGCAAGCCGCTTATCGCCGTCGATCACGTCCACGCCCACATGTACAGCGTCTTCCTGGCCCCTGGCCCTACGCCCCCGGGCCCCGGTTCGTTTCCCGCCATCGGGATGGTCTGCTCCGGCGGTCACACCGCCCTCTACCTCCTCAATTCTCTGGCCCAGATCATCCTGATCGGGGCCACCATCGACGATGCCGTGGGCGAAGCCTACGACAAAGTCGCCTCCATCCTGGGTCTGGGCTATCCCGGCGGCCCCATCATCGACCGCCTGGCCGCTGAAGGATCGGCCACCGCGATCAAATTTCCCCGCAGCATGTTGGGCCGCGAATCCCTGGATTTTTCTTTCAGCGGCCTGAAAACCGCCGTTCTCTATCACGTGCGCGGCTTCCAGGGCCGCCAGCGCGATCCCCGAACTTTATCGGCGCAGGAGTTGCGCGACGTCGCCGCTTCGTTCCAGGCCGCCTGCGTTGACGTGCTGGTCAAAAAACTTCGCCGGGCCGTGCGCGCCACTGGCGCCAGGTCCGTGCTCGTCGGCGGCGGCGTTTCCGCCAACAGCGGCTTGCGAGGCGCCCTGGCCGGATTTGACGTGCCGGTCCTGTTCCCCGCTGCCGCCTACTGCACCGATAACGCCGCCATGACCGCCGGCCTGGGCGATTTGTATTTCCGCCAGGGCACATTCAGTCCCCTGGACTTGGAGGCCATCCCGCATAGCCAATTTGTGCGGGCTCAGATACAATCCATCCTGTGAATCCCCAACAGATCCAGAGCCTCCTTCGTGATGTCGCCGCCGGGAACCTGCCGGTCGAAGAAGCCATGGTCCGCTTGCGCCGGCTGCCATTCGAACAACTGCCCTTCGCCACGCTCGATCACCACCGAGCCCTTCGCTGCGGACATCCGGAAGTGATCTTCTGTCCTGGCAAGACCCCGGAGCAGGTGGTCGAGATCGCGCGCCACCTGGCGGACCACGAGGCCTGCATCCTGGCCACGCGGGCTTCGTCCCCGCAGATCGCGGCCCTGCGCCAAGCCTTCGAGGCCGGCGGGCGTATGGAAGTGGCGACGGCCGGAGGTACGATCCTCCTCAACGCCAAGACCCCCGCCGCCACTCCGCTGGCCGGCCTGGCCTCCGGCCAGCCGCACGCGGCCCTGGTGTCCGCCGGAACCGCCGATCTGCCCGTTGCCGAGGAAGCAGCCATGACCTTCCGATCCATGGGGGTTGCCACCGCCCGCCTCAACGATGTCGGCGTCAGCGGCCTGCATCGCCTGCTGGGCCAGCTTGAGATCCTGCAGGACGCATGTGCCATCGTTGTCATCGCCGGCATGGAGGGAGCTCTGCCCAGCGTCGTCGGCGGCCTGGTGGCTTGTCCGGTTTACGCCGTCCCCACCAGCATCGGCTACGGGGCCAGCCTGGGCGGCTTGGCCGCTCTCCTGGGCATGCTCAACAGTTGTTCCGCCAACGTCTCGGTAGTCAACATCGACAACGGCTTCGGCGCCGCCTTCAGCGCCTCCCTGGTCTGCCAGCAAGTGGCGGCCGCGACCGGGCCAAGACCGGCAATGCCCAAATGAAGCCAGTCCGCCCACCATCATCGCCTGCCGCCGGCGTGCGAACAATCGGCCCTTCACCCCACCCCGAGTACGGGGCGAGGGTGAAAGAACGAGCTGGAACCAGCCTACCGAACCCACCGACGAAACTCTTCGCTGCGCGTCTGCGCATCTCTGCATCCACGCGTCAGTCTCTGCCGGCGACCTGCGACCTTCCCCCCTTGCCCCCCCGTGCCGCCCAAGGCCATAAAGGCCTCTTCGGCCGGTTGCTTATTGTCGGCGGCAGCCCAGGCATGATCGGCGCCCCAGCATTCACCGGCGCCGCCGCCTTCCGTATGGGCGCCGGCTTGGTCCAGGTGGCAGCGCCACGGCATATCCTGACGGCAATCCTTACCATCACTCCGGAAATGACCGGCCTGGGCCTGGCCAAGTCCGCCTCCGACAAAGCTCTTATGCAAGCCGCCGCTGCCGCCGATGCCCTGGTGATCGGTCCGGGCTTGGGCCAATCCGCCCTGGCCCGCCATTGCCTCCGCCAGCTTATGCGCCTCGACAAACCCGCGGTTCTGGACGCCGACGCCCTGAATCTTCTGGCCCATTACCGCCGCTGGCCCGGAGATCTCCGGCTTAAAGCCGTCCTCACCCCCCATCCCGGAGAAATGGCCCGCCTGGCCAGACTCCTGGGCCGCGACAGCGTCCCCGCCGACAATTCCGGCCGCATTCACCTGGCCCAGATCGCCGCCCGCGCCTTCCGCCAAATAATCGTCCTCAAGGGCCACCGCACCGTCGTCGCCGACGGTCGCAAGTACTACGTCAATGAGACCGGCGACAGCACCCTTTCCAAAGCCGGCGCCGGCGACATCCTCAGCGGCATGCTCGGCTGCCTCCTGGCCCAGGGGCTGGACCGTTTCGACGCCGCGGTGCTGGCCGTCCACCTCCACGGCCGTACCGGCGAAATCGCCGGTTCCCTCCACACCCGCCGCGGCGCTAGCGCCGGCGACATCATCAATGCCATCCCCCAAGCCACCGCGGAAGCAACCTAGACTAGCCGCCAACCCCTCGCCCCGGTTAGAATCCCCGCCATGATCTACCGAATCGATGTGCGCGTTGCGGAGATGGGCTCCCAAGAGCCGGCAAGCAAGGATCCTGTCGGGGAGGCGCTGCGCCACCAGATCGCCGAATTTGGAACACAACTGGGACCAATATCCACCGGCCGCATATTTTTGATCGATTCGGAGGCTAGCCCAGAACAGATGCAGCGCGTGGCGGCCCAACTGTTGGCTGATCCGATAGTGGAAACGGCACAACTCGTCGCCGAGGCGGCCGATGACAGCGGAGTAAGCCGGATCGAGATCCACCTCAAGCCGGGGGTGATGGACCCGGTGGCGGCATCGACGGAAATGGCCATGCGCGACATGGGGCTGAAGGTGAAGGAAGTGCGCACAGGACGGGCCTACGTCATTCAGGGACATGTGCCGCGCCAGGAACTGCAGCGCATAGCCGGACGGGTGCTGGCCAATGGAGTTATCGAATCGGTCCACTTCGATATGTTCCGGCCCGTTAAGTTTCCGGCGGCGCGGGAAGAGACTTTCCAGCTGCGCACGGTAGCCCTGCGGGAACTGTCGGAGGAGCAACTACAGAAACTTAGCCGCGAGGGGCATTTGTTTCTTTCGGCAGCGGAAATGCAGGCGGTGCAGGAATACTTCCGCGGCCAGAAACGCGAGCCGACCGACGTCGAACTGGAAACTATCGCCCAGACTTGGAGCGAACACTGCGTTCACAAGACCCTCAAGAGCGCCGTTACCCTCGAGGTGACCGACGAAGATGGCGCGGTGGTCGACAAGCGGCACTATGGAAACCTGATAAAAGACACCATCTTTAAAAGCACTATGGACCTGACCAACGGCGGCACAGATAGGAGCTTCTGTCTGAGCGTTTTTGGGGATAATTCCGGGGTGGTGGCTTTCGATGAGCAGGACGCCGTCTGCTTCAAGGTGGAAACCCACAACCATCCCAGCGCCATCGAACCCTATGGCGGCAGCGCCACGGGCATCGGCGGGGTCATCCGGGATATCTTGGGAACCGGGTTAGGGGCCAAGCCGGTGGCCAACACTGACGTATTCTGCGTGGCTTATCCCCAGGGACCCCAGGCGGATGGAACCCTGCCCAAGGGGGTCATCCACCCCAAACGCATATTGCAGCAGGTGGTGGCCGGGGTGCGGGATTATGGCAACCGCATGGGGATTCCCACCATCAACGGGGCGGTCTATTTCGACGACCGCTACCTGGGCAATCCTCTGGTCTTCTGCGGGTGCGTGGGTTTGATCCCGCGCAACCTGGTCGCCAAGGCTTCGCGGCCGGGAGATGCGATCGTGGTCATGGGCGGGCGAACTGGACGCGACGGCATCCATGGGGCCACGTTCTCCAGCGCCGAGCTGACCGACACCCATGCCGATGAGTTCTCGCACGCGGTGCAGATCGGCAACGCCATCGCCGAGAAAAAAGTAACCGACGTGATCCTCCAGGCACGCGACCGGGGGCTGTTTACCGCCGTGACGGATTGCGGCGCGGGCGGGCTCTCCAGCGCCGTCGGGGAAATGGGCGAGACTATTGGAGCGGTGGTGGAATTGGACCGCGTGCCCTTGAAATACGCAGGACTGCGCTACGACGAAATATGGATCAGCGAAGCCCAGGAACGCATGGTGCTGGCGGTGCCGCCGGAGAAGGTGGAGGAGTTGCTGAAACTCAGCGCCGGGGAAGATGTGGAAAGCACGGTGATCGGGACATTCGGCAGCGAAGAAGCCGGAGCGGCCCAGTTGGTGCTGAATTACCGCGGACAGCGGGTTGGCAAGGTGGCCATGGAATTCCTGCACGGCGGCATTCCCAGGCCGATGCGGCGGGCCACGGTCCAGCAGAAGCCGCGACCGCTGCCAGCCCCGCTGGCGATGCGCATCGGGGGCCTGGACGCCGCGACCAGCGTCGCGGACAGGCTATTGGCAGTGCTGGCCCACCCCAATGTGGCCAGCAAACACTGGATCATCAGGCAATACGATCACGAGGTGCAGGGCGGATCGGTGGTTAAGCCGTTGACCGGCCCGCGACAGGTGGGACCCAGCGATGCGGCGGTACTGCGGCCCAAGCTGGGCAGCGAACGTGGCGTGGCCATCGGCTGCGGCATGGCCCCTTACGTGGATGATCCCTATCGCATGGCCATCGCGGCCATCGACGAGGCAATACGCAACGTGGTGGCGGTGGGCGCCGATCCCCAGAGCATAGCCCTGCTGGACAACTTCTGCTGGCCCAGCGTCGATGACGAGAAGACCATGGGGACGCTGGTGCGGGCCTGCGAAGCCTGCTATGACGCGGCCCAGGCCTATGGGACGCCGTTCATCTCCGGCAAGGACTCGCTGCATAACCAGTTTACCGACAGCCAGAGCGGGCAGGTAATCCGCATTCCCAACACTCTGCTTATCAGTGCTATGGCGGTCGTGCGCGATGTGCGCAAGTGCATTACCATGGACCTGAAACGGGCCGGGCATCGGCTGGGTTTCGTGCGGCAACTGGAGGTGGCGCCGGAACTGGCGGAACTGGCGGCCACGCACAAGCTGATGGCCCAGGCCATTGCCGCCGGGCATATCGCCTCGTGCCATGACGTGAGCGACGGCGGGCCGCTGGTGGCGGCGGCGGAGATGTGCATCGCCTCGGGACTGGGGCTGGATATCAAACTCCAGGAACCGGCCATGTTCCGGGAAACGCAGGGATGCTACCTGATCGAGTTCGATGCCGAGCACGGGGATGCCCTGCGGCAGCTTTTCAGCTCGCTGCGGCTGTCATTGGAGGACGCCGGAGCGGTAATTGTGGCCCCGCGCCTCATTGTCAGCAACGGGCGTCAGCAGGTCTGCGACCTGACGGTCAAGGCCATGACGACGGCCTGGAGAGGAACCCTGGATTGGTGAACAAAGACCCTTGAGCTATGCCGCTCCATGTGGTATAATTTTATATAACTTAATGGAGAATCCCATGCCTACCGAGGTCAAAGTCAAGAAATGGGGCAGTTCCATTGGCGTGCTGATTCCCAGCCAATTCGCCAAGATGCGACATATCGAAACGGGTTCGGTGGTGGACCTTGAGTCGCTCCAGGTCGTCAAACCCAAGCGGCGCCGCTACACAATCGGCGAACTTGTCGCCGGCTACAAGCCTCAACACCGCCACGGCCAGTGGAATTTAGGCGCCCCCGTCGGCAAGGAAGTCTGGTAGGTCAACACAAGAACAATCAATGACCCGCCTTTTTCACATTCCCGACCGTGGCGATCTTGTGCATCTCAATCTCAGCCCCTCGGCCGGGCGGGAACTTACTGGCCTCCACTATTGTCTGGTCCTGAGCGCCAAGTCCTACAACCATGCCAGCGGCCTGGCCGTGTGCGTGGCGATCACCTCCCGCATCCGCGGCGGCCCCTTCGAGGTGCTTTTGCCAAGGGGAATTCTTCCGCCTAAGGCCCGCGCGGGCGACGTCGATTCGGTAATCCTGGCCGACGCGCTCCGCCAGGTGGACTTCCGCGAGCGCTCGATGGAACCTGTCGCCAAGTGCCCTCGAGAGATACTTGATGAGGTTACGATGCGGACCTTGGCTGTCGTCGACCCGACGGCTGAATTCTAACCGCCCTGGCGCGGGTCGCCACTGCGGTCGAGTTCCAGGGCGATCTTGTAGCCCAGCAGGCGGCTCTTCATCCAGCGGATGGCCAGGAGATCGCGGAAGCTCTTGAAGAGGCGATTCCAGACGCCGTACTTGCTTTCACCGTGCAGGCGGGGATTGTTGGTCACGGCAACCTCGGTAACACTGTAGCCTTCCATCTTGAGCAAGGTGGGGATGAAGCGGTGCAGGCCGCGATAGAGCTTGAGCTTATCGACGCACTCGCGCTTGAAGCAGCGGTAGGTGCAACCGGCGTCGGAAATCTGTTCATCGGAAAGCTTATTGCGAACCGCGTTGGCGATGCGGCTGGAGGCGACGCGGATGAGGCTGTCGCCCTGGCCGCGGGTGGCCACGCGCGTGCCACAGACGCAGTCCACCCCGGTTTCCAGGGCCTTGAGAAAAGCGGGGATGTCCCGAGGATCGTTCTGGAGGTCGGCATCCATGGTCATGACGTACTTGCCACGGGCGGCACGGAGGCCGGCATCGCTGGCGGCCGTCTCGCCGCAGTTGAAGGCGAATTTCACGCCGCGCACGCGCGAGTCCTTGGCCACCAACGACTCGATGACCTTCCAGCTATCGTCCTTGCTGCCATCATCAACCAGGATCAATTCTGCGGCGATGTTCGCCGGGTCGATGACCTTGACGATGGCCTCGTGCAATAGAGGCAGGTTGTCGGCTTCATTGTAGACGGGAACGCAAATGCTAAGTATGGGTTTCATGGGATTCCTTATTGGGAAATAGCCCCGCCGACGGCCGCAAGACTCTGGAGTTTCTTACGCTTGTGGATCAGCATCAGGTTGCGGATGTAAGGCACGATCTGCGGCCCGTTGCCCAGCAGGCCAACCAGGTTGCGCAAATTCATGAAATAGACGAAGAGCATCACCACGCCGACGATGCTCAGCCACCAGAAATAGACCGGAACCTCGCTCTGCTGCTTACGCTCGCTGTGCAGCCACTGCAGGAAGAAGCGGCTGCCAAAGACAAAGTTGCCGATGAGACCAAAGGTGAACCAGAACCAGCCTTCCCAATGCTTGTCGGCAAGGGCCTCGATCTGTTCCACCATCACAGCAATGGAATCCTGGTTGACCGATGTCTGAGTAACGACCAAGTGTCTGTCAACCACCGAGATGGCGCCGGCCCCGCCCCGGCCCTGCCAGCTCCCGGAATCCACGCCGGAGGTGATGAGCTTGATAATCGCCGCCTGACGCTGCTTTGCCTGTTCGGAAGGGCCGTGGGACAGGAAATCCATCATGCCGCGCGGCAGTATGTCACTTACGTTGTAGGTGCGCGTGACCATCGCCGAGCCATGGCCCGGGGCGCCGTTGCCGCCGCTATCCGGCTGATTAGAGGCCGGCAACGACACAACCTGGCCGCGTAAGCGCGGCACAATCGAGGCGACCATCACTACGGCAAAACCGGCCCAGATGGCCATGGCGAGATACTTTTTCACTGGTTAATCCTCTTGGTTGAAAAACCGCGCTGATAGCGTCATATCGCCGTCGGTCTGCCGAACTGGCAACGCGGGCAAGACCGTATCATTAACCACCGCGCATGACAGAACGCCAGCCTTGAACAGTGTCTAAAAGCCTAGACAGTATTATCGGACGCAATTGCCTTGCGGCGTGAGCAATACGCGCGTCGCCGGGAAGCCTTTGGCGTGATCATCAGCGAGCAAGAAACTCCTTGATCGCTGAAGCCACGGTCTTGACCTCTTCCTCGGTCAGGGCCGGGAACATCGGCAGGCTGAGGATGCGCTTCACATAGTCCTCGGTCTTGGGCAGAGGAAGTTGGTTGCCATACAACTCGGTGATCGCCGGTTGCTGATGGTTGGGAACCGGGTAGTGAACGCCGGTTTCGACACCCTTTTCTTTGAGGAACTTGCCCAGCGACTCGCGGATGTCGTTGCTCTTGAGGCGGATGACGAACATGTGGTAGACGCTTTCGGTCTCGCCAGCCTTATCCACCGGCGGCAACACGATGCCCGCGACGTCGGCCAGTTCCCGGCGATACCAGTCAGCGGCGCGCCGGCGGCCGGCATTGAGTTCATCGAGCACCTTAAGCTGCTCCCGCCCCACCGCGCCCTGGATCTCGTTGAACCGCAGATTGAATCCCACCTTTTCGTGCAGGTATTTGTCCTTGCGGCCATGGTTGCGCAGCATGGTAACCTTGCGGGCGATTTCCGGATCCTTGGTGGCGATGGCCCCGCCGTCGCCGTAAACGGTCAGGTTCTTGGAGGGATAGAAGCTGAATGCCGCATGTTCCGTGAAGCTTCCGGCCCGTTTGCCGTGCCATTTGGCGCCGTGGCTCTGGGCGCAATCCTCGATAATCCAGAGGTTGTGCTCCTTGGCCAGTTTCATGAAGGCGTCGAGGTTGACCGGGCGCCCGTAGAGATGAACGGGCAGGATGCCGACGGTCCGGCGGGTGATGCGGGACCGGGCATCGACAGGGTCGATGGTGTAAGTGTCATCGATGTCACAAAAAACCGGGCGAGCCCCGGCGTGAATCATAGGTTCGATGCTGGGGAAAGCGGTGAGGGAAGGAACGAGGATCTCATCGCCGGGTTTGAGACCCTGGGCCAGATGGAGCAGATGGACGGCGGCGGTCCATGAACTGGACAGGACGACGTGGGGCACCCCGAAGTAAGCGGCCAGTTCCTTTTCGAATTCCTTGCATTCGGGACCGAGGATGTAATTGCCGCCCTTGACGACATCGATAATACGGCGATCAATCAATTCGCTGTGATACACGCGAGAAAGCGGAATTTTTCCTGCCATGAGCGAGTCCTCGGTAATAAAGTCCTTGGAACGGTCGAGGGGCCCGGCGATCCGTGGCCCGAAAAGCCATTAATACTCGACTTAAGGCGTTTTTTCAAACTTGATGGGCGGCGGGCGGATACGTAAGACATGCGTCCAAGCCTTAAAAGCAGGCGCGGCCGGACGGCGGCGTTGAACATTGATTGTCACCCCCGGTTGCGGCATGTCCACGTCAACTTCTTCCCTCGCCTCCACCCTTGCCCTCACACCCCTTTCTCTGGTACGCCTCCACCAGCATGTCCACATGATGTTCCTGAGACAACTCCGGGCGCAAGGCCAGGCAGTTGGCCCTCATTTGTTTACGCAGGTCGGGATCGAGCAGTTTGGCCATTTGGTTGCAGAGCGCGTCGATATTGGCGTGGTCGGCAATAATATAGCCGTGACGGCCGTCGCGCATGATTTCGCAGGCGCCGTTGGCCGCAGTGCTGATTACCGGCAGCCCCATGGCCAAGGATTCCAGAACCACCAGGCTGCAGGGGTCGTGACTGGTGGGAAGAACAAAGAAATCGGCGGCTTGATAGAAGGCGCAGGGGTCGGCGGTAGGACCGGCGAAGAGAACCTCACGGTCGGGCTTGCCGTAGAAGCGGGCCAGCAGACCGAATTCGCCGGGAGATTCCTTGCCGACAACCACCAACAGAAGATGCGGGTCGTCGATGCGGGCCCAGGCGAGTATGGCCTGCCGCAACCCTTTGCGGTGATAGTCCTGGGCGATCATCAACGCCACTATGCGATCATCGCTAATGTTGTATTGTTGGCGCAGCACGCGGCCGGCGCCGGGCCGGGAAGCGGGGTCGAATCTGCGCAAATCCACGCCGTTGAAGAGCTTGACCAGACGGTCTTCCTTGATGGGGAAATGCTGGCCCACTATGGACTTAATGTGCTCGGAAAGGCACAGGACCAGAGGCGCATCCGCGCCGGATAATAGTTGTCGCTCAACCCTGGCAAAACAGCGCCGGCGGGGATTGAAGCGATTGGAAGCACGGGAAACCAGGCGGGCGATCAATCCCGTATGCTTGAGGTGCCCGTTGGCCATCGCCTCGGCGGCCAGACCGGCGTGGGGGTGATAGACGTCGCAGCGGCGCACGGGGAGCATGGCATGGACGATATCATAACCATCGCCGGCCTGAGCCAGGTGGGCATCAAGGGAATCGAGAAACCGCAGATAGCGCCGGGTGCGAGTAAGGCCATCGGCGTCGAGGCCGACTTGTCTAACCGGCAAGTCGAAGCCCTCGGCAAACGTCGCCGCCAGCAGGCTGACTTCGTGGCCACGGCCCACAAGAGCGCGGGCAATATCTATGGTATAGCGCTCGGCGCCGCCGCGGGCGGAATCGGCGTGGAGGATGACGAGGGCGATGCGCACAGTATGGGAAAGCTACGGGCAGAGCCGGCAAAAGTCACGCGCCAAGACCGACGTGAGGTGCAAAAGCCGGCACGGCAACACGGTGCACGACTGGCGATCTTATTTCTTGTCAATACGCCGCCGAGCCTTGAAAAAATCGGAAAGCATGGCCGAGCACGGGCCGGGAAGAATGCCGTCGATCACTTCGACACGATGATTGAGCCTGGAATCTTCGCAGAGTTGGTAGAGCGTCCGCACGGCGCCGGCCTTGGGATCGGGACAGCCGTAGATGAGCCGGCCGATGCGGGCGTTGACCGTGGCCCCGGCACACATCGGACATGGTTCAAGAGTAACGGCAAGGGTGCAATGATTCATCCGCCAATCGCCAACGACCACCGCCGCTTGACGGATGGCTATGACCTCGGCGTGGGCGGTGGGGTCGCGGTCGATGATACGCCGGTTATAGCCACGCCCGATGATGCGACCGGATATTTCGTCCAGAACCACGCATCCGATAGGCACTTCGTCCCGAGCCAGGGCCTCGGCGGCCTGCTCCAGGGCTTGACGCATCAAGGCCTCGGCGGCCGCCCTATTCTGCAGATAATCTGTCAGGGGAGCCGTCATGTGTCAAATGCCGCCTTTCATCTCTGCGACCATGATCCACCCCGAACGCGGCAATCCCGATCGATAGTAAACGATCAACTCTACGCCGCCTGCGGATGCGGGCTGGGGGTGGGCAATGTCCCTGGCCAGACGCCGCAGGGTCTGCATGGCGATGGGAAATTTGGCAAGGTTGGCCACCTGGAAGCGCACCGGCATGTTGTCGGGATAACGGTTAAGGATAATGGCCACCTCCAGTTGATTGGCCAAGGTAGCGCCGTAATGTTCCCCGCGGGTGCCGCCGGCGATGTGCATCAAGAGCATGATGTAAACCGTCACCGCGGCCAGAGCGGCGCCCTGGAGAGCCAGAAGGGCGGCAATCCAGGAAGACCATCGCGCGGATGATTTTACCAAAGCATCAGCACTGAGCCAGGCCAAGAGAGCGTACACCGCCCAGGTGGCATTGTAATGATGGGGATCGGCCTCGATACGGCTGCAACCATCCAGGATGATCTGCCCGATGAACGCCGCCAGGCCAAGCAGCGCCATATGGTCGGCCGCCGAGGCGGCCGATGGACGGCGGAGCAAACGCACGCTGCGCACGACCGCAATGATCATGCCCGCCCATACCAGAGGAAAAGCCAGAAGAGTCAGGCGCTGGACGCTCTGGAGGCCGGCCCCGATCGCAGGCCCCGCCAGATCCTGCCAAGCGCTGCCCAGGAAATGATGCAACCCCGCGGCACTGAGCAGGCGTGGCGACAGCAACGGGAATATCCATCCCGCCGGGCCCGCCAGAGGCGTTGACGATGGATAATGAAGTTGGCGCCAATAACCCCATGGCAGGAGCACACAGACCATGGCGATGGCCAGAACCGCCCATTTTTGCCCAAGCAGGGCCCGTGGACGCAAGAGCAACACATGGAGGGCCAACGGAGCGACCAGGGCAATGGCCGTGGGATGGATCAGGAACATCGTCACCGCGGCGATCAAAGCTACCAACAATCCGCCATCGTGCCGCCGGCCCTGGGCATCGGACCGGTCGCGGGACAGAAAATCGGCGTAACCGGCCAGCAACAGCGCGCACAGGGGTATGTTGAACGTTTTGCCCGACAACAAACGGCTGTCGACCCAGAGATACGGGGACAAGAGAATGACCACCGCAAACCACCGCCATAGTTTCAGGGAACGGCCAAGCCAAACCATGGCCAGGGCCGTACCGCCGGCCACCAGTGCCGCCCGCATGGCCACCAGTACCATGGGATGGTGGGTAATCAGCAGCATCGCCTGGCAGACCCATACGGCCGCCGGACCGTAATGCAGATGGCTGGACCAGGGCAGACCAATGCCAGCCAGGCGGTGGACGGCGTTGGCATCCAGGGCTGCGCCAATCAGGGATGGCTCATCGTTGACCCATGGCACATCGCCAGGAAAGACGAAAGAAAGCACGCAGACACCAGCCAGGGCAGCGGCGTACCAGATGGAAACGCGCGGCGGCGAGTTAGCATGCTCTCTAGTTAGTCGCGTGCGTCCATTCATGATAGAACTCAGAAACCGACGAATACCTCATATCCCTGTCCAAGCTTGTTGCTTTCCGTGCGATGCGGAAAAGTGATTCCGAAGCTTCCCAGGTTGTTATTGATCGATCCGTTTGGCCGCCAAGCAGACAAAACGCAGTTGCGCCCATATTGAACACATTGGTCTTCCCGTCTATCGGTGAACCCAGGACAAATTCCTCCGGAGACATGAATCTTGATGATCCCCACAATCGGCCCATTCGATTGAAAAAAGGCTTCCTCTGATAGTAGTCTATATCGCAGATCATCACTTTGTTGGATGTAAAATCATACAGAATGCTGCCATCATAGAAATCAACGGCGACATATCCATGGGCTTCGATGTGAACATGAAAAGAAAATATCTGCTTGAGAATGGCTACGCGCAAGTCTGCCGGCAGTTTCCTGAACCTGTAGAAGGGCGAAGACGGATTCGTATACTTGTGCGGCGGTGGATAGGCCCAATGAGGATGAAGGGTTTCTCCATCGAACCAATCGAAAACCAGTGAATACCCATCCGCGGTGGAAAACGCGTCAGTCATGGTTATCAACGTGTCATGACGTAAATGGCTGTACACGCCCCGAGCCTGCATTAGTCTTGCGATGGCCTGCGATGCCTCTCCGGTATATTGGGTGGTTATTGCCCCGGCGTACTTCACGAATTGTCTTTTTCCGCCCCGGCTGAGCCCGAAACAGATATTCCCGGAATCCTGTTGATCGAAAACGCAGAAGACTTGCCCGAGTTCATTGAGCCAGGAAAAATCATGCGGCTCCTTCAGCTTGAAATAGACTCCATTGATCGCCATTTCGTGGGTATTGGATGTCATCCTAGATCTACCATCCGCGCTTGGCTTGGAAAATTATCGCCGACTGGCGTCCTGGGCATGATTATAAGCCCTGCATCCATCATCGACTCCTGGTTCCGGCAAGGGCATCTGCCAAATACTCCGCATCGTCCGCGCAATCGTCCTGCTTCGCCGGCTACCTGTCAATCAACGAAGAGCATCTCGAGCCGAGGCTTATCATCTGCCGTAGCACTGATCATCCGGCCATCGCCACGCACTACCGCGACGGGGTCAGGATTGGTATTCTAACGCACGCTATAGTTGCCAACCGGCGTTGGCGGCGCAGTTGCACAGCGGATGTGCATAGACACAATAGCTGCTTGATCGCCGGTGCCGCTGGCGGCGATGCACCAACCCTGGCGGCGGGATTGTGCCCAGAAGGTCGATGTACATGCCATGAAGACGGCTCCCCTGAACATCTTTCAGCGCTTGGTGCGTCACTGGGATACGGTGCACCCTTACAACGCCGCTCAGGTGCTCAAAATCCGCGGCCCGGGCAACCACCTCCAGGTACAGCAGGCCTGGCACGACACACTGGCGGCACTGGGGCTGGGGCCGGTATGCATCACCGGCCGCCGTTACCGCTATGAATCGGTTAATGGCGACGTCGCCGAACATGCCGTGTCGGCCTTGAACGGCCAGACGAACTTGGAGAGCTACCTGACCGGTGAATTGAACCGCCGATTCACGTCCGGCGAACTGCCCATGCGGCCCTTCATGCTGCAACGCGATGGATACTATTACCTGGGGCTGGTCTACCAGCACTGGATCGCCGACAGCGTGTCCATCCGGCTGCTGCTGAAGGAATGGTTCTTACGGCTGTACGACCACTCGGAGTCGCGGCGGCTTCCGGTGATAATCCCGCAGGGCGGATATTGGAAATTTTTTGGACCGCATCGTTCGCGCTGGCGGCTGGGAGAACAGATACTGACGTTCTTGCGGGCCAACACGCAATTCCGACGCGTGCGTAAGTTGCAAACTCTGGGCTCCACAGATTTCAGCATGCAGTTCGCCCTGCACCGGGTACCGGCGGGACTTATCCAACGCCTGCTGCGCGCCGCCCGCGCCCAGGGGGCAACGCTTAATGACCTTTTCGTGGCGGCCATGGCCCGGGTGTGCGACAAGCATCTGCCCTTCCGATATTCGCCGCAGCGCCAGGATATGGCTCTGGGTTTGATCGTTGATTTGCGGGCTCGCAGCGCCGCCTGCCTTCATGATGCCTTCGGGCTGTTTCTCGGATTCGTCAGCGTGATATGCCGCCGCCGCGACCTGTACCAGTGGCCGCGGCTGGTCAAGGCCATCGCCGCCCAGACCAAAAAACAAAAACATACGGATGAAGCGCGGGCCAGTGTGGTGTGGATGTGCGCCGCCCTGGCCGCCAGCCGTTTCGTGCCCAAACGGAAGACCTTCCGCTTCTACCGCAAGCACATGCCCCTGGCTGGCGGGATTTCCAATGTGAACCTCAATACCTGCTGGGCCCACCGCTATCACCCCGACCCGCTTATGGAATATATCCGCGTCTCCCCAACCGGGCCGATGGTGCCGCTGGTGTTCACCACCACCACCCTGGGCGAGGACTTCCATTTTGGCCTGACTTACCGCCGGTCCTTGATTGCCGACCAGACAGCGCAGATGATAGCCGGAGAATTTGTACAGCATCTGCAGGAATTAGCGGATAGCAGACACGAGCCAGGACATAGGATTCAGGAATAGAAAATTTTTTGGAGATAATATGGCCAAACAGTACAACGCGCCGCCGGTGATGACTATTGATGCGAAAAAAAACTATACCGCCCAGATCGAGACGACTCTGGGCAAGATACAGGTTGAGTTGTATCCCAAGGATGCCCCCGGACATGTGAACTCGTTCGCCTTTCTCGCCAAGGAAGGGTTCTACGCCGGAGCGATCTTCCACCGGGTTATCCCCGGTTTCATGATCCAAGGCGGCGATCCCACCGGGACAGGCATGGGCGGACCGGGCTACCAACTCAAGGCCGAATTCAACAGCCGCAAGCACGTTCGCGGCGTGCTCTCCATGGCCCGGAGCAGCGATCCCCATTCGGCCGGCAGCCAGTTTTTCATCATGCATGCCGACTCGCCCCATCTCGACGGCCAATACACCGCCTTCGGCAAGGTGACCAGCGGACTGGAAGTCGTAGACAAGATCGCCGGACTCCCAAAGGGTCCCAACGATCGGCCCGTGAATCCGCCGGCGATCGTGTCGGTGACGATTACCGAAGTATAGGGAACAAGCTGCGGGGGGATCAGGCTGTAGTCTGTGGCAATAGATGGCGGACAATCTCTATGGTTTTGTGGCCTTGCCTGCCCCCAGGCAGCTACATCTGTACGCCGATAATAGTCGCCTCGAAGGCTACGCTGCCATTGACCAACCCCTGTGTGCGAACGGATATGCGGCCGTGACGGTGCCACACCTGTTCGGCCAGGACGTACATGCGACAACCGGGAGATACCGGAAGTCGAAAGCGCACATCATCAAGGCCACCGAAGCCTATGAAACCTGTCCAGCCGATGAACTTGCAGGCATAGAATGACGAGACCTGCGCGGCACACTCGATCATGAGCACGCCCGGCAGAAGCGGCCGGCCGGGAATGTGGCCCTTCACCCAGAATTCGTCCGCGCCAACGTCTTTGAAACCAATCAGACGGTCGTGCTCAGGATCGGTGTAAACTATTCCATTCAAATGTTCCATATCGCCGCGTTGCGGATTGCACTGGCGTATGGCTTCCTGATCGAAAACGATCGCGCCAAGATCAATACCGGCGATGTCGAAAATCAATTGGGGCGGCATAAGAAATATGACTGCCAGCGCACGTCGCAATCATCCGCGGGCGCCGGCGAAAAGACGCGGATGAGGCACCGCGGCCTGACGGCCGCGGACAAAGAGCACCCATCAAGCCCTACGCGGGCTCGGCGGGACGCGCTTCGAGGATCTTCTTGCGAACGTCCTGGGCGGCGGCCTTGATCTCCTGCATCGTCTTGCGCACGCGGGTCCCGGCGGCCTTATTCCCGCCGCTGGCCTTATTCACATCCTCTTCAACTTCAGCAATCAGACGCTTGAGTGTATCAAATTCCTGCATAATAATTCCTTCACCTGGCTGGATTTACATCAATCCGCATATCGGAAATGACGAGAAATAATGTACTTCCACGACAAGGGGGTGTCAATCGCCGCCCAGCGCCGCTTGAGCAGAAGTTGGCCCGGCACAACCCTGGAAGAAGGCAAGATGCCCATTGGTGGCGGTCATCTCCGCTGCCGCCTCTCGAACTCTGATCTCCTGTTCTTGTAGTCTCTTGTCTTTCCCTGGTTCTACGCCGTGGAATGCTGGGAGAACTGGTGATAAAGCTGGGCGTACTTGCCGCCGACCGCGACCAACTGGCTGTGGGTTCCGCGTTCGATGATGCGCCCGGCGTCGATGACCAGAATGCAGTTGGCGCGCATGATGGTGCTGAGCCTGTGGGCCACGATGAAGGTAGTACGCTGGGCCAGAAGCTTTTCCAGGGCATGCTGGACGACCAGTTCGGTCGCGGTATCGACGGAACTGGTGGCCTCATCGAGCATGAAAATGCGGGAATCGGCCAGGAAGGCGCGGGTGAAACAGACCAACTGGCGCTGGCCCAGCGAGAGGCTGGCGCCACGCTCGCCGACTTGGGTCTGAAAACCGTCCTTGAGGGACATAATGACACCCAGGGCCCCGATATCCCTGGCGGCGTCGATAACCTGCTGATCGGCGGCGTCCGGGCGTGCGTAGCGGATGTTCTCCATAACCGTGCCGGCAAACAGGAAGTTGACCTGAAGAACCAGGCCGGTCTGGCGGTTGAGGGTCACGCCGATGACCTGGCGGATATCGTGGCCATCGACCAGCACCTGGCCCTTCTGTGGCTGGTAGAAGCGGGCAATCAGGGAAATGATGCTGCTCTTGCCACTGCCCGTGGCCCCGACCAAGGCCACCATCTGCCCCGGCTCGGCGACGAAGCTGATATCGTGCAGCACCGGCCGCACCGGGTTGTAACCGAAAGTCACGTTCTCAAATTCGACGCGACCGGCGACCTTGGGCAGCGGGCGGGCATTAGGCAGGTCGTCGACTTCTGGCCGTGTATCCAGCAGGGCAAAAATCCGCTCCGCTCCGGCCATGGCCATCATCAACTGGTTGGAGAAGTTTCCGAAATTGACTATCGGGTTCATGAACCAATCCCAGTACAGGTACGAAGCGACTACCGCGCCTATGCCCTTGGGAACACGGCCGGTGACAATCAGGTAGCCGCCGAAGCAAAGGATGATGACCCGCCCCACAAAGCGAATCAGTTCCAGCAGCGGTTGGAAGACGCCGTTGATCCGCGCGGCGCGGACGTTGTTGAGAGTATTGGCCTCCTGGAGGACATTGAACGTCGAAAGGTTGGGCTCCTGGCGGTTGAATGCCGTAACCACGCGCATGCCACTGATGTTTTCCGCCAGGTTGGTGCTGACGCGCGTCCAGTGCTCGCGGATGCGCTGGTAGGCGAAACCTACGGCCCGGCGGTAGCGGGTGTTGAGCGTGTAGAGGATCGGACCCATCCAGGCGACCGCCAGAAACAAACGCCAATCCGTGGCGCAGAGCATGATGGCGGCGACGATCACCGGAATGAGGAAATTGGCTATCACCTGCTGGAAACCCCAGACGTTGACCTCGCGCAGGCCGTTGATGTCGCTGGTGCAGCGACTGATGATGCGGCCCAGTTTGGTGCGGTCGTAGAAGCTCATGGAAAGCTTCTGCAGGTGGGCGAAAATGCGCTTGCGCAGGTCGAACTGCACGGTTTCGCCGGCTCTGGTCATAAGTAGAATGTTGGCGCGTTGCAGTAGCAGGGCCACGCCCAGCGTCCCACCCCAGGCCAGCACGATGCCCACCACATGCCTGATGGCGGCGTCCTGCCCGGCGGCCCGGGCGGATGCTTCCAGGCCCGTGAATGCGGCCACATAATTGATGATGTGCTGCATGTAGCGCGGCGACATCATCTCCAGCACTACCATGGTCATGCCCAGCAGCACTCCCATTACATACTTGCGCTGGTAGGGACGCAGCACCCCCAGAAGACGGCGCACCAGCGGCCAGGCAATGGGCCGGTACTGCACCTCCTCATCGTCGCTCTGGAGTTCGCCCAGGCGCTGGGCCAGGGTCTTCTTGCGCCGGCGAAATGGAAAGGCCATGGTCACAGCGCCTCCAGGACTTCCTGAGCGCCGGCGGTCGCCTGACCCTGGTCGTTCACCCGGCGCATGTGAGACGGATCCTCGCCCGCTGCGACCGGCGCATCGTCGGCGGACAACTGAGCGGCGGCGATCTGCCGGTAGTGGCCGTCCTGCTCCATCAACTGCGCGTGGGTGCCGATCTGGGTCACGCGGCCATTTTCCAGCACCAGCACCATATCGGCGCGTTTCACCGTGCTGATGCGGTGGGCGATCAGCAGCGTCGTTCGCTCGAACATGACCGCCTTCATGCCGCGGCGAATGAGGTCTTCGGTTTCGGGATCGACTGCGGCGGTGGCATCGTCCAGAACCAGGATGCGCGGGTCGAAGAAAATGGCGCGGGCAATGGCCAGACGCTGCCGCTGGCCGCCGGAGAGGCTGGCCCCGCGCTCGCCGACCATGGTGTCGTATCCCTTAGGCAGTTGCTCGATGAACTCGTGGGCCTGGGCCAGGCGGCTGGCGGCCTCGATCTCCCCGCCGCTGACCCGGGGCCGTCCGTAGGCGATGTTGGCGCCGATGGTGTCGCTGAACAGATTGGTTTCCTGAAAGACGAACGCCACCTTGGTGCGCAGGCTAGAGAGGGCAATATCGCGTATGTCCATTCCATCGATGCAAATGCGGCCTTGCTGCGGGTCGTAAAAACGCGGCACCAGATTAACCAGCGTGGTCTTGCCGGCGCCGGTGGGACCGACGATGGCCACCACCGAACCGCCCTTGATACGCACATTGATGTCGCGCAACACCGGTTTGGACGCGTCATAGCCGAACGTGACGTTTTCAAAGAGTATTTCCCCCGGACCCACCGGCAGCGGGCGGGCATCGGGTTTTTCGGGCACGGCCGGCGGCGCCATCAACACCTCGTAGAGCCTGCGGGCCGATACGATGGCATTCTGATACTGCTCGCTGATGGCCGCCACCTGCTGCAGACGCCCCAGGATGGCGCCCATCGCCGAACCTAGGATGATGAAGTCGCCAACATTGAGCTTGCCGCGGATGATGAAACAGGCCACCAGCAGAAACAGCGACAGGTGCGAAACCGTGGCGATGGCGCGGATCACCGGCGTGAAATTGGCAAAAAGACGGATACGGCGGATGACGCGGGCGAAAAAATCGTCGCAGTTGGCGTTGTACCTGGCGATCTCCTGGTCGGCCGTGGCGAAAGCCTTGACCACATGCACCCCAGCGATGTTTTCCGTTATGATGCTGACGTTGCGGTCCTCGGCTTCCATGACCGCCTTAGAAGCCGGCTGCACCTTGCGGCTGAACCGGAGAATGTAGAGCGTCCAGAACGGCAGCGGCACCAGCGACAACGCGGCGACCGTGGAATTGCGGTACAGCAACAGGGCCATGTATCCGCCGACGATGAGGACGATGTCCAGGCTGGTAAGGACGGCGGTATTGATGAAGGTGCGGACGTTTTGCAGGTCGGTAAGCGCCCGGTTGATGAGCTGGCCGGTGGAGACGACATCGTGGAAGGCAAATCCGACGCGCTGGAGCTTGTCGTAAACGCTTTCGCGTATGTAGTAGACCATGGTCATGCTCAGGCGCACGTTGGCCACCTCGCGGACATAACGCAGCGCCAGCAGGGTAATGGTCAGGGCGGCCAGGATGGCCAAAGCCCAGCGCAGCGACGCGGCGTCGGCGTGGCCCGAGCCGATCCAAGCCACAAACCCGTCTCTGACGCTGGCCGAGCCGATGCGCAAGCCCTTAATACGATTGAGCACTTCGCCGACCTGATTGGTCAGGAGTACTTCCGTGCCGCAGGAGAAGACCAGGTACAGGCAAGCCAGCCAGCACAGCAATTTGACCGGCCTGATGAAGGAAAACATCCAGAAGGCGAGTTGCCGATTGGTGACCGCGGCCACGCTGGGGTCGTGAATGTTCAGCAGAGGAGGCAGGTTGTGACCGGCATCGCTCCGGCTTGGCGCGGCGGGAGAAATGGAAATCGACGGCCCGGCGACCGATGTGTCAGTGGACGCGTCGCTAACTTGGGCGTGGCGCTCGGATTCGGGGGCTGAGGCCTGGACCCCGGAACAGTCCACCTCCGTGGGTTCCTTCTTGTCGGAACCGGTGCGGCCACTCGCAGTCGTGACGGAAACAGAAACGGAAGTCTTCAATACCACGCTAGGGAAACCAGATTTCAGTGGATCAAGTTAGTCAGGCCAACCCAACAGGGTGCAAACGCTACCGCAATCGTTCGCCGCGTCAAGCATGGCACGCACAGAAACATTGATCTGGCTGTGACAATTAGGAGCAAGAATCTTTGCGCGTCATCGAATTAAAGTTGGCCAGAGGTGGTGAAAGACGGAAACTCACGGCGTATGGATAGCCGGCAACTTGCGGTGATGCCGAGACTTGCGCTTAGCGGCATCCGTCAGATGGCTTGATCGTATGGCCTTAAGCGAATTAAAAATGTCCGGCAAGCAATCATTTCAGCAGCTTTAAGATGGTGCGGGTGGCGGAACACTTGCCTTGAGATTAATAAGTAACCGCAAGAAAAGAGGCTAACATGGCACACTCACAGACTATCAGTAATT
>Ga0316229_1000340_pt1 | contig 67387 bp, 120 predicted proteins | sample TBH18023metaG_FD_206011 | JGI IMG/M metagenome (GOLD analysis project Ga0316229, IMG submission 206011) | Freshwater microbial communities from Trout Bog Lake, Wisconsin, USA - TBH18023 | ecosystem: Environmental > Aquatic > Freshwater > Lake > Hypolimnion/Profundal zone | place: USA: Wisconsin... | reverse complement strand
CGTCGATCAGCTCACCGCGCACGGTCCGCTAAACTGCGCGCCGGGCTCGGTGTGCGATGCATCGGGCCTGAGCGTCGGAGGCTCCCCACTCGGCGGGGGCATCATCAAATCGGTGCTGACGCGCCTCACGCCGGCACAGGTGGCCGACGCGCGATCGGGCGCTGCCACAATGGACCTGGCACCGACGATCAACGCGGTGCTCAATTCCTGCATGCCCGGACTGCCGGCGCCGACTATCGAGTTCCCGGCCGGCACATATGGCGTGGCCAGCGAGATCGTTGCGCAGACCTGCGCTGTCAACGTCGTGCTTGATGCCGGCGCCACCATCAAGCAGATCGGCGGCTTCGCGGCCGGCGTTCAGATGCGAGGCGTCATTCACTTCAAGGGGGCCGCGTCCGGATCAACACTGACCGGCTCAGGCACCATCGACGGCAACCGAGCGGCGCTCGTCTCGAGCTACCTGGCCCTGCCGAAGTCGCAGCAGTCGAATGGCCTCTATGTGATGTCGTCCGAGTGGGACTGCGTCGTCGCAGAAGCCGCTGACGATGTGCGGATCGAGGGCATCACGGCCCGCAACTGCATGAGCTTCGGCGTCTCCTACGCCGCCGGCCGCCGCGGTCGCGTGACCAACGTCAAGATCCTCGATACCAGCGCGGCAACAAATTTCCAGGTCATTGACGGCGCAGTCATCGGCGACATCACGGAAACCAACATCGGGAATGTAGTCGATGGCACGGCCATCCCGTGGTTTTCCTACGCCAACATTTTCTCGGATCTCAAGAATAGCCACATCTACAATGTCGCGCTGAACGGTTACACGCTGCTGGCCCGCGATGGCACCTCGGCGGCGCCCGGCCAGCGCATCGGCGATCCCTACGGCGGCGCCTTTATGGGCATTCGCCTGAATGGGAGCACGGTTCGTGGCCTCGCCGCGAGTGGCAATGACTTCTCTGACGGTCGGGCCACCCCCGCTGGCTGGGGCTTCTCATGCGAGAACTGCATCGACGTCTCAGCATCCGACATCACGATCAAGGGGTTCTACTGGGGCGCATCGCTCAAGGGAGCGAGGCGGTTTAGCCTGAACGGTGCGGTCCTCGACGGCCAGTACAACACCGCTTCAGTCAGCGGAGCGTCCAGCGCCACTGCATTGTGGATCCAGCCCTCTGGCCAGCTCAGAGAGAACCCGGGGCTGTCCTCGGCCTTCGACCACTACAATGCAGAGCCGTCGGCGGACGTCTCGATCGGCAATGTGGTGGCGACGCGCTCCAACGTCGGCTTCACGGCGTATAGCGGTGGCTTCAGCGCCTCCAATCTGCGCGCGGTCGGCAACGAGGATGCGGGCATTCAGTTCTGGGCCAACGCGCGGTCCGACAGCTACCCCAGCGGGGCAAAATTCCCGGTCCGCGATATCCAGATGGCAGGGATCACCTCCGCATACAATGGCGGAGCCGGCATCCTGGTTGCCGACGGCGTGGATGTCCGGTGGTCCGGCCTCGATGTCCGGAACAATGGTCAGAGCGTCGCGGTGACCAACCACGCCGAAGGCATCGTCGCTACGGCTGGTTTTGGCGGGGACAAGAAGCGCCTTTTCTTTAACGGATGGTCTTCCGTCGACGACCAAGCCGAGCCTATCGCGGCGAAGCTGTCGTTCGTCCCTGGGGCGAGTGTCGGGAACGCGTTTGAGCTGATCGCCTCGAACAGCGCCCAGTTGCACATCGGTCAGCAGATCAAGGTCATCGGCGCCGGATCGCCGGGCGACAACACGGTGCGGATCACGGACTTGACCGATGATCGGGTGACCGTGCGGACCGCCGGTGCGATGACGTTCAACGATGCGGCCTGCCGAGCGTCCCTCGCGGGCACGATCACCATGTCCGCCAACACCAACCTGCTCACTGGGTCCGCGACCTCGTTCACGAGCGCGATCACCGGACCAGCCTATCTTCTCGCGGGTGGCCAGTATCTGAAGGTCGGCGGCGTCATCGACGACACGCACCTTCAGATGGACACGCAGGCCGGCGCTGCGCTCACGGGGGCCTCGGCTCAACTCGTGCAGTGCGGGGTCCAGGGGATCCCTTCTCAGTCAGTCGGTGTCTCTATTCCCGCGGATCCGAACATCGCGGACGTCAGTCTCGGACCGCCGTCGAGCTATCGCGCCGTCGGCAATGTGAACCAGCAAATCAGCCTCGCGCCGGCTTCTCAGTACAACGACCTGACTTCCTACACCCCGACCTTCACGGCCGTGGACGGCTCGGGCGTCACGTTGGCTGGGGGTGCTAAGTACAAGCTCGACGGCAAAACATTGCTCATCTGGGGCTACGTCCAGGTAAGCTACACTGGGGCGCCCTACGCCGTACGGTTTACCCTGCCTAGCGGGCTGATCACATCCGGTGGCATGACGCTTACCGGATACAACGCGGACCTGAACGTGCCGCAGTTTGTGTTCGGAAACACCACCAACACCATGACTATTCAGCCGTTTCCGGGCGGGTCATTGGGCACGGCATCGGGGCAGTACCTCCAGTTTAACGGCTCCATGCAGGTCCAGTAGCCCATGGCCATCACCGCCAGCAGCCCCGACGCGCTGAGCCCACGCTGAACCACCCCCTCAACGCCTTCCTCTCTCATCCTGCACGCCGGGAGCTGACGCATGCCTGTGGCCACGACCGACCCGCGCGTCACTGCGGTAGGCCCCGGTGCTTTCCTCGACGCAGAGGCTTGGGTCTTTACGGTGACGTTCAACGACCCCGGCACGAACAACCCGATCGACCTGACTGGGTCCCGCCTGTTCGTGACCTTCGCCATACAGGGACCTGCCGGGCAGATCGCCATCCAGACTTGTGACAGCGCCGCGAGTGATGGCTCCCTCGTCATCGCACCCGGCACTGGCGGCCAAGCGACGTTCTCAGCTTATCCAGAGGCCCGGACATGGAAGGCCCCCCGACTGGGGTTGGCGTTATCGCTCGCCGCTGTCGTCGAAGGCGATGTCTATCGGCAAGTCGCAGGCGGTGAGCCGGTCGCTTTGACCAGCCTGCGGTTGCTCGTCAAGCCGACGACGGGCGCCCCCACCGGCCGTTATGCCCCGCCGAGCCCGGTGCTTTCTGCGCTGCTCCTGTCCTCGATCTCCGCAGACGCGGGCGCGCTTTTCTCGGCGACGATCATCGGCAAGACCGCCGGCTCGACCATCACCGCTACGTCAAACGACGGCATGACGCTCAGCGTCACCGGCTCCACGATCTCCGGCCGGTTCATGAACGCGGGTACGCCGACAGTCACCCTGACTGAAACGCTCGCCGGGGCGACGGGATCGCCTAAGCAGACGACTGTCCAGATCAGCGTCGCCGCTACCGTGATCGCGTCGGCAGCTATTGCCGCGGGACAGCCCGTCGTCGTCCTCGCCGTGCCCCCTGGGGCGCAGCCAGCATCTTCGGTGGGCCTGTCCTCTGCCTACGTCGAGGGGCTCGCCACAAGTGCGGTCGCCTCAGGCTATCCGGTATCAATCCAGCGCGAAACCTTGGCGCTGCCCGATTGGACCGCTGTCGTCGGCACGGCGCAGCTCGCCATCGGCCGCGACTACTTCCTCGCGCTCAACGGCACGCTGTCGCTTCTCCCGGATGTCACGACGGGCCACTGCACCGTCAAGGTCGGCCGTGCGGTCAACGCCACGACGCTCATCCTCGATATCTCCCCGCCCTTCTTAAACTGAGGTAGCCATGCCCGTTGTCGTTCCCGTCGTGCGTGACGCGACCACCGGCCTCGTCCGCAACATTCAAGCGGGTGAGACCATGACCGTGTTCGCAGCTCTCGCCGACGTTCGGCAGGGCACGAGCGGCGAGGCTTCGGCGGCCATGACCGCTGGCATGCCGGTCATCATCAACAGTTCCAGCAAGCACGTTCGCGCTATCGCCACTTCGGTCGCGGCAGGCAAAGCGCTTGCCTTGGTGTTGGACCCTTCAATCCCGGCCAACGGAACCGGCAACTTCCTGTTCAACGGCATCCTGAGCCTGACCACCGCACAATGGGATGCCATCGCCGGCACGACTGGCGGCCTCACGCCTGGACAGGACTATTTCCTATCCGCGACCACGGCTGGAAACCTCACGGCGACCCCTCCGACTACGGCAGGATCCACCGTCATCACCAAGCTCGGCACGGCGCTGTCCGCGACTGATCTTGGTGTGGCGCCGCAGGCTCCTTTCCTGAACTGAGCTGAGGGCGGAATTTATGGGCGTCGTCACACCGATCACGCGCGACACGACCACCGGCAACCAGCGCAATACGCAGGCTGGCGAGTTCGTGGATGTCGCGTTCGGCGGTACAGGGGCGGGTAACGCCCCCGCTGCTCGCACGAACCTTGGCGCCGCCGCCAACGGTGCCAACTCCGACATCACCAGCCTCACCGGACTCACCACCGCGCTGTCTGTGGCGCAGGGCGGCACCGGCAACACCACCGGCGACGCGTCGGCGCTGAGCGTAACGGCGGCTGGCGGGACGGCGGCCCGTACGCATGCTGACCGAGCCGCTGACAAAGTGAGCGTCAAGGATTTCGGCGCGACGGGCGACGGTATCACGGATGACGGCCCTGCCTTCAAGAAAGCGCTGTCCTCAAATCGACACGTTCTGATCCCGGCAGGAGTGTACCTGATCGGCACGACGGTCGGAGCATCGGCGCTATCCGACCTTATAATCGAGCTGCTGGCGGGAGCGACCGTAAAACAAGCTCCCACGCTGGCGAGCAAGTGCCTCCAATTCAATAACTGCACCCGTGTGCGCCTGACTGGATCCGGGCGCGCGAGCTTGATCGACGTGTCAGCCGCTCCGAACAGTCAGGCGGGGCAGGCCAATGACGCCATCTACTTCTCAGGCGGCTCCAACTGCGAAGTAGATCATCTGCGCCTGTATGCCGGCGCTTCCTATGTGACGGCTGGCGGAGATAGCGGAGTCTTTGGCGCATGCGACGCCGTAAAGATCCATCATAATATCTTTGAGGGCTTCTCTGACGAAGGAGTATATATCAGCGGTCTCGGAAATGGAGATACAACGAACGGGCGCGGAGAAGTCTATAGCAACACGTTCATAAATTGCGCCAATGCGGGCGGAACTAAGCGACTTTACCAAAGCGTATCATGGCATGACAATGTAATCATCGGCGGGCAGAACGGGTTTTTCTCCGGCGAGGCCGATACCTCTAACCTGCCTGGGGTCCGAAATCTTTTCCTGAATAATCGATTTGAAGGGCTCACAGGCACCGCAATCACATCGAGAATTTCCCAGCTCGACCAAATTAGCGGTAATACCGGTTACAATTTGCAGGGAAACTTTATCTCGCTTGAAGGCACATCCGGAGCGCTGGTCAAGAACAACCGCCTGTTCATCGATCCCGCTGTCTACGTCAGCCCGAGCACGCAATACGGCGTCGTAGTCCAAGCGCGCACCTTCAACGGTATGACCTACAACAGTTCTGGCAATATCGTTCAGGACAACACCTTCTCCGGCGTCTACACGCCGATGCGCGAATTGGACGCGAACCAAACCAGCAACGCTTTTCTCAACAACGTCTATGCCGGCAACACTTCGACGCCGAGCGTACTAAGCGCTCGCAGCTACATCTCGGATCAGCAGATCCGGCGCTTGCAGGGCCTCGCGACCGGGTTTACCGGCGCGGAGAAAGTAGAAGCGCAAGCGTCGCTCAAATCGACCAACGGAAACACTAGTAACGTTTACACAATTACAATCGGCAATTCACGCTCAACTCGCGTTGAGGTGTCCGCTGTAGCCAACGGTTTGGGCGCCAATGCATTTGGACAGTCTGCGCGTGCGACATTTCGCCGGCCAAACGGCGGCGCCGTCACGCAGGTCGGTACGACAGAGTTTGGCGCGCCCCAGAATGATTTTGGAGCAACGCCCGGCATCAACATCATTGCGGACACCGCCAGTAACGTCATCCGTGTGCAGATTACAGGCGTAGCCGCCACGACGATGTATTGGGTGCTGAACATCACTTATACGATCGTTGCCATCGACACATGACCCCACCCGCTCCCCGCACACCAAGCCGGGAGCGGGTGATCTGACACCGGGCGTCTGATCGGCCGCCCCACCTTCTCGACACCGCTGAGGCCGCCCATGGCCCAATACCCCTCCACCAGCGCGCCCTTTAGCGTGCCTGTCATTCAGGTGCCTGCGCCTTCGCGCGCCAGTGTGACGGTGAATGCTGGTGTGCGGCCCGTCGTGGCTTCCGTAAGCATCCCCGGTCCGCCGGGACCGCCGTCACGGGAGATAGCCTCGCAGCCGGTGAGGACATCACCGTTCAGCCGACCGCAGCCCTTCCGAACGGCATCAACATTGCCTTCTCGTTCGTGAGCGCCACCAACACGGTCGCCATAGGCTTCACGTCGTCGGCGCTGATCTCACTGTCTCAGACGGTGAACTGGCGCGTGACTGCGCATCGGTAGAGCCGCCCGGCCGCCGCGCTTCTCAAGCATCAGGACCTCACATGCACCGCCTTTTTGCGGCGCTGGCGTTCGCCTGCGTCTACTCCCCCGCTATGGCCGCCAGCGACGGCACCGAGCCCGATCCGGTGCTCACGCCGGGGGCGGTGAGGACGACCGACATTCACGAGATCTGCGGCCACAGCACCCGCGAGTTCCGGCATGTTACGGTGACGGAGAAGATCGCGGCGCGGCGCGCCTACGGGATCCTCCCGCCGCGCGATGGTTGGTGTGCCGCCGGCAGGGGCTGCGACACGGAGATTGACCACCTCATCCCTTTGACGGCCGGCGGCGGCAACCCGCCGGGCTCAATCAAGAACCTCTGGCCGATGCGCGGCGACGGGCCGAACAACTACCACGTCAAAGATCGCTGTGAAGCTGCGGCTGGTCGGGCGCTCTGCGCCGGCAAGATCACCGTCCAGCAGGCGCAGGACATGTTCCGCACCGACTGGATCGGCCACTGCGCGACGTTCATGGGTGAGGCTGCTGGCCGATGACCGTCAAGACCATCGTCGATCTGTTCTCGACCAAATCTGCGGCCTTCGGCCCTCGGCTGATGCATGACCTCGGACTGACCGATATTCAGGCCGCTGGACTCCTAGGCAATCTGGGCCACGAGAGCGGCGGGTTCCGCTACCTCCAAGAGATCAAGCCTGTCGTGAAGGGCTCCCGGGGCGGGTGGGGGCTCGCCCAATGGACCGGCCCGCGTCGCCGCGCCATGGAGGCATGGTGCAAGGCCAACAAGCTGGATCCGGCATCTGACGCAGCCAACATCGGCTATCTGTACGTCGAGCTGCGCGGATCCGAAAAGGCGTCTCTGGCAGCCCTGAAGCGCGAGCACACCCTTGAGGGGGCGACGCACAGCTTCATGGTCAATTTTGAGCGGCCGGGTAAGCCGTTGCTCGCCAGCCGGCTCGTCTGGGCGAAGAAGGCTCTGCCGGCCATCAGGAAAGGCCTTGCGCAGCCTGCGGCTCCCATTGCGCCCGCAGAAGCCTCAACGCCGCCAGCGGCCTCCGTAGCCCCCGCAAAGCCCAAACCTGTCGCCGACAAGCACGCCGTTGAGCCAAAGAAGCCTGTCCCGGTCAAGAAGCGCGCCGCTCCCGTCGCGCACGTCATTCACCGGGCCAAGGCCAAGCGGTGAACATCGACCCGGACGATGATCCGGAGTTCCGCGCTGCGGTCCGGTCTCTGTACCTCCACCTCATCCTGGGATGCGTGATCCTGGTGGTGATGTGGTGCGTCGCGTTCTCGTATCTGGGGATCCCGCCATGACTGAGAAGCCAAAGAAGCGGCTGCCGCCTATGCCGAAGCTTCCGCCGCCAAAATACGGCGATAGCCTCGGCAAGCGGGCCGGCGGGTGGTTGTACGGACTGCTTACGGCTTGGAAGCGGTAGCGCGGTAGCGGTCGCCGATCTCACGAAGACGCTGGAGATCCTCTGCGATCTCGCGAGTCCGGGCATCAATAGCCGCCTGTTCGGCCTCCGATTTTTTTGGCTGAGCCGTGACCCTGACAGTGCCGTCGGGAGCGGGCCCCACTTCTACATCGTATTGATCCGCCAACTCTCCGAGAGTCGCCAACACACTCGACCTGATCGCATCGACATTCATCGGCGTCAGCGCGATAGGCCCGCGCCCCTCCCATAGGGCGGCAAGTTTTCGGGTGACGTGATCGGCGTCCAGCATCCGTCAATCCTAGCACGTCCCGAGCCGGCGGTCTCCGGCAATCCCTACATCGCGAGAACCACCATGCTTCCGAACATCGCTCGGGCGCTGGCGCTTGGCTGCGTCGGCGTCGGCCTCTCTGCGTGCAACCTGACGGCCAGCCAGGGCCAGATCAACGACGTCCTCAACGGCGGCGTGACTTCCCCGTCTGGCCTCTCCGGCATCGGCCTCTCGACCGCCCAGATCCAGAAGGTCACGGCGATCATCAATCAGGTCCGCACGGCCACCAAGACCGCCTGCGGCTACCTGCCGACCGTTACCTCAGTTCAAAACATCATCGTCGCGCTGAACCCGGACATCGCTTCCGTGAGCGTGCCGGTGACGAAGGTCGCGCAGATCGCCTGCACGGCGCTGAGCAACGCGGCTCCGACGTCCTACACGGCCGGTGAGGCGCCCGAGAAGGCAAAGAAGGCCCCCGCAAAGCCTGCCGAGCCGAAGGTCGGTGAGACCGTCACCAAGACGATCATCGTGAACGGCCAGCCGGTGCCCGTTACCGGCACTCGCACGCGGTGAGGGCGCCATGGCTCGCAAGTACCCATTCTCCCTGCCTCACAAGATCAGTGCCGGCGAGGGCGCGACCATCAGCATGGCGCTGAACATGAAGCCGGTTCACGACGCCCTGCCGCGCCTCAAGCCCGAACTCGTGGCGAAGCTCCAGGCGTGCAGCTTCTTCAATCACCCGACCTTCACCAAGGACGAGCTGGACAGCATTCCAGCCGACCTTTGGGACAAGCTCGCCCCCCATCTAGGCTGAGAGGAACCAATGCCGGATCAGACACCTACGACCAACAAGGTCGTCATCTCTCCGCAGCTCATCGCGATGGTCTGCCTCGTGATCAGCTTCGTGGCCGGCATCCTCGCCAGCCGTGGGCTCATCACCAAGGAGACGCTGGCCTATCTCGGCACGCCTGAGTTCCAGGCTGTCGTCGGCAGCATCCTGCTCGCGGGCGCTGGCCTGTGGGGGCTCATCAAGAACCGCCCGCACGGGATCATCCAGTCGGCAGCGGACCTTGATCAGGTCGATGCCGTCGTGACGAAACCGAAGACGGCCTCCGAGATCCCGCTGTCCAACGTGGTCCCGTCCGTCGCCGAGGCCGCGAAGCTCCCCGGCATTACGCAGGGATGATGCCCCCTCCAGCCCCGAAGGGCGCAGCCCCATGAGCAACAACAACGTCGGCATGACATCTCTGAACAAAACGCGCTCGACGGAGTGGCTTCTGGCTCTCTGCGCCCTCGGCTGGGGCTGGACAGTGCTTCAGCCGAACGCGCTCTTTCAGGAGCCGATGTACCGCCTCATGAGCGCGGTTTTCCGGGAGCCTACCTGGGGGTGCCTCGCAATCCTGATTGGAACGCTCCGATGCCTTGGCCTTGGCATCAACGGTCTCTGGCGACGCACGCCATTGATCCGTATGGCGGGCTCTATCGCGTCCGGGCTGCTCTGGCTGACGATCGCCTTCCTGATGTTCGTCTCGACCAGGGCGTTCGACGCGCCAATGCCGGCCGCCTGGGTCTATTACGTCATCTTCTTCGTGTTTGAGGGTTGGTGCGTGGCCGCTGCCGGCTACGACATCTTCAAGAACAGCTCGCTCAGCTACCGGGTGGTGTGATGGCGCCTGAGGCCACGGATATCTGGAGTTGGTTGCTTGCCTTACTCGGAACTGGAAGTGGAGGCGCGATTGCTCTCGCATTTTTCGGATGGCTGAAGGCCAAGGCTGAAAAGCCCTACATCGCCCCGCCGACTGTCGGCCCATCTGCCCTTGGCCAGATCGGCGGCATGGTCATGGGGCAGCAGGATCTCCGCGATCTGATTGAGGCTTTTCGCGCGATGGCAGCCTCACATGACCGCTGCACCCTGGCCCGAGAAGCCGAGATGGAGGTGCGTAAGAGGCTCGCGAAGGAGCGCCGGGAACACGAAGTCGACATGGCGGATCGCCGGCACGAGGAATGGCGGCAGAGTTCCGACCTTCTCCGCACGCTCTGCGACCGGCTCCGCGACATGAAGCTGACGACCTAGCCCCGACCCGCGCCTCTCCTGGCGCTTCACATCGCTGTCGTTCTACCCACCCGCCCGGCTTGCCGCGCGGGTTTCTTTTTGCCTGCACCGCTGCGGCTAAGCTCGCGCCAGCATCCTCTGCGCCAACTCGCGTTGGTCATCGTCAACGACGCCGGCCCGATCATTCTTCCGCATCCGCCAGCCGTGCGCGAAGGCGATCGAAGCCGTCTCGGGACAGGCCGCATCACGAGGCGCGAGGCCAGGGCGAGGTAGCCCTTCATCATGCCGGCTTCTTCCTCCGGCGTAGCGTTCAGCGGATCGAACGGCAGTTGGTTCGAGATCACTTTACCCTCCAGTTTCCAGCGCATCCGTCAGCGCCCTCGCACAGATCCTCGCGACCTCAACGCCTTACTCTGGCGACAGCCGGTTGGTCTGGATCCGGCGCTCTCGGTCGGCCGCGATGTAGCAGTAGAAGGCGACCTTCCCTTGGTGATCCACAACCTTCACCGCCTCCTCCAGAACGAGGATCTTGAGCGGGAGGACGAGGCCGAGCGAGTTCATTGCAGGCGCGTCGTCGTCGGATCCATCAATCCCAGCCGGATAGCCAAGGCCATCAGGTCCCCGTCTGAGACCGTCTCGCCGTTCACGAGCCACATGCTTAGATCGTCGCCCCAAGGCTTCACGTCATAGCCGGCCAGGATCAGAGCATCTGCGGCTTCTTGAATGGCGTCGTGGTCGTCGCTCATAAGGTGAAGGTAGCGGGGGCGGATCGCTCGGGGAAGGGAGGATGCCCCCTCCGCCCTGCTCAGGTCTCTGCAAGTGCGGCGGAAAGGACCTCGTCCTCGTTTAGCCGCTCGTTTGAGTTACCCATCTCCGGCCAGAACAGCACGACGGCGTGCGGCGTTTCAGCGGGCTTTTCTTCGATGGGTATTATGTTCCGCAGCGCAAGAAGCGCATGCGAAAGTTCAAGCCATGCGTTCTGCGAAACGAATTGGCTTTCCATCCCTCCGTTGGATGTGCTGTCAACCAACAAGTCCGCCTTGCGCACTACATCGAGGACCCGGGCATACGCCTCTGGGTTTAATTTATTGACGCAGTTCATGGGCTGTATGTGCTCCATCTGACATCGTTTCGGGGTCCCGCGAACAGTCGAAAAATGACCCCTTCCCACAATTTGCCCCACATTTCCTGCGGGCTGAACGGATGCCTCCAGCCGGGCCTTCACGCTCTTGCGCCGCCTCGGCGTTGTGGGCGGTTATGTGGGGTGCCGTTGCCCCACATTCCGAACCTCATCCGACAGAACAGCACTGCTCGCCCGCTCGTAGGCCCAAAGGACCGGTGCCCGATCCAGCTTGTCTGTGGCGCTCGTGAAGATCTGCGGCGGGTCGTCCTTGCTGAAGGTCCGTGCCAAGGCGTCGCGCACATCCCGCATGTCAGCTTCTAAGGCTGCATAGTCGGCCCGCAACCGCTCGTTCTCACCCTTTAGCTGCTCGATTTCCTCGCGCATGTACCCAACTGCCCTGCTCATCAAACCTCCTGCCATTTTTGAAGTGGGCGGATTTCCCCTCTGCCCTAGTAGTCCTCGCCGTCGTGACAGTATGGGACGTAGCCCATGGCAATCACGTCGGGATCGTTGGCGGGAAGCTCTGGCACCGATGTAACGCCGGCCGCCTCAAGCCGGCCGCCCCGGCATGATCTGAACCACCACTTGCCCCAAGGCAGCCACGCAATCGGATACATCGTCACCTCCTGTCCCGCCTGATGGCGGAGTTCCCGGAAGCCCACCCCTTCGCCCGTGCCGCTGACCGGAAGGTGATCAACCCCCGTCCCCGCCCTTCTCCTGCTGGGTTGTGGGAGGACATCACCGCTCTCCTTCTGCCTGAGTGGGGGCGAGCTTCCGGAAGCCATCCCAGAGCAAGCCGTGGATGCCGGCCTGCTGTCTGCGAGACTCGCCCTCAGTCGGCGGCCAGACCTGCTCCATCAGAACGACGGGATCGGTCCAGAAGCCGGCGACAGCCCACTTGATGCCGTGCTTGTCCTCGTAGATGTCGCCGGGCTGCATGGTGTGGATGTCGGATGCGACGGTCATGGCTAGCCCTCCTCGGTAGGAGCAGGGGAGGAGACCTCTGGCCGGATCTCGGTCCACCATGTGATGTGCAGTGCGGTTACCTCTGGCATGGTCTCGCGAACGATCCGCAAGTTATCCTCCTCGATCCGGCGGATGTCGGCCATGCTGAGCAGATCGGGGAGGGCGCCTTTGCTACTCAGGGTCACGGTGTTGCGGCCGACCCCCGTGTTACTGCCGGACTGCACCGAATAGGTGATGTAGAGCGTGCGCTCGCTCATCCTTCGGCTCCCTCTCTCGTCTCTTTCAGATCAGGAACGCTGGGATCGGAGAGGGCTTGCCGGACAGCCCGCAAGGCATGAGGGCGCAAGAGCGCGGGTGCGATCTCATCTGATCGGATGTGGTCCCGTGCGTCTTGGTCGACGGTGCGCAGGGCTTCTTCCAGCCTCTCCACGCGGGCGAGGGCGGCGGTCAGGGCAGCCTCAGCCTCAATCGCACGATGCAACCGGTCCATCTTCTCTCGATGGAGACGCAGGCTGTCATCTCGATAGTCATCGCGTTCGCGTTCTAGGTTCCCCGCGTGGACGAGGATGGCCGAAACGCAGCATCGAAGCATGCCAGACTTCAATACCACCGGGCCGTTTGTGAATGGGTGGGGCCGGATGTAATCAAGAGCTTCGTCGAATGTGTCAGCCATTTGCATGCTCCACGGCCACACAAGCTATGATCCTTCGGGCGGCTCTACGCGCCCGATGTGCCGCCTGCGATTTGTCAGAGCGGTCGCGCATTCGCTTGCAAGCTAAGCATTCGCGACGAGGATTTGTGCGCCTCCCTTGATAGAGGTTGTCGCCGCTCAGCGGATGCCCGCGTTTGCAATGAGTTTGGCTTGCTATCTTGAGGATGAGCGGGTTCTTTTCTGGGTACCGCTGCATCGCGTTACGGCCCTTTCTTGCCGAGTCCATCATGTTGTCGTGACGAGTCCCTAGAAACAAATGGTCCGGGCGAACGCAGGGTGGGTTATCGCATTTGTGGCAAACGCTCAGGTTCCCTGGATGGACGCCATAAATCAAATAATAAGCCACTCGATGCGCGAACCAATCCTTACCTTCATGTCGTACTCTTCCATACCCGAGAGGTGACTTTCCTCCCTGCCACTCCCAGCAGTCATCACTTCGCTTGACCTTGCTCCAGAACTTTTCAGCTACGTTCATGACTCGCCTCCAGCGCTTTCAGCCGGTGAGCTAGTTCGTCTCGTTCTCGAAGGGCGGAGTCGCGGGCGGCTTCAGCTTCGGCACGGAGTTGGTGAGGCGACTTCGCCCACACCTTCTGCACCGTGACGCAGTAGCGGTCGTCCGAATTGTCCCGCGCGTTGAGGTTCATCTCGACGTAGTTCTCGGCGCCGCTCTCCCGGAACCAGGCGGTCATTGCCAGAGCCAAGCGCTCGACCATCGGCCCGGCGACGGCCATATTGATCTCGCCGTTCTCCAGCCGCATGTGCTTGAGCGTCGGGTCGTTTAGCCGGTCAATTTCGTCCAGCGCTTCTTGTAGCTGCTCTCGGTGCGCCTCTCTCCCGGCCTCGGCGGCAGAGAGACGGGATAGGATCGCGGCGGTGAGGGCTAAACGAGCCTCTGCGGAGCGGCGAGGCTCCATTTGGCTCAGCGTGCCGTCTCCGACCCCGAGGCCGTGCGAGTAGGACGAGAAGACCAGCGCCTCAATCGCCGCAGCGATCTCCTCTTGCTTGATAGGGGTCATGACACGCTCGACGCTGAGCCCGGCTTACGCGGTCGCTCGCGCTTCAGTTCGCGCTCAATCAGGTCCCTGATCCACTCCCCGCGCTTGTTCGGATCGGTGATCGCGTCGATGCGCTTGAACGTCCCCTCGCGGAGGCGGATCGTCATCACGTCAGGGAATTTCTCTTTCGGCATGCGTGCGGCCGTATCCGATACCGGATCTGGCGTCACGCCTCGTAACCCTTGAGGTCTTTGTAACAGCGGATCATCGCCACCACGTCACCGTGAGCGAGGGCTATCTGCGCTCGGTCCAGCGAGTGCCGCATCATGTTGGCGGCCAACCCGCCCATGGGAACGCTCTCGTACCGCGGGATCAATTCACGAACTCGCGTCATCTCGCGAGGAAGCGCATCTCCAAGGGTATCTACGCTCTTGTGGTCCGTCATTTTCGTCCTCCAATCCGATACCGCTTGTTGCAAGCTATCCGATACCGGATTAGGCTGCAATACGGTATCGGATTGGAGGATTTCGAATGGCCGCCTTTACCCGTGGACCTTGGTTCGTCCACGACTTTACAGATCCAGCCATCGCTTCCATTCCGCGTCCGGCGGATGTGACTGTCTCCTGCGATCACCCGGCCACGATCACCGTGGCGTTCATGGGTAATGCGATGACGGCAACGCTGGAGGAGGCGAGAGCCAATGCCCGGCTGATCGCCGCCGCACCCGAACTTCTGACCGCACTTAAAGAGTTGGTCGAAGCCGTCTACGAGCACGGGACTTTCGTCCCAGACGGTCCGGTCGATCAGGCCAACCGAATTATCTTCAGAGCGGAAGGCAGTACCCCGCCTTAGCAACCCATGCCGAGCAGGAACGGCCGTAAGCTCGGGTAGCTCAAGGATTTACCGCGCAGCGGCGCGAAGCGTCCTTGAACTACCCGAGCGTCGGGCGATCATAAAAAGTACGGCTGCCAATCTCATCTACGGCTCCCACTCGCGCGGGCCAACGTATTTAACGGCACACCGAAGGTGCTCCCCTTGAGGGGATCTCGTTCAACGCATCTGCGTCGTTACCGCCTTTCGAACTGATCGAAGTTGAGGAAGGTAGTCATCACGTCAGGGACTGCGCTCTTGCTTACGGAGCCAGGGCGAACCTGCTCCAAGATGGGTATCCGCGAGTTGGTGTTCCAATCTGTTAGACGCAGCAGGCGGATGCCCCTGCAAGGTAAGACCCGGAACCAACCAACCCCTCGGTCCTTGACGGACACCTCCCGCCTCAACGGCGGAAGCTCGTGATCAAGCTACGGGCTGATCGTCCCAACGGAACGGCCGCATCTCGATCCACAGAATGTATAGGACCATCGCGATCTTGCGGGCAAGCGCAATGACCGCCTTGTAGTGCCCCTTCTTCTCCTTCAGTTCCTGCGCCCAAGTGTGCAGCCAGCACGGCCTCTTGTTCATCGCCAGGAACGCCTGGGCGCCTTCAAATAGGCTGGTGCGAAGCTCTTCGTCTCCAATTTTGGAGATCCGGCCCATGCGCTTCGTGTCGCCTGACTCCCACCGTCGCGGGGTCAATCCCACTGCCGCACCGACTGCCTTGGCGTTCCGGAACCGGGTCGGCAGGTCAATGGTGGTCTTGAACATCAGCGCCACAATGGGACCGACCCCAGGGCACGTGATCAGGATCTGACAGACGGGACAGGCTCTGACGATGGCCAACACCTGCCGGGTCAGGGTGTTCGCCTGTTCCCGCGCCGCCCGAGCCAAGGCCAGCATCGGCTCTACGGTCGCCATTAGCATGGCATCATGCTCGATGAGTTCACGGACGCGAGGTTCGAACTGCTTTCTCGTGACCTTGCCAAGCTTGAACCCGAAGTGACGAATGATCCCGCGGATGTGGGTCTCAGTGTCCCGCATCTTGGCGATGGCCAACTTGCGCGATGCGAGCAGCGCCCTCTGGCGCCTGCTCTCCTCCGTCTTCACGTAGACCTCGCGGTAGTGCTTCATCCGCATCATGCGGGCGATGCCATGCGCGTCAGACTTATCCGTCTTGTTGATCTTGTTCTTGAGGAAGTTCCGCGAGTCGGCCGAGTTGATGACGATGGCCGGATACCCGGCCTTCACGAGGCCGAAATAAATATACTCATGCATCATGCCCGACTCCAGGCCGACGCGTTTGTAGGTCAGCTTCTGCTCGTACAGCCAGAGCGCGATGGCTTCTGGCTCACTATCAATATCGCCCCTGCGAATAATTTTATCGTCTTCGTCAACGATACACACGGCGGTCTTCTTGAGACCGAGGTCGAGGCCGACATAGTACATTGCGCTGTCTCACCTGAACCTAAAATCGAGGCGGAATGCCCCATTTTAGGTCCGAAGGCGGCTGGGCGCGGTTCGGGCAACGCCGCCGACATCGCGTTCTCAAGGCCGAAAGCAAGCGATCTGCGTATTCCGCACCGTCAAGGTTCGAAAATTCTCGTGCGGCTCGCACACGAAAATTCGATCAGTCCATTTTCAGGAGGCACCGCTGTCCCGACCCCTATCATCCCATCTGTTAGTGCCTCGCCGGATGTGGCGGTTCGTTGATCCAAGGGGCCGCTCACTTAGCGTCGCCTCCCGTAGGATTTGGCGCGGCCGCAAGCATCGCTCGCCAAAGGCGTTCGAGCACCCATTCGCTTCCCGCGGCCTTGATCATCGCTTCCGTGGGTCGGGCGGGAACCAGCTTCCAGCCGGGTGCGGCAACAATGACTCCGGCGTCTTGAAGCGCGGCAATGACCTTGTCCGCGTAAGGATCGCAGCCGCAGACCGGCCAGTCGCAATCAGCAGGATCATTGCCACCGGCCGTACCTTGCTTGCGTGCCGCGCAATTCCACGAAGTCTTTGGAGGCACGACAGCACTTCCTGTAGTGGGCGGATCTGGACGTTCGTGATTTCTAACGGTGGGTTGGTGCCCATGCTTCATTTCAACGTCTTCCCCCAATTTCTGCCCGGATTGCAGCGGCTATCTCGCAAGCAACCTTGTTCTGGCGCTCGATGCGCTCTCGAACATTTTGCGGGGCGTCGTAAGGTCCTGTGACTTCGCATCTCCAGGCTTCGGCGATCTGAGCCGATCGCTCAAATGCCCGCTCTCCCTGATCTTGAGAGGCTTTTGCTGTGCGTAGTTCTCGGCGCTCCCAATAAAATTGTGTGAAGCCCCAACCGATTGCTATCCCAGATATCAGTATTAATGGATAGCCGATATCCATCTCAGTGCTCCATGATTAGAGCACCTGAGGTGCTCAGGTGTTGCCGCGGCTCTATGAAAACCACTACCGGCCGTAAGCTTTGGCGGCTCAAGGGCGAAGTCGCGCAGCGATGCGCAGCACCCTTGAACCGCCGGGGCGTCTCCTCGCTCATCGCTTCTCTCCTATTTGCGCAGAAAGGCTAGGCGGGGTCAGTCCTCGTCATCATCGGCGCTTTGCGCGTACCCAACGATGTCGCAAACGCCTTCGACAAAGGCGTAGGAACTCTCCACAACCCGGTCGCTCTGGTAGACGGTTTCCGGGCAGGTGATGGCCTGCTCCTTGATGTGATTGCGGCAGTAGGCCAGCAGCTTGAGGCCAAGATCCACGTCTTCCATCGCTTCTCTCCTATCTGTGGGGGAGGGGTTAGGCGGGGTCAGTCAAAGCCCAGGCCATGAAGCCGAGCCACGCGACGCACGGCACGATGATGCACAGCGCGCCGACGACGTTCGCGAGGATGCCGACCGCGGTAAGAATGGCGAGCAAAGCGCTCATCAGCACCACCCGCGAGCGACGGCGTACAGGATCCAGAGATCGCGCTGATTGGGGCCACCGACGCCGATGCCCATAGACGCCCACTCCGATGCGGCCTTGTGGACCTGGTAGTCCAGCCACGCGGCGCGGACGGCGCGGACGATCGGTAGACGCAGCGGCCAAGCGGCCTTCGGCGGGAGAGTCCAGCCGTGGCGCTCGCCGTCTTTTCGCCAAGCGTTGTCCTCGTCCATCTGCGAAATCTCGTCGGTCATCACTCTGCTCCGGGGTGAGCGGGGGTCGGCTCGCGTCGGCTATGGATGCCGTGCGGGTTGACCTTGAGCGGCGTGGCGATGGCAGCTGCCTCGCCTTTCTTTGTGAGGCCGACGCGAAGGTCGCCGCGCACCTCCAAGTGGCCGGTCGTGAGCAGACGCAGCCACGTTACCGGATCGAAGCCGAGCAGCCGGACGCCGCTGGCTACGATCTTTCCGTGCTTGTCGAGGACGCCTTCGCCGCCGTGAGCCTTGAGCTTCACTAGCGCGGACTGCTGCGGGTCGGTGACTTTCGGCATCGCTTCTCTCCTATCTGTGGGGAGGGGTTAGGCGCGACCGGGCTTGTGACCGGCCTTCTCGGCGTCCAGTTCGGCCCGCATGTGCGCGAGCCCTTTCTGTGTGATCCGCGGCTGCATGGCCTCCTGAAGCCGGCCGTCGGGGAAGCGGATCAGGACCGGCAACTCGACCATCAGCCCGGCCGCGATCACGTGCGGCTGGACGCGGTAGTTGTAGTCGTTGCCCTCGGCATCCTCGCCGCGGTCGTTCACGTCCACGATGAACGCCGACATCATGCCTCCTCCAGTCCGGGGATGCTCTTGCCGAGCTTCTTGGCGAGGTACTGAAGGCCCTTCGGCGTGACGTAGGTCTGATAGCGGGCCTTGTCGTCTACGACCGTCGCCTTGACCTCAAAGATCCCCATTGTGCGGTACTGCGCGCGGGGGACGAGCGACCCGCCTTGGTAGAAGAGGAACTGCTGCTTCAGCCAGCCGACGAACTTGTTGGGCGGCTCAATCAAGATCCGGCCGGCATTCTGGAGGCCGAAAAGGCCGTCCGCGTTCATGAAGCGATCGAAGAAGCCGGTCTTGGGCTTGTCGGCCTCGATCTTTGCCTGAAGCGTCAGTTCGCGCTCCGCGGAGGCGAGAAGCAGGGTGCGCAGCGATGCCGCGTCATTCAAGGCGGCCATCGGATCGGCCGCGCCATACCGTCCGGTCTTCCGGATCGTCGGCAGAACCTCCTCAAAGACCCAGCGTTCAAAGCGCTCGGCGGCCGGCAGGTTGCTCTTGACGATCAGCCGAAGCACATCAGGTTCGGAGAGAACGCGAACTTCCTGAACGCGGCCAAGGCTATCGGGGATGGGGTGCAGCTTTTGCACCCCACGGCAGTGCGACCGGATCGCTGTCGTTGCGTCTGCGTAACCCAGGCGCTCGGCCACATCCTTGCCGACGAGGTAAGGTTCGCCGTCAATCTGGACGACGCGAACCGGCGCGCCCTCGAAATTGAAGGGCGTCAGGCTGCCGTTCGTGCTATCGTTGCTCATCTGCGGCTCCTAGCCGTGGGTGACGGGATCGCCCTTGCGGGCGGCTTCGTGCGCGGCGGCGGGGGATGGGTCGCCAAACTGCACCCCCGTCGTCGTCTCCTTGCTTTCGGCTCCGAGTGCCGTCGCGAGGATCATGACGACCTCGCTATTCATCGATCGCAGGTTTGCTTTCGCCCGCTGTTCAAGCCGGGGGCGAAGCCCTGCCGGGAACCGCAGCATCAGCTTGTCGACATCATCGCTGGGATAGCGTGGGCGAGGCATGTTCTCTCCATAGCAAGCCGCTATGGAGTTCTACATATCGACTCGCCGCCGTGTCAAGCTCCATAGCGACGTGCTATGGCGCGCCCTCATGCGTAAACCTCGATCCGAGTACCCAAGCGAACAGGCCGACAAGTTCCTCGTCCGGCTGCCTGACGGCATGCGGGATTTGCTCGCCGAGGCGGCGAAGGCGAACAAGCGCAGCATGAACGCGGAAATCGTGGCGCGCCTTGAACGCACCCTTCGGCCGCCTGGGCTAGACACGCCTGCCGACCCTGCTGCCGTTCAGGACATGCGAGACGCGGCCAACAAGCTCTACGAAGCCCTTACGATGGCTCGCGCTGAAGGCGGCCGGATAACGCTGGAGGTGAAGGTCGAAGGCATCGCCGACGATGACATTGCCGATCGGATCGGCGGGCAGGCTTACGATGCCATCGCTAGCGACCCCGGAGAGGAGCCGGAGTGATTAAGCCTCTGGTTCGGTAACGACCTTCAGCCAAGGCCAGCCGGCGAACCGGTCGCCCTTGTGATTGAGGTGGGTGTAGCGCTTGAGGCTTTGCCAGGAGCGGTGGCCACTGACGGATGCGACGAGAGGCAGTGTGCGCCCCATCTCGAAAAGGCGTGTGATCCCTCCATGTCTGAGGTCATGGAAGTGGAGATCCTCAATGCCGAGGAATGCGCACGCTCGGGTGAACGAGGCCGACACCGCGTCCGTATTGAACGGGAAGATCCGCTCAGAGACGCGTGGCATGGCGAGAGCGATGGCCATGGCCTCCGGCGGCAGTTCACACCCCAGCAGCACCATCAAGCCGAGCCAAGCTTGTTCACGCATCGCCGGACTCCTCGGGGCTCTGCGCAAGAGGATCAGGCGCCGGAATGAACGTCTCGCCTGGGCATAGGTAGACGGTGAACCCGCGGTGCATGATGACCCGGCCGTAGGTGCCCGAGTTCGGATCGAAGCCCATCGGGAACATGCGGATGCTGCCGTCCGCTGAACGGAACCACTGGTTCTCACCGCGACCGTTCCCGATTGGCTGAGTGCTCGTGCCAGTCCTCTGCCATCGCATCGCCTCGGCGCCCTTCTCAGCCTCAAGGAGACGGGAGCGGAGTTGGGCGGCTTCCTGGGCCAGCTTCTCGACCTCGTTGGCGGCATCGCTCAGCAGCCCGCGGATCTGATCCAGGCTGTCGAAGCCGCACAGGCCTGCGACGGCGATCTCGTGCCGGATCTTTTTCGCGGTCTCGTTCTCAGGGACCTCGGCCTCTTCCCCGAAGCGGGCGTTGTCGGCGGTCCGGCGGGGTGCGGAGGAGGTCATAGTGATGCCTCCAGCATGGTGAGAATGGCGCGCCCGAGGCTGTACATGGCGATCGGCAGCATGAACCCGACGAAGGAACCGAGAGGCATCAGCATTAAGGCTGGCACGACGAAATCTATGGCGCGAGCCAGTCGGCTCTCACCAGTCCGGGTCGTCCAAGCATGGATTGCGAGAACGGCCGGAACGGCGACGGCGCTGACCGCACAGGCGATTGAAAGAGCCGCGGGGATGCTCATTCTGCCGCCTCCCCCTGAAGGGTGCGGAGCGCGGCGTCTGCGAGGTCAAGCGCCTCATCGAACGGCTCGCAGGCGTCCTCGGCGAAGCGAAGCTCGGCGATCTTCCGAAGCGTCTTCCAAGGATCCGCCTCCTCGACCGTCATGGCTCCGGTCTTGAGGGTGGGAGAAGACTGGGGGGAGGGTTCGGGCGTTGCCGACAAGTCGGCCGCGTGATCGTCCTTCGGACCGAGCCCTTCGGTCTCGGCGGCTTGCGCCGCTTCTCCCGCTAACGCTTTGTCGGCGATCTTCCCGATTGCTTCCAGTGCTTCTGCATCGGTCATGCCGCCGCGATTGGCAATATACTGATCTCTGATCTGGATCAGGGCCATCTTCAGCACGGCGATCTTGAAGGACTGCCGGGCGATATCTGCCGCCTGTTCAGGGCACTTACCATCGACTAGGAAGCGCTTGCGAAGCTCATCCTCCGGCATCGCCAGCGTGCGCTCAATGAAAGCGTCATCCGAGTTGGCGGCCGAGATGCTTGGCCAAGCGTTCAGGACGCCAGCGATGAAGGCAAACACGGCATCGTCGCACGCCGCTCGCTGGCCTGCGATGCTCTGACAAAGTCGGAATGGCCAATGATGCTTGTTCGTCGGATCGGTATCGATCTGGCGGATCTCATGACCGCCGCCGGTCCGAAGCGTGTGCCACGGGCCTTCCGGCATCAGTGCGAAAAGCCGGTTCAGCTCATCGAAATCCACCTCGTCGCGCGAAGGACACTCACCCGTAAGGGCCGAGACAACTTGTTGGCTCGGGCTCTGCTGAGTGGCCTGACCCTTTAGGGTCGCGCTAGACTTCTCCTCCCCTGACCCAGGGGCGAGAACGAGCTTCCCGGAACGGTGAGCGTTGACCAAGGCCGCGACGTACCGAGCGTTGGCCTGCCGTTCGCCATCGGTTGCCCAGTGCGTAACGCCGTCCTCAATGTCCTTCGTGTCGCGGGCTGTCAGGATCGTGCCCCAGACGGGGGTGTCGTGGCCGGGCGATGTGCCGGAGGCTGTGATCTGACCCGCTTCCTCGGCAGACCACTCGCCGCTCGTGGCCTTGGCACTCAGCCGTTCCAGTTCACCACCATCCCCATCCCCGCTTGAGGAGACGGGTGCAGCGGCGATCGCAGCAAGACACCGACGCACGGTGTCGACATCGGCGCAGATGAACAGTTGCCCGGCCTCAGAATTAAGGAATGTTCCGCCCTCGCCAGCCTGTAGCGAGTAGGGCATCGAGTCTCGATGTGTGGATTGAGCCGGGACAGCCACGGGCATCCGCGCGAGGTACTGGCGGATCCAGGCGTCGCGCTTGTCTTGATACTCCTGCTCTGATGCGGAACCTTCTTTGACAGCGTGGTCCCAGCCCTGCCCGTAGACGTCGCGCAGGACCTTCGTGAACGCTTCACCGGACGGAATGGTGGTCATGACGGACGGCTCCCGCTTCGAATGCACTCGGTTACGTACTCGGCGGCTGCCTGGGCCATCCGGTCGAAGGTCGCGCAGAACTGCGGCTGCTCGGCTCGCAGGTCGGCGAGGCACTGAGCGGCGTCCCGACCGGGCGGGCGCTTGAGGCCGATGGCGATCTCAGCGATCCGAAGGGTCAGTTCGGTGGCGTTGATCTCGGCGACGAAGATCGTCTTCCGGCGGGCCTCACCCATTGACCGCCTCCCCCGCAACCCCTGCGCTTTCTGTCGTGTCGGACGGAGCGGAGAGAAGCCGGGTGATCTCGGCAGGAAGAGCCGGCGGCGTCAGCTCAATCGCCTGCGGAGCGGCCCAGGGCTCGCCAGCGGTCGGCTCAGGTCCCCAGTCGACGACGACCTCGCCCGTGGCAAGGTAGTGGTCGCAGAGGCGCTTGAGGGTGGCGATGACGCGGTGGGCGGGGTAGCGCTTGACGCCGTATCGTTCGTCGTAGTGGCCAGGCGGATTAAAGAGCTTTTCGTAAAGCCGGGTCGGCAACCCGATTGCCTCAATCCCCTCGTATGGAAAAACCTCACGCCCATGGGCAATGTAACAACCACAGCCAGTCCGCTCCGTGGTCCAGAAAGCCATATTGATCCGCTCCGGCGGCTGCGCCTCCAGATGCGCGATGAGCTTGTCGAGGTTCGGGATGTTCAACATGGCCCTATTCTCCGGTCTCTCTGAAGGGATGGGACTTCTCGGTAAGGCGCTCTGCTCCGCGCCCCTCTGGATAGAAAGGGAGGGAGATGTTCATGGCGCCTCGCCTTCGGCGATCAGGCTGTCGTCCTTCGGATCGCGCCCTGCGGTCGCGCCGGCTTCGCCGCTTCCATCCTTGGCGCGGCCCTCACCGCTCTCAAAGGCAAGTTCAAGCGCGGACTGCGGCCAGTAAGTGTTCTCGTCCCAGCCCGGGGTTTCCTCTTGGTACTTCCAGCAATCAATGAGATCGCCATCGATATCCAGCTCAGGCGTAGCCCACAAACTGGCGAGATAGACGTATGTATCCTCTTTTGGGACGGGCTTGCCGTCGCTCAGAATTTCACCGCCAGTATATTCCCAATCCTCAGATAGCCCGGCACTGGCCTCCGTTGCGCCCCGTTCCTTGATGATCCGGGCGGCCTTGTCCCAATCAAAGACCATCATTCTGCTGCCCGCGCGCCGTGCGGCCTCACCGCGAGCAAAGGCGCCAAAAATATCCATAAGACTTCTCCGTTGGTGCGCGAGAGATTGAAGCCGATAGGTCAAGACCGAAGGGCTTGATCGGGCTGGTAAGTTTCGCCGCCGACAATGTCGGCTATTGTAGATACATAGACGCCAAGTAGAATGCTTAATTTGTTGGCAGAAACGCCAAGCGCACAGATCTCTCGGATTATTGCGACCTGTTCATCCGTAAACTTAGCGTGAGGCGATCTCCTGCCTCTGTTGTGAGTGCCATGTATCAGCTTATGGGCTTCATTTTCTGCCGGAGTGACCCAAGCCAAATTCGAAAGGCAGTTGTTCGTGCCTTTCCCATCGAGGTGGGCCGCCACCAATCCCGAAGGTCTCGGCCCCACGAACGTCTTCAGAATGATCGGGTGGACCTCAGGGGTTTTCCGCCCTGAAGGGCCAAACAAGCTCACACAAAGGTACAGGCCGCGTGCGTATGGTTTCAGGATGAGACCGGATTTGCTATTCCGGATACGACCGGCGTCTGAGGCTTCGTATAGACCTTCATAGCCAGGTATCTCACGCCATTGTTCATCCATGGTCACTCTCCGAAGGACGAAAGCTCGGTCCGTTAGGACGCGCTCTGTTGTTCTCCTTCGCCGATCACCGGGGTGGAAGGAGACGGGAACACGATGCTGAGCGGATGCACGACGACAGGGTTATCAAGGTCGTCAAACATCACATGGACGTACTGCCGGGACGCACCCGGGTAGACGATCTCGCCTTCGCGACCTTCCCAGTCCTTGCCCTCGTTCCTGAGGGTGACGCGCTGGCCGATGCGTGGGTCGACCTTATAGGCCCGGCGGATGTAGCCGTAGCCGTCGTCAGCCGGTGACCCAGCCGACAAGCGCACGCTCGCGGCCCGCAGGTACTCGCGGAACGGCATGCTCAGGTCCGCGTCGAGGTAGGCGCGATACCGGGCGGCGGCCGGCGACCGGGCCGACACGGGGCGCATGTAGGACTGCCCCCACATGCTGACGGTCACTTCGTAGAGGCGGACGGGCTTTGCTGTGGCGCTCTCGCTCATCGCCCGATTTCCTTCTCTCCGCCGGAGCGGTCGGCTTCTGAAACACGACGGGTGAGAGCGGCTTTCGCGAGCTTGTAGGCCTTCGTCAGGCTGTCTCTCGACGCGTAGCCCTCTCGGATCACGAGGCGGTCGAGAGCATAGTCGCCCTTGGCCTTCGCAGCCTCGAAAGCCGTCACGAGCTGCTGATGCTTGGCGTAGTTGACTGGGCGGCCGGGCGGCTTTCCCATCGTCCGATGCCGGTAGATCTGCTGAAGGCAGGAGCGCATGGCGAAGGCGTGGGTCATCGCCGCCACCTCCGAGCGCCGGCCGCCCGAACATGCGGGTCAAGCCAAAGGGTGATGCTCGTCGGCACGGCGAAGGCGAGCAGAGCCAGGGCGAGGTAAGGAAGGTCGGCGATCATGCCCGCTCTCCGGGCTTGATGGCCTTCACCTCGCGGGCCTGATCGGCCAGCATCTTCGTGCCGTTCAGGTAGAGGCGAACGCCGTTGAAGATTTGCTTGGCGAGCATGCTGCGGGCGATAGCGTCGTTGACGCTGATCCGGCCGGCGCGAAGCTCCTCCAGATCGCCCGCCAGCCCGGTGATGATCTTGTCAAGCTGCAAGCCCTCGGTGACGGGCGCCACCTCGTAATCACGAGCGGCCATAAGGGCCTCCCCATTTCTGATGAGCGGCGGCGGTGCGCAGGGCTTCAGCGAGCGCAGAGACCTGCACCGCCTTGCGACGATCCATGAAGTCGCCGGCCTGCGGTGGCCGCGAGCCGTAGGTGCTCTCGCAGTGCCGGCAGACCGGCGGGACGACGCGGTCGCGGCCGTTGCGACGGTGCCAGCGCATCTCGATGTCGCGGCGGCACACGACGCAGACGAAATCGGGCTCAGCCATCATGCCGCCGCCCTCCGATCGTTCGATGCGACCAGGCAGCCGATCTCAGCTCGCCCCACCACGACAGGCGCGACGTCATCCGCTGCCGGCTGGGAATTGCCCTCGTTCCGATCCCGACGCAGTGAGGCGATGGTGATCAGAGCGATCACAAGGAGCGACGGCAGCAGGGCGAGCGCTACGCCGAGGGCGATGAGAAGGAGCACACTCATCGGTCCTGCTCTTCACGAAACCGACGATCCGCCTCAAGCATCGCGTCCTCCTCGCGGAGATCTCGACGAGCATCCCGGAAGCCGATGCAGAGGGCGGCGATGATGGAGAGGCCGATGCCGCAGACGAGGCCGAGCCAGAACATCAGGCGGCCCTCCGAGCGGCGGGTTGCTCAGGCTGGATCAAGGTTGGGTCGGCGCCGAAAGTGCCGACACGCTCGCCACGGGGGATCCCCTTCCGCTTCGTGACGAGTGGCGTTGTGACGGCGAAGTACGGCAGCCATCCCTTGCGGATCCGCTGATGGACTGTGGCGTACTTGATGCCGTATCGAACGGCCCAATCTGCTAGCGGCAGCGTCTCATCACCGATGGTGATCCGCAGGTTGCTGCGCTGATTTCTTGACTGCTCCGCGCGTGTGGCCCACCGACAGTTCTCGCGCGAATAACCTTTGTCGTTGTCGCGGCGCTCCAGCGTCATGCCTTCGGGCGGCTCGCCCATATCTCGGTAGAATGCGCTAAATTTCTTCCATTCAGGGCAAACGGTGATGCCACGACCGCCATAATCCGCATAGAACTCGGCGTTTGCATTCTCGCATCGTGATCGCATCGAACGCCAGACCGCATAGATCTTGGTACGCCGCATGCCGTGTCGCTCGTAGAGACCTTTTGACTTGGTCATGCAGCCCTCCTGTCATGGGGCTGGATCAGGGAAGGGTCGGACCAGATGACGCCGCGCTCGGCGCCCCAGCTAAAAAGAAGCTCGATCAGATCCGACATCTCGGCCTTAGTGAGCCGGCGCGTGCTGATGCCGAGCGGGACTAGGCCGTTGCCGTGAAGGGCAGGGGCCATCCGCACTTCCTTGCCGAGGGCGGCGAGCGCGATCAGCTTCCACGCTTCCGGCTCGTAGTGCAGGCCGAAGTGCTCAACCTGCTTGGAGATATCCCCCAGCATGGCCCACATGCGACGGGACTGCTCATCTGTCCGGCGTGGCGCGGAGAACTCCACGAGCCAGCCGATCGGCGCCTTGCTGATCCAGTGCAGGGCCTTGGCGCGCACGGCCTCGTTGGCGATGCGGAGGGTGTGGCGATCGCCGCTCACGCGATTGCCCTCCGCTCTTTGATGAGTTCGCCGACCCGCTGGCGGTCCTCCTCATCGAGGTCACGGAACTGCTGCCGGAATGTTTCATCGCCCGTGACGACTTTCACGGCGGCCTCACCGGACACCTTCCAGAGCCGAGAGGACATCTCCCGAGCCATGAGCTGAGAGGCGGTTGGCTCAGATGCCGTGTGGCCGTTCGTGCGCGGCGCCGGCCGCTCGGCTGGTCGCTCAATCTGCCGGCTGGGCATCGCGGCCTCGCCGTCGTCATCGGTCGGCGGCACGCAGAGGGCGGCCATCAGGGCGTAGCGCAGGCCGTAGGTGACCGCGGAGCCCAAGCCCTGCGGATCCCGCTTGGCGAGAGGCACGTGCAGCGTGGAGCGCATCCATTCGCCCGACACATGGGCGAGCATGGTGGTGATCTCAACGCAGCCGTCGACCATCCGGCCGGGCGCCTGGGATACGATCAGACCGTTCGCTTGGAGGGCGGGCCGCGCCGTATCGAGAACCGCCTCCAGGGTGGCGTAGCGGTTCTTGAAGTGCGGGTTCTTGGCGTCCTTCACGACGCCGGTCAGCACGCCCTGGGCGCCGTGGAGCGCCTTGCAAAGCTCGCCGATGGATGGGCTGCTCTCAATCACGATGCAGTCTCCTCATCTGCGACACGGCGGGGCTGAAAATCAGGGCATTTGCCGTCGAAGTTCCGGCGCTCGCAAAGTAAATACGGCGGATCTGGCGAATACTTGGGATGCACGAAGGCATAGCCGGCTCGCGTCGGCGCCTTCATACAGCGGTATCGCCAAGGCTTGGTCTCGATGCGCGATGATGGGGCGACCCAATCGCAATCGTGGCAATAGACGGGAGTCATGCCGCCTGCCCCGTACCGGCGTAGAACGAAGCATCGAATGGGATTTCGGCGCGGCCCGCTGATGTGATCGCATAGCCGGCGCCCGCAGGACGGCCGTCATCGGTCCAAAGGCCACTGCTGAACTCGGCGAGCCCATAGCGCGCCAGTTTCCGGACAATCCGGCGGATGGCCTTTCGATCGACGCCGCTATCCCTGGCGATGGCACCGAAGCTCATGAAGCCGAAGTCTGGGCTTCGCATCTCCATGGCCCGTAGCACCGCAATATCGTTGTCGGTGAGGGTCATGCGGCCTGCGCCTCCGCACGCTGTTCGATGCCGAGGAAGCTCAGAACCTCGGACAGGCTGTCGAACCGGTTGCCAGCGGGGCTGAGCGGGCTCGGTAAGCCGGTGCAGGCCGGGTCCGGGAAGGCTTCCGGATCCGGCATTAGCGACCACGGCAGCGCCTGCTGAGCCGGCCAGATGTCAGCGCGAACGTAGGGGCGAGCCGGGAAGAGGATGGCGACCCGCCGGCCCTCGTGGAGCACAGCGAAGAAGTCCTCATGCGTCTGAGAGAGGACGAAGCCGCTCACGACCGTCCCTCCGCAGTAGCGATGGCGACCTTGCTGTTGTTCAGCACCACCGAAAGCGGCACCTTGGCCACGTCCTCGCCGTTGGCTTTGAGGATGACCTCAGTCGACTCGGTATCGATGTCGAGTTCGTTGATGACGAAGCTGGCGAAGCCGAGGAGCCCCTTCAACTGTTTCAGGAGTTCGGGCGCGGCTGCGATCAGGCTGGCGTTGGCGCGATCCTGATCTGTAATCGCGAAATCGACATCGCCTTTGTCGACAAATGTGGAAACGACCTCGGCGACGGTCCTGTGATCGGCGCCACGTATAGGGATGACGGGGACGCCGGAGGTCAGCTCGTCGTCGCCAAAGTACCAAGGGCCAGGAGTGTGCTGAGCCATGACTAGAGGCTCCCGACAGAAGCGACAGCCGGCAGCCGGTCAGAACCGACAGGACGCGGAAGAACCTCGGCCTCGACATCACGGACGCGCTGGATGAAGCCCTCAAGGGCGTTCAGCGTCGCGGCCAGGGTCAGGCGAGTGCCGGCGCCCGTGAAGCCAGCGTCGCCGGCCTGATGGCCCTCCAGCATGCGGACGACATCGCCCGTCAGGTTGTGGAGGTCGTCACGCTCGCGGCGCAGGCGAACGGGGCTGAGCCGGTTCGGCAGGTTGCGTGGCTCGGGGGCATCGTCGGACGGAGAAACCAAATAGCACATGGTCAAAATCCGATCAGGAGGTTGAAAAAGATCCGGGCTGCGAAGGCGAAGCAGATCAGCCCAGGGACTAGATTGAGGAGCATCGAAGCGTCCTTCTTCAGCGAGAAGGGAAAGCTGGACCGGTCCACTTGTTGAGGGGCGTCGTCGCGGGACGGCGCGGAGCCGACTTCTTGAAGCCGGCCGACTTGATCGTGCTGCGCTTAGGTATCCCAAGCTCGGCAGCCTTCTCGCGCTTCGCCTCGGCGGCGCGAGAATGGTCGTCAGCGTCCTTGGCCGACTTGCAGGTGTAGTGAGCCGGGCCGCAGTTATCGTCGGTGTCCTTGCCCCCTAGCTCCAGGGCTCGGATATGCTCGACGTACCAAGTGTCTTTGGTGCCTTGGATGGGCTTATCGCAGAGGCAGCAGATGCCCTTGCTAGCTTCCCAGATCCGCAGGATGCGGCCTTGAGACATCGCGAGGCGCTTAGACGTTCCGATGTCAGCGAAGGGCATTGTTGCCCCCCGAGAATTCCCGCGACCAACACCTGATCGCTGGTCCAAACGCGAAGCACGGCAGAATGACCACTAGGGTGTCGCCGAGCGAGTAGAAGACAACATGGCCCATTGCTGCGGCAAACATGCCCCAGCAGAAGCAAATTATTAGACCGAGGATGCTGGTCATCAGGCGGCCTCCCCGATCTCAGCGAGGATCGCAGCAGCTGGCGCCTTGCCGATCGCATTGATGGCCGCCAAAGCAGCCCGAACCGCACGCTGCTCACCCCGAGCCTCATCGTCGCCAGGAAGCGGCTGGACGATCAGGCCGGCAATCATGGCGTGTATGCTGTCGAGGCTCCTATTAAAGGCCGCCTCTGCAATATCCGCCCCTTCGGCCGAGTATTCGTCAGCTAATTCATCCGCATGGTCCTGCGCGGCGAAAACAGCTTCCGCCAAACAGTCGTGATCCGATAGAATTCCAAACCTGACGTTGTGAAGAACGAAGCAAGGTTCGCGATACTCGTTGCGGCCTTCAACGGCCCAATACCCGTCCGGGAACTGCGGGGAGGGCATCACAGCACCTCCCCGCGCTCGCTTATTTCACATTTGATGGCGTACAGATCGGCTGAGTCGTAAACTCTACCCTCGGTAGCCGTGCAACCGAATTTGCTACCCGTAAGTTGGGGGCAGTCGCGACGGTACTCGGCCAAAAGTCGAGCCGTATCGACGGTAGCCCACACCCCGACGAGCGTCAGACAGGGGGCGATGATGCCGAGAGCGAGAATGATGTGGTCGGCGGGAGGCGGGGTCATCGGCTTCGCTCCAGGGCGGCTGCGATGACCCTAACTTACCCAGGCTGCTTGGGTAGCGCAAGCCCTTTCACCAAATTTTCTTGGGCGCGCACATATTCGGCAGGTCGCGAGCTGTAGGCAATCGATCCTGGATGACAGCCATGACAGGCATGGACTTCCCGCCGTTTTGAATTAGAACTTTTGCGGAACAGAAGGGTGAGCGATGCCACGAAAGGACCCGCCCAAGACGACCGACGATGCGGCCCTCAAGCGGCTCGCCATGGGTCTCTTTCTGCAGGTCCCGACGGACCTAGACGAGGCTGATCAGGTGATCGCCTACATGCAGGAATTGGTGAAGTGGCACCGCAACATGCCTTACGCATGGATCGAGTCGGAACCTGAGGCTCCGCGAGGCGGCGAGCCGCCCGACGTCGTGCCGTTCGTCAGGCGCGGGTAGCCTTGTCGTCCTGCTCGTCGCTTTCCTGCGCGGCCATCTTCTGCCGGATCTTGTCTCTCAAGCCGGCCGGGAGCCAGGCTTCCTCGCCGAGATAGATCCAGTCCAGCGGCACCTTCAGCTCGCGCGTGAGGGTGAGTGCGGCATCCAATCCGATGCGGCCACTCGCACTCTCAAAGTTGCCCCACTGCTTGTAGCCAAGCCCTACCTGCTTGGCGAAGGCCTCCTGGCTTAAGCCCGTCGCCGCACGGAGAGCCTTAAGCCGCGCCGCGATGGCGGCCACATCCTCAGCCCGGATCTTCGACGTTTTTGGCATGCGCGAATTATGCGCACCCAAGGAATTTTGCTCTACCAAGGCCTTTTCGGGCTTGCCGTACCCAATTTGCTTTGGTAACGTCATTGGCATGAGCAAGGCACTCCCTGATGTTCGAGCTGTCGTGAAGGCCCTTGGCGGCGCCCGCAAGGTGTCTGCCATGTTCGATCTGACAGAGAACGCGGTCTGGAATTGGACCGCTACGGACCGCCTTCCGGCCAACACCTACGTCGCGATACGCGATGCTTTGAAGTCGAAGGGGCTCCGTGCCCCCGACGAGTTGTGGCGCATGGCCGGCGTATCTCGGGGCTCTGCTTCATCCTCTCGCTCGGGAGCTGCCGCGTGACTTGGCTTGTCCTCACGTTCATTGGCTGCTGGTGCCTCGCATCAGCTTTGCTTGGCTCGGCCTTCGTGGTGAAGAGCGGCCACGTGGCTGCCTTGTCCGTCGGAGCTGACGTTCTCTTCAGCCTCGCCAGCATCGGCCTGCTGTTCCTGCTGCTCGCTCGGATGGCCGGCTGATGTCCGACGAGCCCTTCGACGGCACAGCCGATCGCGTCCTGCGCTCCTACGTCGACCGCATCTTGCGGGTCCATCAGGAGCAGGACGACCTCAATGAGGCGAAGAAGGAGATCTACGCCGAGGCTCGCTCGGACGGCTTCGACAAGTCGGCCATGGGCGCGCTCGTCCGTGAGATCCGGAAGGCCGAGAAGGACAGCGCCAAGGCGGCCGAGCAGGAAGCTCTGCTCGACCTGTATCGCACCGCCTACCATCGCGCCGCCTCGCACGTAGGCGCGCACATACGCGAGGCAGCCGAGTGATGATCTGGTCGCCCTCCGATATCGCCGAAGCGCAGGCCCTCTACGATGAAGGCTACAACCCGACACGGGTCGCTGAGAAGTTCCGCCGGTTCGGCCGTGCGCCGGGGCTCAAGGGCTCTGACGTCGCCAAGGTGATCAACACCCATCGGTCGGTTGTTCCGGGCTCTGTGGCTCTGCGTGCTGAGATCCGCCGCATCCGCGAAACCGAATGGGTGTCCTACCCGATCATCGCCGAGCGTCTGGGCACCTCGGTCAACATCGTTGAGCGCGCCTGCTTCGGCTTGCGTCCCCCGAAGGGCGTCAAGGTGAAGACGACCCGAGGCGAGGCCGCGTTCCAGGGCCAGCGCAACGATCTGGAGAACGATCGGCTGATCCGGTTCAAGACGTGGGAGCCTGTCGAGGTCCCAGCCTGGGTGCCGGACCATCTGTTCGAACTTTACGAGCACACGGCGCGCACGCAGGACGAGCACGTTGCAGCTCGGGTCGTCCGGTATCTGAAGCGCGGCAACTCGGTCGCCTTCGCGGCTGCCTCCGCGCAGCGCGCTACTCATGGGGCGGCTTAGCATGTCCGCTCTCACTGATACGGCTGAGACGACTTTCAAGCACGTCCTCGAGACGGCGGATGGCGGCCAGATCCGCTTCATCGCCGCCCACGGCCGGATCTACGTCGTCAAGCTCGGCAACCGGGGGCGCCACTACGTCAGCACCGCCATTCCGGTCGAGCGCGCCCGTCTCATGGCCCGCCGTCTCGCTGAGCTGTGCGCTGTCACCGAAGCCAACGGATCGGAGATCGGTTGAATGTCTGGCTTCCGTCCCTTTGAGACCGCTCGCGTGAGCTTCGGCGACAATCGCCCAAAGGCGCCGCTCGTCGATATGGCCTTGGTGCGCGGTCCGCATCTGAAGTCCGTCCCGAAGCCTCAGGGCTCGATCAAGGCGCCCGCTCCGAAGCCGAGGACGGAGGCGGAGATAGGCGAGAAGGGCTTCCTCCCTCCGAAGCCCGTTCGCCCGGAGGACTTTGAGGATCAGAAGCCGTTCCCGATGAAGCGCCTGACGGCCATCGTCGTTGCCGTCACTGGCGTCTCTGCCTTGGAGATCGCTGCGCATCGTCGCCGGCCGCATCAGATCAAGGCGCGGCACATCCTCTGCTGGATCGCCAAGAACTACACCCTGCTGAGCCTGCCTCAGATCGGTCATCGTATCGGCCGCCGAGATCACTCGTCGGTCTGGTTCGCCGTACACAAGGTGCAGGCGATCTTTGAGGGCTTGGATGTCGCCAAGCCCGACTGCCCGATTGCGGCGGCTGAGCTTCTGTGGGCCGCCGATTGGGCGGAGGTATCGCAATGATCCCTTCGCCATCACTTTCCATCCTCTTTGCGATTGGACGGGTTGCAGCCCGGACGCTCGCTCACATGCGGACGGTCGTGGACCTTGCACGGTCTGTACGCACGCCCGCTCTCTCGAACCGCACATTCATGGTCCAGCGAGGTCCATGCGCGGTCACTGTAGTCACGTCGCGTACCCCCCTTCCTGTCGAGTCCGGCCATCTGCGGCTCCTCCGTGTCGACCAGCAATCGACCATGGAGCCCTGTCGTGTGGCGGACAGATTTTGGCCGGAAACGGACAATGCAAAGCGCAGCTAGCGCCACCCTTCCGATCCTCTCCGCCCTCGTTGAGCGCGCTGCGCGCCGCGTGGGGTCGAAGATGCACGCCTACGACGACGTGGGCCGGCAGATCGGGGAAAGCGGATCTTGGGTCCGCAAGTTCTTAGGCCGTCAGCCGGTGCGGCCCGACGCTGACACGTACCTCGCCATCCAGGAGCGCTACGCCCGCGAATGCGAGCGCTGGGAGGCGGAAGCGGATCTTCAGAGGGCGCGGTTCTTCGCGCTCGGGAGGGGGGAGCATGCGATGGCTCAAGGCACGACTGGACGCCTGGATGTGGACGCGGGCCGTTCAGTATCGCGAGCAGGGAAAGTCCCTGCCGTGGTGGCTCGTCTGGTGGACAAGGACGGGCAATGATTAGCGCGCCGCGTCAACTGATGACCAGCGACGTGCGCCGCATGCGCGAGCTGTACAGCCAGAACGTGCCGGTGCGGGTCATCGCTGAGATGACCGGCTTCAACCGCCGGACGGTCGAGAAGTACGTCTGCGCGCTGGAGATGTACGGCCGCGCGCATCGTTACGCGGCCTTTGTCGAGCGGGCGTCGCGCCTCGGCTTCCCGATGCTCGTCCCGCCGAGCCCCTTCTAATCCTCACAGCACGAGGCCCCATGGTCGCATCATCTGCCATAGCTTTGCAGCAGCGCCGAGCCGACGCAGCGAAGAAGCGCGCCAGGGTGGATCGGGAAGCCCCGGTTCATGTCGCGATCCTCGATTACCTGCGCACAACGCTGCCGCACGGTTGGCGGGTCAAGCACACGCCGAACAAGCCCCGCAGCATGCAGCAGGGTCGCCGTGAGAAGCGCATGGGAGCTATCGCTGGCTGGCCTGATCTCGACATCATCGGACCCGCCGACTTCCCGCCGAGCATTTGGTTCCTGGAAGTCAAGCCGCCGATCGTGAAGGGTGTTCGGAAGGAAGTTCCGTCCGAGGATCAGGAGAAGTGCCATGATGCGCTTCAGGATCTCGGGCACCCAGTCAAAGTCGTCCGCTCGGTGGAGGAAGCCCGTCAGGCCGTCCGAGACTGGCGTCTTCCCTCCAACGACAGCCTCATTGTCCGGAGGGAGGCATGACCATCCTCGCCGGAACCGCCGATTATCTAGCTGAATTTGAGGCTGGCTACCTAACTATCTCGCGCTACAGCGATGGTCATTGCAAGGCCTGGAAGCGCTCAGGACTAGCGGGAGAGTTTCGCGCCTGTCTGGAGACAGACACGCGAGAGCGCGTCATCGAAGTTTATCTGCGGCTTATGCGCAAGGCGCCTTGGGAGCCACTTTACAAGCCTCACCGCATGCCCGGCGCCGACCCTGAGTGGGATGCGGCCACTGGCAGCGACGAGGTGCTGGCGCAGCTCAATGCTGCCGCTGCCAGACGAGAGAACCGGTTCAGCATCAGAAAGGACGCGGCATGAGCAAGTCTAAGCGTAAGGCTGATGAGCCGAAGCCGCTTCCGAAGCGGGTTGCTCGCGTCATTGACCGTCTGAAAGCCGGCGAGATGCTTTGCAAGGCCTACCGGCCGCGGGCCATCGGCGAGACCGATGAAGTTCTGATGTGGTGGTTTGAGCCGAGCGGGTCTGAGTGCGGCCCGGTTTCGGCACGCCAGGCCGTCGAAAGCGGTCTGATCGTTCCATGCGACGCCGGCCTGTTCGGTGACGGCAATGCGCAGAGCTATGTGGCAGTCACGGGTGCCGCATGAAGCGGCCGTTCGACCCAACGCAGCCGGGGCCGGCCGGGTTGTTCTTCCGAACGGAGAACCTGTCGTCAATCGGTTGGCAGCAGGAGCACGCCGCCCGCGCCCGTCTTGAGCGCTGGTGTCACTTCTGCGGCCAGCGCTCCTGCTACGGCTACGGAGAGACGCTGACGACGGCGGGGGTACTCACCTGCGCCGACCCGTCCTGCATCGCCTCTGCCGAGGCTGAGATCGCGCGTCGCGACTGCCCGTCTCCTCCCGCCAAGCCCAGCGACGATACCGCTGCAGACCTTTTTAGCGAGGTGGATTATGCGGCGGCGTAGCTCCCCACCGGTCGTACATGACTGCGCATGCGGTGATCACTCGTGGTCCCCTTTGACAAAAGGCTTTGTCACGCTGGTTTCCCCTTTAGACCGGCACCTTCTTGAAGCATCTCACTGGATGGCGGGGACAAACCCTCAGCACCAGTACTATGCCCGCCGTAGTCGGCGCGTGGGTGAAACGTGCTTCAGCACAGGCCAGACCATCCACCTCCATCGCGAAGCGTTGCAGGCCATCAGCGGGGACGTAGATCACAAGAACCGCAACACGCTTGACAACCGACGGGACAATTTGAGGGCAGCGACGCGAAGCGAGAACTGTCGCAATTCAGCACGCAAGAATGCGAACGGCTACAAAGGCGTGCAGAAAAAACGCGAACGCAACCATCGCATTGGTTATCAGGCGCGTATAGCTGACCCCGAGCGCCGCTACCTCGGATGGTTCAAAACTCCTGAGGAGGCTGCCCGCGCCTATGACAAGGCAGCATTGGCGTTCTTTGGACCGGTTGCGCGCCTGAACTTCCCTCATGAGCACCCGGCAACTGACGGGGAAGCCGCATGACCGACATGCTCGCTTTCATTCAGGATCGCGCGCTGACGCCGGCCGAGCGCAAGAAGATGCGCGGCGTCGGCACTGCTAAGGGCTACGCTGCGCTGCCCGGTACTGGGCCTGCTGGCGAGACCTGCGGCTCCTGCGATCATCTCTACCGGCATCGCCTAGCCCGCACGTATCTCAAGTGCGAGCTGATGAAGTCCTACTGGACCGGAGGCCACTGCAGCGATGTGCTCGGCCGGTCCCCCGCCTGCAAGCGCTGGTCGAAGGCGACATCATGAGCGAGCGCGGCGTCTTCGCGGTAGACCGCGGCATCTGGTCGGATCCTGACTTTGCCGATGGCGAGTTCAGCGAGCGAGAGGCGTTCATTTGGCTCGTTGGGCAGGCCGCTTGGAAGCCGATGCGCATCCGTGTCGGGAGCGGCGCCATCGACCTTGCGCGCGGCCAGTGCGCCTTCTCCACCCGCTTCCTCGCAGAGAAATGGTCGTGGTCTGAGGCTCGCGTTCGCCGTTACCTCGGACGCCTGATTTCGCGTGAAATTATCTGTGCGGCCGCTGACAAAAAAGCGACGCACATAACGATCCTAAAATACGACCGTTTTCAACGGGTTAGCCTACCCGAAGCCGACGTGCCGACGCACACGCGACGCACCTCCGACGCACCTACGACGCACCCGCGACGCAAAGAAGAAGACATTAAAGGCACTGAACTCATTCAAGATATCTCCTCACTTCGTTCGGAGAGCGCGCCTGCGGCGCCGAGCCCGAGGCGGACGAAGATCAAGCCGACTTGGCTGCTGGCAGAGGATGAGACCGCAGCGGCTCGCAAGGCCGGCGTTGAGCCCAGCCGCGCGGCGGTGATCTGGCCGCAGTTCATCGATTACCACGCCGGCAAGGGCACCATCATGGCCGACTGGCTGGCGGCGTGGCGCACGTGGTGCCGGAACGACGTGAAGTTCTCGGGACGTGATGCTCGCCAGAAGCAACGCCCGCCGCCAAAGCCCGCCGATTTCTGGGCCGCCGAGGCCATCGAAGCGAACGCCGAACTCACCGGAGGCCGCTATGACAACCGCCCTTTCAGCCGTGACGCAGGCCCGTGGGATCGTTCCGGTGAGCCGGGCGGTCGCAGATTTGACGAGCCGGCTGCACAACAAGCTGGAGCCGATCCCTGGCGAGTTCCGGCGCTGCGCCTTGTCGGCGGCCGATGAGCCGTCCGCCGAGCAGCGTGCGGTCTTGGTCGATCGGCGCCAACACCTCGATGAGCGGCTTCAGCCCTGTGACGCGGCGGTCATCGTCCGAGCCGTTGGGATGCTGCGGTCGGTAATGGCAGTTCCGAACGTAGATGATGAGACGCGGAAGCTTCAAAAGAAGGCGTTCCTTGTCACGCTGACGAAGTACCCCGCCTGGGCCGTAGAGGCGGCCTGTGCGCAGTTTCTGGCGGCCGATCAGGGGGAGGGGATCCATGCCCCCAAGCCCGGCGAGATCGCCGCTGTCTGCCGCCGCCTCATCGCAGAAGCGCAGTACGAGCGCGCGAAGATCAACGCGGTGCTGGATGCCGAGATCTACACCCCGCCGACCGATGAGGAGCGGGCCGAGGTATCCCGCCGCTTTGCCGAGATCGTGGCCGAGCTGTCCGAGGCCAGCGCCGGCAACCGAACCCGCGAAGCCGGCACCGCCCACGCTGACCGTCTTCAAGCTCTCTCCACCCTAAGAGAAGCCGAAGCCAAAGCGAGATCTCAAGAGAGCGAGGGAGTGAGAGCGTGAGTGAAATGAACCCGTTCTGGATGGTCTACGGCCTCGGCCAGGGGCAGCCGACGTGGCAGCATCCATCCGCGCATGCTGCCACTCGCGAGGCCGAGCGGCTTGCCCGCCTGCATCCCGGTAAGACCTTCATCGTGCTGGAGGCCATCGGCGCCGTCCGCAAGCGCGACATCGAGATCATCCCGATCGGCCGCGGAACGCAGGCGGATCTGGACGACGACATACCCTTCTAGGAGCGAAGCGTGACCCCTCAAGAGCGCAACGCCCGCGCCTACTGCCTCTCCATCGGGGCCAACCCGGATGAGCCTGTCAGTGGCTATCCGACGCCGAGCTTCTTTTGGTTCATCGGCGACCGGCAATGGGTCGAGGCCCCTCGTTGGTGCTGGTACGTCGGCGCCAAGATCCAGCATCATCACGCAGCGGAGTAAGACCATGGGCGCCCGACTGTACGGCAAGCACCTCGGCTCCAAGCCGGACAACGACAACCAGCCGAAGGCCAAGGCCAACGAGATCCCGCTTGAGCACGACGAGCGTCGCACAGCGCCCGTGATCGAGAAGGAGGCCGGCAAGGGCTGGTACTGCCTCATCACCGTACCGCAGGGCGAGTACCGCTGCCAGGATGGGCTCAGCGAGGCCGGCATCCCGAGCTACGTGCCGACCGAGACCTATTGGGAGCGGCGTCGAAAGGGCAGGGACCTGTACCTGACCGAGCTGCAGCGGCCCCTGTTCAGAGGTTACCTCTTCGCGCACCTGCCGCACCCCGAATGGCGGACGGACGCGGCAGGCGCAGACTACCCTGTCCTGCCTGATGCCTGGGGCCCGACGATCAAGCCTCGGCACCAGCCGGCGTCGCCGATCGGCGTCCTGTCCTGCCTCGGCAACAACGGCTACCCCGTCCCGATGCCGATCCGCTACACGACGGCGAACGGCACGCTCGGCGGCATCGCCCCCATGGCTGACGAGGAGCGCGAGGGCTGGTTTGACGAGCGCAAGCGCCAGAGCCTGATCGCCTTCCGAGAGGCACGCACTGCCGAGGCTCAGCGTCTGGCAGCCCTGCCAGCCGTCGCGAAGGGCGACCGGATCCAGATCACCGAAGGCCCCTTCGCAGGCGCTACCGGCACGGCCGACAACGACAACGACGGGCGAGGGCGCTTCCGGATCCTGACCTCGGTCTTCGGCGGCATGGCGCTGGTCGAGGTGTCGTTGGAAACGGTCGAGAACCTTGATCGCCCGATGCACAAGGCGCCGGCAGCCCTTCGCCGAGCCTAACTTTGATAGACAGTGCCTATCAATGCTTGACATATCGATTGGCGCTTCTATAATTCTCGCCACGACGTTGTGCGGGCCAAAAGGCAGTGCCTTCCGCGCATAGGGCCATGAGGGGATACCCCGCCGCCCTCGGTCGGGCTCGCTTTGGTCTCCTCAGATGACCCGTGGCGAGTAGCCCGCCCGCATTGCCACCAAATTCCGCTAGCCTTCGCCGGACCTCGCCATGCCCGAGACCATCCCGGCCGACATCGCAGCGGCAATCGACATTTTCCATTTGCGAGCCCTGAGAGAGGGCAAGCTTGGAATTGGCACCCAAGCCTCATCCGAGGCCGCGAACGCCGCCAGTGAAGCCCGTAAGCGATTGGATGCGGCAATCGCGATGCACCTCCGAAGCGCCGAGCGCGCCTGCGACAGCTACGCCCGCGAGAACCAGCAGCTTTCCGACAGAGTCGATGAGCTAAAGGCCGCGATGGACGCCATCACGAGCGGAGCCGCCTGATGTTCGAGATCGGCATGCGCGTCGTCTGCACGAAGCCCGCCGAGGCTGTGTGGTTTCCCGATATCCCGCCGGAGCTTTGCCCCGAGCATGTGCCGGTAACCGGTGGTATCTACACGATCCGCGATATCGTTATGGGGTCCTCGGAACTTGGGGGCAAGCCTTGGACTGAGGCGCCCGGCATCGTTGGGCTGATCTTTGAGGAAATCCGCAACGAGCCTCGGCTGACCACGAACGGCCCCGATCAGGAGCAGGCGTTCCACGAAGACGATTTCATGCCGCTTGATGAGCGAGATGACGCCGTCGTGACGGCAACTGACATGCCAATTCTGGTGATCAGTCGTTGAACGAAGACGATCTCTCCGACGTCCGGCTAGACCGTGATCCCGACGACCTCCTCCCCGAGGACTGGGACGAGGTTGCAGACGGTGAGATCGAGCTACCCGGCATTCGGCGCCGGGTGATGGCTGAGACCGCCGAGCGCGCCTGATGGAAGCCTGGGTGCTTGAGCATCCTGCGCTGTCCGGCTTCGCCCTCGGCGCTGTGATCGCTTCGGCTGGGCTAGCCTGTGCCCTGATCGCCATCCTCGCTGAGACCGCAGGGTTCTGACAATGCCGAACCCAGACGCCGTCCTGACCTGGCTGTTCTTGCCGAGCCACTTCTACGCAGCATGGATCTGCGCCGGCTTCGACCTGATGACGGGAGCACGAGATGCGTGAGATTACCAGTCACAAGGTCAATCTGGCCAACGACACCCTCACCGTTCAGGTCCATGACCAGCCAGGCGCTGGAGGTGCCAATCACCTCTATGCCGTCTATGGCTTTCACACGCTGAACAATCCGTCCGCCGATAGCACCTGCCGAGATGAGACATGCCTCAAGGTGCTGTTCCAGAACGGCCCGATCGGCGAGATGGGCGTGAACGGCATCACGCAAGAGGTGCTGCTGGCGATTGTTGCTGATCGTCTTCAGGCCTTCCAGGCCGGTCCTTACGCTTGTGTTGAGAATGCTGAGGCGCTGAAACACGTCGAGGCCGCGCAAGAAGCGCTGCTGTCACGCACTCGGGCTCGTATGGCCCGTGGCGTCGAAGGCACGCACACGGTCTGACCATGCGCCCCACCGACACCCTCCTCTCCCTGAGCCATGCTCGCATCGCCCGTGCTGCTGCCGCTGGCCCTCGCCGAGCCACACAGCCCACAGCCCTGACCGATCGCCAGCATCTGGCCCGCATCGCTCAGGCTGATACGGCTGATAGCGAGTTCAGAGATCTGACACGCAGGAGCCATCCATGACGCAGGACGCTCACAAGATCGCCCTCAGCCGCCTCTGCGCCAATGTCGCCGAGCAGCATGCCAAGGGCCTCGACCTTCTCGCGGAAGCCAACGCCGCCCCTGACATGGGTACGGTCAAGGAGAAGCTGGCTGCTGCCATGCCGCTTCTGTCCGATCTTACCACCTCCATGGACGCCATCGTCCAGACCGCGACCGTCATGGCGACGGGTGAGATGCCCGTAGCGTCTGAAGAGAAGCCCGCTGAAGCCGATCCGGCTCCTGCTGCGCCGTCTCCCTCGGCCGAGACCGCCGCAGCCGCTCCTGCCTCGTCCAGTGACATGCCGGCTTCGACCGAGAGCACCGGGGATGCTGCGCCTGCCAATGGCTCTGATCCCGAGCCTTCGGCCGAGGACACGGCTGCGAAGCGTAAGCGCGGCTAACTCACCAAACTAGTGTGATCTGCTGTGACCCCTCCGAACGCCGGCAAGGGGCGTCCGAAGGGCGTTCCGAACAAAACCACCGCCCTGCTCAAGGATGCGATCCTCAAGGCCGCTCAGACGGCCGGCGGCGGCGGTGATGAGGGGATAGCGAACTACCTCGCTGAGCGAGCCATCGACACGCCGGGGCCGTTCCTAGCGCTGCTGGGCAAAGTGCTCCCGATGCAGATCGCGGGCGACGAAGAGAACCCGGTCCAGCACATCGTGAAGATCGAGCGTGTCATCGTCCGTCCTCCAGATCGAGACACCTGAGGTCTTCCTGCCGCTCCTGCAGCCGGCTCGCTACAAGGGCGCGCACGGCGGTCGAGGCTCCGGCAAGTCGCACTTCTTCGGCGAGATGCTGATTGAGGAGTGCTTGATCCAGCCGACCCGGGCGGTCTGCGTTCGTGAAATCCAGAAGTCGCTGGAGCAGTCGGTCAAGCGGCTCCTTGAGGACAAGATCAACCGTCTCGGCGTGGCTTCGCGCTTCCGCGTGCTGGACACCAGGATCGAGGTCGACAACGGCGGCCTGATCGTATTCCAGGGCATGCAGAACCACACAGCGGAGAGCATCAAGTCGCTGGAGGGGTTCAGGGTCGCGTGGGTGGAAGAGGCGCAGTCGCTGTCGCAGCGCTCGCTGGATCTGCTTCGTCCCACGATCCGCATGCCGGGCTCGGAGCTGTGGTTCTCATGGAACCCGTCGAAGGCCACGGACCCGGTTGATACGCTGCTCCGCGGCGAGACCCGCGTTCCGAACAGCATCGTGGTCGAGGCCAACTGGTCGGACAACCCGTGGCTGCCGGCCGAACTGGTCGAGGAAAAGGACTACGACCAGCGGCGCGACGCTGACAAGTACGCCCACATCTGGCTGGGTGGCTACCAGCGTAACAGCGAGGCCCGCGTCTTCCGCAACTGGCGGGTTGAGGCGTTCGACACCCCGACTGATGCCCGGTTCTACTACGGCGCGGACTGGGGCTTCAGCGTCGACCCGACCACGCTGGTCCGGTGCTTCACTGAAGGGCGAACGCTCTACGTCGACCGCGAGGTTTACAAGGTCGGCTGCGAGATCGACCGGACGCCGGCCCTGTTCGATACGCTGGACGATGGTCAGGCCCGCAAGTGGCCGATCCGAGCCGACAGCGCTCGGCCTGAGACGATCTCCTACCTACAGCGGCATGGCTATCCCAAGCTGGTGCCGGCCACGAAAGGGCAGGGGTCGGTAGAGGACGGGATCGAGTTCCTGAAGTCCTACGACATCGTGGTGCATCCGAACTGCCGGCACACCATCGATGAGCTGACCCTATACGCCTACAAGACCGACCCGCTCACAGGCGAGGTGCTGCCCGTGCTAGCGGACAAGAAGAACCACGTCATCGACGCCCTGCGGTATGCCGTGGAGCTTCTGCGGGGTGCCAAGCCCCTCATCGTCTCGGCCGAGCAGGCAGCCGCCTTCGGTCTGGGCCGTCGCCGCTACGGATGACCAAGCGCGCTCAGCGGCGAGCCCGAGCCCGGGTCAACGCCGCCCCGACACAGAAGCAGGAGACCATCGCTCCACTCAAGGTGACGCGGGAGCATGTGGCGCTGTTCGCTAAGCCGAAGCCTGCGAGGGTCGACCCGTTCGCCCTGCCGGAGTTCCCGCGCAGCGCCACGCCGGCTGTCAGCCTCGCCCAGGATGATGCGCTCTCGGCCACGGGGGCTTGGGCCGCTCAGGTCCTCGCCGCCGGCCAGATCGACGCCGCGCTGGAGGGCCAGCACTTCCTCGGCTACCCGACGCTGTCGGCGATGGCCCAGCGTCCCGAGTACCGGCGCATCGTGGAAACGATCGCCACCGAGATGACGCGGAAGTGGATCCGTCTTGTCAACCGCAAGGGCGATGAGCAGACCCAGGAACGCGTCGACCTGCTGACCGATGCCCTTGAACGCCTGAACGTGCGAGACGCCTTCCGCAGGGTTGCGGAGGGGGACGGGTTCTTCGGTCGCGGGCACCTCTACATCGCCCTGGATGGCGATCAAGTCGGAGACGAACTGAAGGCGCCGATCGGCAACGGTCGGGACGCCGCCAGTCGTCAGAAGGTTCGCAAGGGCAAGCTCCTGCGCCTGCAGCCGGTCGAGGCCGTCTGGGCCTACCCGCAGAGCTACAACACGATCAACCCGCTGGATGCGGACTGGTACGTTCCTCAGACGTGGTACGTGCAGGGCAAGGCGATCCACCGGAGCCGGCTGCTGACCTTCGTCGGTCGCGAGGTGCCGGACCTGCTCAAGTCGGCCTACGCGTTCGGCGGCCTGGCCATGACGCAGATGGCCCAGCCCTATGTCGCAAACTGGCTGCGAACCCGTGAGGATGTGTCGGACTTGATCGCCGCGTTCTCTGTGAGCGGCGTCAAGGGCATGGACCTTGCCAACATGTTGGCAGCAGGCGGCACGGCTGACCTGCAGAACCGCGTAGATCTGTTCGTGAACATGCGGGACAACCGCGGGTTCATGGCCCTGAACACGGGCGAGGAGTTCTTCAATGTCTCGACGCCGCTTGGGACACTCGACAAGCTCCAGGCCCAGGCTCAGGAGCAGATCGCCAGCGTCTGCGGCATCCCGCTCGTCAAGCTGCTCGGCGTCACGCCCTCGGGCCTGAACGCATCCTCGGATGGCGAGGTCCGGGTCTTCTACGACTTCATCCATGCCTATCAGGAGAAGCTGTTCGGCGAGAACCTGAAGCGGGTTCTGGGCTTCGTGCAGCTCTCCGAGTTCGGCGCCATCGACGAGGACATCGGGTTCGAGTTCGAGCCGCTGTGGCAGATGAGCGAGGCCGAGAAGGCCGACGTCGCTCTGAAGCGGACACAGGCCATCATGACCGCTGAGCCGGCCCTGCCGAGCGACGTCGTGATGCGCGAACTGCGCGAGATGGCCGACACCACGGGCGTGTTCACGCAGATCACCGACGAGGACATCGACGCGGCCTCGACCGAGGCGCCCGCGCCGGAAGCGGACCCGGATGCAGACCAGCCAGACGGCGCCGAGCCGCTACCGGATCGCTCCGACGATCTATTGCCCGAGTTGCCTCAGGCCGCGGAGTAGCCTCCCGGTTCTCGCGCAGGACAGGGCAGGGCAGTCGGTTCGCTCGGCGTTCATCCGGGCGAAGAAGATCGAGCGGGAGTACGGGCGCAGGCTTCGGTCCGTGGCCCGACATGTGGGAGATCTGGTCCGGGGCTTCGACCTCGAAAATCTGTCGTTGACGGGGACCATCGGACGGGCTCTGGAGCGATACGCCGAGACGCTGAAGCCGTGGGCCGAAGCGGTCGGCAATCGCATGGTGGCCGAGGTCGCCGCCCGAGACGAGCGCTCGTGGTTCCGCGTCGCCGAACAGATGGGCTCAGCGCTCCGCAAGGAAATCGCCGAGGCGCCCATCGGACAGGTGATGCGGGCACGGCAGGATGAGCAGGTTCGGCTCATCACCAGCCTGCCGCGCGAAGCCGCTGAGCGCGTCCACGCGATGACCCGCGAGGGCATCACCAAGGGCTGGCGTGCCGATCAGATCTCGGCCGAGATCATGAAGACCGGCGAGGTCAGCCTCGGGCGCGCGAATACCATCGCCCGCACGGAGGTTTCGAGAACGTCCACCCTCCTCACTCAAGCGAGGGCTGAGCATATCGGATCGACTTCCTACATCTGGAGGACGGCTGCCGATAATGATGTCCGAGTAACGCACAAAGCTCTAAACGGCAAAGTGATCAAGTGGAGCGAGCCGCCAGAGTGCGACCCAGGCTACAGAGCGCACGCAGGGGCAATATTCAACTGCCGATGCTACCCTGAGCCGATCATTGAGGACTTGTAATAGCCTGTCGGTGCTCTAGAGTAGAGCGGACCGACGAGGTGGTGGAACACCTACGTCGGCCCTAACCAGCCGAGCGTAGGAGCGCCCGAATGGCTGACGAGACCGTACCGCGCAAGGGGCAGAGTGTCACCCGAGCGCAGTTGGCCATTAACCGGGCCGCCGGGGTTAAGCGCTGCTACAGATGCGATAGCACGAAGCCATTCGCGGACTTCCCTCGATCGAAAAGCCGGTCGGATGGCCTCAACCCAGTCTGCCGCAGTTGCACATCTGAGTATAAGCGCAGTAGGTCCGGGCCGCCTCGAACGCCTCTGACTGACGCAGAAAAGGTGGAGCGCAGGCGCCTCTATAAGGCGCGATGGTTGGCTAAGAACCGCGAAGCCTACCTTGAAAAGCAGCGCCAATGGATGCGCGAGAACAAAGAAACTTTCTCGGCATACCAGAAACGATGGCGCGCTGAGAACGCTGACCGTCAGGCGAAGACGCGCAGTGAATGGAAGAAGGCAAACGCCGAACGCATCGCCGAGGTCAATCGTCAGTATGCGATTGAGCATCGTGGCGAATACGCGGCACATGTGAGAGCTAGACAGGCCAGGAAGCGGCGAGCGACGCCGCCATGGGCCAATCTAGAAAAGATCAAGGCGTTCTACGTTGAGGCGGCTCGCCTGACCGCTGAGACCGGCATCGTGCATCACGTAGATCACATTTACCCACTGAAGGCGCGCAACGCTTGTGGGCTCCACTGCGAGGCCAATCTCCAAATCCTCACCGGGGCCGAGAACTTGGCTAAGCGCAATAAGATGCCCGCAGAATTCGCGTGGTGATCCGCTTCGGCTAACTCCTGCAGCCGAGCATAAACCGGCTGCATCACAATGCGATTTACAACTAAGCCGCAAGATCGGCTCGCTTTTGATCGCGCGTCGGCGCGAGTTTTCGACGACGACGGTCATTTGCATGTCAAGCGGACGCCAATATCAAAAGCAAATGTCTGCGAATACCTAGGCTCCGAAATTCCGGGGCACGATGAACTCGGCCTTGAGCCGAGGCGGCGCTACAAGCTTTTGCGCGATCCTGACGAGTTGGCCAAAGGCGCAGAGACTTTCAATAATAAGCCTCTGCTGTTTGACCACAATCCGGTTAGCGCAGACGAACACGATCACGACCGCACGGTTGGTTCGATCTCTAATCCCCGTTTTGAGCATCCATACCTCTATGCCGACCTAACCTGTTGGTCTGGCCCAGCCATTCGCGCAATTGAGGACGGATCCCAAAAAGAATTGTCGAGTGCGTATAGATATACGCCAGACATGACGCCCGGAACTTACGAGGGCGTTACTTACGACGGCGTAATGAGAGGAATAAAAGCCAATCATTGCGCACTAGTTCCTAAGGGCCGCGCCGGGCCTGACGTTGTTGTCGGCGACTCCGCAATCACAGGAAAAATCATCATGGCAAAGACCGCTACTGCGGGCGCGTCTGCTGTTCTGCAGGGCGCTCTTGCTGTGTACGCGCGCAAGGCTGGGCTGGCGATGGATGGCAAGCCCATCGATCTCGGCCCGCTTGTCGATGGCGTGACCGCGAAGAACTTCAAATCCCGGATCCCCGCAATCGTGCTCGGCTTCAAGCGTATGGCGAAGGACGCCGACATTGAGGACGTGGCCGAGGTCATCGAGGCGCTGGCCGAGATCCTGCCGCCGGAAGCTGAAGCCGACGTGAAGGCCGCGGTTGAAGGCGCAGAAGGTGGGGAGGTCAACGACGACGCTGATGCGGCTGAAGCCTGCATTGAGATGTGCCGGAAACTCAGCCCCGAGGACCGTGAAAAGGTCATCGCTGGATGCCAAGCCATGGGCGGTGGTGAACAGGCCCAGGACGAGAAGGACGACGACAAGAAGGACAAGGCCATGGACGCCGCGATGGTGCAGGCCCGCATTCGCGAAGCCACCAAGGGCATGGTCTCCAAGACCGCCATGGACGCCGAGATCAGGCGCGCCACCGAGGCCGCCCTCGCGACCGCCAATGAGCACCAGGCTCGCCTGCGCGCCGCCGAGCGCTTCGTGCGCCCGTGGGTCGGCGATCTGCCGGCCATGGACAGTGAGGAGGCCTATCACCGGGCCGCCTGCGACGTCCTCGGCATCAAGCACAACGGCGTTCATGCCTCGGCTCTGCCAGTGCTGATCGAGCGCTCGCCCAAACCCGGCGACGCGCCCGCGCGCTCCGCCCGCCCCGTCGCGCAGGATGCGGCTTCCGTGGCCGAGGCCACGAAGCTGTTCCCGCACATGAACCGCCTCAGCGCTTAAGGGAGGCCTGAACCATGCCCACGACCTTTCAGACCTCCGTCAACGTCGTCCAGGCGCCCGGCGTCCCCGGCGACTTCGCCAGCGCGGATCCGTCGTTCAGCTTCGTCACCTCCGGCGGCATTCTCGTCGCCGATACGGGCGGCGTGACCATCGGCTGCTTCGCCTGGGTGAACGCGGCTCAGAACAAGGTGGCCTCGACCGGGACGGGTGCTCCGTCCGGTTTCGTCCATCGTGAGCTGCAGGCTAGCATCAACGTCTTCCCGGCCGAGTTCGGGATGACGATCCAGGCCGGCCAGCGCGTCGGCTCGCTGATGACCGGCGGCTGCTACTACGCGAAGAACGCGGGTGCTGGCACTGCCTCCATCGGCATGAAGGCGTTCGCCAACACCACGAACGGCTCGGTGTCGTTCGCAGCCACCGGTGCTACCGTGGCCGGTTCCGTCGAGACCAAGTGGTACTGCGTCGGCTGGACCGATGGCGGTTCCGGCGCGGCCGGCGAACTCGTCAAAATCTCTCATCTTCCCATCGGCTAAAGGGGGCGAATAGAATGAAGCTCGCATCCGTTCGCCCCACTCTCGAAGCAGATTGGGGCATTCATCTCGCGCAGGACGCTGAGTTCCTGCCGAGTGAGTACAAGCGCAATTTCAACCTCGCGCTCGACGCCCAGCCCACGCTGGTGACGACCGCCAACTCGGGTATCCCGGGCTGGCTCGCCGCCTACGTCGACCCTGAGGTCGTCCGCATCGTCCAGACCCCGAACAAGGGCGCGGAGATCCTGGGCGAGGTCAAGACCGGCGACTGGACCACCGAGACCGCGACCTTCATGGTCGTGGAGAACACCGGCGAGGTCGCTCCCTACGGCGATTGGAACAACAACGGCCGGTCCGACGCCAACCTCGACTGGGTGAACCGGTCGTCCTACCTGTTCCAGACCGTCGTGCAGTACGGCGATCTGCAGGTGGACCGCGCTGGCCTCGCTCGCCTGAACTGGGTCGGTGAGGTGCAGACCTCGGCCGCCGCCACGCTGGCGAAGTTCCAGGACTACACCTACCACTACGGCGTCGCCGGCATGGCCTGCTACGGCATGCTGAACGAGCCGAGCCTGCCGGCTGCTCTCACCCCGTCCACGAAGGCTGCGGGCGGCACCAAGTGGGTCAACAACGGCGTCGTGGTCGCCACCGCTAACGAGATCTTCAACGATCTCCAGGCGATGGTGCTCGACCTCGTCGGCCGCACGTCTGGCGTGATCCAGAAGACCGACACGATGACGCTGGTCATGCCGCCGCAGAGCGACGTGGCCCTGATGGCGACCAACCAGTTCGGCATCAGCGTCATGGACCTGCTGCAGAAGAACTTCCCGAACCTGAAGGTCGTCTCGGATCCGCGGCACGCCACGGCCTCGGGCAACGTCGTCCAGCTCTGGGCGGATCGCTTCAACGGCACCCAGGTCGCGACCTGCGCCTTCAACGAGAAGCTGCGCGATCACCAGATCGTCCGCATGCTCTCGTCCTACGCGCAGAAGAAGACCTCGGGCACGTTCGGCGTCGTCGTCAAGGCTCCAATCGCCATGTCGCAGATGCTGGGGGTCTGAGATGCCCGGCACTGTGACCGTCGCGTGCGCGCTGCCGCACGGCTTCCAGATGCAGCTTCAGGAGAAGGTGGCGACGCCGTCTCCGACCCGCGAGGATCCCACCCGCAAGGAGGAGATCAGCCGCTACGTCGGGCCGGTCGTCATCATCGACGGCCCCGCCCGCAACCGGGACACGCGCCGCGCCGAGGCCGGCGACACGATCCCGACCGCTGGCGGCTACGCGCTGACCTTCGGGGTCGACAAGGACCTCTGGGACAAGTGGCGCGTCCAGATGAAGGACTGGGAGCCGCTGGTGAAGGGGCAGGTCTTCGCGCACGAGCGTGAGGACGCCGCCAAGGGGCAGGCCAAAGCCGGTCAGGCCGGGCCGAGTGGCTTCGAGCCGTACAACCCCGCCAATCCGCCGGCCGAGTTTGCCGGCAAGATCAAGACCGCTGAGAAATAGGGAGGGTGACCATGGCGAAGAAGTCTCAGACCATTCGCGTCCTGAACCGTTCGCACACCGCGCTCACCCTGACCGAGCCGGCGCCGAACCTCGACAAGCCGGGCGATGCGCCCGCGCTGCGCTCCGTCTCGCTCGCCGGCAACGGCGCGGTCTCCGAGGTGGACGCGGACACCTACAATGCGTGGAAGAAGGGCAACCCGAACCATACATTCGTCACCAATGGCATCCTGGAAGAGGTCGGCGACGACTACCAGGCGCCGGAGGAGGTGTTCGGGTTCGAGCCGGCCCTTGAGGCTGCGCTGAAGAAGCCAGACGCCAAGAAGGACGCCAAGGCCGGTTCGACCGCCGAGGCGCCTGCCGGTGGCCTCACGGGCGAGCAGATGACGCCCGAGAACGCCACGCCTCCGGGCGATGACCCGGGCGAGCCGCGCCATGCCAGCCAGCCGGGCGAGCCCGAGCCGACTGGAACCAGCCGCCGCACCAAGGCGGTCGGCTAATTCACCATGGCCGTCACGCTCGCCAGCTTCCGTGCTGTGTTCCCTGAGTTTCAGGACGCCACGAAGTATCCCGATCCGGCCGTCACGTTCTGGCTGGATCAGGCGGGCGTGACGCTGCCGCAGAGCATCCCGCCGGGTCAGGTCGATCTGGCGACGATGCTCTACATCGCCCACAATCTGACGCTCGGTATCCTGTCGGCGTCGGGAATGGGTGGCGCAGGTTCCTTCGCCCCAGTCTCGTCCAAGTCGGTCGGGCCGGTGTCGAAGTCCATGGACACCTCGGCGGTCACTTCGACCGGCGCGGGCGTCTGGAACGGGACAGCCTACGGGCAGCGCCTGTGGGCACTCCTACGCGGCCTTGTGACTGGCGGGTTCTACCGGCCGAGCGCCCGCGCCGCGAGCCTAGCGGCCATGGCGAATTATCCCTACGGCCGCTGATGCCTGTCGTCGTCGTCAAGAACGATCTCGGCTTAATCGCTAAGGGCGTTCTGGCTCTCACCAAGAGCCAACTGCTGATCGGCATTCCTGCTGAGGGTTCGGACCGGCGCCCTGAGAAGGGCGAGCCGGCACCCCCGTCTAACGCCGTAATCGCGTACCGGCTTGAAACGGGAGATCCCGAAAAGAACCTGCCCGCTCGGCCATTCCTCGTCCCTGGTGTTGAGAGCATCGCGGCTGAGGCCGGGGCACGGCTCCGCAAGGCTGGCAAGGAAGCATTGTTCGGTGGCGGCGCGGCTGCGGTCGACAAGGCATTCCACGCCATCGGTCTGATCGCTCAGAACGCGGTTCGAAACAAGATTACGGAAGGCCCCTTCGTGCCGCTCTCAAAGCGCACGCTGGCAGAGCGCAAGGCGCGTGGGCGGACGGGCGAGAAGCCATTGCTGGACACCGGCCAGCTAAGAAACAGCGTCACGTATACGATCACACGGAAGGGCTCGTGAGCACTCTCCTGATTTTGTGGCTGATAGCAGGGCTTTTCATCGGTCTGACGAAATCAGACCGGTTTCCCGGCCCTCAAGATCACATTGCCTGGGCTGCTCTTTGGATTGTATGCTGGCCTATTCTCTGGCTGTGTGAGTTCCATTGAATGTCTGCGCCGAACATTCCAAAAGGCTGGGTGCTGGTCCCATTGACCGCAACCAAGGCCATGGCTGATGCAGCCTACGCCGCTTCGGATGCTTATGAAGCAGCGCCCGAGCCAAAAGCATGGTGCGGTCTATATTCTGTCTATGAAGCGATGATCGCAGCGGCACCAAAAGCGCCTTCGACTGAGGGCGATAACGGTTTGGCAGAGTGACCGTCCACGCGGTGAAGTGATGGCCCTCCTCAACGTCTCCGATGTCATCGACGACCCCGACTTCTGGTCCGAGGCCGTCCTGATCCAATCCATCGTCGAGGTAAACAGCGTCGGCATCGCCAGCGCTCTGCAAAGCGGCCAGGCCTTCACCGGCGTCGTCTGGCCCGGCAACGGCCTCGGCCTCGTGCAGACCGGCGAAGGCGACATGGTGGAGGGCGATCTGATGATCGTCACCCGCTACCCCATCGACATCGGCAAGCGCGAGATCGCGGCGGACGGCGTCATCTTCGCCGGGCTCCCCTACAAGATCACGAACGCCTCGCTCTGGCCCTTCGGCGAACAGTTCACGCAGGCCGTGTGCAAGCTCGCCACCCTGAACCCATCCCAGACGGGGCAGCAATCCAGTGGCGGCTTCCTCGGCTAACGACAGTTCAACAGGCGGCCCGCTCGGGCCCACCTCGGCGCCTCCGCCGGATGACCTCGACCTCGACACCATCATCGGCACGCTCATCGCGGGCGTGACGGGCCTGCCGGGCGACATGGTTCGCCCGCGATGGCAGGAGACACAGCCCCGCGTCCCCGACGTCACCGAGACATGGATCGCAGTCGGTGTCACGGCGACGATGCCAGACGATACGCCCGTCCAGATCCACCACGGCGAGGGCGACGGCTACACGATCCTACGCACCTTCTACCGCTTGGACGTGCTGGCGAGCTTCTACGGCCCCAAGGGGGACGCCTACGCCAAGCTCACGCGAGATAGCTTCTACGTCGGCCAGAACCGCGAGGCGATGCGGTCTTACGGCCTGAACCTCATCGGCTTCGACACCATCCGGCGCGTGCCGGAGATCGCGGCCACTCAGACTAGGCGCCGCTCGGACCTTCCCTTCCGTCTGACCCAGACGATCGAGCGCCGGTACGAAATCCGGAATGTCCTTCAAGCGGACGGCACCATCCGGGCCGACGCATCCGGGCGACTTGAGAACACGCCGTTCCTGTCGCCGCTCCCGCCGGCCTGACGCCGCGCACAAGCGCCCATCCCACCCCGACACTCACCAGGGACGCCGGTCTGCGGCGGCTTGCTTATGGCTACCGGCCTGAACGTCGCTGATTTCGTCAACGTCTCCGTCACGATCGAGCCCAAGGCGGCCCAATACAGATCGTTCGGCGTCGGGCTGATCCTCGGCTCGACCTCCGGAGTCATCGACACCAACGAGCGGTTGAGGCGCTACACCTCGCTCGACGGCGTGACCCAGGATTTCGGCACCACCGCGCCGGAGTATCTAGCGGCCAAGGACTATTTCAGTCAGTCGCCCCAGCCGGCCGTGCTCTACGTCGGTCGCTGGGCACAGGTCGCGACCAAGGGCCACATCCGCGGCGCCTCGCTGTCGCCGACGCAGCAGCTTCTGACCAACTTCACGAGCGTCACGACCGGCGCGCTCAGCCTCACCATCGATGGCACGGCGCGCAACATCACCGGCATCAACCTGTCGGGCGCGCTGAACCTGAACGGCGTCGCCTCGCTGATCCAGACGGCGCTGGCCGCTGTCGTGGCCGGTGCGACCGTCAAGTACGACAGCGTCTACAACCGCTTCGATGTGGCTTCGCCGACGACTGGCCCAACCTCTTCGGTCGGCTATGCCACCACGGCCCCGAGCGGAACCGATCTCGGCCCGCTGCTGCACCTGACCAGCGTGGACGCCTCGGCGCCTGTGCCCGGCATCGCGGCCGAGAGCCTTGTGTCGGCGGTCGCGACCCTCGCGAACCAGTCCGGCGCTTGGTACTCGCTGCAGGTTGCCACCTCGACCCCGCCGACCGACAGCGACCATCTCGCCGTCGCGGCTCTGATCGAGGGCCTGAGCACGTCGCAGAGCCGCATCTACGGCGCGACGCTCCAGAACGCCAACGTCCTCGACAGCACGACCAGCGCGGATCTGGCCTCGCTGTTCAAGACCGGCAATTTCAGCCGCGCCTTCTCGCAGTTCTCGCGCAACGATCCCTATGCGGCCGAGAGCCTGTTCGGCCGGTTCGCGACCGTCGATTACGAGGGCAGCAACACCACCATCACGGGCGCCTACAAGCAGGAGCCCGGCGTCGCCGCTGAGATCATCACCGAAAGCCAGTTCGGGCAGATCAAGGCGAAGAACACCAACGTGTTCGTGTCCGTCCAGAACGGCACACAGATCATCTTCCCCGCCGTTATGGCGAACGGGGACTACATCGACGAGCGGATCGGCGCGGACTGGCTGCAGAACCGCATCCAGACCGACTGTTACAACCTGCTCTACACCACCGCCACGAAGGTCCCGCAGACCGATGCGGGCATGGCGCAGATTAAGGCGGTCATTACCCGGGCATGCGCCGTCGCTGTTGCGAACGGCTTCATGGCGCCAGGCCAGTGGCTTGGTCCGAACGTCGGCACGCTGCGTACGTTCGATCCCCTTCCGGCCGGGTTCTACATCTTCGCGCCGTCCGTTTCGACCCAGTCGCAGGCCGATCGCGCCGCTCGCAAGTCCGTGCCGTTCCAGGTCTGCTGCAAACTGGCCGGCGCGGTCCACCTCATCTCCATCAGCGTCCTCCTGGACCGCTAAGCCTGAGGACGAATTATGGCCGCGCCTATCGCATACAGCCTCGTTGACGTGAACGCCGCCATTGAAGGGCCGGGCGGTAATTTCTCGCTCTCTGACGGCGCCATCGCCAACGAGGGCATTACTGTCGCTATGGCAGAAGACAAAATCACTTACACTCCAGGCGCTGGGGGCGGCGGCATGCACAGCGTCCATGCCGCCAAGCATGGTCGAGTGACTGTGCGCTATCTGCAGAACAGCCCGAAGAACCGTCAGCTGATGGATCTCTATCTCGTTCAGAACGAGAATGGCGGTGCTGGCGGCGCGGGCCAGAATATGATCGACATCTCAAACGTTGTCTCAGGCGACGTAATCTCGTGCCAGTATGGTTCGATCCTGAAGATCCCTGACATCACCTATGCCATGGAAGGCGGCGTGAGAGAGTGGGTCATCATCTTCACGGCCATTGATATCAAGCTCGGCGACGGCCAGTTGGCCCTGTGAGGTTAGGCCGTGGCTGAGTTCGACATCAAGGGCGTCACCTACCGCTCCGGCAAGATGGTGGGCCTGACGCAGATCCACGTGCTGCGCCGCGCCTCGCCGATCATCGCACCCCTCTTCAAAGGGCTGAAAGGCGGGATGACCCCGGAGGTTGCGTCCGCCGTCATCGAGGGGCTGAGCAGCCTTGAGGACGACAAGCTCAATTACATCCTCGACAGGACGCTCGCCGTCGTCGAGATGAAGCAGGACGGGCAACGCTGGGCTAAGATCAAAGCCTCAGACGGCCTGACGTTCATGTTCAAAGACATCCAGGAAAACGGCCTCCTGATCCTCAGGATCAGCACTGAGGTTCTGTACGACAACTATTACCCGCTTTTTCTCGAAGCCCCCTTGCTTTTCAGCGGCGGGGGCCAGTTCCAGCTACCGAACTAGTCCAAATGCCGGACAGCGAGGAGTGGTATCTCCAGCCCATCGAGTTCGGCTACTACAGCTACGCGGACCTCAAGACCGGCGTCATCCAGATTGAGGACATCGCCGAGATCAACGATATGATGCGCGCCAACGCGGAGAACCGCTGGCGGCTGCACGACGCCAACAAGCCCAACGGCGGGTGATGCTTCCGTGTCTCGCGTTCGGGTGCTACGCCCTCTGAATGCCGATACCGCCCCGCCATCCTGACCGACGCTCCGTTGTGGAGTTGGTCGAGGAACTGCGCGATGAGGCCGAAGATCTGGCTCAGGATCTGAAGGGCATTCCGGCGCAGGAGACCGTCTGCGGCGAGGCGGCTCAGGCCCTTGAGGAATACGGCGCGGCGCTCAGTCAGATCGCAGGCGGCGCTGAAAATCCGAAGGCCATCGCAGCCGAAGCCCTGTCCCTCGCCAAGCCCTTGCAGCCGCTCGGTCGAGATAGCGACCCGCTGCGCGATTTGCTGAAGCCCCGACGAACCTGACGCAACCGGCCGGGGAGGGCGGTGCATGTCCCTTCTCGGTGAACTCTCCTACGCGCTGATCCAGCCCAGCGCCCGCGCCATCGGCCAGATCTACGCCGATGTGACGGTTGAAGAGAACCACCGGGACGAGGTCATCATCACTCAGCACCCGGTCGAGGGCGGCGGGGTGATCACGGACCACGCCTTTAAGCGACCGGCCGAACTGGAAATCCGCTGCGGGTTCTCGAACTCGACGGCCGGCTATGTCGGATACGTGCAGGAGCAGTATCGCGCGCTGCTGGCGCTACAGCTCGCCCGGCAGCCGTTCACGGTCTACACCGGCAAGCGTCGCTACCGGAACATGATCATCCGCGGCATCTCCGTCGTGACCGATGGGCATTCCGAAAACATCCTCATGGCGTCCGTCGCCTTGCAGGAGATCGTCATCGTCTCGACCCAGACGACAAGCACGGGGGTGGGGCAGGGCGGCGCCAGTGGCACGCCGGGCAGCAACGCCGACCAGGCTAACCCCGCCTCTACCGGCAGCGTCACGAACGGCGGCAGCGTCTCCACCGTAGATGTCGGCCCGCAGGCCTTCTCGGGCGCTTTCAGCCCAGGCAGCACGGCTCAACCCGGCGACCTCGGCCTCGGCGGCGCGGTCGGTGAGGGTCTAAGCGGCCTAAGCGCGTCAAATTACTCGGTCGACGTCGGCGAGATGACCATCCAAGACGGAGAGACAGGCGAGATCCTGAACCAGGGTCCGGAGCCAGCCCTACCGCTCAACGTCTTCGGTGGCGGAAACCCCGGCTTCTGACGTGACAACGGCTGTCGAGATCCCGCTGAAGCCGTCGCAGGCTCAGCGCTTCACCATCACGCTGAGCGGCACGCTCTACAACATGCGGCTCACCTACAACGTGGCGCAGGATGGCTGCTGGGTGCTCGACATCGGTGATGCGAATGGGGCGCTGCTCGTGGCCGGCATCCCGATGGTGACCGGCGTCGATCTGCTCTCGCAGTACCGCTACCTTGGCATCCCTGGCGCGCTCCTCGTGACGACGGATCGGGGCGCGGGCGAGGTGCCGACCTTCGACGGTCTCGGCGTGACCTCGCACCTCTACTACGTTGCGCCCTGACCCATGGGTGAGCAGTACCTTCGCACGGTCTCGGTTCAGATCGAAGGCGGCAAAACCTTCACTTATGTTGGCGACGAGAACGGCGGCCAGGGCCTCCGGATCACCTTTGAGACGACGCAGAAGGATGCGAGCACGCCGAACGTGGCGCGCATCGGCATCTTCAACCTGGCGGACAGCAGCACGCAGCCGGCCTTCTACGTCGGCAAGACCGTGACGCTCTCGGCCGGGTACGTCGGCGAGCCCATCTACGTCCTGTTCAAGGGCGAGATCCGGCAGGCTCGCAACCTGCGGGCGGACGTGACCGACAAGGTGCTGGCGATCCTAGCCACCGATGGCAGCACGCCGCGCAACTATGCGGTGGTTAACAAGACACTCTCCAGCGGCCACACCCACTACGACCGCGCTATGGCCTGCTACGAGCCCATGAAGGCGCTCGGCATCGGGCTCGGCTACATCGACAAGGATGCGCTTTCCAAGGTCAAGTTCCCGCGTGGCTGCGCCCTGTTCGGGAACGCCAAGGACTGGTTACGGCAGACCGCTCAGGCGACCAAAACCTCGTGGTCTATCCAGAACGGCAAGCTGCAGATCCTTGCCAACGATAAGCCGCTCCCTGGTGGCGTCATCGTCCTGAACAGCAAGACCGGGCTGGTTGGCCTGCCCGTCCAGACCATCCAGGGCATTGAGGGCGTGGCCCTTCTCAACGGCCAGATTGTGCCCGGCTGCACGGTTCAGATTGATCAGAAGGCCATCCAGCAAGCCGAGTTCGACCCGAGCATCACGGGCGCACCGAACAACGCGCAGCTTCAGCGCTTCGGCATCTCGGCGGATGGCACCTACAAGGTCTTCTACGTCGGGCATCTCGGCGACACCTGCGGCGAGCCGTTCTTCACCAACTTCGTGGCCGTCGCCACCTCGGCGGGCTCTATCTCGCCAGCCATGGCAGCGCGCGGCATAGGCACGCCGAATGGATAACACCATTGCCTCGTTCCTCGTAGCCCTCGGCTTCGATGTGAACCAGGGCTCGCTCAACACCGCCAAAAAGTCGGTCGCCGACTATGAAAAGGCGGTGCGTGACGCTGAGAAGCGGATTGAGGATGCGCGCTGGGAAGGCGCCAAGACCGCCGACGAGATCGCCAAGCTCACCCGCGAAGCGAACTTGAAGGAGGCCCGCGCCGCCCTCGCGACTGCGCAGGAGCGCGAGAAGGCCGAGAAGGAGACTGCCCGCAAGCGCGAGGAGCGGAACAAGGAGTTCATGGCCGGCATGAGCCGGCTGGCGCTGGCTGCCACGGCCGCAGCGACGGCGATCAGCTACGCGGTGAACCGGGTTACTCAGGCGTTCGACAACCTCGGCTTCGTGTCAGCGCGAACCGGCGCCTCGGTGCAGAGCCTCAACTCGCTCGGCTACGCGTTCAAGCAGGTCGGCGGTTCGTCGCAGCAGGCGGTCAGCGCCGTCGAGAAGTTCGCACAGGCCCTGCGGACGAACGACGGCCTCAAGAGCTACGTCAAGAGCCTTGGCGTCGACACGACCAAGGACATGGCCGATCAGCTCCTCGACACGGTCGATGCGCTGTCAAAGCACGAGTATCAGGTCGGCAGCCGCGAAGCCGGCATGCTCGGCATCTCGGAGGAGGACTACAAGCTCCTGACGCAGTATGCGGCCAAGGTGAAGGAGTACCGGGCCGAGTACGATGCCACGACCAAGGCGCTGGGCATCAACAGCAAGGAGGCCGCCGACGCCTCCATGGCATTCCAGCGCACGCTCACGCGCCTTCAGGCGACGGTGTCGGCGCTCGGTGACAAGCTGATGGTCAGCCTCGCACCGGCGCTGGAGCAGATCGTCAAGCGGTTTCAGGAATGGATCTCGGCGAACCCTGAGAAGGTCGAGCGCATCATGCGCGGCATCTCGGATGCCGTCGTCTGGCTCGCCGAAAAGCTCAGCGCCATGGTCACATGGTTCGCGGGCAATGAGGGCGACGCGTTCATGAAGCGCTGGGACGCCTTCGCGGACCGCGTCAAAGCCATCGCGAACGCATTTGAGACGATCTTCGGCGTTCTCAAAAAGATCGCCGGGGTCACTCAGCTCTCAACCATCTTGGGGGCCTACGACAAAACCATCACAAGCATCCTAGCTGGGCCTGCAGCCTTCGAGCGGGCCAATGGAGGCGGTCCCGGTGTCGTGGTCACGCCCGGAGCAACTGCGGGGCCGGTTCGGGACACCCGATCAATATATCAGCGCTACGCCCCGACAATCTTGGGCGGCAAGCCTGACCCCAACGAGCCTGCGAACGCTCGCGGTGGTCTCCGTGCCCGCGTGGCTCGTGCCATGCGAGGCGATCAGTCCGGCGGTGTGGCGGCCAATCCTGGCGCCTACAAGGATGTCTTGGATCACATCGCGCGTTCTGAAGGGACGGCGCACCGGCCCGGCGGGGGCTATAACACCTCACTGGCGAACGGGCTGCTTCTCCCTGGTGGGAAGGAGCAGGATCTGACCAAACTTACCCTTGACCAGATTGATGCCCTACAGACGGGCATGCTCCGGAACCCTGCCAACCGCTGGAATAGCAGCGCCATCGGTCGGTATCAGGTGGTGCGAACAACCCTCAGGGCGCAGCGCGATAAGCTGGGCTTGAAGGGAACCGACCTATATGACGAGAAGCTGCAGGACCGGATCGGAGCTAATCTAGCACGGCAACGCGGTGCTGATCCTGTAGGTCTGCAAAACGAGTGGGCTTCGCTCGTCGGTGCGAAGAACGCGACGGCCGTCGCCCTGATGCAGAAGGTGGATCCCAAGGCATCCACGATGCCGCTTGAGCGGCAGCCGATTGAGATCAAGGCGCCTAAGATTGAGGTGAAGGGTGCGGACGGCTCAACCGCCCCGCCGCAGATCCATATCCCCGGCGTGCCGCGCATGATGCAGATGCCGGGCTTCAACGCGGGGGACTACATGAAGCCCGCGCCGGAAGCATCATCCTCGGTGGTCAACAGCGGCGGGAACTCCACCAAGACGGTCACGCAGACGTTTCACAACAAGACGACCATCACGGGCGCCGAGAACCCGAAACAGGCAGCCGGGATCATGGAGAACGCATTTGGCCGGATGCACAATCTGGCCTTGGCGAATGCTCAGTCGGCGACGGTCTAACAACCGGCCCGACATTGCACAGATCGGACGCGGATCATGTCGACCTCCTCGCCGTAGGTTGTCACCTCGGCAAGGGTTTCGCCTCGCTTCCATAAGAAGGTGCAGAGCGCGAGCCCTGTCCCAGAGCAAGCCGCGGTTTCGGGATATCGATCGCACACATCTTCCCGACCATCACTGCAACCGCGCTTGTCGGCGGGGAGCGGTGCGGGCTGCCAGCCAAGCGCGGTCAGACTGTTGCGGGCCTCGTAGTAGAACGCGCCCTTTGGCACCCGCGGCATGGGCCCCGCAGCGACGGCCGAAACAGATAGTGAGAAAATAGCGGCGGCGAGGGCGTAGCGCATAGCGTCTCGTTACCTCTGGAACCGGGGCAGCGGACGGGCAACGTCATCGTCCTGCTGCTGCATCTGGGCCTGGGTGGTCACGAAAAGCGAAAGCGATTTGTAGAACGCGTGGTAGGTCGGTCCTTGTTCGCTAGCGAACTTGTAACTTTCACGCTGCCGCTCTGGCGATAGCCGCTCCCAGATTGAAGTCACGACGTCGTAGCTGAACTGCTCATCGCGCACGCAACTGGCGATCAGCCCTTTGTCCCTCAGGCTGGCGCAGGCGCGATCCACATCGTGCGGCGGCACGGGCATCCCCTGAGCCGCGGCGATTGAAGACACGGACAAGAAGGCCGTCACGACGGCGGCTATGACGTAGCGCATCGCTTAAAGCTAATCCCGAGCCGGTGGCTTTCAAAGGGGATCAAATGGCGAACGGCGCAATCGACATCCGCGAGCGGTTCGAGGACCAGACCGAGCTGCTGGAAACCGTTGTTGACGCCGTATTCTCGCGCCTGCCCAAGTCTGGCCCGGTCATGCTGGCCGAGGACAGCCAGGACGGCCACACTGCGAAGCTGCAGCCAACTACCAAGGCCATCCAACGGAAGCCGGACGGCACGACGGTCGAAGTGACGCTGCCGGTCATTCCCGACGTGCCGGTCCACTTCATGGGCGGCGGCGGCATCACGACGACCTACGGCCTCAAGCAGGGCAACGAGGGCTTCAGCGTCCCGGCCGCCCTCGGCATAGATGGCTGGCATCAGAACGGCGGCGTTCAATCGCCGGGCGATACCCGTCAGCATGCCATGTGGGACGCGGTCTTCGTCCCTGGCGTCCGCTCCGACCCGAACAAGCTCAAGGGCGTTTCCCCCAATTCAACGCAGACGCGCACCGACGACAAGCAGACGGTCCACGATGTGAGCCACACGGCTGTGACCGCCGTTCGCGAGCAGAGCGCCCATCAGGTCAACGGCATGGCCGTGCAGAGCCAGAAAGGCGGATCTAGCCACGTGGTCGACGGCATGACGATCCAGCACGTGGCCTCCAAGATCTTGATCAACTGCTGATGGCCGGCGGCTTCGTTCCGTTCGGGCAGAACCTCCAGCTTCAGGGAGGCGCCCCGCTGATGAAGGCCGTGACGGTCTTTGTCGAAAAGCTCGGCATCACCAAGCGGCTCGACGGTGGCCCCGGTCTCCAAGGGATGATGCAGAAGGTGCTGCAGGACGGCAATCTGTCGTCGGTCATGCAGAACCCGATGGCGGCTCCGATGACCGCCCTTCAAGGGCAGATCAACGCGCAGGTCTCGCAGCTTCAGAGCATGTCGGGTGGTGGGCCCTCCGATCTGATCTCCGCGCTCACCGGAGGGGCCGGGCTCAGCAATGCCCTCGGCCAGTTGCAAGCTTCCGGCGACAACCTCGCCGGCCTGACCAACGGAGCGACTGGCTTTTTCGCGATGCTCGGCCACGCCAACACGGCGGACATGGCGGGCCCGGCTCTTCCCGCCGATGCCGGTATCGACGCCGTCACGGCGCCGCTCACGCAGATCAACCTCCTCGCCGGCATTCGGCAGGCTCTGCCCGTTCTCGTGTCTCAGGTCGTGTCTGGCACGACGAGTTCTGACGTCGTGACGGGATGGGTGCTCAGCAAGATCGGGACGATCGGGGGCGTGATCTCCGGCTCGGCCGCCGCTCTGGCCTACGGGGAGCAGATGCACCCGCTGATCGCCACGGTTTCGAGCGTTGCGGGTGCGCTGGCTGTGCCTCCGACTTTCGATGCTCACGGATATCGCCAGGAAGGGGTCGCCAGCGGCTTCCAGGGCGTCCTGCAGTCCATCGTCCAGCCGGACGCTGCCGAGGCCATGGCAGCCTCTGTGGCGGGCCAGATCGCCCACATCGTGCCCCCGCCTGTGAACGTGGCTGCGATAACCTCGCTCGGAGACGAGTGATGCGGATCCGCAAGGTCGAGGCTGGAACGGGCGATATGTGTTTCGGGGGCGATCAGCTCTCCATTGAACGTGATACCCCGGACGCGGTCGGGATCCTCGTTGAGGCGCGGCTGAACCTCTGGCAGGAGCAGTGGTACTTGGACCGGACCGAGGGCACGCCCTACGAGCAACAGGTGCTCGGCAAGCGGACCGAAGGGCTGCGCGATCCGGCGCTGCAGGCTCGCATCCTCGACACACAAGGTGTAGTTGAGATTGAGGCCTACAGCAGCGTCCTTGACCGCCAAACCCGCGCCTTCACCGTCTCGGCCACGATCCAGACGGTCTACTCCCGCGCCTACCTCGCGGGGCAGGGCGCCAACACCGCCAACATCACCGTCAAGGTCGAGAACGGTCGCTGAGCATGGGCGCTACCCCTGTCTGCCAGATCACGGCTGCCGGCTGCATCCGCCCGACCTTCGCGGACTGCCTCGCCTACGTGCAGACCTCCTATCGGGCGATCTACGGCCAAGACATCAACATCGAGCCCGCTACTCAGGATGGGCAGTTCCTCGCCCTCCTCGCCAACGCGATCCACGACGCGAACGGCGAAACCCTGGCAGCCTACAACAGCTTCTCGCCCTCAACCGCGCAGGGCACGGGGCTGGATCGCAACGTCAAGCTGAACGGCATCCGGCGCAAGCGGGCCTCTTACTCGACGGCTCCGTTTCTCATCGTCGGCCAAGCCGGGATTGAGATCGATGGCGGGTTCGTCACCGACGCGGCCGGCAACCAGTGGGCGTTGCCGCCTGTGGTTCTGATCCCTGATGTGGGGCAGGTCACCGTCACGGCGACGTGCCAGACCATCGGAGCGGTGCAGCTTTCCGCGGGCGCGATCGACACCGCCAACGGCAAGGGCTCTATCGCCACCATCACGCGCGGATGGCAATCCGTCACCAACACCGCCGCCGCATCAGTCGGCGCTCCAGTGGAGAGCGACAGCGCCCTGCGTCAGAGGCAGGCGATGTCGACGGCTCTCCCGTCGCTCCGGCTCACCGATGGTCTCAAGGGCGCCTTGGCTGCCATCGACAACGTCAATCGGCTTCAGGTCTACGACAACGGCCTGAGCACACGGGACCGGAACGGCATCCCTGGGCACACCATCGCGGTGGTGGTTGATGGGGGTGATGCCGCCACCATCGCCCAGATCATCGAATTGAAGAAAGGGCCGGGCGTCTCGACCTTCGGCACGACGGTGCAGACCGTGCAGCCAATCGATGCCTCATCCATCCCGCAGGACGTGGCGTTCTTCTATCTCACGCAGGTGCCGATCACCTACGCGGTCACGGTTCGCAACCTCGGGGGCTACACGGCCTCAATTGAGGGCATCTGGAAGGCCGCGCTCGCCGATTTCGTGAACGGGCTGGCGATCGGGGAAGATGTCGAGCTGGATCAGGCCTTCGCCGCCGCCAAGAACTACGACGGGCTGGGATCCAAGACGTTCAAGATCGTCTCGTTCGCGCAGGCTCGGGATGGCGCGCTGCCGAGTGCCGTTGACGTGCCGATCGGCTTCTATGAGGCCGCCCTGTGTTCGCCGGCCAGCATCGCCGTGACCGTGCTCCCTCTGGCTAACTGACATGGCCGTCTACAACGTCAGCGCGGACTCAACCACCGTCACGATTGACGGCGGCTACCCCACCGCGGACTATGATCCCTTCGCGCTGGTTGCGAAGGCCACGCCGGCTGCTGACGACTACATGGCGCTCATCACGCCGTGGCAAGCCAACCCAGCGAAGGCGCGGTTCCAGGCGACCGTGCGGGTGGGCGTGCAGCCATACGCGGATGCGCAGGCCTTCGTTGCCGGCCTACCGCAGGCTTTCGATGTCGATGAGGCGGTCGGCGCGCAGCTTGACATTGATGGGCAATGGATCGGTCGCGACCGCTACGTCCCGATCCCGATCCCGGACACGACGTTTGCCTTCGATATCGCCGGCCGTGGGTTCGACGAGGGCTACTGGCGCACGAACTACGATGCCGCCAACGACATCTCCTCCCTGCCGGACAACCTCTACCGCCCGCTTCTGTACGCCAAGATCCTCGCAAACCGTTGGGACGGCACGGCCGCCATGGCGGTGCAGATCGTCCGCGCGTACCTTTTCGACCCGGCCACACTGGTGTTCATCAACGACAATGCCCGGGCGGTCATCCCATATCCAGGCGATGCGATCTTCTCCTTCGACGTTCCAGGCGCTGGTTTCGACGAGGGGAGGTGGCTGGAGCCGGGCGAGTACCCGCCGACACCGAAGCGGATGGGCATCTCCTACAGCCTCTGTATCGCAGGCAAGCTCCCGACCCGGACGGACCTCTACATCCTCGCCAATGATCTCCTGCCCGTGAAGGGAATGGGCGCCGACGTGCGCGTCTCCGTCGCCACCGTGGATCAGGCCCCGATCTTCGGCTTCGACATGAACAACGATCAGATCGGTGGCTTCGACATCGGCGCTTGGGGCGCGGATCCCGCCACGGTCGCGGCTTCTCTCGCCTCCTAACCCTCGACCCATCCCGCATCGCGAACGCGGCGCTCTCCCGGCGCTGCGGCCACGCGCCTGCGCCACAAGGACCGTCTCATGAGCGGCACCAACGGCTTCTTCCCCTTCGCAACGGGCGTCGGCGCCAACACGCTGAACGATGCCGCATGGTCAACCGCTGATGTCCTCCCTCAGGGCTTCCAGCGCGGCGAGGTGCCATCCATTCAGGCCAACAAGGCTTGGAAGCAGTCGTCGGTCATCTCGGCCGTCATCGGCCAGTTCATCGTGGATCTGGCGAACGTCGATGCCAACGACAGCCAGAGCGTCGCGACGCTAGAAGCCAACTTCATCAAGGCCCTGAACGCGCAGATCGCCACTCAGGTCCCTCCGCCCGGCACGATCCGCGAGCGGCCGACCGCGAATACGGACCTCTATGTCTCGCCCTCGGGTTCCGACTCCACGGGCGACGGGCTGACGCCGCAGACCGCTTGGGCGACGCCGCAGAAGGCCTGGGATACGATCCAGCGCAACTACGACATCACTGGCATCAAGGTGACGGTCCACTGCGCGGGCGGCGCCTACATGAGCGGCGTGCTCGCGCAGGGGCCTATCGTGGGCTCGCAGAACCCGAGCAGCGTTCTCTTCAAGGGCGCCGGCTCGGCTACGACATCGATCTCCGTGACGAACGCCTCGTGCTTCAACGCCCAGAGCGGAGCGATCTACTCGGTCTCGGGCTTCACGCTGAACGCGACGGGTGTGGGCGCGGGCCAGGGCGCAGGGCTCTACGCCACGCCGGGCGGGATCCTCGTGTTCGGCGCGGACATAAATTTCGGGACTTGCGCTGTCGCTCATCTGTTCGCCCAGGGCGGGCAGATCTCGAACGATGGCTCGCCCTACGTCATCTCCGGCGGAGCCCAGGCGCACCTTGACGCGCAAAACCTCGGCATCGTCACGACTAGCACCTCGGTTTCGCTCATCGGAAACCCAACGTTCTCGCTCGCGTTCGCGGTCTCCGCGTTCTACGGCCTCGTCTACGCGGGCGGCGCCGCCTATTCCGGCACGGCCGTTGGGTCGAAGTATTCGACCTCCTCGGGCGCGATCATCGTCAACGGCGCCGGAACGAACTTCTTCCCCGGGTCACTGGGCGGCATCGTAAATGCCCCCGGCTTCTACATGTGAGCGTCGTATGATGAAGAATTACACTCCGCTCAACTGGTACTGGCTCGACGATGCCGGCAAGCGCGTCTACGCGAGTGCGCGGCAGACCATCGTCTCGACCGATGACACCGACTACAAGGCCTTTATCGCGGACGGCACTAAGCCGACCGCATGGCCGCGCGATGCGAGCGGCAAGGTCAGCGACGCCGAGATGCGCGCGGTGCTGGCTCCCTACGGCCTGATGCTGTCGCTGGACGACCTCAAGGCGCAGCTCAAGGCGCGCGTTGATGCCAAGGCCGAAGAGGTGCGCCTGACGCTGATCACCCCAGGGTCAGGACAGGCTATGGAGTACCAAGAGGCCTACGCGCAGGCTCAGGCAGCGTTGGCCGCGACCGGAACGGTCAAGGATACCGACTACCCGATGCTGGCCGCTACGGTCGGCATCGACACGGACCCGCAGACGGGCAAAGCCGCGAAGGACGTGCTGGGCGTCGCCCGCTCGGTCAAAGCCGCCTACGAAGCGTTTCTGACGGCTGGGGCGGCCATCCGCGGGGCCCGGCTCGGCGGCAAGGCCGCGATCCAGGCTGCAGGGAATGCGGCCGATGCGCAGTCGGCTTGCGACGCCATCTCCTGGCCGACCTTCAACTGAGAGCGGTTCTGATGCACCTCGTCTTCCGCACGCTGCTGGCGGCGCTGTGCCTTGTCACGCCCGCGCTCGCCCAGCAGCAGAAGGTCATCACTGGTACGCCGAACTCTGGTCAGGGGGACACCCCCTACACGGCCTTCAACAAGCTGAATAACAACGACACCGACCTCTATCGGCGGCTCAACACACTGAATGGTGCCGTGCCGCAGCTCGGTCCCGACGGGCGCATCCGCGTTCCGAACGGCCCCACCCTCGGCACGGTAGACCCTCAGAACGGCCAGTTCACCTCTCAGCCGTACAAGATCCAGCTTCAGGGGCTTGGCTCAACTGGCGCTGTGGATGGAATGAGCGTCGGGGGGGCCGCACTCAGTAGCGGCGTCATCACCTCGGTTCTGACCCGACTGACCGCGGCGCAGATTGCGGATGTTCGGTCTGGAAACGCCACGCTTGATCTCGCGTCTACGCTCAACGCGGCGTTCAATGCCTGCATGCCGGGACTGCCGGTCCCAACTTTCCAGTTCCCGCCCGGTCGATACGGCATCAAGAGCGAACTGCTCGCTTCGACATGCCCGATCAACATCGTTCTCGATGCTGGTGCGACGATCGTTCAGACCGCAGGCTTCGCAGCCGGCGTTCAGATACGGGGCCTCATCCACTTCAAGGGTCCGGCGTCCGGTTCGACGCTGACCGGATCAGGCACCATCGACGGCAACCGAGCGGCGCTCGTCTCGAGCTATCTGGCCCTGCCGAAGTCGCAGCAGTCGAACGGCCTCTATGTGATGTCGTCCGAGTGGGACTGCGTCGTTGCTGAGGCAGTTGACGATGTGCGCATCGAGGGCATCACAGTCCGCAACTGCATGAGCTTTGGCGTCTCCTACGCCGCAGGCCAACGCGGGCGTGTGACGAATGTCAAGGTGCTGGACACGAGCGCCGCCACGAATTTTCAGGTCATTGATGGCGCCGTCATCGGCAACATCACGGAAACCAACATCGGGAATGTAGTCGATGGCACGGCCATCCCGTGGTTTTCCTACGCCAACATTTTCTCGGATCTCAAGAATAGCCACATCTACAATGTCGCGCTGAACGGTTACACGC
>Ga0316229_1000335_pt1 | contig 68036 bp, 54 predicted proteins | sample TBH18023metaG_FD_206011 | JGI IMG/M metagenome (GOLD analysis project Ga0316229, IMG submission 206011) | Freshwater microbial communities from Trout Bog Lake, Wisconsin, USA - TBH18023 | ecosystem: Environmental > Aquatic > Freshwater > Lake > Hypolimnion/Profundal zone | place: USA: Wisconsin... | reverse complement strand
ATCTACAAAATATCTTATCGCATCAAAATAGGGAGATGGATTCGTTTTAAATCCGCCATTTCTAGTAAAGTGCATTAAGTAAGTGTTATTCAGTTTGGCATCTATACCGTATTTTTCTCTATACCAGGATGGATCAAAGAAACGACTCGGCTTTCTTCCCTCCGATTCACCATAGTTTATATAATGAACTAGCGGGTTTACGTTCGCTTCACGTATATCGATATAGTTATTCAAATAATAATCACTATGAAAAAAAGCACTTGGCCAGCGTCCTTCAAAAGCACCATGTTCTATATAATGATGCAATGGGTCGACTTCAGCGTTTTTTAAATCTGGGTAATAGTCTAGATACCAATTTGCATCGAAAAGTCCTGAAGCTGTTATCTGATTCTTAATACGCGTTTCTTCATTATCGCTGTCTTTTACTATTTCAAGTTCGATTTCATGTTTCATTTCAATTTTAGTTTCTCGTTCTATTTTGAGTTTAGACGTATTTTTTTCTTTGTTAATTTCCTCAAATTCATTTCTATTAATCTCATATTGATTTATTTGCACGGTATTTTTCATTTTACTTTTACTGGTTAGCTGAAAAATTTTTTCAAAAAAAGGAATTTTCAAGAGATTATGGCGCATATTCAGCTTATTAACACCTGTGACATAAGATTTAAAAACTTTACTTTCATATCCAGATCGTATTTGATAAATTATTTCAGTTTTGCTTATGCCTTTCCTTATTCGATCAAGATAATAATTAAAGCCTTCTGTATCTGGAACTCGTCCCAAAAATGTTTGATAGGCGCATTTAATAAACTCTTCATCGTAATAGGAAAGTAGTTCTTCAATACTCTTCGCTGAATGCATACTTAAAGTATCATTTTTTTCTACTTTCGATCTTTGATCAGGTAATACTGCCGAATCCCTGTTAATTAATTCATCAACAACATCTTTATTCAATAATCCTGTTAATTGACGTAATGGTGCCGTCCATCGCCATGAAAAGCTGCTATGTATTGCATTCAATTGGTCTCGAAGCTGATTAAGTGACTTTGTTTGCACCTGTTCTGCTTCCAGCCAGTTTCGTGTCAGTTGATATAGCTCATCCTGTTTTTCAAGAAGTTGAGTATTGAGAGTTCGATCCTGTTCAATCTGTTCCAGGAGCTGCTTTTTGGTTTGCTGTGCATGCGCTTGCTGAACTTCCTGCAGTTGCTCAGCGAATTCTTTTTCTCTTTCAATCTGCTCATCTAGCCGGATTTCAAGTTGCTGACTTACCTTGGTAAGCTGGTCGGCAAGTACCTGCTCGCGTTCCGTTTGTTCACGGCGCTGCTCGTCTGTTTGCTGCGTATGGGCTTGGTGAATGGATTGAATTTGCTCAGCGAATGCCTTTTCACACTCGTTCATTTCGTGCAATTGGTTTTCAAGCTGTTGACGTGTTCGCGTGAGCTGTTCGGCAAGTACCTGCTCGCGTTCCGCTTGTTCACAGCGTTGTTCGTTTGTATGCTGTGCATGCGCTTGCTGAGTTTGTTGTAATTGCTCAGTGTGTGCCTTTTCACGCTCGATCAGTTCGCGTAGTTGAGTTTCAAGTTGTAGTCTTGCCTGTGTTAATTCTGCTCCATGGACTTGATCCCGCTCTGCCTGCTCATCATGCAGTTCATCAGACTGCTGTGCATGAGTTCGCTGAATAGTTTGCAATTTTTCAGCATAGGTCTTTTCACGTTCATTTTGTTCTCGCAACTGTGCTTCAAGCTGTAACCGTATTTGCGTGAGCTGTTCGGCAAGCACTTGTTCGCGTTCAGCATACTGGCTGCTGAGTGCTGACTTTTGTTGCTCATTTGTTTTTCTGATAGCTTGTAACTGATGAGAAATCAGTTTTTCGCGTTTAACCGTATTTGTCAGATTGGTTTCAAGCTGATACTGAACTTGATAGAGTTGTTTTCGATTTGCTTGATCCAGCTCTTTGATATTATTTTTTTGCACAATCTCTTGCTGTGCATTGTCTTTTTGAATGGTTTTGAGTTGTTCTGCGAATGATTTTTCACGTTCATTCAGTTCACGCAACTGGGCTTCAAGCTGTTGCTGTGTTTGCGTTAGTTGATTTGCAAATACCTGCTCGCGTTCTGCCTGTTCAATGCGCTGTTCGTTTTTTTGCTGTGCATGTGCTTGCTCAATGATTAGCAATTTTTCAGAAAAAGCCTTTTCACGCTCGTTCAGTTCACGCAACTGGGCTTCAAATTGTAGTCTTGTCTGTGTGAGTTCCTCAACATGAACTTGATCTCGTTCCATCTGTTCAAGGCGTTGCTCATTAGTTTGCTGTGCATGCGCTTGCTGAATTTCCTGCAGTTGCTCGGCGTATGCCTTTTCACGCTGGTTCAGCTCGATCTGCCTGTTCTCTGCTGTCTGGTTGACTTTGATAATTTCTTCCTTTTGTTCACTTGTTATTCTTCTGAGGCTGGCAATTTCCCGGGTACTGACTGTTAACTCCTCTTCAAACGGTATTTCTTTTAGTGACCATTGATTATCACTTTGATTCGGTTGTGTGCTATTGCTGCCATTTAATAGTAGTGGAGCATCATTCACTATGGCAATAGTGCCTGTAACTAAACGTAACCCCAGCATATTATCAGCAGGTTTTTCTTTACGAACAACGCAGATCGAATTGATGAATTCGATAGAATGAATGTGCGCGAGATTAATTTCATCCAGACTAGTGTTATGTTGCTGATTGAATTTTTTTAATAATTCGCTGCGTGTTTTATCAATACCCCAGTGTTCATGGTTGATAATATCGGCAAGTTGCTTGAAAAATGCGATGGAAGAATAGGGCTGGTACAGTCCACCTTCATAATCCTGCCAATAGCTGCAATGCAGATCTTCGGCAATATATAAACCACCATCTTTGAGGCGAGTAAAATAGCATAAAAATGAACGAACGATGTCGCTCGAATGATGCGATCCGTCGTCAATAATCAGGTCGAAATTAGGTGAAAGCTTATCTATGAGTTGCTGAGTTTCATCTATATTTGCATCAGACACGACTACTGCAATTCTTGGATCGTCAAACGTCAATTGCGCGCAAGCTGGATTTATATCGCAACCGATAAACTTGTTCGCCTTAGTGAAAAATTTAGCCCATATTTCCAGTGAACCGCCATTTTGTATGCCGATCTCAAGTAAGCTCACCGGTTGGTCATGATAGGGTTGGAAAAGCCGATCATATTCTGTGATATAAATCGACCATTTATCTGATACTTTACCGGTATGTTCAGCAAAAATTTTGGCAAGTGTGGTAGTTTTTTTATTCATAATGCGTTATAAATTCCTATTGCATCTTCAACAGTGTCATATATGGTGAGTTCTCCGTTTTCCAGTACAGCGGCATGGTCGCAATGATCACGAATGAGTTCCATCTGATGTGCGACGATAATCATTGCGCGGTCGCTTCGCTTTTCAAACAATTCGTATTTGCATTTTTGATGAAAACGATGGTCTCCTACAGCCATGCCTTCATCGATTAAAAAGCAGTCAAACTCAACTGACATGGAAATGGCAAATGCCAGACGTGAGCTCATGCCGGATGAATAGTTTTTGACCGGTTCGCGCAAATAGGCACCCAGTTCGGCAAATTCTTCTACAAATGCCATGCATTCTTTGAAATCAATATTGTAGATGCGGCAGATCAGTTTGACATTGTCTCGGCCGGTTAGACTTCCCTGAAAGGTTCCACCGAACGCCAGCGGCCAGGAAATCGTCATGTCGCGGTTGATTTTTCCGGAATGAGGGAACTCAGCTCCGCTGATCAGGCGAATCATGGTGGATTTCCCAGCGCCATTTCGTCCCAGAATGCCCCAGCGCTGACCTTTTTCTACCCGCAGGTTGATGTTTTTCAGCACCATGCGCTCGGCTTTGCCGTGATGTATGGGGTAGCTTTTATAAATGTTGACGAGTTCGAGCATGGTTATTTAACTAATTTAACTCGCCGAATAGCGATTTGTACCATCACCAGTCCTGCAAAAGTCATCAGCAAATTGATCGAAATGGTATAGGTAATCGAATAATAGGTATGCATGCGGTCTCCGAAATAACCGGCATGAAACATCTCGACGCAGTTGATCAGCGGGGTGAGCAATAGCGGATCCCTGTATTGTGCGGGAACCAGATAGGCCGGCACAAAAATTCCGGAAAAGGGTAGCATCAGATACAGAATGATGTGGGAGATCCGGTCTATGGTTTCGCTCATTTCCGACAGGGCGCCCATGATCATCACGAAGCCGAAGGAAAACCAGGCCACCATGAAATAGCCAAAGGTCATCATCAGCACATCGGCCGGCCACTGACAAATTCCCACCGCGACAAATATCAGATAAAGGATTAAAAAGCTGGCGATTGCTCCTGAAAATTCCAGAAAAATGCGAGAATAATAAAGATCGATAGGACGAACAGGATTAAGATGCAGCAGTGCTGCGTTCACTTCCAGTGCTTTGGCGACGCGCCCGGTGGTATTGCGCCATAAGATAATGGTGGGGTAACTCACCGCAAGATACTCGGCCATCGAAATGCCATTACGGGCACCTTCAATGCTGCCAAAAATGACCATGACGCCCACGATAAATAATGCAGGTTCGCCTACCAGCCACAAGACGCCTATACCTTCGCGGCCATAGCGGGTGATCATTTCGCGCATGACCAGTGCCCAGATCACCCGGCGTTGTATCCCTAGCTGATACAAGAAGCTGGTTTTAGGCCTAGTTATCATGGCGCAAGCTCCATGATTGAGCATTAAGACTGAATTGTGCATTAGCAATAACGTTGTCATACCGGCGCAGGCCGGTATCCAGGTGATTATTCATTCCCTGTGTAAGATGGACAAAATTCAGGTTTGGTCTGCTGCGCAGAATATTGTTTATGACTGGATACCGGCTTACGCCGGTATGACGGACTAAGACTGGATACTGGCTTACGCCGGTATGACGGACTAAGACTGGATACTGGCTTACGCCGGTATGACGGACTAAGACTGGATACCGGCCTACGCCGGAATGACGGCTTAATAGATTATCGATCATGATGCTCTCTTACGCCGGAGATGACGATGGTGAGTACGCCATAGACGATGAGGGAGACCAGCAGGGTTGCCAGAATATCCTGAAAGCGTTTGGGCTCCTGCGAGGCATCCGGCAGATTGGGTTTGCTGATCGTTTCAAGGTACAGTTCCTGCTTTTGCGCGGTGACTTTGGCTTGTTCCAGTGAAGTAACTGATGCTTCAAGCAGCTTTTGCGCGAGCATCTGATCGATTGTCAGTGCTTCATATTTAATGTCTTTGCTGGCCAGAGATTGATCGGAGCCGCTGACTTTGCCGGTTTCATTGCTGATTTCATTTTCCAGCACGCGGACATTGCCTTCGAGCACCGTCAATTGCGGATTTTTGGGCGCATGAGTACGGATGGCATCGAGCTGACTCTTTTGCGTGATCAACTGTTCCTGCATTTTGGCGATCATGGTCAGTTGCAGCACCGATTGTGCGGGGGGACTGAAGATCTTTTGCTTGTTGCGGTATTGGGCAAGGGCGAGTGTGGCGGCGGTGAGTCTTCTGCCTGCCAGGTCAACCTGATCCTGCGCATACAGTACAGCTTTGTTGCGCGCTGTGTCATTGAGTTGATTGACGATGTCCTGGCCTTTTTGCAAAAGGAAGGCATTGATTTTCTGCGCATCTTTAGCGCTGTAAGCATGGACGGTCAGCTTGGTCGTGCCGCTGGTGCTGTCTATGCTGTCGAGCACCTTGGACTGGTAGTAACGATGCAATTCTACAAAGCTGGTCAGCGGATATAACACGCCGCCAAACCTGTTGATAATATCAATTTGCTGATTGCCATAGATGGATTTGAGATTATAAGTCTGGTTCAGCGCGCTCATGGCATCCCATGAATCGATGTAATCATGGATGGTGTTCGCCGCGCTTGCTGAGTAATTGCCTGAGGAGCCGCTAAGCAAACTGGTAATGCTCGTTGCACTGAAGCTCTGACTGGGGCTGTACACCACGAAACTGGATTCGGAAATATATACCGGGGATGCCAGCAGGCCAAAATACAATACTGACAGGGTGGTGGGCACCAGTACGGAATACAGGAATAAACGGTTGATGCCTTTGATACGATGAATAATGCCACTCTGTACAGAATTTTTATTGTTAATATCTGATGCGTTATTCAAGTTATTTCCTATTTAAATGATATATATAATTTGGTAAATACCGAAAATGCTGAAGACCACGTTCTATACATAGTAATAGTAATAGTATTTTCAGAATAAAGATATGAGAAAGTACTGAAATTTTACTAGGAATTTTCTTAGTAAATTCTGATGTTTTAAAATAGTCTGCCTGCTCCGGAATCAATAATAGGAGTTGCAAATAAATACATCAGAGAATATTTAAAACAGAATAAGAATTTCCTTAGTAGGTACTAGTCTCTTTAAAAGCAGATACAGGGGGAAGGTTAAATGGAGAAGAATACTTGCAACATCGCTGAACGCTAGAACGGGTTGAAGAGGTTGATTTTTACAGTGCTAATATCTGGCAGGATACGCGCAAACGATACTCTGAGATTCATTTACTGGCATTGAGTTATCTTCGCTGTGTTTTATGCAAATTGAAAACGGCATTCGTGTCATTAGCTTTCGCAAGGCCAACAAAAAAGAAGGAGAACAACATGGATTCACGCTTATCTGTAATTGATGACGATGGTGACGTAGGCGATTTAACGACAATACTGATTGATGTAACGCGTCTGGTATCCCGTTTCAGGCAGGACAGGCTGCCGACGGGTGTTGACAGGGTAGGGCTGGCGTATGTGCAGCATTACGGGTCTCGTGCGTGCGCGGTGATACGCTGGGCGGGGCGTTTGTGGGTAATGCCGCGCGCGCAGTCGGTACTGCTATTTGCCTGGCTGGAAAACCCTGTATCCAATGTCGCATGGATCATTGCGCGTGGAATCCTCGCTGGAGGCTGGCGGCAAAATTCAGTCGCGGGCAGTCTATTTTTTAACACCGGACATTCAGGGTTGCATGAGGATGCGTATGTCGCCATGTTGCGCAGACTGCAAGTTCGTCCTGTGTTTGTGGTGCATGATTTAATACCGATTACCCATCCGGAATATTGTCGTGCGGGTGAAGATTTGAAACATCAGCGTCGCATGCAGCATGTTTTAACGCTGGGGCACGGCGTGATCGCCAATTCACAGGCTACGCTGAATGATTTGCAGCAATTTGCCGATGAATCTCAGTTCGTTATGCCGCCTGCGGTGGTTGGACTGCTGGCACCCGGACCTGCTGATTGCATGACGAGTGTGCGCCCTGTGAGCGAGCCGTATTTTGTGGTATTGAGCACGATAGAGCCGCGTAAAAATCATTTGTTGTTGTTGCAAGTATGGCGACGTTTGATCGAGCAGCATGGCACTCTCGCTCCGCGCCTGGTGGTGATCGGGCAGCGCGGTTGGGAATGCGAGAATGTGGTGGATTTGCTGGAGCGATGTAGCATGCTCAAGGGCTTTGTCATTGAACTGGCTGATTGCACGGATGACGAGCTGGTGAATTATTTGCATCATGCACAGGCATTATTGTTTCCTTCCTTTGTTGAAGGCTATGGCATGCCGCTGGTTGAGGCGCTGGCGTTGGACGTGCCGGTGATTGCCAGTGATCTGCCGGTTTTCAGGGAAATAGCCGGAGATATTCCCGAATATATCGACCCGCTGGATGGCGTGCGCTGGTGTGAACTTGTCATGCAGTATATGCAGTCTGATGATGAACGTCGCGTTGCGCAAATATTACGCATGGCGCATTTTAAAACGCCGTGCTGGGCTGATCATTTTGTCCGGGTGGATGCACTACTGGCGCAATTGGATGGAAATTAAAGTAACATATAATTTACCGTAATAGCTGTTTATGATAAAGTATATATTGTGACTAAATCATCCATAGCACTAAGTTCACTGCCACCCGAGGCGGCTGAAGCCCTGCTCTCCCTTGGGGAACAACTTGCGCTGGCACGTCTGCGGCGGAACGAATCACAGCGGCATTGGGCTATGCGGATCGGCGTGTCCGTGCCTACGTTGATTCGGATGGAACGAGGTGATGCTAGCGTTAGTATCGGCGTTTATACTACTGCGTTATGGTTGCTTGGCTTGGTTGGTGGCCTGGCTGAGTTAGCGAGTCCGGACAAGGATAAGGGTGCCATGGAGGCTATTATCAGAGAGGTTACGCGTGTTCGAGCCACTCGAAAACAGGCATCTTTGACGGCTCAAACGGGAAAGAAAAAGGCGGCTGACTGATGATGCACAATATCCCAATATCGAAAACCCTGTATGTCTATCAATTTCCCTATTGGAAACATCCTGTTGTTAAGCAGTGTTTTGCTGCGTCTCAAGTCATCTTTATTGAATCCGTAGAAAAGCTGCCGGCGAACTCAACGCTGGTGTTATGGGGGATGCGTGCCGTGCCGGAGGGCGTCGGTGCAGCGGTGCGGATATGGCGGATGGAAGATGGTTTTTTAAGATCAGTGGGTTTGGGCGCGGATCTGGTGCGACCCATGTCGTGGATCGTTGACCGGCGAGGTATTTATTACGATGCAACGCAGCCATCGGATCTGGAATGGCTGCTGGCACAGACAGAATTTGACGAGGTGATACTTGCCAGAACCACCGACTTACGTGCGCGCGTGGTGGCAAACGGGCTGACAAAATATAACGTGGGTGCTGAAAAATGGCAGCGTCCAGTCGGTAATCAACGGGTGATTCTGGTTCCGGGACAGGTGGAGAGCGATGCGTCGCTGGCGTTTGGGGCTCCGGGTGTACGCAGCAATATCGGACTTTTGAAAGCGGTACGCGAGGCAAATCCTGCTGCGTATGTGATTTACAAGCCGCATCCTGATGTATACGCGCGTTTGCGTGCCGAAGGGCAGGGGGAGCAGGATGCGCATCTGTGGTGTGATGAGGTGGTAACTGAAGCGGCGATGGGGGCGATGCTAACGCTTGTTGACGAAGTGCATGTAATGACTTCTTTAGCCGGCTTTGAAGCATTACTGCGCGGTAAGTTGGTTACCTGTTACGGTCAGCCGTTTTATGCCGGCTGGGGATTGACCCGCGATATTGTCAAGATTGCCAGGCGCACGCGATCTTTGACGCTGGATGAACTGGTGGCCGGCGTATTGATTCGCTATCCCTTGTATCTGAGCCGGAATGGCAAACAGTTGCTTACGCCCGAACAGGCTCTGGATGAATTATCCGCCTGGCTGACGCAGAGCGGCGGGCGCACAACCCTGTGGCGCAAATTGATCAGGATCTTTTTGCGGCGCATTATCGGGGTGCGGTAACTTCATCCTTGAAGATATTTTTATTTTGGATTTCCGGGGTGTGATTAAGCAGGGGATAGTAGAAGCCGATAAAGGGATTGATGACGCGTGAAGGTGAGCGCAGTGCGAATCTGATCGGCGACATGTAAGCGCCCAGATCTTTTTTAATGGGATAAGTGGTCAGTCCCATTTCAAGCTGAGTCACACCAAGATTGATGGCGGTTTCAACAACCTGGTGTGCGACATAGATATAAAGGCTATCATTGATGGCCGTGGTGCGACCGAAATACAGCCAGCGTAGCATCTGGCCGTCAACCAGCAATAATGCGTGACCGATCAGTTTATCATTGCAGTAAAACAGGATCGCTTTGGAGCGAGTGCCAAGTTTTGAAGAAAATCCCCGGTAGAATTCAGGTGTGAGTATTTCCCGCTGATATTCGCTTGCACTGTTATGCACGACCAGCCATTGATCGCACAGAATGTCGGCAAGGTCTGCGAAATCATCATGCAGTTCATGCCGTATACCTTGTTGCTGGTTGACGCGTAAGTGTTTGAGTAGTTTGCTGCGATAGTAACTTTTCATCGAGGCCAGATAAGCTTGTGGTGTCGGCCATTTAATGTCCATATAGGTGGTCGGCAGGCTGTCTACCAGATGGTAGCCAAGATCTTTAAAGACAGGTTCGATTGCAAGTGTTTCGGCTTCAAAATCCCTTACCACGATCAGGAGATGTCCTTTGGCCTGCTTCATCAGCAATGTATGCAGTGCATTGATTATCGACTTCGCTGATACTGTCGCATCGGCAACAAATGGCTTGTTAAGGGTAATCGGCGTTCCGCATTCGAGCATTTTGAATTTAAGGAAGTTGGGGAAAAACCGCCGTATTTTTGATAACCAGACCCTGAGTTTTTCGGGAGCGAAAATGGCGATATCGGTTGTAATGCTGTAAAAGCTGGTAAAAGCGACCGGTTTATCTGTCTCGTCATAAAACAGCGCATATTGATAACGAAAATCGTTTAATCCGGATTGTTCCAGTATCATCCAGAATTCATGGGCATAACTGCATGAATGACCGTTTTGCAGCTGATTCCAGACATCTTTGGGTATCTCGCTGATTGTATCGAATATTTTTGTTTTCATTTGGGGCCGGTGTTGGAATGCTTGTGATTCAATGGAGATACCGAAGGTTTATTTTACAGGGTAACGCATGAGTTTGCTTAGTTCAAAGCTGAAATGCCAAATCGTTTTTAAGCAAGTGTCGGATGTTAAAAAGATCTCGGCGCTTGTTACCGGGGCAACCGGGTTCGTGGGAGGGCGACTGGCTGAGCGTCTGATACAGGAAGGCTGGACGGTCAGATTGCTGGTCAGAGATGCCGGGCGCCTGAGACCGTCATTAAAGTCGTGCGATGTGATCGAAGGCGATCTGCTGGATGTCGCGTTAGTCGCAAGTGCGGTGCGTGATGTCAATGTGATTTTTCATTGCGCCGCGAATGTCAGCACCTGGGACAGTTTTGATGCTTATTACCGGGTGAATGTACTGGGCGTAAAAAATCTGCTGGAAGCCATCCGTCTTGAAAATCCCGGTCTGTCACGTCTGGTGCACGTCTCAACGGTAGACGTGTACGGATTTCCTGTTATGCCTTGCGATGAGACAAGCAAAACCGATGGCGCAGGTTTTGGCTATGGAGAGAGCAAACTGCTTGGAGAAAGCCTGGTCAGGGAATCCGGTGATAAGGCCGGTATTTCATATACGATTATTCGCCCCGGAAATGTGATCGGACCGGGTAGTCAATTCATTGAACGTATCGGTGCTGAACTGAAAAGCGGCATCATGCTGACGGTGGATGGCGGCTTTTCCAATGCAGGTCTGGTTTATATTGATAATCTGGTCGATAGTCTGATCTGGGCGGGTATTTCTGAACAGGCGCATCGAGAATGCTATAACGTGCGGGATGCTTACGAGGTCGACTGGGCCACTTTTCTGAAGCTGTTTCGTGCCGGAATTAACGGCAGAGGCATTATTGTTAACTTGTCTTTTTCCGTTGCCGACAAAATTGCGCAAGGATTCGAGGCCGTGCATAAGCGATTTTTCCCGCACCATGAACCCATGTTGCATCGTTTACTGGTGCGATTTTTCGGCAGAAGCTGCGGACATCGTGCTGAAAAAATTCAATTGCATTGCGCGACAAGGACGGGTTTCGATGAGGCGATGAAGAATTCTATCGAATGGTTTTCGCAACTCGCAAAATGATGCTCAATTTAACCGGCTATTCTTGTTAATTATGTCAGATCTGCATTTTGTTTTTCTGCAAGGGCTGCCATCGCCTTTCTTCAGTAAAGTGGGCAAGCAGTTGTCCGAACGCGGTCACAAGGTAACAGGGATTAATCTGTGTATCGGTGATCAGTTATTCTGGCGTGGTGAAAACACCGTCAACTATCGTGGAAATCTTGCTGACTGGCCAGGCTACCTCGCTGATTTTTATGATAAAAACGCGGTTACAGATATTGTGTTGTTGGGAGAGCAACGCAGTTATCATAAACACGCCATCGAAATAGCAAAGGCGCGCAATATTCGGGTGACTGTAACGGATTTTGGTTATCTCAGACCCGACTGGATCGTTTTAGAGCGAAATGGCATGGGGGGAGATTCCCTGTTCCCGAAAGATATGCAGGAAGTGATGGCTCTGGCTGCTGCTTCGCCCGTGGCAGACTTGACTCATCGCTACTCGGATAGTTTTCGGACCATGGCATGGGGTGACATACTCTATCATCTGGCTAATTTTTTCTATTTCTGGTTATTTCCACATTATCGCCGCCCTTATAAGCGCAACCATCCGCTGGTGCATTATTTTGCGATTGGCCGCCGATTGTTGCTGGCCGGAAAGGGGCATCAATATGCATCGTGCCGACTGGCGCAATTGAAAGCCGGTGATGCGCACTATTTTTTATTCCCGCTACAGCTGGAGAATGACTTTCAGATTGTTTCGTATTCGCCGTTTGATCGTCTGGAAGAGGCGATATGGTTAGTGCTCGAATCTTTTGCTAAATTTTCGGTCTGCAATAGCCGTTTGTTGATCAAGGTGCATCCGCTGGATCCGGGTTTGAAAAACTGGAAAAAGCTCATTTTAAGGCGGGCAGGGGAATTGGGCATCGCTGAGCGAATCGATTACTTTGATGGTGGCAATCTCGACGAAATCATACAGGGGGCGAAAGGGGTGATGACGGTAAATAGTACCGTAGGTATTCGTGCACTTCAGCTAGGTTGTCCTGTAATGACCTTGGGAGATGCTATTTACGATATGCCAGCGCTTACTTTTCAGGGTTCAGCAGACTTGTTCTGGACTGAAGCGATACCCGCGAGTCCGATTGTTGTCGCTGCCTTTATCAATGCGGTGTGCAGTACCCTGCAGCTTCGGGGCGTGTTCTACAGCGAACCGGGTTTGAGTGCTGCGGTGAAGGTGGCCGCTGAGCGGCTCAGTCAGGGGCGGGTAGGGTTGCTGATGAATAATGGGGAAATTGCGTGTCAGCGTACCCGTCAAATCAGTTCAAATTAAGTTGAACTGCAAACATTACAAATTTCAGCTTGGGACTTCATGGCACGGATACTGATCGTTGGAAAAGGGGGGTATGGTGATATGTTTCCGATGTTCGCGCTTGCCCAGCAGCTTAAGAAAAACGGGCATTTCGTCAGTATCGCAGCAGAAGCGCATCACAGAGATGCCGCTTTACAGCTAAATATTCCGCTCATCAAACTCGACCCGCCTGAGGTCTCCGGCGCGGCGGCGGCTGATACCTTGTCGAAACTCCCCTGTATTGCGGAAATAATCCAGACACTGGCTCCCCGGCATCTTGATGCAGAATATGAAATTCTGCATGCGATAGCGGGCGACTACGACCTGATTGTCGGCAATCAACTCGCTTATACCGGTGCCATGGTCAGCCGGAAACTGGCAATACCCTGGGTGTTTTGCGCACCCTCGCCATTGGCATTTCCATCATACAGCGATCCCCCGTTATTCCCTTTTCTCCACCGTTTACAATTGCTGTCGATCAACTATCCGCTGACACAACGTCCGTATATCGCCTTGGCAAGAGGGATAAGCCGGCTGATGATGACTTCTGTTGTCAGGCAGCAACAGAGACTGGGCATCAAAAACATTGGCCACCCCAGATTTGAAGGCATGTATTCGGCACATCTTAATTTGCTGATGACATCGCCTGTTTTACTGACGCCCCAGCCGGATTGGCCAAAAAATACCCATTTGACCGGTTTTAGCTGGTTTGAGCCGAACTTTATGAAGGGTGAAGTAAAGTCGATGGCGCTTGTAAAGTTTCTGGAGTCGGGTTCACCACCGGTCATTTTTGCACCCGGTGGCAGCATGCGCACCCGGCCCGGTCAATTTTTTACTGAAAGCATCAAGGCGTGCAAACTATTAGGCGTTCGTGCCATCCTGCTTGCCGCGCAAAGATTTCATGCGGAATTACCGCAGTCAGCTGAGGTGCTGGTGATGGGATATTTGCCTTATTCAGAACTGCTGAAAAGTGCTTCAGCTATCGTGCATTCAGGCGGCATAGGCGCGATAGGCTGGAGTTTGCGCTTCGGCATACCGTCTTTGCTGGTGCCCTCAAGCTGGGATCAGTATGACAATGCACATAGAATGCGCAAGCTTGCCGTGGTAATGAATCAGAAGGACTATCGCGCAGCTAAAATCGCCTCAGCTTTGGCCGGGATTCTGGCAGACAAGGCGCCGCTACTGCAAGCTCATGCCGGAAGCATGATGACTGAGGATGGTTCAGCTGTAGCCTGTGCAGAAATCGAAACATTGCTCAGCACGCTCTATGGCAAAAGACAATGCAGTTGAGGCGCATCCTTGAAGGTAAACAGGGAGGCCGTCAATCAGATGCCGGTCTGATCCGGGCAATTCGTTTGAACTGAGCTTGCCGCGTCACATCAGACAATAGCTTCGCAAGTCCAGTCGGCTTGCATGCTGGCGTGAATCAGCGGAACTCCCGTCGTTTGCAATTGCTTGATTTTTTGCTGTGCAGCAGCGACGCTCGCGGTATCCGTATGAAATGCCAGGCGCACGATAAATTGACGTGACTCACCCGGTTGCAAGGTGATGACACGACCTTGTGCCTGTTCATAGGAACGTGGATTGGGAAAGTTCGTGCCCGGCTCCAGCCCCGTCACATAGCCATCAAGCAAAGAAGCTGAATTTTTCCACAGCGTAAAACAGGGTAATTGTTCAAGATTGAAATGTACGCTGACAGCCAAATTTCCCGCCGCATTTTTTAACAGCACCTGGGTGTGACCTGCCGCATCGCCCAGCAGCGCCATGAAATAAACCTGCTCCTCAAAGCCGCTCTCAGGCGCGCTGAATTTATCCCAGTTCGCCACACCCTCTTCGGCTCGCGGTGTGCGTGGCACCAGTGTTTTGACCGGAGCGAAAACTTGTGCGCCGGCCCCCAGAAAGGGGGCCCCGAAATTGATGTGATACAGCAGTTGAAATTCGCCGGGTGTGCCGGACAAATTACTCACCGTATCGTGCAGAATTATTTCCGTGCTATTCAAACGCGTGCTGACCGCCGATAAGAGTTGCAGACGCTGCCCCTTGAACCGCGCTTCTTCCACCCATCCGCTCACTTGTAGCGTGTCGTTTGCCACAGAAGCCTCGACGCGGTGCGCAGGCAGGTTGGCGATCTTGCCATGCAGTGGATATTTTAACTTATCCCCGGCGTCAAATTCCGCAGCGCCATTACTTTCCAGACCGCAGCGACACAATAATTCGTCAAATCCTGCCAGCCAACCGGTGCCGCTTTCTTCCTGTAACGGAACAAACTGCGGATGCACCGGACCGCGCACAGGTGATTGCCAGCCGATTTCAATGCCATCCAGCCACGCTTTCCAAATACCCATGCCGCGCTCAGGCAATAACCAGAATTTCATCCTGCCGTTGTCGACTTCGATGATTTTCATCCCGCTGCGCAAACCGCCCAACAAGCCGCGCTGAGTCACTGAAAATGTTGAATTTCCCTGTGCATCCGAGTCACTAAGAATCAGTGTCGCGGTATCTTGCTGTACGTCGCCTACTACAATTGCCATGAATTACATCCTCTTGCTTTGAGAAAATCATCAACCTCATGTGCCGAGGCCGGGTAGGGGCCGGCGTGCGTCGCCGCAAGCGCTGCCGCGGCTGCGGATACTTGCAGATGCGCGACTTTTGTTGCTGCGGGGTGCAGTAACAGACTGGCTATCCAGCCGCCCATCGCTGCATCGCCACAGCCTACCGTATCGACCACCTCAATCTGATAGGCGGCTTGCCGGATGATGTCGCTTCCGCTAAATAACGTCATGCCCGCTGCGCCGCGTGTCAACAAAATATCGGCAGCAGGAGCCAACGAGCGCAACGCTGATAAAGCGTCACCGGAAGACAAACCGGGAAACAAGCCATGCAAATCGTCATCGGAAACTTTGATATAGGCGGAGAGCGTGGCGATGGCACGAAATATTTCTGGGTAGTCGGCCGTTTTATTCAGGCTGCGGAAATTCGGGTCAAAAGCGATACGTTTTCCGGCTGCTTTAGCCGCATGCGCCTCCGCCAATAATATCTGTGCCAGTGGCGCGCGCATCAGACTGATGCCGCCAAAATGTACTACCTCAGCGGCATTGCGCCAGCCTGCAGGTAGTAGTTCGGGATTGAAGTGTAAATCGGCACTGTCGTTGCCGATGAAAAAATATTGAGGGGGATGTTGCGATACCACCATTGCCAATAAAGGCACCGCGTCCACGCGCTGCAAGAAACGCCGGTCGAGGCCGACTGCGGTGCCCGCATTGTCCAGGTGATCGCCGAACACATCCAGGCTTACCGCACCGGCGAAAGCGGTCTTCACACCCAACGCTGCCCCCACTCGTGCCACATTCCAGCATGCGCCACCAGGCACCGACAACCAGCTGTCATTGTCCTGTTTGAGCATATCTGTCAGCGCCTCACCAAATACCACATATCGGGGAAAATTCATCTGCACGCTTTCTAGTGAAACAAGGCGATATCTTTAATAAGCTCGGTCGCGCCCGGGACATCATCCGGATTCACAGCCCCGGTGATTAGTCCTACGATTTGCTCCGGATTGGAACTTGAAGTCAGTACCGAGGCGATGATCCGACCTTGTCTGAACACCCAGATACGGTCGGAAAGCTCGAACACCTGGCGCAGGTTGTGACTGATAATAATGAGCGGCACACCGCGCAGCTTCAATCCCTTGATAATCTCTTCCACGCGGGCAGTTTCCTGCACACCCAGAGCCGCGGTCGGCTCATCAAGTATAATCAGCTTTTTGGCAAAGCCCGCCGCGCGCGCAATCGCCACGCACTGGCGTTGTCCGCCGGACATGCCGCGCAAGGTTTCGCTCATGTCCTGAATTTTCACGCCGGTGGTTGCCAGCATGCTCACCGATTCCTCACGCATCGCTTTGTGATCAAGAATAGATAAAGGTCCCAGCTTTAACAGCACTTTTTCACGCCCCAGAAAGATATTTGCAGGCACATCGAGATCTTCTGCCAGCGCCAGGGTTTGATAGACTGTCTCTATCCCCTGATCGCGCGCATCCAGTGGCGAGGCGAAATTTACCCGCTGTGCGTCCAGCAGAATCTCGCCGCTGTTAGGCTGTTCAGCGCCGGTGATGAGGCGCACAAAAGTGCTTTTACCCGCCCCGTTATCACCAACAATCGCTGCGTGCTCACCTGCCGCGAGTGAAAAATTCGCCCCGGTCAGCGCTCTCACCCCGCCGTAATGTTTGGTGAGACCACGTATTTTCATTACAGGAGTTTGACTGTCCATTTGAGTTTCCATCCCTTATTTGCGCAGCAAACGCTTGCGCCGAATCACATCTATCCACACGGCGATAATGACCACCGCGCCTATCGCCATCATTTGCTTGAACTGCGAGATTTCCAGCAGGTTCATGCCGTTGCGTATCATGGTGATGAGAATTGCACCGAGCAGACTGCCGATAATGCTGCCGCGTCCGCCAAACAACGAGGTGCCGCCCAGAATCACTGCTGCGATGGCATCCAGTTCGAACATTTGTGCGATCTTGCCGCTGGAGGAATCCATACGCCCGATCAACACAATGGCAGCTAACGCGCAACACAATCCCGACACAACATATACGCCCAGCTTGTACCAGCGCACGTTGATACCCACCTGGCGCGCACCCATCTCATTTGAACCGATGGCATAAACATAACGCCCCAGCTTGGTGCTGGACAGCACAAAGGACATGCTGACGTAGAAAACCACCATTACGACGATAGGCATGGGAATGATGCCGAATAAGTCACCGTAACCGATGAACGGAAATGGGGCAGGCAAACCCGACATGTCATAACCACCGGTTGCATCGTAGGCCAGACCGCGCCACAAGGTCAGACCACCTAGCGTAACGATGAAGGAAGGAATGCCAACGAAAGCGACCAGATAACCGTTAAACAGCCCCACTGCGGCACCGATAGCGAACGCCGCTCCGATAGCAAGATAGGGATTAATACCCAGTTTGATCATCATGTAACCTGCGACCGCGCCTGTCAGTGCAGTCAAAGAGCCCACGGCGAGATCCACGCCTCCGGTCAAAATAACAAAGGTCTGCCCGCCTGCCAGCAAGGCAATCACCGACGCTTGCACCAGGATGTTGCTCAGGTTACGGCTATTCAAAAAATAAGGTGAAGCGATGGACAGTAAAATGCCCAGTACCAATACGGCAATGAGTGCACCGTACCATTCCTGTCTGGTGAGTGATTTCATAATTATTCCTTGAAGAGCAGGGTGGCCACTGACCACCCTGATTGCTACACGATCAGAAAGATCACTTCATTTTCATGAACTGTGCAACGCCTGAATCTTTGGCGAACTTGTCCACGTTGGATGGCAGTACCAAAAATGCGCCAGTGTCGATGCGTGCTTCGACCTTTTGCTTTTTCGCAGCGGCAATCGCTGTTTCCACACCAACGGCACCGATCTTTGCCAGCATCTGTGCCGCATTGGCTTGTTGCCAGCCTTCCTTCATCATGTCCAGACCACCCGGTGAGCCATCAAAGCCTGCCAGTTTGATTTGACCCGGTTTGATGCCGGCACCCTTCATGGCCGCGACTGCACCCAGCGCACCGCCGTCCCATGCACAGGCAATCAGTTTCACATCGCTGTTGGCACGCAACACTGCTTCCACGCCGTTTTGCGCTTGAGTTTGATCCCAGGTCGTGGCGACTTCAAGCACCTTGATATGGGGATGTTTGGCTTTCAGCGCGTCAATAAAGCCTTTCTTGCGCTCCTGACCGGTGGACTGCCCTTGATCGCCCGTCACGTAAATGACTTTGTCGCCGTCTTTGACTTGTCCTGACGCCCAGTTACCCTGCACATTAGCCGCCTTGATGTTGTCGGTTGCCACGTAGCTGGTGATCTTAACGCCAGTGATATTGGTATCAATCGCAACCACGGGGATACCTGCCGCCAACGCACGTTTGACCGAAGGGGAAATACCCGCACTGTCTACCGGTGCGATGGCGATCGCATCCACTTTACGTGTGATCATGTCCTCGACGATGGCAAGTTGCTTGGACAATTCGCCCTTTTCTGCTGCCAGTTCGATGAATTTCACTCCGGCTTTTTTACCGGCCTCTTTCGCTCCGCCATTGATTAACGTCCAGCCTTCATTGGTGTTGCCATTGGTGATGTAGGCTATGGTCAACTCGGCATGTGCGTTCGGCATCATGCATACTGTCAGCATGGCAAAAGCCATCCCCCCTGCGATTTTCTTAAAGCTCATTTTGCAATCTCCTTTTATAACTTCGCCATCAAATTTAGTTTAGAACCAGCCTTCGATCTGGATACCTGCGGTGTTTGCCGAAGTAACGCCCAGTTTACCTAAGTTAGTACCGGTGGATGAACCATTGTTAATTGATGTGCCATTCAATGTCGCGTTACCGGATGCCGCAGCCTGATTCCAGTTCGCATGGGTGACATAGAAACGCATTTCAGGGCGAGACCAGAAATCGCGTCCCAAAGACAGCGTCGGTGCAAAGGTAATCTTATTCAGGTTTTGTGTCGCTTGTCCGTCTGTCGCACGACTGGTATTAGCGGCTTCGAGCAAGAGTTTGAAGTTGTTGGTCAACGCGTAAGATACACGACCACCCAAAGTGAAGTCACGGTTATTCACGCCATCACCCGATGTCACAATACCATTTGAATCCACCGACGTTGCAACACCCGCTTCCTGATTCGACCAGTTTTCCAGACCGATAATGGCCTGTCCGCCGAAGTTGCCTGCTTGCCATGCGATGGAATCGGCAATACGTGTGCGCTTCACGCCCGGCAGATTTGTTCCGCCGAATTTGGCGTCGCCCAAACCTTCAAATTGACCCTGAAGATTCGCATGTCCCGTTGAGGTTTGCAAGAACAGTGAGTTAGTCAAACCAGGCATCATGAAGTTGGACTGGTTATGTGACAAAGTCAACATCCCGCCGGGTTTGCCGTAGGCAAAATTACCACTGACCACGGTACTCAACAAACGTACCACGCCATCCGGATTGGTATGGATTTCAGATAAGTCGACGTTGATACGACGGGCATTATTTGCAAGGTTAGAGCCATTACTATTGGAGGAGCCGCTGTTAAAGACACCCACACCCAGCTTGGCAGGTCCCAGATTCAGATCTGTCATACCCGCGCCATAATTCATACCGTAGTCCATCAGGAAGTTATCCACGATGTGTACATCCTGAATACGCAAACGACGCTGACCGCCCCAGAATTTTGCTTCCGGCGCGATATCCAGCCCCGTCATTTCTACATAAGCCTGCTGGGTATTGTAGCCGTTAACGCCACCGGTATTGCCGCTGTAAGTTTGTGGCATGTAGCCCAGTTTCCACTTAACACCGCCACCCAAATCAACCGTTTCGGTAATCAACACTTCAAAAACTTCATCACCCTCATTACCCAGGCGAAAATGTTGCAACTCACCACCTAATTGATATCCTGAAGTCGCCATGCCACTTTGTGCCGTGTAAGCGCCCCCGCGCATATAGGCATTAGTGAGTTCGAGTCCATTACCGATATCGATAGCCAGTGCTGACATACTTGCCGAGGCAAGCAAGAGTGCCGTCAACGGAGACAATAAAAACTTCGTGCCTCTGCCTGAATTGCGTGAATTATTTTTCTGCTTCAAATTTTGTATCATGCTCTGCCCCTGAAATATTCAACATTATTATTAGTAACCAACTTGCTGCCCGACACGGCACTCTTTTATTCCTTACCGTATCGTATTTAGCGTCAGCATTACGCCGACACTGAATTCATCTGGACTGATTTCATGGAACAATCCATTATAAAATTACACGTGATAATTTTTGTATGCATTTTGAATGCAAGCAACTTTTTTAGCATGCCATATTCTTGCCTGAAAATAGGCCTTCTAACGGATTACAATCACATTAAGCTGAACTTTACACGTGTATATTATTGGCTGTCAAGATAATAATGCAAATATAATTCATATCCTATAAAATGCTTAATCAAGATCCTATGATTAACACGCGCAAACAATGCTAAAAACCGCACCCGAGAACGATACGCAATTTGTCACCCCGGACAATTCCGAAAATAGCAGTCAGGCGGATGGAAGAGTGGTTGCTGCTTCTAATGTCACAATGCAGGATATTGCCAATCTGGTCGGTGTATCTCGCATAACCGTATCGAAATATTTCAATGGCAATCAGAGTATCAAAGCAGAGACGAGGAAGTTGATTGAAAAAGTGTGTGCCGACCTTAACTATATTCCTGACCAGAACGCTGTCAGGCTGGTCAAAGGCAAGGCTAATCTGATTGGCGTTGTGCTACCTGTTCTGAGCGAGCCGTTCTTTTCCGAGGTGCTCAATGTCATTGGCATGGAGACTGGCAAGTTGGGGCTGCGTGTTATCATTTTCTGTTCTTATAACGATCCGGCGCGTGAGGCTGCTGCATTGCTTGCCTTACGCGCGACAAAAGCGCAAGGCGTGATCATTACGCCAGTCTTTTCTCAAGACAACGCAGAGCTCTTGAAAAAGCTCGAGCAGGAAATGAAAATCATCTTTCTGGACAGTTACATCACGCCGAAATGCCATTTCGTGATGAACGATAATTTGCAAAGCACCGGCTTGCAAACGCGTTATATGCTGAGTCGAGGGCATCGACCCGCTTTTCTCGCTGCGCCTCCTGTTGCTAACCCGTCAGGGCCGGAGCGTATTGCAGGTTATCTGAAGGCAATGCAGGAAGCGGATTACGCTCCCTATCTTGTGCCGTTAAACAACGTGGACGCGACTTGGGATTTTGAAGGCTTCGCCATGCACCACACTTTGAATATGCTGGGCTCGGGCGAATGGGAAAAATCAGGACGGAACGCCTTGATTTGTGCGACGGACAGGCTGGCTATCGGTGCTATGGCCGCATTCCGTAAATTCGGGCTGGAACCAGGGCGCGATGTTGCCTTTGCCGGTCACGATGACATACCTGTCTGCGAATACCTGCACCCGCCGCTCACCACCGTCAAGCAAGATGTAGTGATGATCGGTCGCGCGGTCATTGATTTTCTGAAAACCGATGAAAGCCGCTTTACCGCTGCAGATCCCTATTTTCAAAAAATCATCCAGGCCAGGCTGGTTGTCAGAGAATCAGCCTAGCAGCCTGTCTGACTTAAAGCGCTAAGTAATCAACAGGCTGTCAGGCTTAAGTAGTGCACTTTGCGGGTATTACGAGAAGAAACAAGGGGCGTTATGAATACGGCTTGAGGCAGAAATGGATTGATTTATTTCAGTTCGTTTTTTAACGTTTGTATGGACTTCACATTAACGGCCTTATGCAAGTTGCAATGTTGAAGCAATAAAAAAACACGCCGATGGCGTGTTTTTTTATTTGAAGCGATACCGCTAATTACTTGTTGCCGTCACCGCGATTGCCGCCAAAACTGGGGCGGTTGTTGCCGCCAAAGCTTGGGCGATTGCCGCCGTCACGACGTGGAGCAGCACTGCCGAAGCCGCCACCATTGCCGCCGCTGCGAGGTGCATTGCCGAAACTGCGTTCTGCGCTGCGTGGTTGTTGAGTTTGTCCGCCGAAGGCAGGGCGAGCCTGACCACCGAAACCGGCACCTTCATTACGGACAGGATGGCTATGACGGCTATCCGGTGCGCTGTGATGGAAGCCTGCGCCGCCGTTATTGCCGTTACCGGCAAATGCTGAGCCGCGATTACCACCGAAGCCGTTACCGCCGAAGCCGTTACCGCCGTTACCGCCGCCGTTGCCGCCACCGAAACCACCGCCGTTACCACGGTTGCCGGCATAACCGCCGTTACCGCCACCATTGCCGCGTGAAGGACCATTATTGCCACGTGGACGATCGGAAGAGGGTGCGCTGGTGCGCATTTTGTACTTAGGCTCCAGGCCTTCGATGGTGTGCATCTTGATGCTTTGTTCGGTATAACGTTCGATACGCTTCAACAATTGTGCATCGCGATTAGAGGCGAATGAAATCGCGATACCTGAAGAGCCGCCACGACCGGTACGACCGATACGGTGAACATAGTCTTCAGCAAACTTAGGCAAGTCGAAGTTGATGACGTGTGAAATACCACGTACATCCAGACCACGCGCCGCGACGTCAGTTGCGACCAGAATACGCACGTTGCCGTTACGCATGTTCAGCAGGGTGCGGTTACGCTCGCGCTGGCTCATGTCACCATGTAAGGCGGCGACCGAATGACCTTGTGCGGAGAGTTGATCGGCCAGGCCGTCAGCATCGCGCTTGGTTGCGGTAAACACCAGTGCCTGATTGACTTCCGTGTCAGTCAGTAAATGGCTCAACATCTTGCTCTTATGGGCGACGTCATCAGCGAACATCATGCGTTGTTCGATGTTTTCATGCTTGTCTTTTGCTGCCGACACATTGATGCGCTTAGGCGATTTCAGCAGGCGGGAAGCCAGATTACCAACGACACCTTCGAGCGTCGCCGAGAACAGCAGAGTCTGACGTGTTGCAGGTGTTGCTTGAGCGATGCGTTCAACGTCATCCACGAAACCCATGTCCAGCATGCGATCCGCTTCATCCAGAATCAGCATTTCCAGGCGCGAGAAGTCAATACGACCGCGTTCCAAATGGTCGATCAGGCGACCCGGTGTTGCCACCAGAATATCAACATGGCTGGACAGTAAACGGTTTTGTACAGGGTAGGGCATGCCGCCCAGGATACTGATGATCTTGAAACGCATATTTTTGCCGTACTTGGTCGCAGCGTCGCAAACCTGTTGTGCCAGTTCGCGGGTCGGTGTCAATACCAGTACGCGCGGACCTTTGCCCGGCATGGCCGACGGTGTTGCCAGACGATTCAGTGCGGGCAGGATAAAGGCCGCAGTCTTGCCACTACCGGTTTGTGCTGAGGCCATCAGGTCGTGACCGGCGATGACTTCAGGTATAGCCTGTTCCTGGATCGGCGTAGGTTCTGTGTAACCGGACTCGGTGATTGCTTTCAGAATGAGCGGGTTTAAATTCAGATCTTCAAATGTCATGTTGCTTCCTTTTAAAATCAAAGGGAATCTACGTCGTCATGCGGATTGGCCTCCATCGTGATGGACGCCGGAAAATCCGGTATGGCGAACGGTATGTAGTTCCCTAAGGTAAGCGCAGGTAGTAGTGCCGCCCGTAACAGGGCAGAGGATTAACCGGCGCAAAAAACATCGTTGCTAACCGGGAAACCCTGAAAATCCGTTAAACGAATTTTTGAAGAGTTCTTTAGACAGGCGCGCTGTAAAAGCGCACGAGAGGTAGGTCGGAAACGATGAACTAAATGCCGCATAGGCTGCGGCAAGGGGCGAATTATACACGGGAAAAAAATAATAGCCAGCATTATTTGTAATAAAGTGCTGACAGCTTACGGTGAAGTTGGCCGCCTCGAAGATGCCGAAAGCTGAGCGACACGGATTTTATGTCGCGATGGCCTTATGTTTTGCCGGCAGATTATGCAAAAAATAGAGGCTGCATCGGCGCGTAAGCCAGCTTGGCCAACAGGGGATATTGGGAGCCAGGCAGCTTGAATGGTATGGCACTTTATGGAAGTCATCTAATTAAACGACAGATGAAAAAAAAAGGTAAAATATTTCGGCTCTATGTGATTCCTGGTGGGTAATCAAACGTCAACTTTCCACCAAAACAGCTTAAAAATACCCTAATTTCTTTTCGTGGCTGAAAGTTTTTAGTTGAGATATTTGGATTAACACCTTACCCATGCTAAATCACATAGAACCAATATTTCGCTGGAGCAGATGATTGAAGTTTATTTTTACAAGGTTATTAAGGCATGAATACCTCTAAGGAATTGACGCTGGCTGACATCATGAACCGCACTGTGCGAGTGGTGATGCCGGACTGTACTTTATCCGAAGCCGCAAGGCAAATGAATGAAGCGCATCTGTCTTCATTGCTGGTGATGTCGGAAAACAGGCCGCTTGGCATCATTACCGAACGTGATTTGCTCAAACAAATGGGAACGCACGCGGATCCTCAAAAACCGGTATCGACGTTTATGAGCGCCCCCGTGCTGACAGCCTCGCCTGATACGGGGTTTACTGCCGCTTATGCTCAGGCACTTAATCATAATGTGAGACATCTGGTGGTCGTCGACCAGGCCGGGCGGGTCATCGGTCTTGCCAGCGAAACTGATTTTCGCAATCATCTGGGCGCGGATTTATTGCGCAGACTGGATGATCTTGAAGCCGTGATGGACGTCAGCCTCCCGCAACTCCCGCCGGACGCAAGACTTGATCAGGCGATTGAGCTGATGTTGCTGTGCCGTACATCCTACGCGCTGATCGTTGAGCAAGGCTGTGCGACAGGGATTCTTACCGAACGCGACATGGCGGGGTTTTTGGCGGGAGACGGAGCCAGCGTAGCGCTGCCTTTAGCGAAAATAATGCATACGCCTGTGGTGACCGCTTCCCGGCACACGCCTGTGTTTGAGATGGCAGGCCTGATGCAGAAAAAAAACTTGCGCCATTTAGTGGTGACGGGCGATGACGGGCAGGTGATGGGTGTCATCACCTTGCATAAACTGATGGAACGCATTGCGTCAACGGTGATGAACGAGCAGGTTTTGCGCCATCAGGAATCGCTGGAAAATAGTCGTCAGCATGCAGAATCCTTGTTACAAAATATCATGCAGACGATCACCGATCTGATCTGGCTCAAGGATGTGGACGGGGTTTATCTCAGTTGCAACCGGATGTTTGAACGCTTTTTCGGTGCGAGTGAAGCACAGATTGTCGGTAAAACAGATTATGATTTTGTCACGCGTGAGCTGGCTGATTTTTTTCATCAGAACGACAAAATTGCCATGGCAGCGGGAAAGCCAACCATCAATGAGGAATGGCTGACTTTTTCCGATGACGGGCACCGTGCTTTGATGGAAACCACCAAGTCGCCGATGTTTGACACACAAGGTCAGTTGATCGGTGTGCTGGGTATTGCTCATGACATCACGGAGCATCGATTCGCTACCGAAAAAATGCAGCGTTTGACCCAGCTCTATGCTGCGCTGAGTCAATGTAATCAGGCGATCGTGCGCTCCAGCTCGGAAACCGAATTGTTCACGAAGATTTGTCGCGAAGCGGTACAGTTGGGCGGATTGAAAATGGCGTGGGTCGGAATGCTGGATCAAGAGGGGGTGCGGGTTAATCCGGTGGCATTTTGCGGCAACGGGTCAGAATATTTACAGGATATCCGGATTACCACCGAGGGTAACAGCCCTTACGGACTGGGGCCGACTGGCACAGCGATACGTGAGAATCGGTCGTACTGGTGTCAGGACTATGTCCATGATCCTGTAACCGAACCCTGGCATGAGCGGGCTGAAAAATTCGGCTGGGCGGCGTCAGCGGCCTTGCCTTTGTGTTGCAACGGAATACCTGTGGGCGCATTCACGGTGTATTCCACCGAACTGAACGGGTTTGATGATGCCTCGCGCAATTTGCTGATCGAGATGGCCGTCGATATCAGCTATGCGCTGGACAACTTTGAGCGTGAGCGGGTGCGTGCAAAACTGGAGATACAAAGCAACAACGAGCGCATCATACTGGAGTTGCTGGCCAGGGGGGAGCCGGTGCAAAATTTGTTAACTCAACTGGCCGATATTTATCAAAAAATGTATCCCGGCATGTTGTGCTCGGTGTTGCTGCTAAGCGCTGACGGACGGCATCTTAAACATGCTGCTGCAGCCGGTTTGCCGGCCGCTTATTGCGATGCGATTGATGGCGCGGAAATAGGGAATAACCTCGGGTCATGCGGGACGGCGGCTTACACCGGAAAAACGGTGATTGTGTCAGATATTGCCAACGATCCTCGCTGGGAAAGTTATAAGGTGCTGGCATTGTCACACGGGCTGGCGGCTTGCTGGTCAGTGCCGATTTTATCTACCCGGGAGCAGGTGCTGGGTACTTTCGCACTCTACTATCGGACGCCGCGCACACCCTCCACTTTTGAACTGTCCTCGCTGGAACGGGGTGCGCATCTGGCCAGCCTGGCGATTGAGCGGGCGCAGATTGAAAACCGGCTGAAAAAGCTCTCGCAAGTGGTGGAACAGAGCCCGAATATGATCGAGATCACTGATCTTGATGCGAAGATCGAATATGTCAATGCGGCTTATCTCAAGACGACCGGCTATGAATTGGCCGAAGTGCTGGGCAAAAATCCACGCCTGTTGCAATCGGGGAAAACGCCGCAAGCGACTTATGAGGCGATGTGGGCTGACCTGAGTGAAGGAAAAACCTGGCGTGGTGAATTTATCAACCAGCGCCGGGATGGCAGCGAGTATATCGAATCGGTGATGATTTCAACGCTGCGGCAGGCGGATGGCCGGGTGACGAACTATCTGGCAATCAAGGAAGATATTACCAAGAAGAAACAGGCGGAAGCGCGTATTTTACAATTGGCGCATTTCGATGCACTCACCGGATTGCCGAATTTGATACTGTTGAAAGACCGGGTTGCACAGGCGATTAGTCTGGTGCAACGCGGTAACAGGCAGCTGGCGGTGCTGTTTCTGGATATAGATCACTTCAAGAATATCAATGATACGCTGGGCCACCGCATCGGCGATCAACTGTTGATTCAACTGGCCGCAAGGCTCGGAATGCTCGTTCGCGATGAAGATACCCTGGCACGTCTGGGAGGGGATGAATTTATTATCGTGTTACCCGGTACGGATGTCGATGGCGCTGCGCATGTTGCGGAAAAAGTGCTACAGACGATCGCTGAAGCGTGCCATATTGAAACCTATGAACTGGTCGTGACGCCGTCCATTGGTATTGCCATGTATCCTGCGGATGGCATGGATTTTGACCGATTGTATCAGTGCGCGGATGTCGCCATGTATCGCGCCAAAAAAGATGGCCGCAATACCTTCCGCTTTTTCACCGCCGAAATGCAGGCGCGTTCAGCGCGTCGCATGCAGTTGGAAAGCGCGTTGCGACAGGCATTGGTGCGTGAGCAGTTTGAATTGCATTACCAGCCGCAGATTTCAATGCAGGATGGACATGTTGTCGGTGCTGAAGCACTGCTGCGCTGGCATCATCCCGAGTTGGGGCAGGTCTCGCCTGCCGAGTTTATTCCTGTTGCTGAAGATAGCGGACTGATTCTGGCTATCGGTGAGTGGGTGTTGCGCACGGCGGTAACGCAGGCAAAGCACTGGATGGATAGCGGGCAAACACCGATTGTCATCGCCGTTAATTTATCGGCTGTGCAATTCCGGCAGACACGGCTGCCTGAGCGGGTGATCAATATTATCGGGGAAGCGGGCTTGTCGCCTGAATATATCGAGCTTGAGTTGACTGAAAGCGTGGCGATGGATTCACCAATGGCGGCAATTGCCGTGATGGACAATTTACATGCACACGGCATACGCATGTCGATAGATGACTTTGGCACGGGGTATTCCAGCCTGAGTTATCTTAAGAAATTTAAAGTGAGTAAGCTCAAGATTGATCAGTCTTTCGTGCACAACCTCGCTGAGGATGCTGAAAGTCGCGCTATTGTGACAGCGATTATCACGCTGGCGGCAAGTCTTGGTTTCCAGACCATTGCCGAGGGCGTGGAAACTGCTGCGCAGTTAGCGTTTTTGCGTTTGCAAGGCTGTAATGAGGTGCAGGGTTATTATTTCAGCAAACCACTTACCGTTGAAAAATTCGAGGCGTACATGCGCGAACAGCATGAAATCTAAAGCGGGGCTAGCTGTGCATTGACAGGAAAAAAGCCGGCTTCGGCTAAGGCGCTGACCGGCACTTAATGTCGCATTTTGCGCTTGCTTTGTCGTATGCCGGATAGCGCGACCAAGTTCAGTCCGGACAAGGTGTCTGCTGAATATGATTTGCGAACAGCCGGCCAGCGCCTAGATTTTTTCCTGTAATTCTTTCAGGAATGCACTGCGCTTAAGCGGATTTTCAAGCATTTCACCGCTTACCCAAAATACATCCTCAGCCCGGCTGCCCAGTGTATTGATCTTTGCGCGGTGCAGCGTGACATGCTGACGATCCAGTATCTGTGCAATGCGTGCCAGCAGCCCGGGTTGGTCTCCGGTAATCAGGGAAAGCACATATAAGCCGCGTTTATCCTTTTCCATATTGACCACGGTATTGATCGGAAAGTGTTTCATCTGTCGGCTGATTCGTCCGTTCGCAATGGCTGTAAGCGGTTTCTCCTGCAGGATTTTCTCTGTCAGTTCAAATTCGATGTAGTTCATCAGATCACGATAATCCATGTCGCTGCGGGTGATTTCCATGACCTGAAAACTGTTCAGGGCATAGTCGTGCCGGGTTGTATGTATCTTGGCCTCGACGATGGTGTAATTCATATGTGAGAAGAAGGAACAGATTCGTGCAAACAACCAGCGTTGATCGGGGCAGTATACCAATACCTGTAAGCCTGTGCCGCCACGACTCAGTCGCGTCTTGACAACAGGGGTGGCAGTGTTGACCCGGTAGGCGAGTTGCCGGCTGTGCCAGGCGATTTCCTGTGCTTCGTGATCGAGGAAATAACTATCATCCATTTGTGCCCAAAACAGGCGGTAGGATTCGGGATTAATGGCATATAAACTAAGCGTGGCAGCGGCTTCTGCACGTATTTCATCGAGATAATTGGCCGTTGCACCTTCTTTCAGGTAGCGCCGGGTCAGCTGGAACAAATCCTCCATCAGCTTGGCTTTCCAGGCATTCCAGACTTTGGGGCTGGTGCCTTTTACATCGGCCACAGTCAGTAAATACAGGGCGACCAGGTAGCGGTCATTCTTGATTCGCTTTGCAAAGCTGGCGATCACCTCAGGATCACTCAGATCCTGTTTTTGTGCGGTAGCTGACAGGGTGAGATGCTGTTCAACCAGCCAGAGGATCAGTTCACTGTCGTTTTTACTTATCAGATGATGTCTGCAAAAAATCTGAGCATCTTTTTTGCCCAGTTGCGCATGCTCGCCACCGCGCCCCTTGGCAATGTCGTGGAAAAGGCCTGCGATATACAACACTTCCGGGCGGGCAAATTCTTCCATCAGTTTACTGCATAGCGGTAATTCGCTCGCAAATGCGGGTACCATTAAACGGCGCAGGTTGCGTACCACCATCATAATGTGCACATCTACGGTGTAAACATGAAACAAGTCGTGCTGCATCTGTCCGGTGATGCGGGCAAAGGCGGGAATATAACGACCGAGAATGCCATATTGACTCATGCGGCGCAGCGCATGGGTAACGCCCTGAGGCTGGCGCAGTATTTCCATGAAGCGTGCCCGATTTTGCGGGTTATGACGAAAAGCTGCGTCAACTTTGGATTGTGCCCGCCACAGCGCACGCAAAGTCATTGCGCTTAAATCGGTTAGTTGAGGGTTGCGTTGCATGATCAAAAAGAGTTCGAATATCGCGTCCGGCGTATGCTCGAACAGATGCTCGTCACGGCTTTCCAGTAAGCTGCCGATGGTGTGGAAGCGTTCGTTCACTGTTTTCCGGGGGGGGGTTTCGTGAAACAGAAAATCATGCAAATTTTGCAGCAGAATGGTATTGAACTGGCGCACGGCCAGCTTGGTGCGATAGTAACGCTGCATCAGATGTTCGCTGGCGCGGCGATTGGCCGACGCGACAGTTCCCATTCTTTCAGCTAATTGGGTTTGGTAGTCAAACAGCAAGCGGTCTTCACGCCTGTTCGCCAGAAAGTGCACATGGATGCGCAATAATTGCAGTAATCTGTCGTGACGCGCGATCTGACGTGCCTCTGCAGAGCTGATTAATCCGGCAATGGCAAGTTCCTGCCAGCTTGTGCCCAAACCTGCCGCACGGCTGATCCAGGTGATGGTTTGCAAATCGCGCAATCCGCCAGGGCTTTCTTTTAAATTGGGTTCCAGGTTGAAATCGGTGTCGTCAAAACGTTTGTGTCGCTGTTGTTGTTCGTACAATTTTGCCTTGTAAAAGGCTTGCGGATCAAGGTGCTGCCGCATGCTTGTGCAAAGTTGTTCGAACAGTGGCGCATTGCCGCACAGTAATCTGGCTTCGAGCAAATTGGTTTGCACGGTAATGTCAGCGGATTCGCTGATGCATTGGGCGACGGTGCGGATGCTGTGACCCACTTCAAGTCCGATGTCCCAAAGCAGCGCGAGAAAGTCATGCAGTCTTTGCTGCAAGACTTCATCTGCGTCAGTGCTTAATAAAATGAGCAAGTCAATATCTGATTTGGGATATAGCTCGCCGCGTCCATAGCCGCCGACGGCGATCAGTGCTGTATCGCCGGGCATTTGTTGCCAGATGCGGCACAAATACTGATCAATCAGTTTGCTGTGCGCCGTGAGTAATCTTGATGCCTTGCCCTGTTGCAGGAAATTTTTTTCCAGCGTTTTCCGGTCATCGCGCAATGAGTCGCGCAGTGCTGCAATGTCATTGGTTCCAGCTTGCATGGCTTTACACTACAGGCTATAAAGGGGTTGGCAACGGGCAGCCATCCGACAGGGTCAATACTTCAAAACCTGTTTCGGTAACCAGAATAGTGTGTTCATACTGTGCGGACAGGCTGTGATCTTTTGTCACCACTGTCCAGCCGTCCCCCAGTTGTTTGATTTCCTTTTTTCCGGCATTGATCATGGGCTCAATGGTGAAAATCATGCCTGCTTCCAGTTTTAATCCGCTTCTCGGACGTCCATAGTGCAGCACCTGTGGTTCTTCATGGAATTTGATGCCGATACCATGCCCGCAAAATTCGCGCACCACGCTATAGCCTAACGGTTCGACAAAGCTCTGGATTGCATGACCGATATCTCCCAGATACGCGCCCGCTTTAACGACGCGGATGCCGCGCCACATGGAAGCATAGGTGGCTTCACACAGCCGTTTTGCCTGTATTGAAGGTTCGCCGATATAAAACATGCGGCTGCTGTCACCGTGATAGCCGTCCTTGATTACCGTAATGTCAAGATTGACGATGTCGCCGTTCTTTAATACTTTTTCACTGGGTACGCCGTGGCAAATCTGATGATTTATCGAGGTGCAAATGGACTTGGGATAAGGTGCGTGTCCGCCTGGTGCATAATTGAGCGGGGCAGGAATTGCCTGTTGTACATCGACGATCAGGTCGTGGCACAGCTTATCCAGATAATTGGTGGTCACGCCGGCTTGGACGAAAGGGCCGATGTAGTCGAGTACTTCACTGGTCAGGCGACCGGCGATGCGCATTTTCTCGATTTCCTGAGGAGTTTTGATTGAAACGGACATGATGTATAGCGTTTTGTAAAGGTACGTGAGGATAGCATGATCGAAAGATTACCGACAAATTCGTTTTAAGATTAAAGCATCTCGCGAACCGCGTGCTCGCTGTCTCATATTCTGGATATCGTCATGGGCACTGCGTAAGTCTGGCGAGGTGAGGTGCGTCTGTGGTAAACTTGCGAGCTGTTTTTCGGGTTCACTACACACATATACATGGAACAATTCGCTAAAGAAACGCTACCGGTCAGCCTTGAAGAGGAAATGCGCAAATCCTATCTGGATTATGCGATGAGTGTTATCGTCGGACGCGCACTGCCGGATGTGCGCGATGGCTTGAAGCCTGTGCACCGGCGCGTGCTTTTTGCGATGCATGAACTGTCTAACGACTGGAATAAAGCTTATAAGAAGTCGGCGCGTATCGTAGGCGATGTGATTGGTAAATACCATCCGCATGGCGATACTGCTGTTTATGACACCATTGTTCGTATGGCTCAGCCGTTTTCACTGCGCTACATGCTGGTGGACGGGCAGGGTAACTTCGGATCGGTTGACGGAGATAATGCGGCGGCGATGCGTTATACCGAAATCCGCATGTCCAAGATCGCACATGAATTGTTGGCTGATCTGGATAAGGAAACGGTCGATTTCGGGCCTAACTATGACGGCTCCGAGCATGAACCGCTGGTATTTCCTGCGCGTTTCCCGAATTTGCTGGTGAATGGTTCATCGGGTATTGCCGTCGGTATGGCGACCAATATTCCGCCGCATAACATGACGGAAGTGATTGATGCGTGTCTTGCGCTGCTGGCTAATCCTGGCATGGATATCGAAGCGTTAATTGAATATGTGCCGGCACCGGACTTTCCGACAGCAGGTTTTATTTATGGTCTGGCCGGGGTCAGGGAAGGCTATCGCACCGGGCGTGGTCGTGTGATCATGCGCGCGCGCTGTCACTTTGAAGACATTGGTAAGGGCGAGCGACAAGCGATCATCATTGACGAATTGCCGTATCAGGTGAATAAAGCCAATCTGCTGATGAAAATCGGCGAGATGGTGCGAGAAAAGCGCCTGGAAGGTATTTCTGAAATCCGTGACGAATCGGATAAGTCCGGGATGCGTGCGGTGATTGAGTTGAAACGCGGCGAGAATGCCGATGTGCTGCTCAACAAGCTGTATAAAGACACCCAGATGCAGGACAGCTTCGGCATCAATATGGTGGCCATCGTTGACGGGCAACCGCGCTTGCTGAATCTGAAGCAGGTGATGGATGCGTTCTTGCGCCATCGTCGCGAAGTGGTCACGCGCCGGACTATTTTTGAATTACGTAAAGCGCGTGAACGCGGCCATGTGCTGGAAGGACTGGCTGTGGCACTGTCCAATGTGGACGAAATCATTGCGCTGATCAAAGCGGCTCCAGCCCCTGCGGATGCCAAGCGCGAGTTGATGGCGTGCGGCTGGAGTTCGACACTGGTGGAAGATCTGTTGAGTCGCGTGAGCGATGCTTCACGTCCTGACGGGCTGGCTGTTCAGTTTGGCCTGGTCAGCAGCGGCGAGAGTCGTCTGTATCACTTGTCCGATGCGCAGGCGCAGGCGATACTGGAATTACGTCTGCAACGTCTTACCGGTATGGAGCAGGATAAGATCATCGGGGAATACCGTGATGTGATGGACAAAATTGCCGATCTGCTCGATATCCTGGCCAAGCCGGCACGTGTTACCGTTATCATCAGCGACGAACTGATTGCAGTGAAGACGCAATTCGGCGACAAACGCCGCAGCGAAATTGTCACGCATACGCATGACATGAGCATGGAAGATCTGATTCCGCCAGAGGATGTGGTCGTGACTCTGTCGCATGGCGGGTATATGAAGGCGCAAAGGATGGACGAATACCGTGCGCAAAAGCGCGGCGGGCGTGGTCGTCAGGCGACCAAGAACAAGGATGATGACTTTATCGATAACCTGTTTGTCGCCAATACTCATAATTTCATCCTGTGTTTCTCCAACAAGGGGCGTGTGTACTGGATGAAGGTATACGATGTGCCGCAGGGAAGTCCTACTGCGCGCGGCAAACCGATCGTGAATCTGCTGCCGCTGGAGGAAGGTGAGAAGATCAACGCAATTTTGCCGGTCATCGAGTTTGCTGAAGATAAATTTGTATTTTTCGCCACAGCTAACGGCACGGTGAAGAAGACCACCTTGACTGACTTTGCCCGCCCGATGAAGCGCGGTATCATTGCTATCAATCTGGATGAGGATGATTATCTGATCGGCGTGGCGATCACCGATGGCCGTCATGATGTAATGCTGTTCTCCAATGCTGGTAAAGCGGTGCGCTTCGATGAAGCTGATGTGCGTGATACCGGACGGGCATCCCGCGGTGTGCGCGGCATGAGATTAGCAGATAAACAACAGGTGATTTCCCTGCTGGTGGCCGAGAATGAGCAGCAAAGCGTGTTGACCGCGACCGAAAACGGTTATGGCAAACGCACGCCGGTTAGCGAATACACGCGTCACGGGCGCGGCACACAGGGCATGATCGCAATTCAGACTTCCGAGCGTAACGGCTCTGTGGTGGCGGCCACGTTGGTGAATGCTGAGGATGAAATTATGCTGATTGGCACCAATGGTGTGTTGATTCGCACACGCGTGAATGAGATACGCGAGATGGGGCGAACCACGCAGGGTGTGACGCTGATGAATCTGGAGAAGGGCGAGAAATTGGCGGGCTTGAGCCGTATTGCCGAACCCGATGAAGGGGAACAGGATGCCGGGATTCAGGATGCAGAAGGCGAGATTCAGGATTCAGGCGACGAGATCGAAGGGTCGAATCAGGAAGAGTAACGAGCAGGGCAAACATTGAAAAGAGGGAAGGGTGAAAACCGGGGTGATAGCTCATATCGGTTCACCCTTCACCTCACTTTTTATTTTTTTACCGGTGCAAACGAAAAATGACTATCTATAACTTTAGTGCAGGCCCGGCAGTATTGCCAAAGGAAGTGTTGCAGCAGGCGCAGGCTGAAATGCTCGACTGGCACGGCAGCGGCATGTCGGTGATGGAAATGTCGCATCGCGGCCCTGAATTCATGGGGATTGCCGCGCAGGCTGAAACCTGCCTGCGCGAATTAATGGGAATACCTGCCAATTACAAAGTGTTGTTTTTACAAGGTGGCGCGAGTTTGCAGTTTTCGACGATTCCGATGAACTTGTTGCGCGGTAAAAAGTCAGCGGACTATCTGAACACAGGTGAGTGGTCGAAAAAAGCGATCTCCGAAGCGAAGAAATACGCTACTGTTAATGTGGTCGCGAGCAGTGCGGACAAAAATTTTTCCTGCGTGCCTGAGTTTGCGGAATGGAAGTGTGATCCGGAAGCGGCCTATTTGCACATCACGCCAAACGAAACCATAGGCGGAGTTGAATTTAACTGGCTGCCGGATAGTGGTGCTGTACCGCTGGTTGCCGATATGTCCTCAACTATTTTATCCCGCCCGATAGAGGTGTCTAAATATGGCCTGATCTACGCCGGTGCGCAGAAAAATATCGGTCCTGCCGGCTTGACCATCGTGATCGTGCGTGAAGATCTGATAGGTGATGTGCTTCCCGGCACCCCGACCATACTTGATTACAAAACGCATGCCGACAACGATTCGATGTACAACACGCCGCCGACCTTTGCTATCTACATTGCGGGTCTGGTGTTTCAGATGTTAAAGCGCCATGGCGGCATTGCCGCAATGGAACAAACCAACATTGCCAAGGCAGGGTTGTTATATGCCGCCATAGATAGCAGTAACGGGTTTTATCATTGTCCGGTCGCGTTGCATAATCGTTCCCGCATGAATGTGCCGTTTACCCTGAAAGAGGCCGCATTTGATGGTGAGTTTCTCAAGCAGGCGGATGCGCTCGGTCTGTTGCAGCTCAAAGGACACCGTTCGGTCGGTGGCATGCGCGCGTCGATTTATAATGCGATGCCGCTGGCTGGTGTGCAGGCCCTGGTCGCATTTATGAATGAATTCGCCAAAAATAATGGCTAAGTCAAATGACTAACCCCTACCGCATCCTGACCCTGAACAAGATTTCGAATCAGGGGCTGAAACGATTTCCTGCTGCGGCTTATCAGGTGGCGGATGATATCGCTGAACCCGATGCAATTCTGGTGCGCTCGCAAATTATGCACGACATGAATATTCCGGCCAGCGTGAAAGCGATTGCGCGTGCCGGCACCGGTACAAACAATGTGCCGGTGGCGAAGATGTCCGCACGTGGCGTGCCGGTGTTCAATGCGGCAGGTGCTAATGCCAATGCAGTCAAAGAGTTGGTGCTCGCCGGCCTGTTGCTCGCTGCTCGCAATATTGTGCCTGCCTTGCAATTTGTCGCAGGACTGACCGGTGATGATGCGACGCTGCGCAAGCAGATCGAGGATAGCAAGAAGCAATTTGCAGGGATTGAGTTGCGCGGTCGTACGCTGGGTGTCATCGGTCTGGGTGCCATTGGCCGGCTGGTGGCGGATGCTGCGCTGAATATTGGCATGCGCGTGTATGGTTATGATCCGGAAATCACCGTAGAAGGCGCGTGGAATTTATCATCCCGGGTTAAAAAAGCGCAGAGCATAGAGGAATTGCTGAAACACAGTGATTTTGTCACGCTGCATGTGCCGCTGTTGGAGGCAACCAGAGGTTTAATCGGCGAGCAACACATTAAGACGATGAAAGCAGGGGCGGTGCTGCTGAATTTTTCGCGCGATGCGATTGTCGACCGCGATGCCGTGCTGGGGGGATTGGCGAATAAATCGCTACGCTACTATGTATGCGATTTCCCTGAGCAAAAACTGCAAAACCACCCTGCGGTACTGACGATGCCGCATCTGGGCGCATCAACCCTGGAGGCTGAAGAAAACTGTGCGGTAATGGTGGTGGATCAGCTCAGAGAATATCTGGAACATGGTAATATTACAAACACTGTCAATTTTCCGGCGCTTACGATGTCGCGTGAGTCCGCATATCGTATGGCTATTGCCAACGCCAACGTGCCGAATATGCTGGGGCAGATTTCATCCACCCTGGCTGCTGCGGGTATCAACATTCACACCATGATGAATAAATCACGTGGTGAAATGGCCTATACGCTGGTCGATACCGACTCAGCTATTCCGGCTGCCTTGATCGCACAAATCGAAGCTATTCAAGGTGTGCTGATGGTTCGTAATCTCCCTATATTGGTAAGCGTATGAGTGAACAATTGTTACACTGCCGTGAGCAGATCAATGCATTGGATAATGAGCTACTCAAATTGCTCAATCAGCGCGCAAAACTTGCGCAGCAAATCGGTCATTTGAAAGAATGCGAAAGACTTCTGCACGGGCACCCGGATAGTGTGGTGTTGCGTCCTGAACGGGAGGCGCAGGTGATACGTCGTTTGCAAGCGGCTAATCCGGGGCCATTGAGCAATGAAGCCATCGCAGCACTGTTCACCGAAGTCATGTCACAGTGCCGGGCGCTGGAAGCGCCGATGACAGTGGCTTATCTGGGGCCTGAAGGTACCTTTACCGAGGCAGCCGCACTCAAACGTTTTGGCAGCGCGGTACAAGGTGTATCTTGCACAACCATAGATGATGTGTTTCGCGCAGTGGAGAGTGGCACTGTTCAATACGGTGTCGTACCGGTTGAGAATTCAACGGAAGGCGCAATCGGACGCACGCTGGATCTGTTACTGCAAAGCAGTTTGCAAATATGCGGCGAAGTGATGCTGCCGATACATCAATGCCTGCTATCCACACTGTGTGATATAACTGCCATTCAGACAGTCTATTCTCATCCCCAGTCGCTCGGCCAATGCCAGGGTTGGCTGAATGTCAATCTGCCCCATGCAACCCGTATTCCCGTATCCAGCAATGCCGAAGCGGCAAGATTGGCTACCGGACATCCGAACAGTGCTGCGATAGCGGGTAGCCAGGCGGTCGCTCACTTCGCTTTAAACCTGTGTGTGGAAAATATCGAAGATGACGCCAGGAATACCACGCGATTTCTGGTATTGGGCAAACAGCAGGTGGCACCTTCCGGTATAGATAAGACCTCCTTAGTGCTGTCGGCGGTGAATCGTCCGGGTGCTGTGCATGATCTGCTGACCTCTTTAGCCTGCCATGGCGTCAGTATGACAAAATTTGAGTCGCGTCCGTCGCGATCCGGTTTATGGGAATATGTATTTTACGTCGATATTGAGGGGCATCAGACGGATGAAAAAGTCGAACCGGCATTGACCGCGCTTAAATCTTCCGCTGCGTTTCTGAAGATTTTGGGCTCATATCCGGTTGCCGTTTGATTCATGCGAATATTTTATATTTTTTTATAGTTGAGTGGAAATGAATTACGCCGAACTTGCACCAAGTTATATTCAAGCGATTGCGCCTTATCAGCCGGGAAAACCGATTTCTGAACTGGAACGGGAGTTAGGTGTTAAGGACATCGTTAAGCTGGCATCGAATGAAAATCCGCTGGGCGCGAGTCCTAAAGCGATAGCTGCCGCACGTGCAGCACTTGATGAAATCAGTCTGTATCCGGATGGTAACGGCTTTGCGCTTAAAGCCGCCTTAGTGCAACGTTACGGCGTGACTCAAAATCAGCTTATTCTGGGTAATGGCTCTAACGACTTGCTGGAATTGGCCGCACGAGCTTTCTTGAGCGCAGGCGATAAGGCGGTGTATTCTGACCATGCCTTTGCGGTATACCCGCTGGCGACACAGGCCGTAGGAGCCACCGGCATCAGTGTGGCGGCAGTTGATTTCGGACATGATCTGGCTGCGATGCAAAAAGTTGCGGTGGAACAACAAGCCAAGCTGATTTTTATCGCTAATCCGAATAATCCGACCGGGACATTTTTGTCGGGCGAGCAACTGCTGGCGTTTCTGCGGGATTTGCCCGCACATATATTGGTTATGCTGGATGAAGCTTATAACGAATATTTGCCACAAGCGTGCCGTTACAATAGCGTGGACTGGCTGGCTGAGTTTCCTAATCTGATGATCTCGCGTACTTTTTCCAAGGCCTATGGTCTGGCAAGCTTACGTGTCGGTTATGCGCTGGGACATCCGGATGTGATCGATATGCTCAATCGCGTGCGCCAACCGTTTAATGTGAACAGTCCGGCACAAGCGGCAGCCGTCGCAGCGCTGGAAGATATGGAATTCGTGCAGCGGACTTACGAGTTAAATTTAAAAGGAATGAAACAGTTAACTGAGGGTTTACAAACGATGGGGCTGAGTTATATTCCGTCCTTTGGCAACTTCATCAGTTTTCACATTGCTGATGCGATGCGAGTTTATCAACAGTTGCTGGAATCGGGGGTCATCGTGCGCCCGATTGGTAACTATAAAATGCCGGACTATTTGCGTGTCAGTATCGGTCTGGAATCACAGAATCAGAAATTTTTGGCTGCATTGCAGCAGTTAACAGGAGAGGCAGCATGATTATCATAATGGGCAGGGATGTTACCGACGAACAAATTGGCACGGTCGTCAAACGTCTCGAAACAGCAGGACTCAAGGCCAATATCTCGCGCGGTATTGAACGCACGGTGATTGGTGCGATTGGCGATGAACGCCAGTTGAATGAAGAAATGTTCACGCCTTTGCCGGGTGTTGAATCAGCGATGCATGTCACCAAACAATACAAAATCGTGTCTCGCGAGTCGCATAAGCAAAACACAGTCATCGACATCGGCGGGATCCCGCTGGGTGGTAATCAGATCCAAATTATCGCCGGACCTTGCTCGGTAGAGACGCAGTCTCAGATGGATCTTTCGGCCAAGTACGTGCATGAAGCAGGTTGCCGCATGATGCGCGGTGGTGCTTTCAAGCCGCGCACCAGTCCTTATGCTTTTCAGGGGCACGGTGAGGAAGGTCTGCAAATGTTCCGCCAGGCTGCTGCCGGGCATAATTTCCCTATCGTCACTGAATTGATGGATGCGCGTCAAATTGATTTGTTTCTCAAATACGACGTCGATGTGATTCAGATCGGCACGCGCAATATGCAGAATTTCGATTTACTGAAAGAAGTCGGGCGTCTGAACAAGCCTGTGATCTTGAAGCGCGGTATGTCAGCAACCATTTCCGAATGGCTGATGGCGGCGGAATACATTGCCGCCGGCGGCAATCACAACATCATCTTCTGTGAACGCGGCATACGCACCTTTGAAACAGCCTACCGTAACGTGCTGGACGTGACGGCTATCGCTGTGATGAAGAAGGAAACGCATCTGCCCGTAATCGTCGATCCATCGCATGCGGGCGGCAAGGCCTGGATGGTTCCTGCACTTTCACAAGCGGCAATCGCAGCAGGCGCAGATGGCTTGCTGGTTGAGATGCATCCAAGCCCCTGTGATGCCTGGTGTGATGCAGATCAGGCATTGACGCCTGACGAACTGAAAAAACTGATGGTAACACTGGGTGCCATCGCCGGAGCCATCGGACGTACGCTGTAATTGTCACATGGCCGGACTGTTTTCATATTATTTTACATAGGTAGCAAGATTGACTTTAGCGAGTATCGTCGAAAGAAACTATGTACATAAGAAAATTATTGTTGGCAGTGTTTATTATGTTTTTTTCACCAATGGCATTAGCAATGTCATTGGGAGAAGGACAAATTCTAAGCCGGGTTGGAGAAGCGTTTTCTGCAGACGTTGCCTTGAATGGCAGTTACAGCAAGGATGTTAGTTTCTCTCAAGCGGGTAATGCTGAATGTCGTTCCTCAGTCATCGGGAATACGGAGGATGGCTGTGCGTCTTTGTATTCAGGTCAGCTGCTTTTTTCAATCAATCAACGGCCTGATGGCCGGTATTTTTTGAGTGTGACGGGTAAAAAAAGCAATGAATTTTTTTACCGCGTGCTGATTAAGTCTACCTCTGTGACTGAGGGCACGATGTTTAAAATGTACGAGTTTTTGCCTGAATTCAAACAAAACGCCGATGAGCCGCTGGTTGCAGCAGCGGTGTCATCCGAGCATGATATTGCCAAGCTGGCTGCTCCCGATGTTAAAAGCGCCTCTGCAAATACGGACCTGTCCAAAGTACCAGAGCAACGGCATGAAGTAATCAAACACAAAAAACAGGGTGTTATTAAGCGTAAACACCCTGATATGCTTAAAAATAGCCACGCTGAGGTTTCATCGGTAAAACCGCTTCAAACCCATCTGGAAATTAAAAAATCTGTAGAGTATACGGACGATATTCAGTCTCTGGCAAAAGAAAATGGCGAGATTGAAGCTCAGATTGGCCTGCTTCAAAAACATATCGGCCTATTAAAAGAAGTTATTCGCCTGAAGAATGAGACGGGTGAAAAACCTAAAACGCCTGCTGTACAACCAAAAGTGCTACCGATTCGGGCTGAGCAAATTGACCAGTCAGGCTTACTGACCTGGATTTTGCTCACGCTTGTCTGTGTTTTTGTGCCGTTGCTGGTATGGCTGACTCAAAAAGTAAAACGTTTGAGTTCACAGTACGGCCCTGCGGTATCCACTGCAGGGAAGATTGCCATCGTTGCAGGTAAAGAAAAAAAATCGCTGGATTTGACGGATGCTTTCACTAAACCTAAATGGTGAAGATGCTTACGTGGGCGCCCTCAAAAACCGGATGCAACATTTTCAGCGGAAAATGTTGCATGGGGAAAAAATGAAATTCAATAAAATTGTCATATTCGGCGTCGGCTTGATCGGTGGCTCTTTTGCACTGGGTTTGCGCAGGGCCAATGCCGTTGCCGAGATAGTCGGATTCGGGCGCAGCACGCTTGAACAGGCTATTCAACTGGGTATTATCGACCGCATCGGCACGGATGTTTCACTGGAAATACACAACGCAGATCTTGTCTTTCTGGCAACCCCGGTAGGCCAGATGGCCGAACTGATGGCACGAATCTCGCCCTATTTGGGAAAAAACACGCTGGTAATGGATGGCGGCAGCACTAAAGGTGATGTCGTGTTGGCTGCGTATGCAAATCTGGGTGATAAGGTTGCGCAATTTATTCCAGCGCATCCGATTGCCGGCGCGGAACGTAGCGGCCCGGCGGCGGCTAGGGCGGATTTATATACCGGCAAAAAAGTGGTACTGACACCACTGCCTGAAAACTCGCCCGCTGCAGTGTTGCGAGTGCGTCGTGCCTGGGAGTTGTGCGGTGCAGTAGTCAGTGAACTGACCGCACAGAAGCACGATGAAGTATTCGCGGCAGTCAGCCACTTGCCGCATCTGCTGTCATTTGCGCTGGTACATGATCTGTCGCTGCGGGATAACCGTGAACAGCTGTTATCCTTTGCCGCCAGTGGATTCCGCGACTTTACCCGCATTGCGGCGAGCAACCCGGAAATGTGGCGCGACATCTGTATGGCTAACCGTGATGCGCTGCTAGCAGAATTGGGCAGCTACATGCAGGAGCTGGAGATTATTCATGCGGCACTGAACACAATGGATGCCGCAAAGCTTGAAGAAATATTCAGTCAGGCGCGTGAAGTGCGTGGAAACTGGGCACAACAATAGCGCCGCTAAAACGCTGCGCATCGTGCGGGGGACGAGTCCTCTTTCCGGCTTGCTGTCCGTGCGACTGTGTCGGGCAGACAGACACGCATTACTGAAAACGCCACAAAATGAAGCTGGAACCGGGAAATCAGCATGCGGAAATCAGCGCCGGATGATTGTATTTTCCGGAGTCTAAAGCAGCGATCAGTTAGAAGCATTACCTGAAAAACGATGGGCACAATAAAACAGCAGGGGTAACAACTTTGGCGTGTCTTTGTTTTGATCTCAAAAAATTGCTACGTTCTGACTTATGGTATGGAGAAAAAATAGCGGGATTTTCCGCTTGGGCACTGTTTTTCCCCCGACTTATTCAACAATACCGCACGGGGGAATAGCTACCACCTTTTGCGATTTTTGTTGGTAAGCAGTCCTTTGGCAACTGAAAATGTGCGCGAAAGATTACCATGCAATTTGAAATTCTTCCTTCCAGAACATTTGTTGCGTTGTTATCCGCGGTTCATCTGCTCGCGATGATGACAGTTGCGCTAACGGATCTGCCCGTCTGGGCGCGCGCCGGCATTATGCTGCTAATCACAGCCAGTTTTGTTTATCAATGCCATTTGCACCTGCGCAATACGCAGCGCTGGCATTCATTCACACTGGAGGGACGGGGTGTGACCGTGACGACCGCTGATGGAGCTGTTTTGAGCGGTGAAATTGCAGAGACAACCGTGGTGATCCCGCATTGCGTGGTGCTGTGTGTCCGTTTGAAGAGGGCGAGATTTAATGTTCGCCGGGTCATCTTTCCAGATGCAATGCAAAAAGAAGCTTTTCGTGAACTGAGAGTGCGCCTGAAATTTGCCTGAAATATTTCAGGGCAACACTTTTTTGTTAGCGACCGGGTGGCGTCAGGATAGTGGGTCGAGGATTTTCCAGCATATCAGGATAATCCCGGCTGTAATGCAGGCCGCGACTCTCGTGGCGTGACAGCGCGCTTTGCACGATCAAATCCGCGTTGGTGACCAGATTGCGCAGTTCAAGCAAGTCTGAACTGACATGAAAATGTGCATAGTATTCGTTTATTTCATTTTGCAGCAGCTGGACACGATGCTGTGCGCGCTGCAGACGTTTATTGGTGCGCACGATACCCACATAATCCCACATGAAGTGACGCAGTTCAGCCCAGTTGTGTGCAATGACGATGTGTTCGTCTGCGTCGGTGACCTGACTATCGTCCCACTCAGGCAGTGTTGGTGAGGTCTCAAGCGGCATGCTCAGAATATCCCGTGCGGCGCTATCGGCAAATACCAGACACTCAAGCAGAGAATTACTGGCCAGGCGGTTTGCGCCGTGCAGGCCGCTGTAAGCGGTCTCACCCACGGCATAAAGGTTTTTGACGTCAGTGCGCGCCTGCAGATCGGCAACAATGCCACCACAGGTGTAATGTGCGGCGGGTACTACTGGTATCGGTTCCCGACTGATATTGATGCCGAGCTTGAGGCAGCGGGAATAAATATTCGGGAAGTGTTCCTGTAAAAACTCAACAGACTGGTGTGAAATGTCCAGATAAACGCAATCCAGACCAGCTTTTTTCATTTCGTAGTCGATAGCGCGTGCCACGATATCACGCGGTGCCAGTTCGGCGCGCTTGTCATGATGAGGCATAAATCGCGTGCCATCCGGCAGTTTCAGAATGCCGCCTTCACCGCGCACGGCCTCGCTGATCAAAAATGATTTGGCGTGGGGATGATATAAACAAGTGGGATGGAACTGTATGAACTCCATATTGGCGACACGACAGCCGGCACGCCAGGCCATTGCGATACCATCACCCGTGGAGGTGTCCGGATTGGTGGTGTACAGATAAACCTTGCCGCTGCCACCGGTGGCTAAAACAGTGTGCTGAGCCGCGATGGTGATGACTTCGTCTGTGTTTGTGTCAAGTGCGTAGGCACCGTAGCAGCGATTATTGCTTAATCCCAGCTTTTTTCCGGTGATCAGATCCACCGACATATAACCTTCCAGCACGGTAATGTTCGGATGAGCGAGCAATTTACTGATCAGGGTTTGTTGAACCGCAAAGCCGGTCGCATCTGCTGCATGAATGATGCGGCGTCTGTCGTGGCCGCCTTCACGCGTTAAGTGATAGCCAATTTCGCTGTTGCTGTCCCGTGTAAAGGGAACCCCTTGTGCGATCAACCAGTCGATGGCTTGTTTGCCATGTTCGACGACGTAGCGGGTCGCTGTTTCATCGCACAAGCCGGCACCGGCCGTCATGGTGTCTTGTGTGTGTGCATCCGGCGTATCTTCGTCAGACAAAACGGCAGCGATACCACCCTGTGCCCAGCTGCTTGCACCATCCGTGAGGGATTTTTTGGTGATCAGGCCTATTTTATGATGGTCGGCCAGTTTAAGTGCCAGGGTCAGACCGGCCAGGCCGCTGCCAATAATCAGTGTGTCAAATTGCAGCAATTAATTTCCCGCTATAGACATTGTTAGTTGACGAACTATAGCATGCAAAATGTGATTCGTTGAATTAATACGCAGCAATTTTGAATTCAAAACACGCCGGGCAAAAAAAGTGCAGGAAAATCAAGGGAAGAGTAATACAAATCCCATCCCGGCATGCATCAAATAACTTTGGATGCGAATCCGCAATCGGCTCAAGGGCGTTCCGCCGGGTAGCTTCCGTTGAGCTCAGATACAGGCAACACGCCGTTCGATCTGCTCGATCTCGACAGTTACCACTTCATCAATAACGCTTTTTTGATCTCACCGGACGGAACGGATTCCTTTCAGTCGGACATTTTTCCTGGCTGCATCCATTCAACGTTTAAAAGTGGCAGCATGCATTACCGTCATATGGCGGTCATCGTTGCACCCGAGTACAGCAATGGCACGGCCACCCATCCCGGTTCGAGCAAACGATAAACAGCGGGTAAGGGAAAAGATTTTTTTGTCATGGCTCAACCTGTATTTAGAGCTTGCAACAGCTGATTTTAAAAGTCGCCTTAGGCAAATTATCCGTTATTTCCAGGCAAGAATGAGTGGCGCCTTTTTTGCAGTGATCGTGATTTCTCCTGCCGGTATACCGACAATAATGGGTGCAATCGCGTTATATTCGGCCGGGATGCCGATTAATTCTTTCATGTCGGCTCTGTTCAATGCGTCAACAGCCGAACCTATGACGCAAGTGCCCAATCCTAGCGCACAAGCGGCGAGCATCAAATTTTCGGCCGCCAGCCAGCAATCCGCTTCTACATAAATACCGGATGGCTTTGCACAAATGACGATCAGTGTGCCGGCGTCATGGAATATGTTGAAATTGTCGTCAAGCACATGGCTGCCGGAGCGATGGATACGATGCAACCGCGCGATAAAAAGCGGTTTGGCAATATCGGACACTTGCCGCAATAGTGCTTCATCTTGCATAACGACGAATGCCCAAGGTTCTTCATGCATGGCCGTAGGGGCATGTACGGCAGCTTCCAGCAGAGTTTGAATCGTGTCGCGATCCGGTATTTCCTTTGCATAAGCGCGCACGGAATGCCGCGCCATTATCGTCTCGAATAGATCTGCTTTCGCTAAAGCGTTCATGATTTTCTTTCAGAAGGAAGACGGTGTAAGTTAACACTAAATGAGTCTTATAGTAATAGGCAATGTCTGATTATAAATAAGTATTTTTCCTGCATAAAATCAGTCTGTGCTGATAGCTTTTTATGTATTAATTAGCGCACAATTTTGCCTGTTTAATTGCTGTTTGCATGCCATGAGGAGGATGATATGTTAAAAGTGTACAGTAAAATAGTCCCTGATTTGTTTGTCGGAGGCGTCAGGCAAAAGATACGACGAATGAAAAATGAATTGTTTGAGCTTCGCTATTTTCTTGAGAAAAATGTAAAAATAAGAACTGAGCCTCTGTTGAAACGCATTGCCATGCTGGAATCATGTAATGTGACGCTGGGAGAAAAACTTGTCAGTTCACAGCAGGAGAATTCTGTACTGCGTTTCAGGCAGAAAAACTTAATAGAAAATGTTCATGACTCATCATCACGCGCCGTGAATTCAGCCGTGGCTCCATCAAAAAGAAAATAGTGTATTTTCAGGATGATGTACTTTTATTGTAGGGCAATCATGAAAAATTAGAATTTATTGTTAATTTACCCACCTTGCCTGATGTTATTCCCGAATGTGAAAATAGGCCGGAATTTTACCGCTGTGATTTTGATACCCGGATATCGGCTTGATGTGTCTAAGATAATTCTTAATCACCTGAGAAGGCTCAACGCGAGAATAAATTGTCATTTATCCATGTTATATGGAATAAAGTAATATTTACATCATCTTTGTACTAAGAAAATCCCTACATAATCATTCAAATAGCTTATATAAAATCAGCATCACCTGATGTTTTTTTTGACTGCTATCAGCCATAATCTGTACGTATCAAAATTAATTAAATCATCGTTTTTGAATATTTTATGAACATTTTTATTTTGCTGATATTGTTAATATTAAATATATTTAAAGCGGTTTATTTACCACATCCGCTGACAAGCTCGGTTGATATTTTTTAGTCGGAAAATAATTTTTTATATTCAAAAGCGATTTTTGTTGCGCAAAAGGATATCTCATGAAACGGTTAATTTTCGCCATTATGGCGACAGCTTCAATAGTGACTCCATTCACTGTCATCGCCGATCAGCATGGGGGTGGAAGACATTGGGGCGGACATGAAATTCACCGCTTTGCTGAGCATGATTTTAAAACCTGGCGAGATGGGCGCTGGTATCAGGGAGCTCATGACAATCGATTGGGATGGTGGTGGATTGCGGCAGGAATCTGGTATTTTTATCCTGCACCGGTTTATCCCTACCCGGATCCATTTACACCGCCAGTGACGATTATCAATCAACCGACGGCAATCAGTCCGGATCACCCCGTGCCACAGTTCTGGTATTACTGCGCTTCGGAAAAAGAATATTACCCCTACTTGCCAAGTTGTCCGGAAGCCTGGCACCAGGTACCTGCTCTACCGCCTCAAACAGTGCCATATTAGTTTGCTTATTCAGGGCAAGCAATTAACAGGGAGTAAAAATTATGCGTTATCCGATTTCGTGGACAGTTTTTTTGCTGATTATTGCAGGTTGCGCAAACATTCCAACCGGCCCCGGCGTTGCAGTGATGCCGGCACCCGGTAAACCCTTCGATCAGTTCGCACAAGAAGATCAGGATTGCAGACAGTATGCGCAACATTCTATTGGCTCAACAGCTGATCAGGCAGCAACAAATTCAGAGGTTAAAAGCATTGCGGTCGGAACAGCAATTGGTGCCGTAGCCGGCGCGCTTGGTGGCGGTCACCATGGCACCGAGTCAGGCGCCGCTGTCGGGATGCTGGGCGGTGCAGCGGCAGGTGCTAATGCTGCTCGGTATAGCGGGTATGAAGCGCAGCGCCGTTATGATATTGCCTATGAGCAATGCATGTATGCAAAAGGCAATCAACTCCCCCAGGCATCCGCCTATTTACCCAGAATAGTTCAACCTTCAACGCAGCCCGGCACATCTTATTATCCGCCACCACCACGGCAATCACGCCCCTCTACCGGGGAATAAGGCCAGTATTAAATAGATCTATTAAATCCAATCAACAGGCCGGGGAAAATCATGCAAATCAGAACATCAACAATCAGTTGCATTGCCATGCTGATGACAGCATTTGCCTTCGCAGCAATGGCGGACAACATGTCTACTGTTCAAATGGTCAAACCCGAGCGTGCATATCACTATAAAAATTTTGAAGAGATGAAACTGAAGTTGATTCAACGGCTGCAGAACAAAGTCAGTAAAGCGCAAGAGCGGCTTGATTGTGTACAAAAAGCACAAGACTCAAAAGAACTTCGCATGTGTCTTCACAGGCATAAAAAGCATACGCTGAAGGAATAGTTTTGGTCAGCCATTTAGCTTTTTTATCTGGCTGATATTTAGTTTTACTGCCTCAAAAATATTAAAAGTGGCCGTAAGTTTATAAATTAATCTATTAAACAAGGGGTAATAGTTGCTATGAGCCATCATCTTACTCAGCCGGAAGAAATTGATATGATTTTAAAATATATGAAGGATGTCGGCGATATTGATGCCGGAATGGAGTTTACCGATAAACCGGTAAACAGAATCGCCCTGCACAGTTGGGGTATTGATATCGGCCACACCTCTGCATATCGGGCGGCTTACATGAAAACGCATCAATTTTTCTAAACAAGATTTTGACACGTATTCAGGATGGCTTAAGCCGTGTTGCACAAGTCACAAAATGCCAAATACAAGGCTATTGAAGTGGTTATATCGTAAGTAGCTCGCGAGGAATTTTCCTCTTTTATTTCAACAAGGAGATAGTGAAATGGCAACCGGTACTGTTAAATGGTTTAACGATGCAAAAGGTTTTGGTTTTATTGCCCCGGATGACGGCGGCATGGATTTGTTTGCACACTTTTCCGCGATCAATATGGGTGGATTCAAGTCACTCAAGGAAGGTCAGAAAATCAGCTTTGATGTAGCGCAGGGTCCCAAGGGGCGGCAAGCCTCAAACATTCAGGCCCTTTAACTGCAAAAATGATTATGCCCCGCGTGCTTTAAGACTGGATAAAGCGTGGCAGTGCACTACTGGAGACACTTAAATGACGGCAAAACAGGTTTTGTTTCATGACGCTGCCCGTATCAAGATTATTGAGGGCGTGAACATTCTGGCGGACGCGGTCAAGGTGACGTTAGGTCCCCGTGGCCGCAATGTCATCCTGGATCGCAGTTACGGCCCGCCACTGGTGGCCAACTCCGGTGTCATCGTGGCGAAAGAGATTGAACTGAAAGACAAGTTCGAGAACATGGGCGCGCAAATGGTCAGGGAAGTCGCCAGCAAGACTTCTGATGTGGCAGGCGACGGCACCACCACGGCTACCGTGCTGGCACAGGCAATCGTGAAGGAAGGCATGAAGTATGTCGCAGCCGGGATGAACCCAATGGATTTGAAACGCGGCATTGACAAGGCCGTTGGCGCAACCGTGCAAGCGTTGCACAAGATTTCCAGGCCATGCACGACGAATAAGGAAATATCCCAGGTCGCTGCCATTTCCGCCAGTTCCGATACCTCCGTCGGCGAGATCATTGCTCTGGCGATGGAAAAAGTTGGCAATGAGGGCGTGATCACGATTGAGGATGGCCGGAGCCTGCAAAATGAGCTGGAAGTGGTGGAAGGAATGCAGTTTGATCACGGTTACTTGTCTGCTTACTTTATTAATACTCCTGAGAAACAGACTGCCGTGCTGGATGAACCATACATCTTGTTGCACGATAAAAAGATCAGCAATATTCGCGACTTACTGCCGCTACTGGAGCAAATATCCAAGGCCGGGCGGGCGCTGCTGATTATCGCCGAGGATGTCGAAGGAGATGCGCTGGCCACGCTGGTGATTAATAATCTGCGCGGCATACTGAAGATCGTTGCCGTCAAGGCACCGGGTCTTGGTGACCGGCGCCGTGCGATGCTGTCGGATATTGCCATTCTGACAGGCGGTTCGGTTATCGCTGAAGAGGTCGGATTGTCGCTGGAGAAAATCACGCTGAAAGATCTTGGTCAGGCCAAGCGTATCGAAATAGGTAAAGACGACACCACAATCATTCGTGGCGCTGGGGATGCGAATGCAATCGAGCGGCGCATCAAACAAATTCGCAAACAGATTGAGGAAGCTGCCAGCAGTTATGACAAGGAAAAATTACAGGAGCGTGCCGCCAAACTGGCTGGCGGTGTTGCGGTAATCAAGGTTGGTGCCGCCACCGAAACGGGAATGAAAGAAAAGAAAGCACGTATCGAAGATGCGATGCATGCGACTCGTGCCGCAGTCGAAGAGGGCATTCTGCCCGGCGGCGGGGTTGCGTTACTGCGCGCCAGGGCCGTGATCAGCACACTGCAAGGCGATAACAGCGAGCAGGACGCCGGTATCCGTATCGTGCTGCGGGCGCTGGAGGAACCATTGCGCCAGATCGTAGCTAACGCAGGGGGGGAACCCTCGGTGGTGCTCAATAAGGTGCTGGAGGGGAAGGGCAGTTTCGGTTACAACGCAGCGTCAGAGAAATATGGCGATCTGCTCGAAATGGGTGTGCTGGATCCGACCAAGGTAACCCGCACCGCCTTGCAAAATGCCGCTTCGATTGCGGGACTGATACTTACCATGGACGTGATGGTGGCTGAACTGGCGAAGGAAAATCCTGGCGCCGAGATGGAGATGTCGTAATTGGAGATCATGTTGAGCATATCTATTCCGCTGACTCCGCCCGATTATGATCAGGCTCGTATGATCAAACGCCCGGATGGCTTTTACTGGCAGGAAAAGCTTACCGGCGAAGAGTACGGCGCTTTTTCAACGCTGCTGCAGGCGATACAGGAGATGCAAAGCGTGGATGATGACGGCTATGGAGCCGGCGAATTGTTGCAGGAGGCCGTAGAGGAGATCGGCATCTCTGAGCGGATAGACCCGCAAACAGGTGAACCGGAGGAAGATTTTCAACCGCATCTTAGCGATGAATAACCTTCCTGATTAAAACCCGCGCACGAGGGGTAATAAGCGAAGAAATGATCGTGCGAGCTGACATCGAGAATAAATTAAATGTCGAAAGGATGCACCATGAACATATCCAGCAAAACTCGTGCCCTTGGTATCGCCAGCGGCATTGCAATTTTCGTCGCAGTAGGACTCTTCTCAACCATCGCAGCGAATAAACCATCTTCCGATAAACCTGTTGTACCCGCTGTCATCAGCGAAACGATCATCGCGCCGGCAGAGCAGTTGGGCATGGCTTATGCGGCAGTGGCCGCGCACATAAAGCCTGCAGTCGTCAGCGTGTATTCTGAAAAAATGGTGAAGGTTATGCCCCGCTTGTTTCCGTTCGGCAATGATTTATTCGAACAGTTTTTCGGCTGGAATCAGCCGGGTTCGCTTAACAGGCCCAAGGAATACAGCGTCCCCCGCAGCGGTATGGGATCGGGCATGATTCTTGATAAGCAGGGTCATATTCTGACCAATTATCATGTGATTAATGATGTCGACAAGATCAAGGTGCAACTCGCGGACAAGCGCAGCTTCGATGCGGAAATCGTCGGTACGGATCAGAAGACGGATGTTGCGATCATCAAATTAACCGGCAATATCCCGGTCGATTTGCCTGTCATACAACTGGGCGACTCGGAAGCCATGGTTGACGGTTACCTGGTGCTTGCGGTCGGTGCTCCGTTCGGGCTAACCCAAACCGTTACACATGGCATCATCAGCGCCAGGGGGCGTTCAGATGTCGGCATCTCTCCCTTTGAGGACTTTCTTCAGACTGATGCGCCGATTAATCCCGGCAATTCCGGCGGGCCGCTCGTCAACATGCGCGGGGAGGTGATCGGCATGAACAGTGCCATTGCCACCGGCGGCGTACAACTCGGCGGTGAGGGGCAATCTGCCGGTGTCGGTTTCGCCATCCCCTCCAATCTGATTAAAACGATGCTGCCTACCCTGATTCATGGCGGGCAGATCACGCGCGGCATGCTGGGCATCACGATTCAGGAAATTAACAAGGAACTGGCTGCGCAGTTTCATTTGCCGGATACCCGGGGCGCGCTGGTATCGCAGGTCAATAAGGGTTCGCCGGCTGATAAAGCCGGATTGCAACAGGGCGATGTGATCGTACGGATAAACGGCAAGGAGATAGGCGATACCCGGCAATTGCGTAATCTGATTGCGGCAACCGCGCCCGGCAGCAGCGTCAGGATAACCTTGATCCGGAATGGCAAGGAAAAAACGTTCAGCGCGACGATCGACAAAATGAGTGCCGACACGCCTGTTATTGCAGAACCATCCGGCAAGGTCAAAGATCAGTTGACCAGACTCGGACTGGGTGTACAGGCGCTGACGCCGGAGCTGGCGAAGCAGTACGAGTTGCAAGGTGAGCGTGGTGTGCTCATTTTCAGCGTCGAGCCTGGCAGCCCGGCGTCAATGGCGAGTTTGCAGGCGGGTGATCTTATCGTGGAAGCGAACCGACAAGTTGTCAGCAATATCGGCGAACTTCAAAATGCGCTCGGTAAGTCGCCAGAGCAGATTTTACTTCTCGTCAAACGCAGCGGGGCCAGTCTGTTTGTCGTGATCAGATTGAAATGACGGTCCGTTCATCAATTGTGGATTGCTCAGTTTGAGGAAGCGCAATTCCAGCAGGATGTGTGTCACAGAGATTGCCGCCAGCAGCGCACAGCCTGCGCGGAATAACTGCACGGGTACGCCCGTCACTGCCATAAAGTTCTCCTGATTGAGCCAGTTGCCCGGAAACCAGGCTGCATAAGGCACAACCAGTCCGCCGAATACCGCATAGGCAATGAAGCTGAAAGCGGCCGCATAACTGGCATACTTGAGCGATAATGATTCAGCTTGAATGAACACAATGCGACGCCGGTAATAGAGCAAAAACCCGATGCCTGTCAGCATAGCACCGGTAAAACCTAGTAAATATCTCGACCAGAGCACTACCGCCGCAAGTAAATTATCTGACAAGAGAGCCGCCAGCAGCACGCCGCCGATAAGCAAAAATGGCAAGCGGACATCAAGCAAACATCCGGCAGATGATAAAGGCAACGCTTCTTTGACGATGCGGCGACCAAACTCAACGAGGAAGACGTAGGACGCCAGTAGCAGGAAGGGTCTAAGGACGGTCAGGTAGGGATTCTGGCCGCGTATCATGGTCCAAAGATCCATCCATTCCAGGGAGCCGTGGAGGATACCGAAAGTCGCGAGCAGCCAGATGATGGAGAGCAGTCCACATCCCTCGCCTTTGCACGGCTGAAACAGAATCGCTATGCCGAGTGTCAGAAATGACAATCCGTAAATCAGGTAAATAACATTCATTATCGGGTCGTTAAATGGGTCTATCTTTGCAAGAGCGCAATGAAAAAATTAATGAAAATTTGCGGGCAAATAGCCCGGATATTGAAAAGAGTGGAAGCTAAAAAACTAAACGGCGCATAGCGCCGTTTAGTTTGAAACATTGCGAACTACTGCTTACAGTGCGTGAATATAGGATACAAACACGACATTGGTTGAATACTGCGGTGCCACTTGATTAGTCGGCATCACAGAAGCACTGGAAGAACCTCCGTACTGATAGGCATTATAGAGAAAGTCAGCTGAATTCAGATGCTGATATACATAACCCAACCTGACTTTACTTACTTTGTCCAGTTTATACGTGCCGACCAGCGTCAGTTTAAGCATCTCACTTTTGATGTTCGGCAAATCGCCGCAAGTCTGATAAAAGACCGATGAACAGGTATTTCCATAAAAGTCGGCAGATGCATAGTTTAGCGCTGTCCCGTAAGCTGTTTTTCCCAGTGAATAAGTCAGATCACCCGTAAAATCAAGCTTGCCTTTCATCAAACCATCCTGCTTTGAACCGATACCAATGGTAATATCGTTTTCCTTGAGTTTATTGGTCCAGGTTTGCGTGCCGGCTGGCACACTCAACTTAGTAGCCAAGGTAGCTCCGCTACCAGTCAGGGCATTAGATGTTGCAGCGTTACCTGACCATTGTTGTGCATTAGTCAAATCTCTCTTTGAATTTTGCATCGAAGCATAGGCTGAAACGGATGAATTATCCGTATAGGCGTAACTTGTATCCAGATTCAGGCTGGCTGAATTACCATTCTGTACACCAAAGGTGGATGGATACTTGTCGTCGGTATAGCGTGTATTGGCACTGAAAGACAGCTTATCATTCGCCTGCCAGTTGATTCCAGCCTTTAAAAACTCCTGCTTGCGGGAAGCATCCATGTAAGCTACAAAACCCGGCATTTCAAAGCCGGCTGATTGACCCATCATAGGATTATAGAAATTCGGATTGATGTCAGCAACGCGGTCCGCATAACCTGCACCAGCACTGAAATTCAAATTGTCATTTGCTTTGAGCTTGTAGCTGGCCGCAACCTTGTTTTCCTTGCTTTGCGGGACTTCTGCACAGGTTGTAGGGGTATAAGCCGTCAATCCGGTAGCCGCACTTGGCGCGACGGCAGGGTAGCTGACGTTATCGCACCAGCGATTGATTTCCTCGTAGCCATAAGAGAAGTTTAGCTTCTGCTTCTGGTCGATACGATAATCCGCATCCAGATCAAGCTGCGTCTTCTTGTTGCTCATTGGTATATTTACCGCTGTCTCTGTCGCTCCCCCGATATCAATGTATTTATAAGTGCTGGAGGCTGTCTGGTTGTCGCGCTCGTTGTATTTGAACGCGGCACTCAGTTGCAGATCTTTCGTTGTCTGGTTGGTCAGTTTCAAATCTGCATGAGTCGTTATGACTAAACCGTTAAGCGAGCCTTGCGGAAGCCCGCCTACCTGCATCAGACCCTGCTGAGCATAGGAATCATTCTGCGTGTTGCGTGCATAAGACAGACCACCCACCAGTTTCGTTGCCGTTGAAAAATTATACCCGCCATTCAGATTCAACTGATTGAAATCGTTGTCAGGCATGGTGCTCTGAACATTGACTCCGTAAGCTGGCTGCGCTGGCGTAGTATAGGTTAGCATCGGATTGACGAATGACACGGCGTTATACGCATCACGGAAAAATGATCCGTAGTAACTTGCTGTAGCATAGGCCTTGTCGCCCAACCAGTTCAACGACATATTCACACTATCTGTCGTATAGTCAGTTGGCGACATAATAACAAATATCGCCTCTTTTTTAAGGGTAACACCGGTAGCCGCTCCATTAGTACCGTCTGATGCCACCCCCTGCAGTTTAGCCCCGGATTGATTGAGATGATTGTAATCAAATTTCACATTCCATTGCGGGTCAATCACGAAACCTGCATTGACCTTAGTATTTTCCCGCTGCGAGTAAACATCCGGCGTATTCAAATCTGCCAATTGCGCCTTCGACAAGCTGGTCGCGCCCAAAGCGGTAGAAGTTGTTCCAATGGTAGTTTTTGTAGCGGTATCAATCGTCCCGAAGTTAGCCGGCAGGGTAAAGACATTGCCACCCATCGCACCTACAAATGGGGTCTGAAAAGTATCAGTAATGTTATGACGCAGTTCGTCATAACTGATGCCCAGATTCCACTTGCCCTGGTCGCTCACACTAGCACCCAGTTCACGGGAAGTGGTACCCAGATCACGGCCATAAACATCCCAGCGACGCGTACCGCTGCCTTCATCGAGGGTGTTATAGCCGTTACCGCCCTTCAGACTGAAATTGCCGACAAGATCGCCGCCTTTTTTGTCCAGACCGTTATATTCGCCGAATTTGGCTGAATTTGTCGGTACATACGCAGCACCGATTTCCACTGAATTAGCCGGATGAGTCAGGGAAGCAATATCCCCGTCCTCCGCATTAGCCCCTGCGGGCATCACCAGCATAATCACTAGCGCGGCCTGCACCGACATGGATACCTTGTTAAATACAAAAAGTTCATTATTATTTTTCACAATATATTCCCCAATTTTAGGTTAGCGATGCAAGAATGCGCCGGCTGGACTATTCGAGCCGTGAACCATGGCATGGCAATTCATACAGCCTCGTCCTGAAGCACTGCCGCTGGGTGAAAGAAGCAGCGCTGTTTTGGTAGCATTCGGCTGATTAACTGGAAATCCAGCTGCGTTTGGACCAACAGCTGTCTTGCTGTTATGCGGACCGTTGTGGCATTCCTGGCACATGAACGGAGCGCGAGATTTCAACAGTGGCGTGATGTTGGAACCGTGAGGTGTATGGCAATTGCTGCAATCTTCTGTAGCAGGTTGATGTTCCCACAGGAAAGGACCGCGCTTTTCAGCGTGACACTGGAAGCAGGTTTCATTGACCGTGTTTTTCTTCAACAACTTAGGACCGGCAGAACCGTGCAGATTGTGGCAATCCGAACAGACCACTTTGCCTTCACCGATAGGATGGTGAGACATTTTGTTGCTGTCAGCGCGCTGCTCTTTGTGGCAGGTGTAACAAACTTCTGCCTGAGTAGATTTTTGGCGTACCTTGTCATGGGCGTTATGAATCTGGTGACATGAACTACAAGCGACATCATTGCGCTCATGTTGACTGCCTTCCCAATGAGTGCGATTTTCACCACGGTGACAGGACAGACATGCCTGATTCCGTTCGGCAGCCGGGGTGGCGGTATTTTTACCGAACACGCGGTCAGGTTTAGGTGGCTTGGCGCTGCCCTTATAGCCCAGATGGGCGACACTTTCACCGTGGCAATTGGTACAAGTCGGTGTGCGGCCATCGGCAGTGACGCCATGCTTGGTCTGGCTGATAGACATTAGCTTGGGTGAGTCAGTTTCGTCGTGACAAGCGGTACATTTTGCATCACCACGCAATACCAGATCCTTGGCGACAGGCTTGCTGGCGTCAACCGGGTTTGCAACCGGCTCATTCGACGCCAGAAACACCTTAGCGACCGTTTTGTCAAGTGCCTGATCGGCAGCCTGGGCGGGTAAAACCAATAGCGAGCCTAGTACAGCGCACGCGATGAATATTTTTGATAGCAGCTTCATTTAAATTGCTCCCTTTATATTTTAGGACGGCGACCCTTATCGGGTCGTTACAGCGACAGAATCCAATCAGCCAGATTCTTTATTTCACTTTGATCTTTAGTATCAATGATCTTGTGATTTTCTTCAGTGCCATCCTCCAGCTTGACCTTAGGCCCCGTGGTGAGGTGTTTGATGATCTTAGCTTCTGCTTCTGGATTACCCTTGTACTTCAAAGCGACTTTCTTGTAAGAAGGTCCTTTCTTGGTTTTATCAATTGCGTGGCATTTGAAACAGTCATTCCTTTTGCCTGTGGCTTTGGCTGCTTCTTCGTCGATGGCTGCATGAGCGGTGCTGAACAGACCCGTTACCAGGATAAATGCGACACTTGCGATAAATTGTTTTTTCACGATGACTCCAATGATGTTTTTAAATTGGTCGGGGCAAACCCCGACCAGTACGTTTTGATTTAGAGATTACTTACGAAACCGATAATCACCAAAACCAGCAAGGTCAATCCGATCGAGATCAGGGTGAGACCCAGTACCTTGGACGCTACCGTCATCTTCTTCGATGGGGCATCGACCAGATACTTTTCCAATTCGCCCGATTCAACCAGGCGGTTGTAATGCTCAGTGTGTTCGCGCTTGAATTCTTCAACATGAACAGAACCCGTGAACATCACAACATCAGGTGGCGGGAACTTGTCCGGTCTGAAGTGGTTATTGAAGAAGTGCACTGTAAACAGGAACACCGCAGCCAGGAACGCTTCTTCACCATGTACCAGGGTCAGCACATTGAACATCCAGCCCGGCAGGATAGACGCGGTGATGTGCGGGAATGCCAGCATCAGACCACTACTACCGATGATGCCAACGCCCCAGAACACAGCCCAGAAATCGAACTTTTCCCAGTAAGTCCAGCGATCAAAGACAGGGCGAGCGCCTTTACCGATAAACCATTTGAACATGGCAACAATGTTCTTCAGATCAGTCCAGTTAGGAATCAGGGAATCCGGACCAAACCACTTGAAGGTCTTGCTGCGCAACAACTTGTTGCCGACATAAAGCAATTGGGTTAAAAATATCCCGATAAAGGCACTGGCACAGACGCGATGGATCAGACCTGCATTCTTCGCCCCGCCCAATGCTTGCACAACGACATGCGCCCAATGGGTATCTGCGTAGAACACCAGCATGCCGGTCAGGATCAGTGTCATGGTAACCATCGCGAAGATCAGATGGGCACTGCGCACTAACTTACTGAAACGACGTATCTGTTTACCCTTCGCCTGACCCTTGAGCAACTCGTCAATTTTCAGGTGTGACTTGGTATTGCCTTTTGGATTATCAAAGACCGGGCAACCATCCTTGTATTCACGGTAATACCACAGAGCTGAGTGAACCCAGAAGAAGGCAAATACGCCCACCAGCAATGACAGCATGAACTTCGAGGCGATCCACATTTGCGGATATTTCTTGAAGTCGTGTGTATTGGCGTGAGGCGCAAAGGTTAGGAAGCCGGGAGTCGCTTTTTGTAACTCTGGCCAGCTTTTTTTGCCGCTGTGGCATTGCTGGCAGGTTTTCAGGCGATTGTTCGGGTGAACGGTAGATGCGGGATCCGTGACAGCCAGAATGCCGTGACTGCCGTGACAGTTGTAGCACTTGGCAGTGTAGCCGTAACCTAGCGTGTTGACCTGACCGTGGAACGTTTCAGAATAAGACTTCAAACTCTCTTGATGGCAACCGCCGCAAGCCTGAACAATTTTTAGCTTGAAGGGTTCAGCAGAGGTGTTGGTGATTGCGTGAGAGGTATGACAGTCGGTACAAACGGCACCTTTGGCGTCATGTTTATCCAGCACCAGCTTGCCATGCACCGATGAGCCGTATTCTTCCAGTTCGTCAGTATGACATTGGGCACCGCAGGTGTTCGGAATGGTCAGATGCCAGGCGGTACGTTCAGGGCTGCCTTTGGGAGGGACATTGAACGCATGTGTATCGTGGCAATTGTCGCAAGTCGCATTGACATGTGTCGGATCATCCTTGTTTTGCAAGGCATGAAACGTTTTTTTGTACGCTGCGATATTTTCGACCACTACCCCCAGTCTGGAATTAGGCTTGAGGGTATTTTCCGCCTTGGCCTTGGCATACAGATCCGTATGACATTGCACACAACCCGGCGTTTTGGCGACGGCTTGATGCGGACGGGTCGCGTCTTTTATGCCCTGATGGCAGGAGATACATTGCAGACCGGCATGAACGCTTTTGCTAAAGACAGGGTTAGTGACCGCATGCACTGCGGTCGCTCCTTTTATCTCCTGGCTGTGACAGCCAAGACAGGAGGCATTGTCTGTCTTGTTGCTGACTAGTCCTGGTTCAGCCGCGTTGGCGGACATCAGGGACACGCTTAAACAAAGTGCCCCCAACCACGAAGCTATTGTTGCAGTTTTCTTGAACATACTATTTTTGGGGCCTTGAATTGACTGCAGAATACCTAGCAATTTATATGCCGATATAACCTACAGGGTTATTCAGGTATTCATTTTCAGCAAAAACCAAGCTTTTTTGTCGGAAAAATTATACTCACATCGAAACAATCAGTTGTTTAATTTTATAGACTTTTCCAGTCGCCTCTTTATTGCGATAAAAAACTTCGCAAAACGCATGGAATCGCGATAATGCCTGACAAAATAGCGAGGACATTGACCCTGTCACCATCCATTTATAGTCCTAAATTAGGGCAATTCTTAGGTTATATAGTGTCGAATCAATCTTAAACCGTACGCTTTCGATTGAGATGAAGATGTCGTGTTACTTTCTGGTAACATATCGGTGTGGCGCTACCCTGGTGCAGGCATTTTGTGGTGCAGATCAATCACGCATGTTTAATAATCAAGGCAAACGCTGCATCGTTAAATCCCTCATTGCAACAGGGTAAACCCGACTGCACGGTGATGCAGGCCTGATCACAGGCAAGCACCTCCGGCATGAAAATTGCGTACCCTCATATTGAGGGAATATGCGGTACGCTTTGAATTTTCAACGTACTCAGAGTGACCGCGGCAAGTTGTTCAGGCTGTTGTTCGATACACATCGCGTTCGAATGAAGGGCAATCCGGGCAACTCGTCCGGTCCATCCTTGTTGCCAATCGGTAACAAGATGTAAAGGTATTTTAGATATGTTACCAAAAAGTAACGGAAGGTCATTTTGAAACACTTACTACGCTTGCTTTGCGTTTTTCTGCTGGCATCAGGCACAGCAAGCGCTGATTCGTCGCCGTTGCGCTTCGGTATTACTCCCGCCACGGCGCGCAACCAATATGCGTTGTTCGAAGACTGGCGCGTTTATCTCGAACAAAAATTGACCCGTCCGGTCGAGTTTGTCGTGCGCGAGAATCTTCAAGAGAGCATATTCCTGATGAGGCAAAAGAAGCTTGACTTTGCCTGGGTCTCTTCTCCCGCCTACATTGAAAATAAACAACAAACAACCTTGCTGGCAACACCGGTCTACCATGGTCAACCGCTCAATCGCGCCTTTTTGATCGTGCCGGCATCCGACACGCACACCCGCTCCTTGCTCGATCTTAAGGGTAAAATATTCGTCTATGTCGATCCGATGTCCTATGTAGGCTACCTGGAGCCCCGTTATCAGCTGGTGCTGGCCGGCGAGGATCCGGATCAGTTTTTCAAAAAGACTTTTTTTACCCGTGATCAACTGAAAGTGGTTGCCGCTGTTGCCGTCGGTCTGGCTGATGGCGGGACGATTTCCGGTTTTGCATGGGAAACACTGGCATTGTCCCGACCGGATATTACCGGTCAAACCCGCATCGTCGCCAAATCTCCCCCCTATGGTTTTCCGCCGATTATCGCGCGGCGTACCCTGAAACAGCGCGATTTTACCCGGATGCAAGGCGTCTTGCTGGGCATGTCTGCCGATCCTGCGGGCATCAGTTTACTCAAACGTCTGAATCTTGACGGCTTTACGACTGCCGACGAAAAACGCTATCGCAGCGTGTCAGTGATGATGCAGCGGATGGAGGACAAATGAAATTCTTCATGAATTTAAGTTACCGTTACAAAATTCCGCTGTGGGGCGGTTTGCTGATTTTGATTTCCTCACTGACCGTTTCGGCGTCCTTCATACTCAATGACTATAATCAGCTAGTCCGCGACCTGGAAATGGAGTCCGACAAGTTGGGCTATTCGCTAAAATCCAACCTGTTTTCTGCGCTGCTGCAGGATGATGTTTGGCGCGCCTTTGAAATCATCTCGGAAGCCAGTCGCAGAGCGGGTTCCAACCGGGTGCTGGTAGAGAGCATTATCGTTATCGATAACCAGCAGCGTGTTGTGGTATCAACCCAGCCCAGACAAGCCCGGATGCTTGTGGCGCTAAAAAATATTGACCCGGAATTTGCCGAAATCGCCACTCAAATAAAGCAGATGGAGGGCGGTGCGTCACGCACTATTTATCTGCCTCACTCGAAGCATTATTATTCACTGAGCAGCATCGAGAAGGACAATACCAGTCTCGGTACACTGATCATCGTGCATTCAAAGGCAGTGTTTCTACCGCTGTTTGCTGAGAATGCCTGGCAAGGCTTATGGATAGGTGCATTGATACTGGCGATTTTGTTGCCTTTCAATTGGTGCTGGGGACAACGCATGGCACGCCCTCTCTTGCAACTGGCCGAGCGTATGGCTCAACTTGGTAACAAGTGGCCGGAGGATTTGGATCCGCATTTGTATGAGTACCGCGATGAGCTAGGGCGGCTGTACGAGGCTTATAATCTTCTGCTGGGTGATCTCAAGGCCAAGGAGTTATTAAAAAACCGTATGATTCAATCTGAACGACTGGCGGCATTGGGTCAGCTGGCGGCAGGAATCGCGCACGAGATCAACAATCCCCTGTGCGGTATGTTGATGGCGATCGACACACTGAAGTGCCACAGCGACACCAGTCCGTTGACGAAAAAAACCATCTCGCTGATCGAACGCGGATTGACTCAAATCAAGGACACTGTGGCAGCACTGCTGGTCGAAGGGAAGATGAACACCCGGCATCTGATGATTCAGGATATTGAAGATGTGCTGACCCTGATTTCGCCGACCAGCGGGAAAAAAGCGCTGCATATCATCTGGCACAACAGCCTGACAGAAGAAGTACCTCTTCCTGCGACCTATGTACGCCAGATACTGATGAATTTGCTGATGAATGCCATCAAGGCCGCAGCCCAACAAGGTGAAGTCGCCTGCGATGTCGGTATCAACAATCAACAGTTACTGATTTCAGTCAGAAATGACGGCAAGATGCTCAGCGCAGAGCAGATCACTCGCCTGTTCGAGCCCTTTACCACCTTCAGTGAGGGCGGTCATGGACTCGGATTATGGGTCACTTATCAGATCGTCAATCAACTCGGCGGCACAATTACGGTAAACAGAGAGGATGATAAATATATGAATTTCACCGTCTCTTTGCCCTTGGGCACGCCGGCATGAACTCAGTCACATATCATATTTGTTTGATTGAGGATGATCTTATCATGGGCGAAGCGCTCTCTGATCGTTTCGAACTGGAAGATTACCACTGTGACTGGTTCCAAACCGGACAGGCGGCCATCAGTGCGTGGGGAAAAAAGCATTACGATGTGGTGATCTGCGACATCCAGCTCCCCGACATCAACGGGGAGGACTTGTTCAAGCAGCTCAAGGCCTCCGAAGTCACGCTACCGCATTTTATCTTCACTACGGGATATGGCACCATTGATCGCGCAGTCAGACTGCTTAAACTGGGCGCTCAAGATTACCTCACCAAACCGCTGGATATTCACGCACTGCTAAAGTCGGTGCAGATGCTGTGTTTACGCTCACTGAGTCAGGTCACGCGCGAAACAACGCTGGGCATTTCGGGCGCGATGAGAAATATCGAAACGCTTTTACCGCGTATCGCCAAAACTCCGACTTCGGTGCTGATTACCGGTGAATCCGGTGTCGGCAAAGAACGACTGGCGCGCGCACTGCGCAGCCAATATGATGCTGAGCAAAAAATGCCCTTTATCACGGTCAACTGCGGCGCTTTGACTGAGAGTCTGCTGGAAGCTGAGTTGTTCGGTTATGCCAAGGGGGCGTTTACCGGTGCATTGAGGGAAAAACGCGGTCTGTTTGAACTGGCCAACGGCGGCACGCTGTTCCTCGATGAAGTCGGTGAAATGTCCGCCGCCATGCAGGTTAAACTGTTACGTGCGATTCAGGAGAGGCAGATAGTTCGGGTTGGTGCGGAAGTACCGATACAAGTGGATATCCGCCTGATCTGCGCGACCCACCAGGATCTGAAACAGATGGTCGAAGCCGGCAAATTCCGGGAAGATCTATATTATCGCATCCATGTGATACATCTGCACATTCCGCCTTTAAGGGAACGCAAGGAGGATATTTTGTGGCTGGCCGGCAACTTGCTGGCGGACTGGAACGCAGCGAACACCGATTCACGAAGTCTTATGCGCAGTGCCGAGCAAGCCCTGCTTAATTATCCCTGGCCTGGCAACATCCGCGAACTCAAGCATTGTTTGGAACGCGCCTGCATTCTGTCACAACAGACCGAACTAAGCGCGGAACTGCTGTTTGACGATGCGCCGTCACGCCCAGAAACCTTTACGGAAAGCCTGGAATCACTCAGCGAATATATTCAGGCTTGCGAACGAAAATATATCGGCAACTGCCTGCGCGTCAATGAGGGTCGCATCAACGATACCGCCACTGCGCTCGGTATCAGCCGGAAAAACTTATGGGAGAAAATGAAAAAACTGGGGGTTTGAATCAAGGTACAGGGTTCATTACATTTTTGGTAACTACCCCACTTGCTAATCAGGGATTTTAAATACGCACGATGTACATGAAACTGAATTTGCCAACAATTGAAGATATGCGACTCGCCTATCGTGAAGGCGAGGAGGCTGTTGTTATGCCGATGTTGATGCAAGTCTCGTTGATTGCAGCAGTGATATGTAACCAGCAAAGTTTGTGATATCAGTGTAAGGAAGCGCTAAATTTGGCACAGTTGTCTCGCCGGATCGCGTCCATGTAGCGCCGTCCGCCGATTGCTCGACAAGATAACTTGCCGCATACGCCGCCGCTGGCCATGCAATCAGCATGGTGTTCGGGTTGCCGCGCATCGGATGAGCGGTTGCGCCAACTACTAACGGCGCATTCTGAAAACCGGCAAGCTGGCTGGTTATCATCATCGGTGTTGTGACGCCGGCATCAGCGGTGTGCACGTTGCTATCTTCATTCACACATTCGATTGCCACCTGATATAAGCCCTGTGGCTTAACAGCCAGCACACGGGCGAGCTGACGCCAGGTATCTGCCCAACCAAAGGCGTAATGTGTGCGCTCTTCGCCCATGCCGGTATAGGGCGTAAATGTCGGGGCGGTTGCGAGAATCACTTGGTTAGCCTGCAATCCTGCGGTAATCGCATACGGGCCATCTACTGAGCCATCACGTTTGCGCAGCCCGATGTAATGCGTACCCGTGCCGTAAACAGGCGGCTCTGACATAGTGAGCGTAAGCGAGGGTAAATCCCATGCAATCACCTCACCGCCCTGACCCCATGCGGGCATATCGTGCTGGATTGCCACAAGATCGCCAAACGACGGGATAAACCCTTCCATTTCAGTGCTGAATTTTATCGACTTGCGGCGATAACGGTTCGTTGCAGCAAGGTACATGCCTTCGCGGTAGGCCTGATCGCGGCTGGTCACGCCAAAAATATCCACTTTGACGGGTTTTTGTACCGTGCTGCCGACCACTTTTGCCTGAACTCTGGCAGGCGCCCACGATACCGCATCAAAATAGCCGATATTAACCGCATCCGCCGTGTCAAAAGTCGGCATCAGGTAATCAACGGTAAAGCTGTTTTTGACGATATTGCGCATGGAAAACAGTGCAACCGGTATGGTTTGCGCCTGATCGCGCATAAAACGCATTACGCCGCCCTGCATATACGGCTTTGCGCGTCCGGCACCGGCTATTTTTGTGACGGCCTCCCAGAAACTCAGAAATGAGTCAAAGCGGGCATTAAAAGAATCGCCGCGTGTCGTCCATGTCGTATCCAGCGTGAGCAATGCGGCAAGGTCGATTTGCGAATCTGTCATGCCGATAGACTTACAGGCATAGGCCAGCGCCCAGGCAATCGAGGTTGTGGTCGTGTTCGCGCTCCATACCGTGCCGTTCCAAATCGGCAATTTGCGGGTGCAGATGACGTTCACAGCACGACTGGATTGCGCAGATAAATTGCTGCTTGCACGCATGCGCATTGCCATCAGCGTTACATCACCGAAGGTCGGTTGGATCGTGGCCGCGCCGCTGGTTGTGGCTGTCGGTGCGGTCAAGGTTAACGTGTTTAAGTCAGGCGTTGTCGCAACCGTATAAGCACCTGTGGTCGATGTGCCACTGGTAACAGTGAGTTGCAGCGTGTCGCCGATGGTGTAGCCATGAGCGGCCAGACTAACCGTTAAAACCGTTCCTGCCTGACTATAAGCAACGGCGCTGATGTCCTGCAAATACGCACGCAATCCGCCCCAGACCATCGCGTGCCCATAACGCGTACTGGTTTGCTCAACGTCTGTACGGCGCACCCGCACCTGATAGCGACCGGGTGTGACAGGATATTGAGCGCTGTACCGCTGAGGGGTTGTTGTAGCGCCTGAATAAACCACGCCGGTAGTTACTGATCGTGTTCTTACGTTTCCGTCTGCGCTGATTTCCTGTTGGACAGTTGTCGTAATTTGGACAATTCCCGCTATTGCTCCTGCGGTTATACCGTAAAATGCGCCACCAGACCAATCTGACCATTCCCCGTATATAGTTCCTGCTGTTACTGTAACCCATCCACCCGTAGGATTCCCGACCAGATCAACCTGCTGCGCATCGATGCTGATATTTGCCTGCATCGTTGCCAGCGAGCCGTTGTCATTTGCGTAATACAGGCCTTTTGTTGCAACCAGGTCAACGCCGATAAAATTCGCTGCCGTACCTGATGCGCTGGCGATGAATGGGCCTACCCACGGCTGTACGTTTACCGCGCCGGATGCAGATAAACTTGCCGCTGCCGTTACGGTGAATGTATCGGCTGTCGGGGTAGATAGTACGGCAAATGTACCGGCAACCGCACCGCCCGTCTGATAATCCAGATACAGCGATTGACCCGTGCCGTAACCGTGTGTTCCCTGCGTGATCGTTACAGTCGTGCCGGACTGTACATACGTTACCGGAACAGCTACAGTTGGTGATGCCACGGTTAACGCGGAATTGATGCAGGTTAACGTCTGGCCTGATACGCTGATACTACTGATCACGTCCGTTGGAAACAGTGTCACCGCGCCATTCGGCGGGATAATCTCGTAGGTAATATCGTCGAAATTGGCTATCGGGGTATCCTGGATGAATACGCCCTCAATGCTGTAATAGCCGCGCCCGATGCACAGCAGTTGATACAAATACTGATCGTTTCCGGAAAACTCCTGATACGGCTGTGCGGCAAAATCCGGGAAGGCTTTTAGCCTGCCGAAATGCTCAGGGATAGCCGCTTCCAGGCGCGCCGTGTTGCCCTGCGCTTGAATATTATAGGTAGGACTAGCTGCGGCAAGAGCTGCAGCGGTCTGCGGGCTGGTGGGTTGTGGTGGCGGGATAAGTGCGCTGATGAGCGCCATGCCGGCCATTTGCAACGCCATTGTTGTCGCAGCTATATAAAAGGCGGCATTTGCTGCGACGTATGTACCCCCCATATAAGCATATAATTCAGGCGCTAATTCAGGCGCGACAACCATAACCGCGATCATCAAAACCATTTGCAGCGGATTTGACCCGCCGCCACCGCCGCCACTCTGCGGGATTGCGTTCACGTCGATGAATAGCAACGACTGCCCACTGCTTAGCATCGCGTCCCATTCCGCGCGCAATATCACCTCTCCGTCCAGGAACGCGATGAATGGGATAGCCCACACAGGCGCTAATGACCGGATAGAGCACGGCGCTACATCGTACACGATGCGATTCTGTGGCGTCAGCGCGTTTTCGAGGTAGAGGACTTGTGCGCTCATGCTTTGTGCCTGAAAAATTCACGACGTCCAAATCCCGACATCGGCCAGGCACTATCCGAGGTAAAAATAACACCCGCCCCGACGATGCAATGCAATACGCCGCCACCATCCACATCCAACCAGATTCCAATGTGCATAGGACGATGCACGATGACCGCGCAGCCGTGTTCCGGCTTGTCGATGAGCGTCCACTGGCTGCGCTCTTTATGATTGCCGAATATCGCTGCCAGCTCCGCTTTGTCGTCATAGTTCGGCGCGATAATCATCGGCACCTCAATGCCGAAATGCCTGGACTGAATCATGCGGAAAAATCCCATGCAATCGTAATTGTCAGGCCCTTGCGCACCGGCTTTATACGGCAGCCCTATGTAATCAGTCCACATCATGCAAGTCCGGGAAAAATCTCTGTGCTGTATTCGGTAGAGGGGAAGCGGCGATTCATCAGATTAGGGAAGCCGGCCTTTGCTGTGATTTTGAAAACATCCGCCGTCACCGACATGATCGTCATTGATAACGGCGGGTTGTTTTGCGGTCCGGTTAAATCGCTGCTCAGATATTCGCGATACGTGACCTGCACCAAATCTGTCGTCAGTATCGCTGCCTCAATATTTGCAATGATTAGCCTATCTACATTGTCCATCGTGATAGGGCGGTTTCAAGCACCAAGTGCAAAAAGTGCTGCGTGATGTAGCTTAAAGTCAAAAGCGTCTGGCATGAACAGTTCAACCGGACATTTGAAACCGAGTGACTTACGTGGACGGGTATTTAA